>WNFP01000577.1_pt1 | contig 27821 bp, 22 predicted proteins | sample 5400201 | NCBI WGS metagenome assembly WNFP01 (sample SAMN13153355, study PRJNA577476) | soil metagenome | isolation source: 115 cm saprolite under Madrone tree | place: USA:California | collected 2016-06-14 | reverse complement strand
GGAATACAAATAGGAAGCAAAGGAGGCACCGGAGGTAAATGAGGTAAAGGATGAGGACGCACGTCGCGTTAGTCCGCGAGAATTGCGCAACCGAGTTGCGCGGACCGAGCTTCTCCTTTACTTCCTTAACGTCCTTTGCCTCCATAACCTCAAAAGGTTGCGTATGACTAACGAAGAGAGAAAAGCAGCACTCGAAGCGATTATTTATGCGGCGGATGAGCCGGCGACGATCGATCAACTGGCGAAGGCGCTCGGTGAGGAGAAGCTGGCGGTGCAGGCTTCGCTGGACGAGCTGGTGGGGGGCTACGCGGCGGAAGAGCGCGGGATCGAGATTCGCGCGGTGGCCGGCGGGTACAAACTTTATACCAAGCCGCAGCAGCATGACGTGGTGCGGCGGTTTATCAAGAGCCTGCGGCCGCCGCTGCGGCTTTCTATGCCCGCGCTGGAAACGCTGGCGGTGATTGCGTACAAGCAGCCGGTGACTTCACCGGAAATTTCGGAGATTCGCGGGGTGAATACTTCAGGGGTGATCAGCACGCTGCTGGACAAGCACTTGATTACCACGGCTGGGCGGAAAGAAGTGATGGGGCGACCGATTTTGTACAAGACATCAAGAGAGTTTTTGATGCGGTTTGGGTTGAGCGATCTGGAGGAGCTGCCAAGTTTGAAGGAGTTTGAGGCGCTGGCGCGCGAAGCGCTGGGGAGCGACGAAGGATTTGCGCCGGTGGATGAAGCGGCGACCAACGAGGCGAATATCGGAGCACCTGCTACAAGGGGCACGGCGACTGCCGAGATGGAAGCGCGGGAAGAATTACTTGAAGAAACGGCCGCGAATAACGAAGGAATGCCGGAGGCGCAGAGCGCCAAAGCTCAAAAAGCGGCGGCAGCGCGGGAATGAGAACGGAAGGAAAAAGATAACGCTGAGACGCAGAGGCTCGCAGAAAAGAAAGTTGCCCGCCTAAAAAGCCGGCCTCTATTTAGAAGAGACAAAAAGAAATGGAAGAGAGACTGCAGAAGATTATCGCGCGGGCGGGGATTGCTTCGCGGCGTCACGCGGAGCTGCTGATTACCAGCGGACAGGTACGCGTGAACGGGCGCGTGGTGCGTGAGCTGGGGTCGAAGGCGGACGCGGCGAAGGACCGGATCGAAGCGGCGGGGCGCGTTGTCGAGGCGAAAGAGGGGCGGCGCGTTTACATCGTGCTCAACAAGCCGCCGGAAGTGGTGTCGGCGATGGCGGATCCGGAAGGACGCAAGACGCTGCGAAATTGTTTGCGCGGGCTGCCTGAGCGCGTGTTCCCAGTAGGCAATCTGGAATACGCGGCATCGGGGCTTGTGTTCTTGACGAATGACGGAGACCTGGCGGCGGACGTGCTGAAGCACTGGGCGCAGTTGGAACAGGTCTATCAGGTAAAGATAAAAGGAATGTTGACGCTCCCGGACCTGGAGCGGCTGGGAAAAGAGATTGGCGTGCGAATGCAGACGGTTCGGCAGCCGGACGCTACGCGTGGGCGGGCGGCGAATTATTGGTACGAAGTGCGGATGCGGGATACGAAGAAGGAAGAGTTGCGGCGGATCTTGTTCAAAGAGATGCATCCGCTGGAGAAGCTGAAGCGGATCGGGCTTGGGCCGCTGTCGGTGGAGGGAATTCCGCGCGGGAGATACCGGATGATCGAACGGAAGGACGCGGAGAAATTGTTGAAGTTTGAGAAGGCTGGGAAGGAGACAAAGAAAGAACTCGGAATTTTGCACAGAGGCCACAGAGGACGCTGAGTAGAGAACGAAGGAAAAGCTGAAGACAAGCCTTTTTCGGAGTGCGGCGGCTCGCCGCCGCTTTTCTTACGAGCGCGGCTGGTTGTTACGCTGGTAAATGTCCTTGCTGCCGGAAAAGCCGGAGCAAACTCCCGCACTCAAATGGTGAATCCGCACACAATGGCATCGGAACGACTGCAGAAAATCATGGCGGCTTGCGGAATTGCGTCGCGGCGCAAGGCGGAGGAGATTATTGCGGCCGGGCGAGTGACGCTCAATGGAAAAGTGGTCACGGAGCAAGGCACGAAAGCCGATCCCGAAACCGACGTGATTTGCGTGGATGGCAAACCACTGCAAAGCAAAGAGCGGCTCCAGTATTTCTTGCTAAACAAACCAAAAGGCTACGTAACCACTGTAAGCGACCCTGAAGGGCGTCCGACGGTGATGGGGCTCTTGAAGAATTGCCCCGAGCGCGTCTATCCAGTAGGCCGGCTGGACTACGCAAGCGAGGGACTGTTGCTGATGACGAACGATGGAGCGCTGGCGCAGAAGCTGACGAAAGCCGGTTCGCACGTGCCCAAGACATATCTGGTGAAAACCAGCGGCAAGCCGGACGAACGCGCGATCGCGCGTTTGCGAGCCGGAGTCACGATTGAGTTAGAGGATGGTGCAAAGGTGAAGACTTCGCCGGCAAAAATACGGCTGGCGGAGGATGGGCCGAATCCCTGGTATGAGGTCATCCTGATCGAGGGGCGGAACCGCCAGATCCGTCGGATGTTTCAGAGCGTGGGATTCCTCGTGGAAAAAATCAAGCGCGTGCAGTTGGGGCCGCTTGTGCTGGATGTGGCTCCAGGAAAGTATCGCGCGCTGACGGTGCGGGAAGTGGCGAAGTTGAAGAGTCTGTAGAATGAAAAGCACCGGTCCAAAGACCGGCCACTACAGCCGACGCTCGCTGCTCCAGGAGTGAACACGGCGGTTAGGGAATGGCCACGTCGGGTAAACCACGGATTGGCGGCCGGACAACGGGAGCGGTAGACTGGAAAGGATGACGCGGACCATTGAAGACCTAATTCCGGATTACCTGCGCGGGCTACCTGTTTACGTTCCGGGAAAACCAATTGAAGAAGTGGAGCGCGAGCTGAAGATTCATGCGGTGAAGCTCGCTTCGAACGAGAACCCGCTGGGGCCTTCGCCGAAAGGGATTGCGGCGGCGCGCGCGGTGCTCGAGGATTCGAACCGCTATCCAGATGGCGGAACCCATGCGTTGCGGCAAACGCTCGCGGAACGGCACGGAGTTTCGCCTGAAGAAGTCTTTATCGGATTGGGATCGAGCGAGCTCATTGATTTGGCGGCGCGCGTACTTTTGCGGCCCGGGGTACAGGGACTGACTTCGGAAGGGACGTACGCGCCCTTTTCCGTGGCGATTCGCGCGAGCGGAGCAGAGCTGGTGCTGGTGCCGCAGCGGCAATTTGCTTTTGCCCTGAAGGCTATGGCGAAGGCCATCACGCCGAAAACGGGCGTGATTTATCTTGCAAACCCGAACAACCCGACGGGCAGCGCGTTTGGCCGCGCGGAATTTAACGAATTTCTTGCAACGGTCCCGGATGGCGTGCTCGTTGTGCTGGATGAGGCATACATCCATTACGGGTTGAGTATGGGCTTGCGCGATTCCGTGGAAGCGTACCACAAGAGAAAGAATCTGCTTATCTTGCGAACGTTTTCGAAAGTGTATGGACTGGCGGGATTACGCATCGGCTATGCCATGGGGCGGCCGGAGCTGCTGACGGCAATGAATAAGTTGCGGACGCCCTTCAACACGTCAGGAGTGGCACAAGCGGCGGCGCTGGCGGCTCTCGATGACAACGAGCACGTGGCACGCTGCATCGAAACGAATGCGGCCGAGCGGAAACGCTTGACCGAGGGATTGGCCAAGCTGGGCTACCGGCCCGTGCCGAGCGAGTCGAACTTTCTGTTTTTGGTCGCGGGGCCGGATGCGAAGGCGCTGAGCGATGAACTACTGAAAATGGGCGTGATCGTGCGGCCTCTGGGATGGATGGGGTTTCCGGAAGCGATCCGCATTTCAGTCGGCACCGCAGAAGAAAACGAAAAATGCTTGTCCGCCATGGCGCGGGTGATCCTGAAGCGCGCCGGCGAAGGCGAACTCGCAGCGCGATGAGAGTCCTGCTTCCGGAAAGCGCGAGCGCTATTGCGCACCCCAGCACTGACGCAATTCTCGAACTCTTGAACAAATATAAAACCATTGCGGTAGTCGGATTGTCTTCGAATCCAATGCGGCCGAGCTTTGGCGTGACGGAATACATGCAGGAGGCGGGGTACCGGATTATTCCGGTGAATCCGAATGAAACGGAAGTACTGGGGGAACATAGCTACGCGCGGCTGGAAGACGTGCCGGAGAAAATAGATATTGTGAATGTGTTCCGGCGCGCGGAGGACGTGCCGCCCGTGGTGGAGAGCGCAATCCGAATCGGGGCAAAGGTGGTTTGGATGCAGTCCGGGATTGAAAACGAAACGGCGGCGGAAATGGCACGGGCGGCGGGGTTGGTGGTGATTGAAGATGCCTGCATCTTAGTGGAACATCGGCGGAGAGCGAAAGAGCTGAAGTAATAGATTTGAGAAAAACAGAATGAAACTGCATGCCCGCGGGACAATTGCGCGGGCTTTTTCGTTTTCGGAGGAGGGGGAAAAAGCGGAAGGGCAAAGATTTAACACATAGATCGCGGAGGGACGCAGTTGGCACAGAGAAGAGTCAGCGAGGGAGCGGAAAGACCAAGAGATTGCGCTTGCCGGGGATGATGACAGCCATGGAGCGACCGTCGGGCGAGATGGCGAAATCACGGAAGCTGAGGCCGTGAAGGACAGGAACGGGCGTCGGCTGCGTTACCGGAATTTCGTGGTTCGCGGGGATCGGCGCAGTCGGAGGCACATCAATCCACACGAGATCGCCGGATTTTTTCTCAATGGAGCGTTTGAGGAGGATGCGCGATTCGTCGGGCGCCCAGCGAAAAACCCCAAGGCCGACGCGAAGACGGGCAACGTGATTGATTGCCGTAAGATCGCGAATCTCGAGAATTTCCTTGTCAACGAAGTAGGCGACATTTTTGCCGCTGGGGGAGACACTCACGCCGCCTTCATAGCCATCCAGCGTGGCTAATTCCTTGTCATCATCGTTCAACAGGTCGAGGCGCTGCAGGCGCGACGGGCCGGTGAGGTTGTGGTCCTGTTCCACGGCGATGGCGGAATTTACGCCGGGCATCCAGGCCATCTCGCGGAATGTGCGGCCTTCATAAAAAGAAGGGAGCGCGCCGATGGCGGGGCGCATGAACTTCAGGGAGAAGAGCAGGCGCGGCTTCACGGTTTCCGAGAGAAATGCGATGGTGGCGTTGTCCGGCAGTACGTTGGGATTGGCGGCGTCAAGAATGACGTTGTCGCCTTTGTTGATGCGGATTTCCCGCCCCGCGTCGTCGAAAAGCATCGTCTGAAAGGAGTCCTCGGTCTTGCCGGAGTCGTCGACCACGGTAGTGTTGAGCAGCTCGGCAAGAATCATCCGGCCATTGGGCGACCAGCGAAAAGAATTGACGATGTAGCTGAAGGGCCGGTTGCCGCGCGTGTACTTCTGGCCTTCGAGCAAGCGGCGGCGCTTGCCGTTCGCTTCCTGGAGCCAGATGTCGTCGTGTTCGAGGTCGTATTCCTTCGTTTTGAAGTGGCGATAGACGGAGTAGACGATGCGGCCGTCGGGAGCGTAGGCGAAGGCGGTGATTTCTTCTTCGATGGATTGCAGCGGCTTGTCGAGATTCTGGGCGCGAGCAGCGGGCAGCGCGCAGCAGCCCACAACCGCGCACACAAGAGAACAGAGTCGGCGGAGCCAGCGAAATCGGCTTACGGAACAGGGGCAGGTCATTGTTTAGGGCCGGGATGCGGGCCACTATATCCGGAGCAGCAGGGTCTTTGTACCGGAGTGAATTCCATCAACTCGATACGTGTGTCGTCGGGGTCGTAGAGATTGAGCTGCCACTTGCCGCCACGACCGATCTTGGGTTCCTCGGTGCCGGTCCAGCCATTCTTGCGAAGTTGCGCTTCCGTGGCGTGGATGTCCCGCACGCCGAGCGCGATGTGGTTCATGACCCCGAGTGTGTGGCGGTCTGCGTCCGCGGGAACGTTGAGCATGTACTCGATCCAGTCTGTGCCGTCGGGGACTTGCATATTGACCCAGTCGGTTTCGTCGTCCTTCCTTCCGCCTTGCCAGTAAAGGTGGAAGCCGAGAATATCTTTGTAGAAGCGATCCTCAGCAGTGCGGTCATGAACCACAAGGCCTGCGTGGATAATGCGTATGTCTGCGGAACTTGATGACGTGTTCGACATGGATTGCGTTGGTTGTGTAAATGCAATGCGGTGCCCTTCAGGATCAATGACGACGCAATCGCGTGTGCCTTCGACTCTCTGAATGTGAATCTTGTTTGCCAGCAGGAATTTCTCCATTGCCCCCACGTTTTCCGTTGCGAATACGATCTCGTACAGGAGATTGGGTGGCGGGGCCTTAAGGGGTTTCGAAACCGTCAAATGCTGACCTGAGCTCAGAGGCACAACTAGTGGCAGCACAAGCGGTTGTTGGATGCCGAAGTTCACGCCTTCCATCGGGATCTCTTCACACCAGAAACAAGCACGTTCAGGATGTAAGACCTTCGAATAGAAACTACGCGCCGCTTTGATGTCTCCGGAATAAAAGTGCACGCTGGCGATCCCGAGGATTCGCGGTCGTGGAGGCCCACCCTGTGCTACGGCCGAAACGCAAAAAATCAAACCGCTAAGAATCAGGAAAATGCGTTTCATGGGCTCCCCTCATGGGTTGGATGCCGTGCGAGATCTTATCTTACGGATTTCGTCGAGGCGAGCGCGGAGGCGCTGCTCGAAGCCCTGATCGGTGGGCTTGTAGTAGGTGCGGCCTGCGAGATTGTCGGGGAGGCAGGTCATATCCGTGACTTTATCATCGAAATTGTGGGCGTACTTGTAGCCCTGGCCATAGCCGATATTTTTCATGAGGCCGGTGACGGCATTGCGGATGTGGAGAGGCACAGGCTCGGCTTCGGTTTTGTGAACGTCGTCGATGACTTCGCCGTAGGCCGTATAAACAGCGTTGGATTTTGGCGCGAGCGAGAGATAAACGGCGGCCTGCGCAAGCGCGAGATGGCCTTCCGGCGCGCCGAGAAAATCGAAAGCATCCTTCGCAGCAAGGGTGACCGCGAGGGCGCCGGGTTCGGCGAGGCCGATGTCTTCGCTGGCCATGCGCACCATGCGGCGAGCGAGATAGAGCGGATCTTCGCCGGATTCGAGCATGCGCGCAAGCCAATAGAGGGCCGCGTCGGGATCGGAATTGCGCACGGATTTGTGCAGCGCGGAGATGAGGTTGTAATGCTCCTCGCCGGCTTTGTCGTAGCGGAGAAGTTTTCTTTGCAGGACATCTTCCAGGAGTTCGCGTGTGATGACGCGAGCACCTTGTTCATCAGGGTGTGCGCTGCGGACGGCAAGCTCGAGCGTGTTGTAGGCGGCGCGGGCGTCGCCATTCGCGAACGATGCGATGCGGAAGAGGATGTCTTCGGGAGCGCCAATCGACTCAATCCCGAAGCCGTGCTCTTTGTCGTTGAGGGCGCGGCGGAGGAGTTCAGCGATTTGCGGCGTGGTGAGCGGGTCCAGAACGTACACTTTCGTACGGGAAAGCAGCGGTGAGATGACCTCAAAAGAGGGATTCTCCGTAGTCGCTCCGATAAAGATGATGTGGCCCGCCTCGACATGCGGCAAGAAAGCATCCTGCTGCGCTTTATTGAAGCGGTGAACTTCATCCACGAAAACGATGGTGCGATGGCCGGAGCGGGATTTTTGCTCGGCGACGGCCATGACTTCCTTGATTTCCTTAATGCCTGCGAGCACGGCGCTGAAGGAAACGAATTCAGAGCTGGTCAGGCGCGCAATGAGCCGCGCGAGCGTGGTTTTCCCGCAACCCGGCGGGCCCCAGAAGAGCATGGACGCGAGATTGTCATTCTCAATTTGAACGCGCAGCGACTTGCCCGGTCCGAGGAGCTTTTCCTGGCCCATAAATTCATCGAGCGTGCGGGGGCGCATACGTTCGGCTAGCGGCTGGTTTGCGGCGGGCACATCAGGCTCGGGAGCCGGTGGCGGCAATTTGGAAAAGAGGCTCACGTTGTTTTGGACGTTCGCTTGGCGTCCGGCGTTTTAAGCGGTTGCGAAGAAGCAGAGGGTTGGATGCCCCGAGCACTCGTGGCGTTTCTTTGCCTCGCCGCTTCATAGAAAACGACTGCCGCCGCCGCGGCCGCGTTCAAGGACTCGACGCCGCTGCTCATGGGAATGCGGATGCGCGCATCAGCGCTGCGTTCCACTTCTTCCGGAAGCCCAGCGCCTTCGTTGCCGACGAGAAGCGCCACCGGCTGGCACCAATCCACTTCCCAGGGCGCAAGCAGGGGCTGTTCTCCATCCACCGGTTCGTGAACGCTGGAAGCGAGTGTTCGAACGCCCCCGACCTTCAGCTGCGCCAGCAAAATCGAAAGCGACATCCCGGCAAGAATGGGGAGATGCAAGGCAGCGCCAGCGGAAGCACGCAGTGCTTTCGGCGAAAATGGATTCGCCGTGCCACTGATGCCGGAAGCCGCAGTGGCGGCGCCAGTCGCGCCAAAGGCCGCAGCAGTGCGCAGAATCGTTCCTACATTACCCGGATCCTGAACGCCGGCCAGAACAACCAGCAGGGGAGCACAGGCCGCAAGTGGGGCGCGCGCAAGATCATCGAAAACGGTCTCGCGAGGGTGCACTAGCGCCGCGACGCCTTGCGGATGTTCCGTGTCGGCGAGGCCCTCGAACAACCGGTCCGTAGTGCGCAGCACAGGAAAAGCCATCTCGGGACGGTCGACTAAGGAGGATAACCGTTCATGATGGCGCTCGCCGGATTCGCTGAAGAGCACCGCCTGGATGCGGCAGCCAGAACGCAGCGCCTCTTCCACTAGGCGCACGCCTTCGACGCCGACAAAACCATTTTCCGTCGGTAAGCCACCGCGCAGGGCTACACGGAACTCCTTGAGCCAGCGATTGTCGCGGCTGGTGAGGAGTGCCGGCTCACCTGCTGGGCGAGCGCTACGAGCTGATTTTCCTGGCGTGGCCATCCCTGTGGAGCGTAGCAAACTTCTGGCTAGGGACGCTAACTTGAGACTGTTTGAGGAGGCTGGCTACTGGTCGCCAGGACGATGGTCGCGAACCCTCCCTCAGGCCCAGGCACTAATCCCGGAAAATGTCGTTCTAACGCGGATTCGCAGTTGCGTTCGAGGAGGAAACGGAAAGGTGCACGACGCTGGAATTCGAAGTAGGCGGTCCCGCGGTGCTTTGCGCAACGATCACAAGGTCATCTCCCGCGCCCGGTGCGGTTCCAGCGGGGACGCTTAAATCCACCTGCACTGTTCCGGATTCTCCGGCGCCCAGAACGAGTTCTTTTGGTTCCACACTTTTCACGAATTGACGCGCGTCGGTCACGATCAACTTGAAAGTGCGCGATAAACCGATGTTTCGCACCGTAAAGAGTGCCTTCCGCGTGCTTCCCGCGGCCAATTCATCAAAATCCAGCTTTGGAGAGACTTCCACGCTCTCCGCGTGGAATAAACCCGCGAAAAATCTTTGATATGGTTTGCCATTCGAATCGTGGCCACCCACTGCGACGCGGAATGGCCCGGCGGGAAGATCCACGCTCCCGGCGAACTCCAGGAACTCCCGGTCGGTATTCACCGCGTGCAATTGCAGTTTCTGAATGGTCTGGCCCCGCTCAGTAACCAGGTAAAACTCCGTTGTCTTGGCGGCATTTGCCGATAGAGATGCCTGAAGCGTTGCGGGAGTTCCCGCCAACGGCTGTCCCTGAATCCGGAAGAATCCTTCGTGACCGATACGGCCTCCTACCTTCACAAACTCGACGCTCACAAAGAAAATGTCACTCTGCGCCTGAGCTCCCAGCCAGTACCGGCCTGTCCCGGTGATCTCCGCGCGCCACTCTCCTGCTTCGGGCGTACTTACCGTCACGATTCTCCCGCAATTCAATTCCGTGTCCTCAGTGCCCGCCAAGCCTTCGGTAATCACTCCGCCGGATGGTTGTGTCAGCTTCAGCTGATTGCGTTTGGTATCCACAGAAAACGTAAACGTAATTCGCTTGGTCACGGAGTCCACAGGAATTGTGATGGTTTGCGGCTTTCCGTCGAGTGTCCCTGTCGCCCAGAGGACCGTGGACACATTGCTCCGCGTCGATTCGCGAACCAGGTGAAACGCTTTGCCGGCCTCAGACCTTTGCAAAAACATTGGTACCCCGCCCGTTGCTTCTGCCGTATGGATGTAAGCAGGATCCGCCGGCCCGCAGGCGTCCGGACCAAAAGCCCTCGATCGATTCGGGGAGGGCTGAGTCTGTGCGAATGTCGCTGAAGCGCATGCCAGCAGGAGGCAACAATTCACGAATCTTCGCACGCCCGTGCGAAGGACAGCCAGCTTTGATATTGGGGAAATTATTGCCCCGCTGCCACGCCACACTCTCAGGGAGGTGCACTCTTTTCTCATTGTTACTGACACTAGCAAAGTTGACCGTGGAAGAGCGCCTCCAAATAACTGTAGCGTTTACATTCGATCACGTGGGAACGTTCCATCCCCATGACTTGGCTGTTTGGCGACAGCTTGCGGCTTCAGGTGGGTTGCCTTGGCAGGCTCTTATTGCATGGGTCGAGGGGGTATGGTAGCGTCGCCCAAATAAGGGCAGCGCTCCGCGGGGCGCTGCAAGGTGGCGTCACGACTTCGCCCAAGGCCAAAAAATTGTCGGCTGAACTGCTGCGCGTCAATGCGCAGTCCCCGGAACCGGACCTGCTGCGGTATGCGGCCGATTTTATCGCCCGTGGAAGTGTGATCGCCATTCCCACGGACACTTTCTATGGCTTGGCAGCCGATCCGTTCAATCTGGCCGCCGTGGATGAAATCTATCGCGTGAAAGGTCGTCCGGAGACACGGGCATTGCCAATCCTCGTGAATTCCATTGAGCAAGCCATTCTCCTGGCTCGCGAAGCGCCCCGGAAATTCTTGCGCCTCGCGCAGGCGTTCTGGCCGGGCGGACTGACGCTGGTGGTCAACGCCGCTCAGCGCATCCCCTTGAAAGTCACCGCCGGCACCGGTCGTATCGCATTGCGCTGGCCGAATAGCACCGTGGTGCGGCGTCTGATCGACGAATTCGAAGGCCCTGTTACCGGAACGAGCGCCAACATTTCCGGCTTTCCGTCTTGTTCGAATGCGGAACAGGTGCTCAAGCAACTTGGCACGCGCGTGCCACTCGTTCTGGATACGGGCGAAACCGGCGGGACGCTTGCTTCCACCATCGTGGAATTGACTGGCGACACTTGGCGGATCGGCAGGGAAGGCGCGATCCCAGTCGCAGAGATCGAGAATGCACTGGAGTAGCAGGCGCGCACTCGTCCCCGGAAGCTGCCGCTGCTCGCGATCTACTTTCCACCCGGATGAAGCGTCGCGAGGAAATTGTAGTTTCCCGTGGAAGGAAGATCGAGCGCGCCCAACGAGCGGCGGTGCACCGAAACGACATCATTAAACCACAGCGGCATGTAGGGCAAGTCCTCCGCTAGAATTTTCTGAACTTCAGTGCATAGAGCTTTCCTTTTGCCCTGATTCATCTCCACGCGAATCTGGTCTGTGAGCGCGTCAATGCGGGCATTGCGATAGTGTCCGCGGTTGGCCCCGTCGGGCGGAAAACGCTTCGACGAAAACGCATATTCAAAAAAATCAGGATCCGTGTTGGCGCCCACCCAGCGCTGATAAGTCATCTGAAAATTTCCCTTGGCAACGTCGGAGAACAGAGTCGCGAGCTCGAGCGGCCGGAGTTCCAGTTGGACGCCCACGCGCCGCCATTGTTCCTGCAGCGCTGCGCCGATGAGCCGGGCCTGCTCCTCCGTCGAGCATTTCAACGTGAGATGAAGACGCACTCCGTCTTGTTTACGAGGGAAGCCTGCGGCATCGAGAGCCTGCACCGCTCGCGCGGGGTCGTAAGGATACTGCGCGGCGCTCGCATCGGCCGCCCAGTGATTCGGCGGCAGCACTCCGGCGGCGAGCTTCGCCTGTCCATCGAGAAGATACCGGACGAGCGCTTCGCGATCCGTCGCCAGCGCAAGAGCCTGCCGGATTTCTCGATGCGAAAGCACGGAGTCTTCGAGATTGAAACCCAGGTACGTGAAATTCGTGCCGCTGCGATCGCTCACGGCAAGATCCGGCTGGCGAGCGAGAACAGGAATGAGATCCGGGGAAAGCGAACTCATCTCCAGATCGGCGGACCCTTTGCGAAGCTCAAGCGCGCGAACCACGGCGTCGGGAACGACTCGGAACCGCACGCGCGCGATCTGCGGCGCAGCCCGGAAATATTCAGGATTTCGCTCGACGACAACTTCTTCATCCTGCGATTGCTGCACGAAACGGAACGGGCCGCTGCCGATGGGGTGACGCGAAAAATCCGCGCCGGCATTTGCCGGAACGATGCCGATCGCGGAAGGAATAAGATTCACCGTGAAAGAAGCGTACGGCTGGCTGAGATGAAAAATGACCGTGGCATCGTCTGGCGCTTCGATGGAGGTGACCATACGCAGCGCGCCACGTTTTGGCGACTTGTTCGCCGGATTCATGATGAATTCAAACGTTGCCTTCACGTCCGCGGACGTCAGCGAGCGGCCATCGTGAAACCGCACGCCGCGTCGAAGACGGAAGACATAACTCAGCGGGTCGGGTGTCGTCCAGGATTCCGCAAGATCGCCCTGGAAATTCATGTAATTGTCGCGCTCCAGTAGGCCGCTGAAGAGCAGTCCATCAATGCGTTGAGATTGCGAATCGGTGGCAAAGCGCGGATCGAGATTGGTGGGGCTGGACTCGATAAGAAACGTAAGTGAAGCAGGGTCGTCGCGAAAGGAACGCGAACAGGAGAAAACGCAGAACGCAGCAATGAAGTAAGGAAGCAAAGAGACAGCAAAAAACCAGGACCTCGAGAAAGAGCGATCAGCGCGGCCGAGCATAGGATATTTTACCGAGGATCGCCGGACCGCGGGCGCCCGTTGCCGAAGGAAGGTTCGAGGGCCGTTGATGGAAAGTCTCGTACGCCAGCAGCGCAAACGCGAAAGCTTCCTTGGCGTCTTCGGGAATGCCCAATCGCGAAGAAGGCGAGACTTCGATGCCGGGAAGGGCAGCAGATAGCTGGGCGAGGATCAGCGGATTGTGCGTGCCACCGCCGGAAACGATGAGCTGTTGAATTTTCGTCTTCGGCAAAACGAAGCGGTTTAATGCATCGACGACCGAGAGCGCGGTGAAAATCGTCGCGGCGCGAATGAGATCATTGGGCTTTGCTCGATGGTGCCGGCCGAGCGCGAGGGTTTTTTTCAGATACGCATGGCCGTAGTACTCCCGTCCGGTAGATTTCGGCGGCGCCAGTTTCAAGTAAGGGTCGGTCATGAACGCGTCGACCAGCGCGGGAAAGCTGCGGCCCTCGAGCGCGAGCCGCGCATTCTTATCGAAACGCTGCCCGCCGCGCGTGAAGTGCGAAACGAGGGCATCAATGAGCATGTTGGCGGGGCCAGTGTCGAACGCAAGCACTTGTTGCGGCTTGGCCGCCTTCGGAAGCACGGTGACGTTGGCGATGCCGCCCAGATTCAACGAGACGCGCCCCAGTTTTTCGTGCCGGTACAAAAGATAGTCGGCGTAGGGAACAAGCGGCGCCCCCTGCCCGCCAAGAGCGATATCCGCAGGACGAAAATCGCCTACCGTCGTGATGCCGGTGAGCGCGGCGATAACCGACGGCTCTCCGATCTGAAGCGTGGACGCCGTCGGCGATCCGAAATAGGGAATCGGACGCCCCTCGTGGAAGATTGTCTGCCCATGGCTTCCAAGCAAGTCAATTTTCGATGGTGACGTTTCAAAGTGACGGCACGCGGTAAGCACAGCGCCTGCCAACAATTCCCCCAGCCGAAAGTTCAACTGGCTGAGAGCTCCAGCAGTGACAGGTTGCTGTTCCGCGACCCGGAGGATTTCCATTCGCAGCGCGGCAGGAAGTTTGACGGGCGTGTTACCGAGCAGCTTCGCCTTCACCTTCGGCGGCGCGCCCGAAATGCGAGCCAGCGCAACGTCAATTCCGTCGGCTGAAGTTCCGGACATCATGCCGAGCACGAGCATGGGTTTTTCACTCATGAGATTTGTTTTTTCAACTCCGCGAGCAGATTCAGCGCATCCAGCGGCTTTAACTCATCGAGATCGGCGCCGCGCAACTTGTCGAGCACCTCGCGGTCGAGAGCCGTAAACAGCACTTGCTGATTGCCGTTCTTCTGCGCGAGGTCGGACGCGCCGGGAGAAAGCGTCTCGCTGAGTTCGTGCTCGCTCTGTTCATGTCGTTTCAATACCTCGCGTGCGCGTTCAATCACGCTGCGTGGCAGACCTGCGAGCCGCGCGACTTCAATGCCGTAACTCTTGTCCGCGCTGCCGGGCTCGACGCGCCGCAGAAAAATAATTTCACTCGGTGTTTCTTTCACTGAGACATGCACATTCTTCACCGCGGGAAGCAGATCGCCAAGTTCCGTCAGTTCGTGATAGTGCGTGGCAAAGAGCGTGCGCGCCCGCGTGTGCTTCTGTAAATGTTCGACGACGGCCCAGGCGATGGAAAGTCCATCAAACGTAGCGGTACCGCGGCCCACTTCATCGAGCAGCACCAGACTTGCGGGCGTAGCGTGATTCAGGATCGCCGCGACTTCGCTCATTTCGACCAAGAACGTCGACCGCCCCCGCGCCAGATTGTCGCTCGCCCCGATGCGCGTGAAAATCCGGTCGGTGATGGGCAGCTTCGCCTGATGCGCCGGAACAAAGGAACCCATCTGCGCCATCAGCACAATCAGCGCGGACTGCCGCAAATAAGTGGACTTGCCGCCCATGTTGGGCCCGGTAATGAGCAAGAGCTGCTGCCGCCCGGGCTCGAAGCACAGATCGTTCGGTACGAAACGTTCACCCTTTTGGCGCAACAGCTCTTCGATCACCGGATGGCGCCCGCCGATGATGAGCAATTCGCCGGTGGAGTTGAACTCCGGCCGTGCATAGCCGCGATCCGCCGACAGCTTCGCAAACGCGGTAAGCACGTCCATCTGCGCAACCGCCGCAGCCGTGCGGCGCAGGCGTGCGGCCTTGGCAGCAACAGAAGAGCGCACATCAATAAAAAGCTGCCGCTCGATTTCCAGGATGCGCTCATCGGCGGCGAGGATCTTCCGCTCGTATTCTTTCAGCTCCGAAGAAGTAAACCGCTCGGCATTGACCAGCGTTTGTTTTCGTTCATAGTCCGCCGGAGCAAGATGCAAGTTCGCTTTCGAAATCTCAATGTAATAGCCAAAGATTTGATTGAAGCGAATCTTCAGCGAGGCGATGTTCGTTCGCTTACGTTCGCGCTCTTCCATGGCGGCGATAATCTGCTTGCTGTGCTGGCTGAGGTCGCGCAGTTCATCCAGCTCGGCGTGGTAGCCGCTGCGGATCATTCCCGGATCGGTGGCCAGGGCCGGCGGCTCGTCGGAGATGGCGCGTTCGAGCCGCTCGCGGACATCCGCAAGCTCATCGATTTCCTGGTGCAGATGACGGAGAAGTTCGCTTCCGCCCGCGGGAGGCGGTGTAAGGAAATTCTTCAGCACCGGAAGCTGCACGAGCGACTTGCGCAGCGCCACGAGCTCTCGTGGAGTTGCCAGCCCCAGCGTAATTCGGCTGGTCAGCCGCTCGAGGTCGAGGATGCCTTTGAGTTCCTTGCGAATTTCGCCGCGCACAACCGTTTGCTGGACGAGATGGTTCACCGCATCGAGCCGGGCCTCGATAGCCTCTCCGTCAATCAGCGGCCGGAGGACCCAGGAACGCAGGAGCCGCGCACCCATTCCCGTTACAGTCGCGTCCAATGCGGCAATTAACGTGGTGGGGCCGCTCGTCCGCCCCGCTTCCTCGGTGAAGATGGGCGTGAGCAACTCCAGGTTACGCACCGAAACAGGATCCAGAACGAGGGCGTCGTGCTGCTCGTAATAGCGCACTCGGTCAAGATGCCGCAATGCCTCGACGCCGGAGGCATCCACGTTTGCGTCGGCGGCCGCGGAACGATCCCCCCTCGCGGCGTTTTCACGGAGATAATGAACGATCGATCCCGCGGCGGCCAGCGCTTGTGGGTGATCGTCGAGGCCGAAGCCTGTGAGCTCCGCAACCCCAAACTGTTCGCGCAGGATGCGTTCCGCATAATCGCGCTGAAAAATCCAATCTTCCAGGCGGGATTCCACGCCGCCAACGCCTTCGAGAAGCGAGATTTTCGCAGTTTCAAACAACTGTTGCGGCCGCGGAAGCAGTGTTTCTCTGGGACGCAGCAATTGCAGTTCGTCCCGCAGAGCATCATCGGCACGCACACCGGAAAATTCCGTGGCCTGAAATTCGCCCGTGGATAGATCGACGAAAGCAAGCCCGATGGGCGAACCAGAAGCGTGTTTGGCGACAGACGCGAGAAAATTGTTTTCCCGGGCATCGAGAAGGGCAACATCCGTGGCCGTACCCGGCGTGATGACGCGCACGACTTCGCGGCGCACGAGTTTTTTCCCCGGGCCTGGCTGCTCCATCTGATCGCAAATCGCGATTTTGAATCCCGCGCGAATCAGGCGCGCGATATAGCCTTCCGCCGCGTGGTACGGCACGCCGCACATCGGAATCGGCTGGCCCTTTTCGCGGTTGCGCGAAGTGAGCGTAATTTGTAGTTCTCGCGCGGCGATGATCGCGTCTTCGTAAAAAAGTTCGTAGAAGTCGCCCAGCCGGAACATCAGGAGCGCCTGCGGATAGCGCGCCTTGATGGCGTGATATTGCTGCATCAGCGGTGTTGTCGGCTCGCTCATTCTTAAACGTCACGTTTCAGCGGAATCTCTCGTTGCTTGCATTGTGCTGGTAGGGGCGCAGCATGCTGCGACCTACTTGGCTCGTTCTAAACTGTAGAGAGGCACTGCCCCTCATTGCTTGATGCCCAGTTGTGTCAGCAAAAACGCGTAGTCCAGCGCAATCTCGCGCAGATAGTCATACCGGCCGGAAGCGCCTCCATGCCCCGCGCCCATATTGATTTTCAGCAGCAGCGGATTCGCATCGCTTTTCAGCGTCCGCAATTTTGCAACATATTTTGCTGGTTCCCAGTACATTACCTGGCTGTCGTTCAGCCCCGTCTTGGCCAAAATCGTCGGGTAAGCCTTTCGTTCCAGGTTGGTGTACGGGCAATACGACTTCATGTAGAAATAATCTTCGGAAATCTGAGGGTTGCCCCACTCCTCATATTCACCCACGGTCAGCGGAAGAGAAGCGTCAAGCATGGTGTTCAGCACGTCAACGAACGGCACGTGGCTGATCACGATGCGAAATAGGTCGGGGCGCATGTTCGTCACCGCGCCCATGAGCAACCCGCCCGCGCTCCCGCCCTCAATTACCAGCCGTCCCGTCTTCGTGTAGCGGTGCTCGATGAGGTGCTCCGCCGCCGCAATGAAGTCCGCGAATGTATTGCGTTTTTGTTTCAGCCGACCGGCGTCGTGCCAGGGCTTTCCGAGTTCGCCGCCGCCGCGAACGTGCGCGACCGCGTAAATCGCGCCTCGATTCAGCAAGCTGAGCCGGTTCGAGCTGAAATTGACCGGCACGGAAATTCCGTAGCTGCCATAACCATACAGAAGCAGCGGCGCGGAGCCGTCGCGCGGCGTATCGCGGCGCTGCACGATCGAAAGTGGCACACCCGTGCCATCCGAAGCCGTGGCGTGCAGTCGCTCGCTGACGTATTGGGCTGGATCGTACCCGCCCAGAACCGGCTGCTGCTTCCGCAGCCTGCGTTCCCGCGTGTGAATGTCATAGTCAAAGATCGAGCGTGGAGTAACGAATGACTCATATTGAAATCGCAAATGAGCAGCGCTGAATTCCGGGTTTTCTCCGATGGAAGCGTTGTACGCGGGCTCCGTGAATTCAATTCGGTGCGAGGCCGCGAGAGCGTCTGGCGCGTCGGCCGTCAAATCTACAATGCGGAGATAAGGCAGCCCGTCCTCGCGTTCGAAACATACGAGGTGGCTCTGGAACATCTCAGCACCGGCCAGCATGACCTCCGGACGATTGGGGATGATCTCCCGCCAGAATTCCCGCCGTGGATCGCTCACCGGCGCGGTCACCAGACGAAACGTGCGTCCGCCCGAATTCGTGCGAATGTAAAACAGTCCGTTGTTCGTATTCGCCGCTGCTCCGGCGTGTTTCGCGACGGGCGGACTTGGATGATGTTCCGCGTAGTATTCGTGATTGTCTTCTCGTGCAGCGATGAGCCGGAATTCTCCGCCGGGCTGGTCGGCAGGCAAGTAGCGTACTTCGCTGGCCGTATGACTCGCGGCGGTCAGAAGAAGAAAACCGCCGCTCCGCGCCCGTGCGACTTCAATTCGAAACCGTTCGTCCGTCTCTTCGTAGATGAGTGGGTCCGGTTCGGTAGAGCCCAGAACATGCCGATACAAACGGTAGGATCGCTTCGTAGTTTCGTCTTCGACGGTATAGAACAGCGTCCGATTGTCGGAGGCCCAGGCGACGCTGGTGACGCGTTCGAATCGCTCGGGGAAAGTTGTTCCGGTACGCAGATCTTTGACTTGCAGCACGTACTGTCGGAAACCGGTGGTATCGGTCGAATACGCCAACAAGTGATTGTCCTCGCTGACTTCAAAGGACTCCAATCCCAGAAACGAATGGCCTTCCGCAAGTAAATTAAGGTCAAGTAGCAGTTCCTCTGCTGCGCCTGCCGCGTCGCGTCGCCGGCAATGCAGCGCATACTGCTTTCCTTCTTCCGTGCGAGTGAAATACAGATAGCCGCGAAGCGTGTAGGGGACGGTAAGGTCCGTTTGCTGGATGCGGCCCAGCATTTCTTGATACAGCTTCTCCTGGAAAGCCTCCGTGGGCTTCAGGGTGGCGTCCGTATACGCGTTTTCAGCTTCCAGGTAGCCAATCACCTCTGGATTTTCTTTTTGACGGAGCCATGCATAGTGGTCAACACGGCGATCTCCGTGCAAAACCTGCTCCACCGGTTCTCGCCGCGCGGCCGGAGGTTCGAGAATCGTGTCCGCTAGAGTGTCCTGGGCTCTTGCTGGCGTCGCGGTCTTGGCGTCCGGATTCATGCGTGTCCGCTATACTATCGGAAGTCGGCGGCAGTAGAAAGAAGCCGGCAGCGGCCGCGCAGGACGCTATGGCAAAAGAAACCGAAATCAAACTGAAAATAAGCGATGTGCGCGCATTTCATCGCGCCTTGAAGCGGATGGGAGCCCGCCCCGCCGGCCCTGGAGCCTCCAGAGTTCACGAAGAAAACGTCATTTTCGATACCCCACAAGGTGGACTTGCCAAACACGGCCAGCTTCTGCGCATTCGAACGGAGACGCCCGAAGTGCGCGGCAAGCCGAAGAATTCTGGACCAAAGCAGCGAGTTGTACTGACCTTCAAGCAGCCATTGACGCGCGCGGCAGAGACGGATTCCGAGAGCTCGCCCACTTTCCCCTACAAAGTTCGCGAAGAAATTGAGGTTGAGGTCGCCGAGGCCGGGAACCTGAGCAAGATTTTCGAGGGTTTAGGGATGGCCGGGTGGTTTCGCTATGAAAAGTACCGCACCACCTTTCGAATGCCCGCATCGAAATCCTGGGCCAAGGACCTCCTGATTGAACTCGACGAAACTCCCATAGGTACTTTTGTCGAACTGGAGGGCCCTGCTCCAGCGATCGATCGCTCCGCGCAGGAGCTGGGTTATTCGAAGCACGACTATGTTTTGAAGAACTATCTCCGCTTGTACTTGGAAGACTGCCGCCGCAAGGGCGACCAACCGAGTCACATGCTCTTCCGAAAGCGCAAGTGACACTCCCGCCAGCCATTACATAGAAAAAAATCGCTTAAGAAGTCCTTTTTTCTTGACTTCGCGAAGCACGCAGCTTATCAATGCAACTGTGACTGCAACTTTGTCACATGACGGAGTGAATTTCCTCTCAATGAGCGCAGGCAGCGAACGCGAACCTGGCCCTGATCGGTCCAGTCAGCAGCACGGTCGGAACAGGATCCATCGGCTGGGGCTCCAGATGATGTCGCGCGAGGCCCAGGCTACGGCGCGAGCGGTCGGATGGGGAGGGTTCACTGGCGGCTAAAGGTAAGTCCATTTTTATGAGGTACTTGCCCGCCGCCGAGGTTCTTCGGTGCGCGGGTTTTTTGTTTCCGGCGTGAGTAGGAATAGAAAGCCGTTTGAACAAGACCGGAAACACGCGCGGAAGGAGTTCGTATGGATCTGTACGCAACAGAATTGATGGGCTCCAAGACCTACGACGTGAATGGGAATTACGTGGGGCGTGTGCGCGAATTTTTTATCGAGCCGGCGGACGCGCCCAACCGTGTTTCTCACTACCTGCTGTCGCGCGGCCACTTCCAGCCGCTGGTGGCCAAACACAACCAGGTGGCCTCGATTGCGGCGGGGAAGGTAGAGCTAAGCGTCAGCGAACGGGCCTTGGAACTCTACAAGCCAAATGAGTCATGGTTGGCGGTACAGAAGGATTTGCTCGACCAACAGATTATTGATACCCGTGGCCGCAAAGTTGTGCGCGTAAACGACGTGGATTTGACGCCTTTTCGAACGAATGGCAACGTCGAGCTGCGCCTCACGCAAGTGGATGTGGGACTCCCGGGAGCTGTTCGAAGGCTGCTCCAGGGCGTTGTGCCCTCCGTGGTTGTTCGCAAGCTGCAAAGCAAACTGCCGCAGAGCGCGATTCGCTGGGAATTTGTGAATCTCGTCGAACCGGACCCCATGCGTCGCGTGAAGCTACGCATCACCCACGAAAAACTCGAGGACCTGCACCCCGCGGACCTCGCGGAAATTATGGAACATTTGTCGGCGGCGGAACGGCAGGGAATCATCGCCGCGCTCGACGAAGAAACCGCGGCGGCGGTGCTCGCGGAATTGGACCAGCGGCTCACAACCCAGATCGTCGAAAAGCTGGACCCGGAAAAAGCAGCGGACATTCTCGAAGAAATGGCTCCGGACGCGGCGGCCGACCTGCTTGCGGATTTATCCAAGGAGACGTCCGAAGAGCTTCTGGACGAGATGCCCGGCCGGGAAGCGGACGAAGTTCGCGAACTGCTGGAATTCGATCCGGCGACGGCGGGCGGCATGATGAACACGGATTTCGCCTATGTGGGCGAGGCGTCCACCCGGGAGGAAGTGCTGGAGTGGATGCGCGGGCAGGAGTTGAACCTCGATCAACTGGACACCATCGTTTTGCTGGACAGCGCTGCGCAATTTTCCGGCACCGTTTCCGTTGCGCGGCTGCTATTGGCGGCGTCCGATCAACGCATGGTGGAACTGAGAATGGAGCCTCTGCTCAGCGCGTCGGCGAACGCGGACGACAAGGAAGTTTTCGAACTGTTCGACAAGTACAACCTGCGCATGTTGACGGTGGTTGACGGCGAGAATCGGCCGATCGGCGCCATCACCGTGGACGATGTGGTGTCGAAACTGTTGAAGGACTAGGAAGGGAATCCGGGCAGGGCGATGAACTGGGAAGCGATAACGGCGAAATTTGAGCGCGTGAGGACGGGCGACACGGATTTGCAGAAAAAAATCCGTGGACTGCGGCGGCGGCTGACGCTGCTGCTCGCCGTGGTGGGCCCCGGGCTGATCACGTCGAATGTGGACAACGACGCGGGCGGAATCTCCGTTTACACGCAGGCGGGAGCGCAATACGGCTATACCCTGCTATGGTCGCTGATCCCGATGACGATTGCGCTGTACGTTACGGAAGAGATGTGCGCGCGCATGGGCGTAGTCACCGGGAAGGGACTCTCCGATCTCATTCGCGAAGAGTTTGGATTTCGCTCGACTTTTTTTGTGATGATCGCCGGTTTTTTTGTGGACCTGGCCAACGTGGTGGCGGAGTTTGCGGGCGTGGCGGCCTCCATGCAGATTTTCGGTGTCAGCAAGTACATTGCAGTGCCGATCGCCGCGATCGTCGTTTGGGTGCTGGTGATACGGGGAACGTACCGCCAGGTGGAGATTATTTTTCTCTTTGCCTGTGTATTGTATTTGTCCTACGTGTTTTCCGCGTTTCTGGCCAAGCCGGATTGGTTGATCGCCGCGAAACATACGGTCATTCCGAATCTCAGCCTTAATTCGGGCTACTTGCTGATGCTGACCGGACTTGTTGGAACAACGATTGCGCCGTGGCAATTTTTTTATCTGCAGGCGGGATTTGTGGAAAAGAAGGTGGGGCCGCGCCAGTATCCGCAGGCACGCGCGGACGTACTTTTCGGCAGCATCAGCTGCATGGTGATCGTTTTCTTCATCATCGTTTGCACGGCGGCAACGCTGTACGCCTCCGGGCACAGGGACATTGCGGATGCCGCCCAGGCGGCGCACGCATTGATTCCGCTTGCCGGCAAATGGGCGGGGACGCTATTTGCTTTTGGCCTGCTGAACGCGTCACTTTTTGCCGCTTCCATTCTGCCGCTTTCCACAGCGCACGTGATTTGCGAGGGGCTGGGGTTTGAAGCAGGGCTCGACCATAAATTCAAAGAGGCGCCGATCTTTTATTGGCTGTATACAATCTTGATCGTGGTGGGGGCGGGAGTTGTTCTTCTGCCGAATGCGCCGCTTTGGAAGATTCTGATTTTCTCGCAGGTGGGCAACGGGATTTGGCTTCCGGTCGTGGTGATTTTTATTTTGCTGCTGGTCAACCGGCGCGACCTGATGGGCGAGTACGTCAACTCGGTGACGTTCAACATTGTGGCGTGGGTGACGGCGATCGCCATGATCGCGCTGACCCTGGTGCTCACATACACGGCGCTGTTCCAGCAAAGTGTGCCAACACCACCCTGATGCCAAACACGGCACCTTGCCGTTGCGCCACTACCGAAGCGTATGTTAACTTTGCGGCGTAAAGAAGATTGCCGAGATAGCCCCTAGAGACACCGTGTCCCACAGCCACACTTCCAAAACGCTGCATGTTGCGACGCCCGGTTCGCTGGGGCCCGTTACGCCTGAAGAGGCGAGCCTGCTCGAAAAGCTGGACCTGGGGCGGCTGCCGAGGCATATCGCGGTGATCATGGACGGCAACGGGCGGTGGGCGCAGAAGCGGCACCTGCCGCGGATCGCCGGACACCGATCGGGGACGCAATCGGCGCGCATCACGATTGAGACTTGCGCCCGATTGAAAATCGAGGCGCTGACGCTGTATGCGTTTTCGGTAGAGAACTGGCGGCGGCCGAAGACCGAGATCGACTTTCTGATGGCGCTGCTTCGCGAATACCTGCGCAAGGAGATGCCGCTGCTGCAGAAGAACAATATCCGGATGCGGTTCCTTGGGCGGATCGACGAGCTTCCCGCGGGCGTGCAGAACGACGTGCGCGACGCCATGGAGAAAACCGCAGGGAACAAGGGCATGGTGCTATGCGTGGCGCTGAATTATGGCGGGCGCGCAGAAATTGTGGACGCCATGAATGCGATTCTTTCCGAACGCAACGGCCACGGAGCTTCGCACAAAGTTACCGAAGAGCAGCTTTCGCGCCACTTGTACACGGAGGGCTTGCCGGACCCGGACCTGCTGATTCGCACTAGCGGCGAGATGCGGGTGAGCAATTTTCTGCTCTGGCAGATTGCGTATGCCGAAATCTTCGTGACGGAAACGCTTTGGCCGGACTTCAACCGGGCACGGCTGCTGGAAGCGCTCCTGGAGTTTCAGAAGCGCGAGCGCCGCTATGGCGGCATCCGCGAAGGCCAACCTTCGGACGAGAAACCAGCGCGTGCTGCTGGCAACTAGTCTCGTGACTTGTGACTGCTAGTCCTGTTTTGACCTCCTTGTGTTCCCCCCAGTTTTTTGTAAGTGTTGCTGATAAGGATTTGGTGTTGTTGTAAATGGTTTAGAATCAGCAGCCGGGCTCTGTTGACACCCACAGTTTTCGTTGCGAGGGGTCGTTAGATAGTCACTATAAGGAGCTTCCTTCTCTATCAGGCAAGCCCCCAAAAGCCCATCGGGTAAGCGCTTTGACTGGGACTCGCGAGAGGAGCTTCGGCCATGCGGGACGAAGAGTGGATCAAGAAACTTGAAGACGGCAGGAAGGTGAAATTCATCTACCAAGAACTGCCGGAAGACGGGGCGTTTATCACCGCGCAGATCGCAGGGAATGAGATCGTCTATTCGGTCGTATTGACGAAAGCAGGAAATCCGCTTAGCCGTGAGGATGTTGAAGGTCATTTCAAGGGCGCGCTATCCAAGACGTAGCGACGCTCAATCTAAGGTGTTATCCGCAGAATGGGGCCGATTCGAACCGCAGCAATTCTAGTACTAGCCAATCCGACCCTAGCCAATCCGACCCTTGCTTTGAGACTAATTATTCTGCTAGCCTTACAGTCAAGCGTCGGTTTGTATGAGAACAATCGCGAGGTCAAGCAGCATTAGATCCAACAAAAAACTCGAGCGGAAGTACGCATTCGATGCCCAAGCTTTTCTCGACTCAGCCGGTGTGGCGAGAACGGTCACAGCGTTTAAGAGAGCGGAAGTCATCTACGCTCAGGGTGATGCCGCCGGTGGCGTAATGTACTTACAGAAGGGCGGTGTAAAACTCACCGTCGTCAACGAGAATGGCAAAGAAGCAGTTGTGGGGATTCTGGGACCGGGCGACTTCTTTGGTGAGGGCTGCCTGGCAGGTCAGCCTGTTCGCATGGGAACGGCTACGGCGATAACGCCCAGCACTGTGCTCTTGATTGAGAAGAAAGAGATGTTCAGAGTGCTTCATAAGGAGCATACCCTGTCCGACAGGTTCATAAGGTTCATGCTGGCGCGGAATATTCGAATCGAGGAGGACTTGGTCGATCAGCTTTTCAACTCCAGCGAGAAGCGGCTCGCTCGTACCCTTCTATTGCTTGCGCGTTACGGCAAAGAAGATAAACCCCACGGAGTCCTCCCCAAGATGTCGCAAGAAACGCTGGCGGAGATGGTCGGCACGACACGCTCGCGAGTCAATTTCTTCATGAACAAATTCCGAAAGCTGGGTTTCATTGAGTACAACGGCGGTCTTCAGATCAATACCTCTCTCTTGAGTGTGGTGCTGCACGAGTAGCGAAGAACGGACTGACACGCCAGGTCCTGAACCAACCGCTCACCCGGACAAGAGCTTCACGCTGAGCAGCGCGACGTGGTCAGGCCGAGGACACTGGCAGGTACTTCACCAGGTCAAGAAAAGGCGGCGCGATGCCCTGGGTGCGCAGGAGCACGCTAATCTGTGCGACGTGGCGCGCCTCGTGAATGATCACGTTCCAGAGCACGCCGTCCACCATATAGCGCTTCCCTGGCCGGTCGTGCACGGTCACAATCCGTTTTAACTCGCGGTCATCGAGTGCGGGGAGGTAAGTGAGGGTGCTCTGCTCCACAAGCCGCCAGTAGTCCAGCAGCGTTTCGAGCGGGAAGAGGGCAAAAACGGGGCCGCCCTGCGTATCCTTCAAGGCGGGAATGGCCTGCCGCATGGGCTGTACGCGCAGGATTTCCTCGCGAATCCAGAAGTCCTCCGTGGCGGCGATGTGAAACACGAGATCCTTGATGCAGTGAAACCGGTCACCGTCCAGCAACGGGCGGGATAAAACCTCGCCCCGCACGCGCTCCAGCGCAGCCCACAAGTCGCGGCGGGCGCGTACGAGGTAATCGTAGGCTTCAGGAATGTTCATTCGTCCTCCGTCAAGATTAGCTCTGGTATCGTACATACATCGCTATCAATCACAAATACTGACGGCCTCGCTCCCTGGAATCCAGCAGGAGCCAGGAAAAAGCGGGGGCAAGCCCCCGCACTCCAAATACAGCGCTTTTTAGTTCCTCATTGCAGGGAAGGAGGAATTTCTGGCCCCAGCCGATCTCCCCAAATTGTTGTAAGCTGTGGCGCCTCTGGAGGCGGCTGATGGTTTCTTTATGGCGACAGATGGCTGGGGTCGTTGCGGTTATCGCTCTATTCGGTTTGTGCACCGAGGCGCACGTAACGCGGGTGGAGATTATTTCGCGCGGGGACGTGGCGGACGGGCGGGCGTTTGGATTGGCCGGTGCTTACGAGAAAATCATCGGGCGGGTCTACTTTGCGGTCAATCCAGAAAACATTCACAACCGGCAGATCGTGGATCTGGATAAAGCTCCGCGCAACGCGCAGGGGGAAGTGGAGTTTTCAGCGGACCTGTATCTCTACAAACCCAAGGACATGGCCAGGGGCAACAATGCGGTGCTGTTTGAAGTTTCAAACCGCGGCGGAAGAGGAATTCTGCGGCTGGTGGATGGCGGTGGCTCGGGTGACGCAGAAATCGGAGACGGGTTTCTGTTGCGCGAAGGGTACACGATTGCGTGGGTGGGATGGCAGTTTGACCTGGATGATCAGGGAGAGAAGGTGCGCCTACGTGCCCCGATTGCGCAGGATGCGGGCGGAAAAGAGATTCGCGGGCTGGTGCGTTCCGACTTCACGCCATCGGAAAAAAAAGACGACATGCCGCTGGGACATATCCTGCTGGGCCCCAGCGGAGGGAAAAGCTATCCGGTGGACGATCCGGCCAGTGCGAAGAACGTGCTTAGCGTGCGCGACACGCCCGAAGGGGCTCGGCAAACGATTCCGCGCAGCCAATGGAGCTTTGGCCATTCGGTGGAATGGCGGCTCGTGGCCGATCCGCATTTCATTCACTTGAACGGCGGTTTTTTGCCGGGAAGAATTTATGAAGTCGTTTATGAGGCGAAAAACCCGGTGGTCGCGGGCGTTGGGCTGGCGGCGGTGCGCGACTTTCTGTCGTATCTCAAATATGATCCACAGGCCACGGCTCCGATCAAACGCGTGTATGCGGTGGGAATCTCGCAGAGCGGGCGATTCCTGCGCCATTTTCTCTACCAGGACTTCAATGCGGACGAGCAGGGGCGGCAGGTGATGGACGGCGTGATTGCGCACGTGGCAGGCGCGGGCCGGGGGAGTTTCAATCATCGGTTCGCGCAGCCTTCGCGTGACGCGCAACCTCTTTCCAGCATTTTCTTCCCGACGGACCTTTTTCCTTACACGGACCTGCCCGAAACCGATCCGGAGACGGGCGAATCGGCGGGCCTCCTCGACGCGGTGAACGAGTCGCACACGGCGCCGAAGGTTTTCTTCACCAATACTTCGTACGAATACTGGGGGCGTGCCGCTTCGCTGATTCACACGTCCGCGGACGGCTTGAAGGATGCGACACCGGGAGAAAATGCGCGGGTGTATTTTCTCGCCGGGCTGCAGCACTTTTCCGCGGTGTTTCCGCCACAGAAGGTTACGAGCGGTTCGCCGGATTCCAGCGCGCAACAAAAACACAATCCGAATCCCATCCAGCGGTTCTGGCGCGCGCTGATTAGCGACATGGACCAGTGGGTGAAAGACGGAACGGCGCCGCCGCCGAATACTTATCCGAAAATTGCCGACGGCACACTGGCGCCATTGAGCAAATGGAAATTTCCGAGAATCCCGGGCGTGAATCTACCGCATGAAGTCAACCTGGCGTATCACCTGGATTTCGGGTCGCAATGGAAATCAGGAATTATTTCCCATGAGCCTCCGAACGTTGGAAAGGCGGTTGGCGTGCTGGTGCCACAAACAGATGCAGACGGGAACGATCTTGGAGGAGTGCGCTTGCCGGAATTGCAAGTGCCGCTGGCCACGTACACCGGATGGAACCTGCGAGACCCGGGCATCGGCGCTGCTGATTTGCGGCTTAGTTTCCTCGGTTCGTTTCTCCCGTTTGCTCGCGGCGCGGCCGAGCGCGAGAAGTCCGGCGATCCGCGAGCGTCTGTCGCGGAACGATACGAATCGCGCGAACAATACATGGGTAAGTTTGCCGAGGCGGCCATGAAATTGATCCACGATCGTTTCATGTTGCGCGAAGATTTGCAGGCAGCGCTGGAGCGGGGACAGCGTGAATGGGATGAAATCGCCCAGCA
>WNFP01000576.1_pt1 | contig 27839 bp, 22 predicted proteins | sample 5400201 | NCBI WGS metagenome assembly WNFP01 (sample SAMN13153355, study PRJNA577476) | soil metagenome | isolation source: 115 cm saprolite under Madrone tree | place: USA:California | collected 2016-06-14 | reverse complement strand
CTCGATCTCGCTTATGTCGCAGCCGGCCGCTATGACGGGTTCTGGGAATTCGGCTTGGCGCCCTGGGACATCGCCGCCGGCATCTTGCTCGTGCGCGAGGCGGGCGGCTTTGTCAGTGACCTCGCGGGCGGCCACGAGATGATGACGACAGGCGACGTGCTCGCCGCCAACGACCATCTTCACCTGCCCCTTGCGGCGCTGATTCGGGAAGCGTTGGGTGGCGGGTCGGCGACCCGCTGAGTTTGCCCCAGCGATCTCGGGAGTCGGGGGATTTCCTTGTCGTCATAACCCGGCCGCGCTAATTTGGCCTACCGGCCGGTGAGAGTGCGCGGCTGCGCGTTCGAGGGGTGGGGTTCTTGGGGATCTGTGAACGGGCCCGCTATTTTCCGAGCTGACGGCCTCGCGGCATGAACCACTCGCGCCGCTTTTTGCTGTGGATGGCAGGGTTTCTCGTTGGGGTCGCGGTGCTCGCGATGCTGCTCGGGCGCCCGCTGGTTAGCGCCTTCCTGGGCAACCCTGGGGTCAACGGCGTGATCCTTGTGATCCTACTCTGCGGGATCGTCTATATCTTTCGCCAAGTGCTGCTGCTCGATCCGGAGATCGACTGGATCGCAAGCTTTCGCTATCGGGAAGCCGGTGATGAGCAGGGAGCGGACGACCGGCCAACGCCGCGGCTGCTCGCACCGATGGCACGCATGCTCGGGACGCGGCACGGCGGGCGGGTCAGCTTGTCGGCGAGCTCGTTGCAGACTCTGCTCGACGGCATCGCCTCACGCCTCGCCGAGACCCGTGAAGCTTCGCGCTATCTGATCGGCGTGCTGATCTTTCTTGGCCTGCTCGGAACTTTTTACGGGCTGCTGGAGACTGTTCGCTCGGTCGGCGGCGTGCTCGCCGCGCTTAGTGGAGGCGGCGGCGATGCCGCCCGCGCCCTCGCCGAACTCAAAACGGGATTGGAAACGCCGCTCGCCGGCATGAGCACTGCGTTCAGTTCGTCGCTGTTCGGGCTCGCCGGCAGCCTCGTCCTCGGATTCCTCGATTTGCAAGCGGGTCAGGCGCAAAACCGCTTCTACAACGATCTCGAAGAATGGCTGTCGACCTACACGAGACTTTCGAGCGGCCAGCTCGGAGACGGCGGCGAAGGATCGGTGCCGGCCTACATTCAGGCATTGCTCGAGCAGACGGCGGACAGCCTGGAAAACCTTCAGCGCATTCTCGCACGGGGCGAGGAAAGCCGCATCGGCGCCAACGCCACTCTGGCGAGCCTGACCGACCGGCTCGGCGTGCTCGGCGAGCAAATGAAAGCGGGGCAGATGCTCATGGTGCGCCTCGCCGAGAACCAGCTGGAATTAAAACCGTCTTTGAACCGCTTGGCCGAGGTAGCGGAGGGCTCACTCGGACACGACGATGTGCTGCGCAACCATATGCGCAACATCGAAGCCTATCTCGCACGCTTGACGGAAGACGTCGCCCAGGGCCGGGCTCAGAGCGTTCAGGAACTGCGCGCCGAGATCCGCATTCTCGCCCGCACCGTCGCCGGCCTCGCCGAAGAGAATAGGCGCTGACCGCCAGGGTCTGTTTAGCTATGGCCATCGCACGACGCAGTTCCCGTCGCTCGAGCATCGACATCTGGCCCGGCTTTGTCGATGCCCTGGCGCAGCTCCTGATGGTGATCATCTTCATTCTGTTGGTGTTCACCGCCGGCCAATTCTACCTTTCGGAGGCACTTTCCGGGCGCGACCAGGCGTTGCTGCAGTTGCAGCAGCAGGTTACCGAGCTCGGCAATTTGCTCGCCTTGGAGCGGCGCGCCACTCAAGATCTCCGTGTCGGCGCGGCGGATTTGTCCGCGCAGCTCGCAAGCACGCTCGCGGAACGCGACCGGCTGACGGAGCAGCTGCGCGACGCCGATACGATCGTCAGTGCCGACAAGGAAAAAATTGAGCTGCAGCTACGCGAGATCGAGAGCCTGCGACGCGATCTCGACGCCCTCAAGAGTGTCCGGGCCGACCTAGAGGCGAAAGTCGCGACGCTGGCACAGCAACAGGCGCAGCAGGATTTGGCCGCGCTGCGCGACCGAACCAAGGAACTCGAAGCCCGTCTTGCCGCCGAGCGAGAAAAGACGTCGCTTGCGCAGAAAGAGATCGACACTCGGGATGTTCGGCTGCGCGAGATCACGACCCGGGCTGATCGCGCCGAACAAGGCCTCACCGCCGAGAAACAGATCAGCCGCAACGCCCTTGCGCGGGTCGACCAGCTCAACGCGCAGCTCGCGGCGTTGCGCGAGCAGCTGTCGCACATCGCCGCAGCGCTCGATGTCTCTGAAGCCAAGGTCAAAGAGCAACAGGGCCAAATCGTCGAACTCGGCAAGCGTCTCAACCTTGCCCTCGTGAACAAGGTCGAGGAGCTGGCTCGTTACCGCTCGGAGTTTTTCGGCCGGCTGCGCCAGATTCTCGGCGACCGCTCGGACATTCGCATCGTTGGCGACCGCTTCGTGTTCCAGTCCGAAGTATTGTTTGCGCCGGGAAGCGCCGATCTCACCGACGATGCCAAAAAGGAGCTCGCTCCGGTGATCGCCGCGTTGAAGGAGATTTCTGCCAAGATTCCACCGGACATAAACTGGATCCTGCGGATTGACGGGCACACCGACCGTCGCCCGATCAGCAATCCGCAGTTTCCGTCGAATTGGGAATTGTCGACCGCCCGCGCACTATCGGTGGTGCGTTTTGCCATCGACGAAGGGATACCCGCTGCAAGGCTCGCCGCGGCAGGCTTCGCCGACAAGCAGCCGATCGATCCGCGTGCCGCCGATGATGCCTATCGCCGCAATCGGCGCATCGAGCTGAAGCTGACCGAGCGATAACTCGGAACGGGAGCATAACATGCGCAATTCGGTAATTGCTCTTGCTGTCGTGGTCTGGATCGCCCTTCCGCAATCTGTATCGGCAAAAGAGGCGACGTCCCTTCGCCCCGCCTCGACCGAGGCCGCTTCGCGATTCAGAGATCAATTATCAGAGTTGCTTCACCAATTCGGCATAGGCCTGATCAAGAAGGTTAAGGCAGCAGAATGTGTGGAGGAAGGCGAAACTTGTACATCGACCGAGCAATGCTGCGCCGGCCTCGAGTGCTCGGGAGGCCCGCCGGCGACTTGCACCTTCGAAGACTGAGTGCCCTGTGTGACCAACCGGGAAGATTCCGTCGGAGATCCCCACCCACCTAGCCTTGCCTGCTGGGTCCCCCTCCCGCATTGCACTGCAGGAGACAGTAGATTGCGAATCAGGCATCCACAAAATAGCCGTATTCGCCTAATATATACAGGTTGAGCGCGGCGCCCGGTGGGGCGTCGCCAACGCGAGGAAGGCGCATATGGTTGATGTGGCGAGGGTGACAGCGCCGCAGCAGTTGCACAGGAGGCCATCTCCAAGGGGCGGTCCGGCCGAATTCGCGCATTGCAACCTGAAGGGGAAATCCCGCTGCAGATCCGCTGCAGGTGCAGCGGGCCGTCATATGACAGACAACCAAAAGTTGCGGGATCCTCAAGCCCGTTGAAGGTGCACAGGACGAGGCGCCACAGTGGGCGAACCAGCTGAATGCGCCTGAACACTAGCGCGACGACCGCCGGTATCCGGCGCGCCGAGGTGCAGTTGCGCGATAGCGACCTGTTCCTTCTCGTGCTGGCGTTGGGTGCCGGCGGGGCAGCAGGTCTCAGCGTAATCGTGATCGACTTATTGCTGGCCGGGCTGCGGTGGTTCGCCTTCGCGATCCCACGGGGCGCGCATTTGAGCGATATCGGCCTCAGCCCGGCGCGGGTGCTGCTGATGCCGGTCCTCGGTGGGCTGCTCGTCGGCCTCGCTTCGGCACTCTTGCGAAGCTGGCGTCAACGCGAGGTTGTCGACGCGATCGAGGCGAACGCGCTATTCGGCGGGAGGATGTCGGTCGGCGACAGCCTAGGGCTCGTTCTTCTGACATTGCTTTCCGGCGGGTTCGGCGCCTCGGTGGGGCTCGAGGCGGCCTATACGCAGCTCGGGGCCGCGCTCGCGTCCCGGCTCGGCAGATCGGTCGGCTTACGCCGAGACGATGTCCGCACTCTGGTAGGCTGCGGCGCCGCCGGCGCAATTGCGGCAGCTTTCAACGCTCCCCTTACGGGCGCCTTCTACGCCTTCGAGCTGATCATCGGCGTCTATACATTGCAGACCCTGGCCCCGGTCGGCATCGCGGCCTTGACGGGAGCGCTCGTCGTCCGAGGGCTCGTCGGGTCGAACCCGATATTTGTCGTTGGCAATGAAGTCACAATCTCGGCATCCGACTACCTCGCCTTTTTCGGCGTCGGCGTTGCCTCGGCCGGGCTCGGCATCGCGGTTATGAAGGGAGTGACCTCGACCGAGGCGTTGTTTCGCCGGCAAGCTGTGCCACGCTGGGCGCGCCCGGCACTTGGTGGTCTCCTGATCGGCGCCCTGGCGCTGGTCTTCCCGCAGATTCTGGGCAGCGGCCATGGCGGCATCCTGTACGCACTGCATTCCGGCTTTGATCTGCCTGTTCTCGCCGGGCTGGTTGTGGCGAAGATCGTCGCATCGGCGGTATCGATCGGTTCGGGATTTCGGGGCGGGTTGTTCAGCACCTCACTATTCTTGGGCAGCCTGTTCGGCAGCTTGACCGGCGCAGCGTTGGCCAGATTGGGTCAAGATCTCGCGATCGATCCCCTGATCTACACGTTGGTCGGCATGGGTGCGGTTGCCGCCGCCATCGTCGGTGCCCCGATGACGATGATCATGATAGTGCTCGAGACAACCGGCGACTTCACGGCGACTATCGGTGTCATGGTCGGGGTCGTCACGGCCGCGATAGTGGTGCGGCATTGGTTCGGCTATTCTTTTGCGACCTGGCGCTTCCATTTGCGCGGTCTGTCTATCCGCAGTCCTGAAGATGTGGGGTGGGTCAACGAGTTGCTGGTCGGCCCGATGATGCGCCGCGATCCGCCAGTAATCGCCGCGGAATCGCCGGTTGACGAGCTGCGCCGACGATTCCCGACCGGCAGCGTCAGGCAAGTATTCGTCCTCGATGGTGGCGGAGGCCTCTGCGGCATTATCGATCCCGCAAGGGTGAGCGAGCCTGCAAGCGGCGATGGGGGCAAGACGGTACAGGATATCGTCCCGAAGCCAGCCTCATTTCTTCTTCCTGGGGACGATCTGCGCACCGCGCTCGACCGCTTCAGCCAGGCCGCGGAGGAGGCGCTCCCGGTCATCGATAATCCCGAGGATCGCCGGGTCATCGGATATTTGAGCGAAGCCTACGCCCTGCGCCGGTACGCTCACGAACTCGAGCGCCGCCGAGGCGCCCAACCGGATGATGCCGGCATCTTCAGTCCGATCTCGGAGACCCCGGTCGGCCCGACACAGCGGCAAAAATAGGCGAGCGAAGTTCTTGTTGCTACGCTACAATGAGGCAGCTCGGGACGCTGATCGGGTTGGCCGATCAACCAAGCTGCCTCGGAAGGGCAAGGGTCTAGGCAGACGAGAGACGGCGCGCTAGTGTAGTGGCTCAAATGGATGACGCAGGCCCCGCGCCGGCAGTAGTAATTTGGGGTAATGCAGAAAACTCATTTGTAGAATTGACAAGATGAACCGTTGCGTCATTTGACGGCGACCCATTTGTGCTGTGCGCCCTGTGAACGCGTCTGAACACCAGCGCCCGGCAGTGCCGGGGCAAGTTAGCGGCGGTGACCGACCGCCGGCGCCGAATAGAAGAGGCAGCTAGATGGCCGACGTGGTAGCCCGCGACCTGACCCTTTCTACGGCCCACCGGCGTCTCACCATGCAGAAGTTCGTGCGGCGGAAGTCGACGATCGCGTTTTTTATGTGCCTGCCGCTAATTCTGGTTGTCGCCTGCCTCGTCGTCTATCCGGCGTTTTACTCGATCAGCCTGGCGATGATGAACAAGTCGATGCAGCACTTCGTCGGCTTCGGAAACTTCACCTTTCTCTTCAAGCGCAACACGTTTTGGATGGTGGTCGAGCAGACGGTGCTGTTCGCGGTCACCGCCGTCATCTTCAAGGCACTGATCGGTTTCATTGCAGCGCACTTTGTCCACAACCTCCCGGCTAAGGGCCAGCGCAAGTGGCGCGGGATGCTGCTGATCCCGTGGGTGATTCCGCCAGCGATGAGCACGCTCGCCTGGTTTTGGCTGTTTGATCCTTCCTACAGCGCCTTCAATTGGGTTTTTGCCCAGCTCGGCATCCCACAAGTGGCTTGGCTCGGCAACCCGTATTGGGCGCGCTTTGCGGTCATCCTCGTCAACGTCTGGGTCGGCTCGCCATTCTTCCTGATCATGTACCTTGCGGCGCTCAAATCGGTGCCCGAGCAATTGCACGAAGCGGCGATGATCGATGGAGCTAACTGGTGGCAGAAAATCTGGTACATCAACTTACCGATGATGCGTAATATCATTCAGATCACCGCGCTGTTCTCGTTGATCGTGACCTTTGCTAATTTTGATATCGTCAAGATCCTGACCAACGGAGGCCCAGTCGATCAGACCCATGTCTTCGCCACTTGGGCGTTCAACTGGGCGATCTCGGGGAACGACATTCCACTCGGTGCCTCGGTTTCGCTCTTCATGGCGCCGATCCTGGCGCTGGCGGCGGTTTTGATCCTGCGCAACGTTCGCCAGCGAGGAAATGAGGCATGACAACCGCTATCGCCGACGCCGGCCATACCCCAGGTGTCCGGTACGGCAGTATTTCGCAGGTCCGTCGCAGAACCTTGTATTGGTCGTATTTTTTCTTGATCCTGTTCGTGATCTTTTTTCTGACGCCGCCGGTCTACATGTTCATCACCTCGCTCAAATCGAGCGCAGAGATTTCGGCTGCGAGCAACCCGTGGTGGGTATACAACCCGACACTATCGAACTACGCAGATCTCCTAACACAAAAGACTTATCTGATTTTCTTCCGGAATTCTGCGGTCGTCTCGCTTTGTGTCGTGACCATCACAATGTTGATCAGCGTGCTTGCCGCGTTTTCGCTTGCTCGGATGAAATTTTGGGGATCGGCAACCCTGGCGACGGGTGTCTTCCTTGCGTATCTGATACCCGACACCCTGGTTTTTATCCCGCTGTTTAAGACGTTTGCCTTTATTCATGACAAGACGGGCATAGAGCTGATCAATCACTGGTGGGTACTGATTATCCTGCTACCGACATTGACGGTCCCGTTTTGCACGTGGATCATGATTGGATACTTTGCCAGCATCCCCAAAGAGCTCGATGAGGCGGCGCTAATCGACGGCGCGGGATATATCCAGATGCTGACAAAGATTTTTATCCCAGTCGCGTTGCCGGGGATTATCGCCGCTATGATCTTCTGCTTCACGGTGTCATGGGCGAATTTTCTTTATGGGCTGGCGTTCACGACGTCGGCCGACCAGCTGACGTTGCCGGTCGGCATTGTCACGACCCTGATCAGGGGCGACGTCTACGCCTGGGGACAGATCATGACCGGCGCGCTGCTGGGTGCCGCGCCGCCCCTGATCATTTATGCGTTCCTGATGGACTACTACATCGCCGGCCTGACCGCCGGCGCTACGAAGGGGTAGGATATGGCGCAAGTCGCGCTTCGCAACATCGTCAAGACCTTTGACAAGACCCCGGCGGTACAAGGGATCGATCTGGACATCGCCGATCGCGAGTTCATCGTGCTGGTCGGCCCCTCGGGCTGCGGCAAGAGCACGACCCTGCGCATGATCGCCGGGCTCGAGGAAGCCACCTCGGGCGAGATCTATATCGGCGACCAGCTAGTCAACGACGTGCCGCCCAAGGATCGGGACATCGCGATGGTGTTCCAGAATTACGCCCTCTACCCCCATATGACCGTATTCGAGAACATGTCCTTCGGTCTTCGGCTGAAGAAATTTCCCAAGGCGGAGATCAAGGAGCGCGTCCAGGGCGCTGCCCGCATTCTCGACATCACCGAGCTTCTGGATCGTCGCCCGAAGCAGCTTTCGGGCGGGCAACGCCAGCGCGTTGCGATGGGTCGCGCAATCGTTCGCAACCCAAAGGTATTTCTATTCGACGAGCCTCTCTCCAACCTCGACGCCAAATTGCGCGTTCAGATGCGCACCGAGATCAAGAAGATCCATCAGAAGGTCACGACGACAACGGTCTACGTTACTCACGACCAGGTCGAGGCAATGACCCTCGCCGATCGCGTCGTCATCATGAACGCAGGGCGGATCGACCAGATCGGCTCGCCACACGAGGTCTACCATTCCCCGAAAACCCAGTTCGTGGCCGGCTTTATCGGCTCGCCGACGATGAACATGCTGCCCTGCCGCCTAGTTGAGAACGGCAGCGGGCTGACCGTTCGGCTTTCAGACTGGCTCTCTTTACCGGTACCGCCTTCGCGCGTGGCACACTATCGTGCGCGCGTCGGCAAGGAGCTGACCTTCGGGTTGCGTCCCGAGCACATTATCGAAGGGCGCGGGGATGTGCCGCCCGGCGCAGCCGCCTTCGAGGCGCCGCTCGATGTGGTTGAGCCGATGGGCATGGAAACAATGGTGTATTTCATAGTCGACGGCGTGGAAGTCTGCGGGCGGGTCAACCCTGCCGCCGCGGGACGTGTCGGAGAGTCGATGCGACTTGTCGCCGACCTCAACCAGATGCACCTGATCGATCCGCACACGCAGATGGTCATTTGATTTCGGCGCTCCGGGGAACTTGGCGGCGGAGCGTCGACTCAGATCACGCGATTACGCCTCCACCAATTTGATCACCTCACTATCAGCGCTAAAGCAAGCAGCAAGGAGCCGGCCCGGGTGCCCTTTGCCCCCGTCGAGCGATACCGCGAACACCCGCTCGGCGAACCCTCGCTGGTGGCGGTCGATCCCGCGGATCACGCGCCGAAACCCCGCGAACGAAGTATCCAAAGCCAGAATGTCGTCATGTCCCCACCAGAATGCATCACCCTGCGCAGCCAGGGGCCGTGAAGGATCGATCGCAGCAGGGACGAAGAGCATTCCCTGGTCCGCGGTGAAGGCAGCATGACGCAGTGCCGAGAACAGCGCGGTATGACCCGGTGCAGCGTTCATCGCGTGCCGTAGAGCCCCGGTCCACCGCGTGATCGAGCGGGGACCGTCGCGGGCGGCAGCGAAACCCTGCCGCAGATCACCGCCATAAGCCCGCACCGCCGCTTCCATGCCGGCCTTCACCATCCATTCCAGGACTTCACCGGGATTGGGCGCGAATTGAAGCTGCAAGAGCTTTTGCCACATCTCTTCTTGCGCACCCCGCAAGAAGGCGACGTCGCAGCTACAGCCGTAGCGGCGCCCAAGAACGCGGCGACGGAAATCTAGAATTTCGTCGACGGTCTCAAGCACCGTGCTGCCGTATCCGATATAATTGCCGAGATAGACGAGCCGATCGCCCTCGTGGAAGCTGTCGCTAATCGCATCGTGCAATCGGGCCAAACGCGGCGCCGCACCGTGTATGGCGGAAATCGCCCAGACCCTCAGACCGCCTCGAAATTGGGCGAATTTGCTCGCGAGATTCGGTCTTTGTTCAAGCGCGGAATCCATCCGCGCAACACTCACGCAGTAAGTAATTGTTCCACCCGCTGGGTCGCGGTGCTCTCATCGATCCGCTCGACCGCTGCGAACTCGCGAACAAGGCGGTCGAGTGCTGCCTGATAAATCTGGCGCTCGCTGTAAGATTGTTCGGGCTGACCGACGTTGCGATAGAGGTCGCGTACCACTTCGGCGATCGAAGCGGGATCACCGGAAGCGATCTTGGCCTGATATTCCTGGGCGCGCCGGCTCCACATAGTCCGTTTCGCCCGTGAGCGCCCGCGCAACTTTGCAAGCGCTGCATCCATTTCTTTGCGACTTGACAGCCGACGCAAGCCAGACACTTTCGCTTTGGCCAGCGGCACCCGCAGGGTCATACGGTCTTTGTCGAAATGCACAACGAATACGTTCAGCGTGTGACCGGCGATCTCCTGGGTCTCGATCCCAACGATCTTACCGACGCCATGGGTCGGATAAACGACAAGATCACCAGTTGTGAAAGGAGCCTTTTCCAAAGTCATATCCATCTTTCGCGATCGATCCGCTTTAGCCGGTCGCCGAACCGCGGGTCGACCACCGCCCACGATTCGACAAAGAGCGCGGGGGATCGCCAGAATACCCCGAAAGGCTGCTCGAAAGCCAGCAGATCAAGGCCGCTGGCGCCGCAAAGTAGGTAACTAGAGAGTCGTGCCGTTTCGGGCCGGGCCGTCGGGGCGAGCTTAGGTCCCGCCCGGATTAGCGCTGAAAAACTTATCGTATTTGTCCGGCACATCCTTCCATTCATCGGCGTCAGCGGGATAGGCCTTTTTGCGCGTAATATTTGGCCAGGCTACGGCATATTTTCGGTTAAGTTCCAGCCAGCGTTCAGCCGGCGGCTCGCTATCTGGAATGATTGCCTCGACTGGGCATTCCGGCTCACATACTCCGCAATCGATGCATTCATCGGGGTGAATAACCAGCATGTTCTCACCCTCGTAGAAACAGTCGACGGGGCAGACCTCGACACAATCCATATATTTGCAGCGGATGCACGCTTCTGTGACGACATAGGTCATGATTGTTGCATCTTCCTCCTGAGCTTCGAGAGTTTTCCGCCTCTTGGTGGCGTCATCTCGCCGGACCACCCTCTACTGTCAGCGAGCCACACTCGACTGCGAGATCAAATGGGCTAGTGCAGCCCGAGTAGCCGAACCTCAGCCGGCAAGCCCCGCTAGGGGCACCGCTGCGACCCGTTCGGTCCAGCCCGACGATCCGACCCAGAGGGCACGTTCAATCTAGCTCTCTGCCTAACACGTGAGATCACCGCAGGGCAACCCCCAAGAGCCATTTCTCCATCGCAAACCTGTTCATTAGCCGGGAGGGACCTGTCGTATAGGGCAATATTTTGTTATCTCGGCTGAAGGGAAATGAGCCGCCTACCCCGGCCGTTATCCGTCACCTCGCCCCCTTGACCAATGGATCTGATCGTGATGAAGCGCGGTAAGATTGTTGTTCTCCATTTCGCCGCTCAGATGCCGCTCGCCGGTATCGCATGGCAAGCCATGAATTATCTTTTAGGAATAGAGCAGCTTGGTTACGAAGCTTGGTATGTCGAAGACGGCGGAGCCAATCCTTATGATCCTTGGGCTAATAGTGTGGTGACGGGATGCGACTACAATGTGGCCTCTCTTCGACGAATAATGGACCGCTACGGGTTCGGGCACCGCTGGGCCTACTGGGACGCGCCACGCGACGCCTATCACGGGCTCTCACGCGACCGCGTAGAGGCGCTCTACGCCGAGGCCGACGCCATTATCAACCTCTGCGGCGCAACAAAACTGCGCGAAGAGCATCTGCGCTGTCCAGTCCGGATTATGATTGACACAGACCCTATCTATGAGCAGATCAAATACGCCAAGGGCGATCGATCGGCCCGCGCCTACCTTGATGCTCATACGCACTTTTTTACATACGGCGAGAACCTCGGCACCCCCGATTGCCCAGTGCCGGTGTGCGGTATCCTCTGGCGTCCGACCCGGCCGCCGATAGATCTCACGCATTGGCCTGAACCGCGTGATGAGCCTCCTTGCTTCACGACCGTCGGCACCTGGGAGAACAAAGGAAAAAACATCGATTTTGAAGGCTCGACATATGTCTGGTCGAAGCACGTGACCTTCGTGCAATTTCTCGATCTACCCAAACGGCGGCCAGAGATCTGCTTTCGCATGGCGATGCTGCCGCCCTCGGGCGAAGTGCGCTCGGAGATTACAACGCGCGGTTGGAGCTTGGTCGATCCGCGGCCGATCTCAGCCGATATGGCGCGTTATGCCGGGTTTATTGGGGGCTCGCGCGCTGAGTTCACGGTGGCGAAGGATATCTACGTTCGATCGAATAGCGGCTGGTTTAGTGATCGCAGCGCCTGCTACCTTGCCGCCGGTCGCCCGGTCGTAACAATGCGAACGGGCTTTAGCAACTTCTATCCGGTCGGGCGCGGATTGTTCGAATATTCTACCTACGACGACGCACTCGCCGGCATCGATGCGATCACTTCCGACTACGCTAAGCACAGTCGAGCGGCGCGGGAGCTGGCGCGCGAATATTTCGCTGCTGACCGCGTTCTTAGCGCGTTATTAACCGCAGCCGGGTTGTAAGCCGGCGAAGGTGCTGCTTGACAGATGTGGCCAAATAGAGTTCAGATCCTGCGATCTTGAGGGGAGTTCCGCGCCTCCCGGATCCAATAATGGAACCTTTCGCAACCTCGCTTGCCGCCAAACCCTTCACAGCTGGCGTAACCTGTGCCGCGCCACGCTGCCAGGAATTAGACGCAGAGACCTTTTGGGACCGACTGTCCCTCGGGATCATCGTGCTCGGTGCCGCCCTCGCGTTGCTGACGTTCCGGGATTACGGGGTTACCTGGGATGAAGACGCCCATAATTGGTATGGGAATTTTGTTCTAGATTATTACGTATCATTTTTTGCGGACCGGAATGCTCTCCATTGGCGTGATCTCTACAATTACGGGGCAATCTTTGATACCGCCGCCGCAGCGCTGAATCGCGTCTCCCCTATGGGGATTTACGAGACGCGGCATCTTCTGAATGCCCTCGTGGGGGTCCTCGGATTGGCGGGCTGCTTTAAACTCGGTCATGCCGTGGGCGGCGCCAGAGTCGGTTTTTTCGCTACCCTCTTTCTACTTCTTACACCGAACTATTACGGGCAGATGTTCAATAACCCAAAAGACATTCCCTTCGCCGTCGGTGTCGTCTGGGCAACTTACTACATGGTTCGAATGGTGCCGACTTTGCCTCAGCCGCCGCTTGGACTGCTGGCGAAGCTTGGCGTGGCAATAGGCATGACAATGGGTGTGCGGATCGGAGGTCTGCTGCTCTTGTGTTATTCGGGTCTGCTCCTTGCGTTCGACGGAGGATGGCGGACTATCGTCGCCCGTCGGCCGGTTTTGCTACTCGAAGCTGCTTGCACAGCGCTTTTGCGGGTCCTTTTGCCGGTCCTGCTTTTTGCCTATCCAGTCATGTTGGTATTTTGGCCGTGGGGGCAGACCGATCCGATTGAGAACCCCCTGCGAGCGCTCGCCTTCTTCTCGCATCAAGACTTTCCATTCAGCACCCTGTTTGCCGGACGCTTCGTCCCCGCTTCCAACTTACCGTGGACATACCTCCCCACCCACGTCGCCCTTGCGTTGCCCGAGCTGATCCTCGTTCTCCTATTGTGCGCCCCAATCCTCGGCGGGCTTGCTCTCGCGCGAGGCCGGACACGGATCTCCCGGAAACAGGTGCTCGTGTACCTCATCCTTAGTGTCGGAATCGTCTTCCCGGTTGCATTTGCGATCGCAATCAAGGCTGTGCTGTTCGACGGCATGCGACATTTCATCTTCGTACTGCCGCTCGCTGCGGTTGCCTCAGCGCTGGTTGCCAGCCAGGGATTGACTCGGCTAGGGCGCTTTCGATACCGAAAACCCATTTACGCCGTCATTGCTCTATATTGCATCGCCCATATCTCGGTCATGGCCATGCTGCACCCGGACCAATATGTCTACTATAACTCCTTTGTTGGCGGCGTTGCCGGCGCGGAGCAGAAGTTCAAGCTCGACTATTGGGCTAATTCCTACGCCGAGGCTGTTCAAGGGCTGGAGGACTACCTACGCGCGGCTTACGGCCCGGATTTCGAGGAGCGTGAGTTTACGGTGGCGGTATGCGGTCCGCCCATCTCTGCCGATTACTACTTTCCGGCAAACTTTCGCTTCACGCGCCAGCTGTCGCGGGCAGACTTTTTTATCGCGTTTACCAAGGATAATTGTGACCGTTCGCTGCCTGGCCGACCGGTCTACCGAGTCGAGCGTATGGGCGCGTTGCTGTCGGTTGTGCTCGATCGGCGCGACCGCTTTACCCACAAGTGGACCGCACGGCGGCCTTTGGCTGTCGTGCCGTCAAGACCCCCACCGGGACCAGACCTGCCATGACCCTCGAGCCTTTACTCTTCACATGCACACAGGAATAGGGCCAGCTAAACAGACGTTCCGCGTTTGCGACCTCGGGGGAACAGAGAGCCCATCCCTCATGGAACGTTCTGAATATGACAAGCTCGACCGCGTCGAGGATCAGATGTGGTGGTTCGCCGCCGGTCACCGAAACCTGCTGATGCTTTCCCAGCATCGAGTATCGCTCGAAGCCAACGACCGGCCGATCCTGGACGCTGGCTGCGGGACGGGCGGATTTCTCGCCCGATTAGCAACCTGGTACCCCGATCGCACTTTGCTCGGTCTCGACTCTGACCCGCAAGCTTGCAGACGGGCAACAGCCAAAAGCGCCCGCCCAATCTGTGCCGGATCGGTCAATGCCCTGCCCTTTCCCGACGGCGTCTTTGCTGTAATCTTCAGCGCTGACGTTTTGTGTCATCGCAACGTAGATGAACAGGGCGCCCTGAGGCAATTCCGTCGCTGCCTCGCCGAAAGCGGCTGGCTCATTTTAAATCTTCCAGCCTATCGTTGGATGTTATCTGGACACGACACTGCTGTACATAATACTCGGCGTTATACTTCAACGACGCTGGCACGTTTGTTGAAAGCGACCGGGTTCCGCCTTATCTACTCGACTTATTGGAACTCCCTGCTATTTCCTTTTATGGTGATGTCGCGCAAGCTCTTTTCTCCCGGGGGTGTGAGGGTCACCGGCGGGGTCGCCTTGCACCCTCTCCCAGTCGAAGCGGTTGGTCGTGCCGCGACAGCCCTCGAAACTATCCTCTTGCGAGCGGGATTGAGGTTCCCGTTCGGCGGGTCGGTTCTCGCAATCGCTGCCAAGGAAGACGCCGCCGATGGTTGAGACCGACCAGACGAGCGCCGAGACTGCACCTCGTCTCGCCCTCTCGATCGTGATTCCGGTCTTTAACGGCGCGGAAAGTGTCGCGGAACTCATTGGCGCGCTTGAGAAGCTTCGGATCCCTGGTGGGCACGAAATCGTGCTTGTCAATGACGGAAGCGTCGATAATAGCCTTCAAGTTCTCCACGCCCTTTTCGACAACGCGCGGGTCCCGATGACCCTTATCGACCTTGCGCGCAACTACGGCGAGCACAACGCGGTAATGGCGGGGCTGCGCCACTCAGGCGGAGCTCACGTGATTACGATGGACGACGACTTGCAGAATCCTCCGGAGGAGGTGCAGCGCCTTCTGGCTTTTAGCCAGCGGAGCGGCAAGCAAGTGGTCTATACCTACTATGATCACAAGCGACATCCTATGTGGCGCAACTTCGCTAGCCGCTTTGCGAGCCGGGTCGCAAATTTCGTCCTCGACAAGCCTAGCGGCTTGTATCTTTCCAGCTTCCGTTGCATGAGCGCGTTCGTGGTACGAGAAATCAGTCGTTATGAGGGCCCCTTTCCGTATGTCGATGGATTAATTCTTCAGGTAACACAAGACATCGATCGGCTTCTCGTGAATCATCTTCCGAGGTCATCGGGAAGAAGCAATTATACAGTGCGTCGGCTTATACGATTATGGATGAGCATGTTTGTCAATTTTTCGGTCATGCCTTTGCGGATCAGTACGTTTACCGGCATTATTCTGAGCGCGTTTGGGGCTCTTGGGGGAGCGATCGTGGTCGGAGAGGCGCTGTTTCGGTCGCCGCCACCAGGCTGGGCGTCACTAATGGCGGCGGTTCTTCTGCTTTCCGGCGTGCAGCTCTTGATCCTCGGAATCGTCGGCGAATATCTGGGCCGACTGTACCTGACCGTCAATCAGAAACCCCAATCCATAGTGAAAGAAGTGCGCCGCAGGCAACCGAGCGGTGTGGCGGAGAGAGCGTCGCCAGCGTGGCTGAGCCAGAGCGCGTGAAACGCCATGGTCATCTCCTAGGTCTTCCTCGCAGCGGCCATCCTTCTTGGCATCGGCGGGCAGATTGCATTGAAGTTGGCGACCGGTGGTGCGGTTACCATCATCGCGGGACATCACAACCCACTAACTATTATCGGTTTTGTAATCTATATTCTCGCGGTCCTCTGTTACATTGGTGGCCCTGAGGAAGATTCCCGTCTCCATCGCGTTCCCTTCGGTCCCGGCGAGCTATGCATTGGTCGCCGTCCTTGTGCATCTTCTATGGAACGAGCCTCCCGGCCTCCTACAGATTACGGGTCTCGCACTGATCGGCAGCGGGGTGGTGCTTATTCATCAGCATTGAGCAGGCGGGCTATTCCGCCACTCTAATTGGCGAAAAACTCGCTGATTTCACTAATGACTTGGTCTACCTCCGCATCGGAGAGCTGGGGGTACATCGGTAGGCTTAAGATCTGTCGGGCGGCGCGCTCGGTTAAGCCGAGACCTGACGGCCCGGCTACGCAGCGGTCGCGATACGCGGGTTGCAAATGGACTGGGACAGGGTAGTGGACCCCTGTTCCGATTCCGGCTGTCCGGAGCCGCTCCCGCAACGCATTGCGCTCGGCCAGGCGGATCACATATTGGTGAAAGACATGGATCGCACCCGCACGACGCGCCGGGGCGCCTAACGGCAATCCCGCCAGTCCTGCATCATATCGTGAAGCAATCGCTTGCCGCCGCGCATTGTTCCCCGGAAGGCTCCTGAGCTTGACATCGAGAATCGCGGCCTGGATAGGATCGAGGCGCGAATTTATGCCGATGCGGGTGCTGACAAAGCGTTCCTTCCAACCATATTCGCGAATTTCGCGCAAGGCCGTGGCGATAGCGGCATCGTTGGTGATGGCCATGCCCCCATCGCCGGCTGCGCCGAGGTTCTTGGTCGGATAGAAGCTGAAACACCCAACGTCGCCGACGGAGCCCGTTGCTCGCCCACGATAGGACGCTCCATGGCTCTGCGCGCAATCCTCGATCAGACGCAAGCCGTGCGCGCGGGCGATGTCACCAAGTGCGCAGAGTTCAGCGGGCTGGCCATAGAGGTGCACGGGCAACACCGCTGTCGGCCGCCCCGAGAGCGGCATCCGCAAGGCCCGCGAGAGTTCATACGGAGCCATCGTATATGTACCAGGCTCTATATCGATTAACACTGCGGCCGCACCTGCGCGTTCGATAGCCGCAACGGTGGCTACTGCAGTGTGCGACACAGTAAACACGAGATCGCCAGTGCCGATGCCGCAAGCGCGCAAGGCAAGCTCGATCGCATCCGTGCCGCTTGCACAGGCAACGGCGTGAGCGACACCGATGAAATCTGCAAACGCCGACTCAAAGATCTCGACCTCTCGGCCGAGGATATAGCCGCCGCCCGCTAAGACGCGGCTTACCGCAGCGTCTATCTCGGGCTGCTGCGCGAGATAACCGGCGCGAGGATTGGTTTGGGGAATGTGAAGAAAGGAGCGGCCCAAGTTTTTAAACAGCACTACAAATAGTTTGTTAGACAGCGGCGGTAATAATCGAGAGACCTTCGCAGCCCTTCGGCAAGCGAAATGCGGGGATGCCAACCTGCGAGCATTCGGAAGCGGCGGTCGTCAGTTAAAAAATCTCCAATATCAATTCGCTTGCGTTCCGGCGGAAACGCGCGGATTTCGTATGTGCCGCCGCCGTTAGCTTCAACGATAGTCTCGGCCAATTCCATCAAGCTACAGGGTTCGTCCCCCCCCACATTAAGGGCTAGCCCCACTACCTCCTCTGTGACAGCAGCCAAGAGGAAGGCCTCAGCCGCGTCTTCGACATAGAGCAGGTCCCGACGCTGCTCACCCCCCCAGACCTCGAATGGCTCGCCCTCGATCACCCGGCGCAACCAGATGCCAAGGAAAGTCTGGCGGGCATCCTTGATGCGCATCCCCGGTCCGTAGACGTTAGTCAGCCGCAGGGAGCGGGTCTTGATCCCATAGACGTCCCGAAACAGCAGATGATAGGCCTCACCAGCCATCTTATTGACGCCGTTCACGTCCACTGGCCTCAGGGGATGGCGTTCATCGACCGGCAGATAGTGCGGTCGCCCGTAGATCTGGCGTGTTCCGGCATGGACGATGACGATATCGCGATTGACCGCGCGGCATGCTTCTAATAGTTGCAGTTGCGCTGTGCAATTGATCGCAAGATCGTCTGCAGGGGCCGACATCGAGTCCAAATGGCTAGTCTGGGCGGCGAGGTTGAACAGGAAATCCCGACCTTTGAGGAGGTGCCCCATAATGTAGCCACCGCGGATATCGGCTATATTGATCTCCACCCGATCGCAGATATCCATAATATTCGCCGGATTGCCACCATATTCGGGGATCATGCTGTCGATTATAAGAACTCTCGCGCCCAGGCCGAGAAGGCGGCGTGCCAACGCGGAACCGATAAAACCCATACCACCGGTAATAACCACCCCCGCACCAGAAAAGACCTCAAGGCGAGGGTCGGAACACGAACTTATCATTTTTCGCGCCCAAGAGCTGCAGAGGGGTGTCCTGCCAACAGTTTCGGTCTCTCCCCCCTAACCGCTGAGCGACCTGCTCTCTTCAGCTTCGGGAACGGCCGCGGAATGGTGTTGTGCCACGGCGCAAGGGTTATACTAAGAACGCTTTGAACTCACGGACTATTCCGGATTGTAGGTGCCTTCGTGGGGTGATCTGCGAGTAATGGCGTCCACGCCGGAGAGAGCTTCGATACGCGCACGGGCGTAGCCGCGTCAACATACAACGATTGCGCTTCAGCGGATGGACCGCGGCGCTCACCAAGCGCCTTCACCAGGAGGGTCCGCGCCAGAACCCTCTGGGGAACGACAACTATATCACCAACACGAATTGCGTAGTGGGCTTTCTTGACGGCTAGCCCATTGACCGTCACCGCCCCAGCCGTGCAAAGGCGGGCGGCCCTCGAGCGGCTCTTGGCGAACCGCGCGTACCAAAGCCATTGATCCAGGCGCAGGCTCGACGGTTTGGGTGAGAGGACGCCCATCAAGCGAGAGTCAGCTCTCGTAGTTTGGCGAATGGGTGACCTTCGTCCATCCGTAATCGCGGACGGCCATTGCCGCCTTTTCGCCGACTGCGAGGCCGAGCAACAAAGCTCTCCCCGCCAGCTTCAGCGACGGCACGATATCCTAGCGCAACCAGCAGGCGGCGCAACTGTTGCCGGTTGATGCCAGAGATCGCCGCCAGCTCACCCATCGCAACGGGGCCTCGCCGGGCGAGGCGGCGCGCTGCGCCAGCGAGTTTCTCGAGTCGATCCGGACGCATCGCAAGGCTGCCAAGTTGGCGCAACCCGATAGTGGCGTAGAACGAAGGCGGCAATGCTGGATCGACTTCTATCACCTTGGCCAGGCGGTCGCTTGGAGGTAGCCGGGGCACCGGGCGATTGTGTTGCACGGCCCAGAGCAAGGCGCGAAAGCGCATGGTATCGGTGCGAAGAAGCGGCTCGAAATAGACGCTCTCAATGCCGAAGCGGATGCCCTGCCGACCCAACGCGTTTCGATCCAGGGGATCGAGCGCCTTGATCTGGGGACCGACCTCGGCTGCCGGCAAGAAACCGAGCGCACCGACCAGCTGGAAGACAAGCCCGCGCGCGTTACCGCCGATCGATAGGGCTTGCGCCCTAAAAAGCGGCGATAAACGCCGTTCGATCTCCGCGCGCAGAAAGGCTTGCAGCCGCTGGCGTATCCTTTCGCGTAGCTCACCTTCAACAAAGTCCGCGGCAAGCAGCTCCGCGCGTGGGGCGAGCGTCCGCTTCCCAGCGACCAGGCGACCGACGAAACCTCCGCGCCACATCAGGCTTCCAGTCGAATCGATGGCGAAGGCATTGTCGGGGTCTGCGAGGAGGCGATGGGCGCGGGCAGCTACTTCGTGGCGCACTATGCGGCCTGCCGCGGCGACCAGCATCCGTGCCTCAGCGCCGTCGCGCGCATCCGGTACAAAGCGCAACCCATTGAGGCGACCGACGTAGGTCCCCGCCACGTGGACCTCGCCGGCTTCCGAAACCTCGAATAGCAACTCACCGTCACAGGCGAGCTGACGCACAAGGAAGGTCGAACGCTGATCGACGAATCGCTGGGTGATGCGATCGTGAAGCGCATCCGAAAGCCGATCTTCGATGCTGCGAGCGCGATCCTGCCATGCGCCTGCATCCGCCACCCAGTCGCTCCGATGAGTTATATATGTCCAGGTGCGGATGTGCGCGATGCGCGCCATCAGTGCGTCGATATCGCCGCCGACGCTATCGAGATTCGCGATTTGGCCAGCGATCCATGACGACGGGAGCTGTTGCTCAGGGCCGGCGAGATGGATGAAGCATTGGGCTAGCAGACGCGTGTGACTGTCGCTCAGAATCTTGCGGAAATCGGGTATCTGGCACACTTCCCACAGCAGGCGGACCGCGCCGGGATGAACTGTCAGCGCTGCGATTTCCGGTTTGCGGGCGAGTACCTGCAAAGCGCGGTGATCATCCGCCTCACGCGCCCGGACCAAACCGGAAACGGGAGGCCTCTCCTCCAGGCTTTTCAGCAAGGCAGCAACCGATTCGAAGCGGAGCCGCGAGTTGCGCCAATTCAGCCGCGTCAGAGGATCAAAGCGGTGAGACTCGACCGCCTCGACGATTTGCGGATCAAGCGAACTCTGCTCCGCGGTGGTGCCAAAGGTTCCGTTACTCATGTGACGCCCCGCGCGCCCGGCAATTTGCGCGATCTCGGCCGCATTCAGTCGGCGAGGACCTCGGCCGTCAAATTTGTCGATCCTGGCAAAGGCGACATGGTCCAGATCCATGTTGAGCCCCATGCCGATCGCGTCCGTTGCAACGAGGTAATCGACCTCGCCAGCCTGAAACATGCCGACCTGCGCATTGCGTGCGCGGGGGCTTAGCGCCCCGAGAACAACCGCAGTGCCGCCGCGCTGGCGGCGGATGACCTCAGCAAGGGAAAATACATCCGCCACGGTGAACGCTACGACGGCGCTGCGCGGCGGCAGCCGTATCACCTTCTTGTGGCCAGTGTAAGAGAGCGTCGAAAAACGCGGCCGGCTCACGTGCTCGACTTCGCGGACGAGCTGCCTCATGAGTGGTTTTATCGTATCTGCGCCAAGGAACATCGTCTCCTGGAGACCCCGGGCATGCAAAAGGCGTGCGGTGAACACGTGGCCTCGTTCAGGATCGGCACAGAGCTGGATCTCATCGACCGCCAGGAAGTCGACTGGCCTATCAAGCGGCATCGATTCGACGGTGCATACGAAATAGGACGCGCTGGGCGGGGAAATCTTCTCCTCGCCGGTGATCAGAGCAACCGAGCGCGCGCCCCTTAACTTGACGATCCTATCATAAATCTCTCTCGCTAGCAGGCGTAGCGGAAAGCCGATTACTCCGCTGCGGTAGCCGAGCATGCGCTCGATGGCGAGGTGAGTCTTGCCGGTGTTGGTCGGCCCGAGGACCGCGACGAGTCGCGGAGCGGAACTCAGCATGGCCATAGACATTAAGGTATCGGGCCGGAGCGGGGGGAGCGCAAGAGCAAACTGACGATGCGATCGTCGAGACGAAAAGCAGCTCGGGTTAGGTCAGCCCCCCAGTTAACCGATTCTTCGCCGCTTTGGGCAAATATACCATGTCATGAGGCGATACACGCGATGATTGTAGCTCGACGGGAAAGATCCGAATCCCTCCTCGAAAACTACTGCTCTCGGCTCGGAACCCTACTCGAACGGCAGTATACCGGACTGGCGCTGCTCGCCGCTAAGCAGGAGGCTGACGCTGCTGCCAAGCGTGCCGAGGAAGCGATGCTGGCGGCACAGGCGGCCGATCTCGCAAAAACCAAGTTCCTTGCCAACATGGCTCACGAGCTGCGCACGCCGCTTAACGCGATCATCGGATTTTCGGAGATCATAAAGCTCGACAACATTCAGGCAAGGGAGCGGTATTCGCAATATGCCGAATACATTCATGATGCTGGTATCCTTTTACTAAACATTATAAATGGGCTGCTTGATCTTGCGAGAATCGAAGCGGGCAAAGTCCATCTTGAGGAGCAGCTCGTTGGTGTTGGAGAATTGATTCAGTCGGCAATCCGCACCATCGATCCGATTGCCCATAAAAAATCGATTCAAGTCAAGTGCGAACCCGCGGACGCGACAGCGCTCATCCATGTCGATCGGACAAAGTTTAGACAGATTATGCTCAACCTCTTATCTAATGGTGTAAAATTTACCGAACCTCGGGGGAAAATTTCGATCAATTCTCGTATCAACGCCGACGGCGACTTGATAATTTCTGTCAAAGACACGGGAATCGGGATCGCGCCCGAGCATCTGCATAGAGTGTTAAGGCCCTTCGAACAGGTCGCAGATCACTTGACCAAAGAAAACGAAGGAGCAGGATTGGGGCTGCCGATCGCCCGAGCGCTGATTGAGTTGCACGGTGGCGAATTGGCCATGACCAGTGATCTCGGCGCTGGAACAACTGTGGCGCTCAGGGTCCCCTGTGACAGGGTCCATCGTGTTGCTCCTACCGATCCCGATAATGCGTTGGCCTCTCTTCAGCCGCGAGTAGGCGGCTCACCCTGACCCGTCGTTATCGTCCTTTGCAGGCAAGGAACCGATGAAGAAAAGCGACTGTGAATGTAGCGACGCGCATGTTGGGCGCGTCATCGCGATTACACCCTCCCAAGCTATCGTATTGCTCGAAAGCCACAAAGTCACACCAACAGGGAACGTAGTCGTACCGCTCGAAGTCGGGACGCTCGTCAAGCTACACAGCCGCGTCTCGGTGGTTTACGGCATGATCACTGGGCTCAGGGTTCCGTTGCCGAGCCCAGAGCCTTCCGACAAGGATTTGAAGCTCGTCGAACTAGACTTGGTCGGTGAGATCCTGGACGCCAGCGGCAGCGATGGCTCCTTCCGGCGCGGCGTCTCTGCGTATCCGGCGCTGGACGAGCTCGTATACCGTGCCTCAGCCGCTGATCTCGCGAAAGTTTATGCGCGGCCAAGCTCGGCGACTGCTCAGGTCGGCACGATCCATCAGGATAGTGCCGTGCCAGCGTACGTGTTGACCGATGAGTTGTTCGGCAAGCATTTTAGCATCGTCGGCACTACGGGATCTGGTAAATCTTGTGTTGTCGCCACTATCTTGAATGCCGTCATCGAACGCAATCCCAACGCTCACCTGATGTTGCTTGACCCACATAGTGAATATTCGAGTGCGTTCAAGGATCGTGCAGCAGTGCTCAGCCCGGGCGACGGCTTGTATCTTCCCTATTGGCTATTCAATTTTGATGAATTAGTCGAGATCGTGATTAGATCCAATCCGAACCTCGAGCAGGCTAAAATACTGGGCGACGCTGTGATGGCCGCCAAGCAATCGTATTTTGCCAAAGCGGGGTTAGATGGGCTTGGGACCGTCGATACCCCCGCCCCGTATCGCATGTCGGACGTGATTCGCTTTCTCGACACGGCAATGGGAAGTCTCAATCGTCCTGATGGTGTCGCAGCCTATCAGACCGTGAAAAACCGAATACTTTCCCTCCAGAACGATGCCCGTTATGGCTTCGTATTCGGCAGCCGTCTGACCCTGCGCGACGAATTTGCCGATATTCTCGCCCAATTGTTTCGCATTCCGGTAAATGGTAAGCCAATTACCATTCTTGACGTCTCAGGAGTTCCTTCGGAAGTTCTGAATGTCGTGGTCTCGGTCCTTTGTCGGCTTGCTTTCGATTTCGCCCTGTGGAGTGAGACACCGATCCCGATTACGATAATTTGTGAAGAAGCGCACCGGTATGCCCCGCGCGACACAGAACGGGGATTTGAGGCGGCCAAACAGGCGCTGTTTCGCATTGCCAAAGAGGGCCGCAAGTATGGAGTGTCGCTTTGCGTCGTCAGTCAGCGCCCGTCGGATCTAGCCCCGGGCCTTCTCTCGCAGTGCAATACAATGTTCGCGTTCCGAATGACCAGTCACGAGGACCAAGACATCGTGCGCAGTGCCGTCCCGGAGGCGTCTCACGGGTTGATGAATTTCTTGCCGGCGCTACGCAACGGCGAAGCGATCGCGGTTGGCGAAGGTGTGGCGATGCCGATGCGGATATGTTTCAGTCTATTACCCGACGACCGCCGTCCCAAGAGTGCGACGACGTCATTCACCAGCGCGTGGTCGACGGGCAGCGACGGCACGCAGATCGAGCGGACGGTCGAGCGTTGGCGACGAGGCATGCGACACGCTTCTGGGTAGTTCGTTCGACGGAGCGCGGCAGCGAAGGCCGTGCCCGTCTCCGCGCAGACTCTGGCGAACGGACGACAACTTGGGGATGGGGACGGCACCGAGCGACATGCATCTTGCACCCGCAAGGCTTTCGTCACATATCCTCGGCGCGTTCCCGCCAACCCGCGACGGCAGACCATGACCCAGGAAACCAGAGCCTTCCAGGCGGAAGTCAGCCGCCTACTCGAGATTGTCGCGCACTCGCTCTACAGTGAAAAAGAGATCTTTCTCCGCGAACTGATTTCGAATGCCTCGGACGCTTGCGACCGGTTGCGCTACGCCGCGCTGATCGAGCCGGAACTGACCGAGGCCGAAGCCAATTTTTCGGTGATCCTCGTTCCCGACAAGTCTGCCCGGACCTTGACAGTCATCGATAACGGCATTGGCATGAATCGAGAGGAGCTCATCGAAAATCTCGGCACGATCGCGCGGTCCGGGACGGCGGCTTTTGTCAATCAGTTGTCAGGCGACGCCCGTAAAGATATGAGCCTGATCGGCCAATTTGGCGTGGGCTTCTATTCGGCATTCATGGTCGCCGAGACGGTGGAGGTGAAGAGCCGCAAGGCTGGCGAGAGCCAAGGCTGGCGCTGGATCTCGGATGGCAAGGGTGAGTTCGCGATCGAGCCTTGCCTCGAGGCAACACGGGGGACGGCAATCGACGTCCATTTGCGCGAAGGGGAGGAAGAGTATCTCGATCCGGCGCGACTTCGTAGGATCGTCAGCACTTATTCCGATCATATTGGGCTGCCCATTATTCTCCGAGATGCGGGGAGGGAAGAGACCATCAATACCGCCTCAGCTCTGTGGACCCGCGCGAAATCGGAAATTACTCAGGAACAGTACAACGAGTTTTATCATCACGTAGGCCACAGCTTCGATGACCCTTGGTTGACTTTGCATACCAAGGCGGAGGGGGTGCTGGAATACACAAGCCTCCTCTTCGTCCCCTCGGCGAAACCGTTCGACTTGTTTGATCCGGAGCGAAAGAGTCGGGTGAAGCTCTATGTCCGTCGAGTGTTCATCACTGACGAGGGGACCAATCTGCTGCCACCATATTTGCGTTTCCTGCGAGGTGTCGTTGACAGCGAGGATCTCCCGCTCAACATCAGCCGCGAGATGCTGCAATCGAACCCGATGGCATCGCGCATCCGGCAGCAGCTGACCACGCGGGTATTGACTGAATTGGGCAAGAAAGCGGGCGAGGCACAAGAGGAGTATTCCAAATTCTGGGACAATTTTGGAGCGGTCTTGAAGGAGGGTCTCTACGAGGATCGCGATCACCGCGACGAATTGCTAGGGTTGGTGCGCTTCCGCTCAACGGAGCGCGACGGTTTGGTCTCGCTGGACGACTACGTCGCGGCAATGAGGCCGGGGCAGGAGGCGATCTACACGATCATGGGCGACAATTTCGACGTCACCACGCGGAGCCCACAGCTCGAAGGCTTTCGCGCGCGCGGCGCGGAGGTGTTGCTGATGACGGACCCGATCGACGAGTTCTGGGTGCCGGCAATCGGCACTTATAAAGACACACCGTTCAAATCGGCGACGCGCGGTGGAGCTGATCTCGATAAAATCACACCGCCCGATGACAGCAGAGACGAAAGGCCCGAGCCGCCAGCCAAACTCGCCAGTTTGATTGCGATATTCAAGCTAGCGCTGGGCGACGCGGTGAAGGACGTCCGCAGCTCCGATCGGCTAACCGACAGCGCCGTCTGCCTTGTCGCCGCCGAGGGCGACATGGACATGCATCTCGAGCGACTGTTGAAACAGCACCGCCAGCTCGACACCATGTCCAAACGGATCCTCGAGCTGAATCCGCACCACAAGCTGATCAAGCGACTCGCTGCGATTGTCGGCGAAGTTGGTGCCTCGGATCAGCTTTCTGAATTTGCTTGGCTTTTTCTCGACCAAGCGCGGATCGTAGAAGGTGAGCAGCTGCCCGACCCTCCCGCTTTCGCGCGCCGTCTTGCGACTTTGCTAGAGCGTGGCTTGCCCGCAGCGGCATGAGACCGAGGGGCCGAACAACGCGCCTCAGCTATCCCGGAAAGACAAAGTAACGAGGGCCGCTCTACGGCGATCGAGATGGCGCTTCGCTTCTACCCGAAAGTGCGGCCGAGTAATTGGGTGATTATTTAGTAATGGCCCGTGACCTGAGCCGATTTTCTTATCCATCGACGAGTAGAGTTGGTTGCCCATTTGAGCCAGTCTGCCTCGGTGGCGCAACGGACGGGGCACAAACCCCCGATTGCGCGCCGCATCGCGACGTCAAGCCGCCATCTTGTCTTTTTCTCATCTGTCAGCCTCTCCTTGCTATCTCGGAGCAGACTTCACCCTAACCCCTGGTCCTATTTTCGGCGTCCGCTCCAGCGCCTCTGAACCCGGCACGGCGCCCAAGCACCTACGAGGTCGTAGCCTTGTCTCTGGGCCGGAGTCGTCTCACAGGCGGTGATCTCGCCATATTGAGCCCATCGAGTACTGCCCTCCCAGAACGCTCGAACCCGCCGTAGCCTTGGGATATAGACGCGGCAAAGGCCGCAAAGCGGCCTGAATGCGGTTACGCACGGGCTCAGCGTGATCGCTTCGCTGGCAGCCTATAAGGCTGCTTCCCGCGCCAAAGTTACGCCGAATTAATCCGTGTGAAAGCCGTCTGTTAGCTCGTTGCATCAATTGTACCGCGATCCGCTCTAGCTCGGCAGCGCTTCGGCGGCACAAGCTTCGTTTTGGAGGAGAAGAAATGAGAGAATTTGAGAATGAGCGCGCCGGCTCTCCTTGGCTGAACCGAAAGCGCTCAGCGGCGATCGGTTTCGGTCTTGGGGCGACCCTTGCCCTATCGCCCTTCGTCTGGGCTGAAAATCCGCCCGCTGCGGGGAGTCCGCCGCAAGCGACGCAAACGACACCACAGACGATGACGTCGCCGATTGCACTAATCCAGCACCAGAGCCTCGCGCCCCTGGTCAAGAAGGTCTCGCCCGCGGTCGTAAATATCTCGGTATCGCGCCGGGCCGATGCCGCTGTCATGTCCGAAGAGCCCGAATTGGCCCCCTCGCCGGGATTTCCCGATTCGCCGTTCGATCAATTTCTGCGCCGCTTTTTCGAGCAGCAGGGCTCGGGGAGCCAGCGACATCTCTTTCCGCAAGGACCGGGAAACGCGGCCCAGCGTATTGCGCTCGGATCTGGTTTCATCATTGATCCGTCGGGTTACGTTGTAACCAATAGTCATGTAATCGGCGACGCCGGAAAAGTGGAGGTCACCCTTCAGGACAATAGCAAATACACGGCAAAAATTGTCGGTCGTGACCCTAAGACTGACATCGCACTTTTGAAGATTGAGTCAAACAAGCCGTTGCCCTACGTAACGTTCGGCGACAGCAGCGCGGCTCAAGTCGGCGATTGGGTAATGGCGGTCGGGAACCCGTTCGGCCTCGGGGGGACGGTGACCACCGGGATCATTTCAGCCCGTGGGCGCGATATTCACTCAGGCCCCTTCGACGATTTTCTGCAGATCGACGCCCCAATCAATCGCGGCAATTCCGGCGGTCCGACATTTAATCTCGAAGGCGAGGTGATCGGCATTAATACGGCGATCTATTCCCCGAACGGTGGAAGCGTTGGCATCGGCTTTGCGGTACCGTCCAACGTTGCGAAGGCAGTCGCGACCCAACT
>WNFP01000575.1_pt1 | contig 27842 bp, 17 predicted proteins | sample 5400201 | NCBI WGS metagenome assembly WNFP01 (sample SAMN13153355, study PRJNA577476) | soil metagenome | isolation source: 115 cm saprolite under Madrone tree | place: USA:California | collected 2016-06-14 | reverse complement strand
CTCCTCCACCCAGAAGCGCCGACACCTTTTTATCCAGTGCGGAAATCGCGTCCCCGACTAGCCCGTTCGCCTGCGGCGTAAGCTTCTGCAACTGTTCATGCGCGGACCGTGCCTGCGTGACATCCTCCGTGCTGCGAGTCATCATCGACGCGAGCCGCACCTGTAGCTGGAACATTTGCACCAGCCCCTCGTGAGGCGCCTTCACGCGCGGATCCATCTTTACAGTCAGCGGCGAAGTGAATGAATGACCGCCCACAGTAAGCCGCACCGTGTACTGTCCAGGCAAAGCGCTCGGCCCCTGTGGCACCCGCGGCGTATCGCCGGGAATCGCCGCGATGGGATAGTCGTAACGTGCGGAACGCGGGGTAGCGTAATGCAAGTCCCACACCCATCTGTGCATACCCGCGGTTGTCGGCAGAGTTTTCGGCATGCGCACCCAATACGGCGGAATCAGCTGCTTGGCAAGCTCTTCATCGGTCAGATCCGGCTTGTCGGTGCTGGCATACCGTCGCACGACTTTGGATTGTGCGTCCAGAACCTCCAACTTGACTGGGCCGCTCGCAGCCTGCGCGAAAAAATAATCGATCGCGGCGCCATCAGGAGGATTTAGCGCGGTGGGCTCATCGGGCGGAATCGGCGTGTCCGTATTGGTATCGCGCATGACACGGTAAGCCGCTCCGGGCTTAAAGAGAAACGCTGGCGACTTTTCCATTCCCTCGCTGATCTGACGCAGCGGAGCAATGTCGTCCAATATCCAGAACGAGCGCCCGTGCGTCGCCACAATAAGATCATCGTCATGAATCCAGAGATCTCTCATCGACGAATGCGGCAAATTCAGCTCGAGGCTTTGCCAATGATCGCCGTCATCGAAAGATACCCACACGCTGGTTTCCGTCCCCGCAAACAAAAGCCCTTTGCGCAGAGAATCTTCCCGCACCGTGTCCACAGGCGAGTTATCAGGCAATCCGCCCGTGATCAACTTCCACGTCTTTCCGCCGTCGTGCGTACGATAAATATACGGATGCTGATCATCAATGCGAAAACGGCTCACCGAAGCGTACGCCGTCTCATCATCAAAGTGCGACGCGACGATCTGCGTTACCTTGCTCCACGGCGTCAATTCCGGCGGCGTCACGTTTTTCCAATTGGCCCCGGCGTCCCGCGTAGTCCAAATCAGCCCGTCGTCGGTCCCCGCCCACAAAGTGTTCTGAGACTTGAACGATGGAGCCAGCGCATACACAACCCCGCGCTGCTTATCAGCGTTGGCATCCTTGCTCGCCGCACTCCCTACACTCGAGGGAATCCCCGAATGCTCCCGAGCAAGATCCCCACTGATCGTTTTCCAAGTGTTCCCGCCATCCATCGTCTTAAAAACAAAATTCGTCGCGTAGTAGAGGACGTGCGGATCGATCGGCGAAAAAAGAATGGGCTGCGTGCGATCCGCCCGGTACTTGGGGTCGGCGACAGGAACTGGCGCAACATTTTGCACCTGTCCCGTTTTCAGCGAATACTTCGAAACCTCGCGCCGCCCAGCTCCATAAATAATGTCCGGATTAAGCGGATCGGGGGCGGCGTAGCCATACTCGATCACGCCCACAGGATGCCAGTCACGAAACGTAATCTCCCCGTCGTTGCCGCGGCTCGAAACGCAAACCGACCCGCTCTCCTGCTGCCCGCCGCAAACGAGATAAGGAAACGAATTGCTGGTCGCCACGTGATAAAGCTGCGCCGTCGGTTGGTTATACCAAGTGCTCCACGTCTTCCCGCCGTTGACGCTCACCAGAGCGCCTTGATCCCCCACCAGCAAAATAATGTTTGGATCATTGGGATTGATCCACATGTTTTGATAGTCGTCCCCGCCCGGAGCACCGCGAAAACTCACCCACGTTTTCCCGCCATCCGTCGATTTCATTGTCACCGTACTCGTGCAATACACGGTGTCCGGATTTTTCGGATCCACTTTTGGCATTGGCAAATCGCCTCCACCGATGCGCCCCGCTGGCCGCCCGTCTGTTGTGATGCGTTGCCAATTCTCTCCCGCGTCATCGGAACGATAAATCCCAACATCCGAGCCGGGAGCATTTTCGCCGCGAGCGCTCGCGACAGCAGCGAAAAGCCGGCTCGGCTGGCTAGGCGCAATCGTGAGATTGACTTGGATCACGCCCTTGGGCAGACCGTCCGTTAGCGGGCGCCAAGTCTTTCCTCCGTCAGTCGATTTAAAAAGTCCGCCCCCCGTTCCGTTGTACTGATTTCCGTCTTCCCAAGGACCGAGCCGCAATTCCCAAAGCGCTGCGTAAACAACGTCAGGGTTTGATGCGTCGATCTCCACATCCGAACCACCGACGTTTTCGCCTTTCGAAAGCACCTTCTGCCAGTTTTGCCCCCCATCCGTCGACAGATAAATCCCCCGCTCTTCATTCGCTCCATAAGGATGCCCGAGCGCTGCCGCGAAAACGCGGTTCGGATCGCGCGGATCAACAGCCAAAGCCGGTATCCCCTGACTGTTGCGAAGACCCAGATGCGTCCACGTTTTGCCCGCATCACTTGATTTATAAATCCCGTCGCCGATGGCGAGATCCGGCCGCGCCAGCCCTTCGCCGCTCGAAACATAAATAATGTTCGGATCAGACGGTGCAGCCGCAATCGCTCCGACTGCCTGCGATGGCTGATCATCAAAAATCGGCGCCCACGTGCGCCCGGAATCGTCCGTCTTCCAAACGCCGCCATTCACCGCTCCGACATAAAAAACATTCGGCTGCCCAGGCACGCCGGTAGACGCGCGAGTGCGCCCGCCGCGAGTAGGACCGATCATCCGCCACCGTAACCCCTGGTACGTGCTCTCGGGATACTGCTGCGCTCCGTTAACCTTCGCCATAGACAACTCGCACAACAATACAAGCGCAACAATCGGGAGACATTTCGTCAGAATCACATAGCACCTCAAGAAGAATTTTGAATGGCGGCCAGCACTATGAACCCAATTGCGCGAAAACTCAATCCGACATCGCGTGCAATTCCTTTGTAGGGGCGCGGCATGCCACGCCCCAGCTCGCCCGGCGTACTAAACAAGCTGCCTTTTTCTCCGAATCTCTTCCAGGCTAATCCTTGTGAGCTTAGCGGCCACAGGGTAAACTTTCGCCAGCATTTCGCGAAGAAGTTCGTAGGGGAGGCAATCATGGCCCGAGTTGTCCGCTGCGGCCTCATCCAGGCCAGTTGTGAATGGTCGCCGGAAAAGTTTTCTCTAGCGCAAATCAAACAGAAAATGATGGCCAAGCACGAGCAGCTGATCGCTACCGCCGTGAAGAAAAAGGTGCAAGTCCTTGGCCTCCAGGAACTTTTCTACGGCCCTTATTTTTGCGCAGAACAACAAACCCGCTGGTACGAGCTGACCGAGCCCGTCCCCAATGGCCCTACCATCACCCGCATGCAAAAACTGGCCAAGCAGCATCAGATGGTGTTAGTCGTGCCCGTCTACGAAGTCGAGATGACCGGCGTATATTTCAACACCGCCGCCGTGATCGACGCCGACGGCCGCTACCTTGGAAAATATCGCAAGCATCACATTCCCCATTGCCATCCAGGCTTTTGGGAAAAGTTTTATTTCACGCCGGGGAACGTAGGTTATCCCGTCTTCGAAACGCGTTACGCTCGCGTTGGCGTTTACATCTGCTACGACCGCCATTTCCCCGAAGGCGCCCGTATCCTCGGCTTGAACGGTGCAGAAATTGTCTACAATCCGTCCGCCACTGTCGCGGGACTTTCCGAGTATCTGTGGGAACTAGAGCAACCTGCCCACGCGGTCGCCAACGCCTACTTTGTCGCCGCCATCAATCGCGTCGGCACGGAAGCTCCCTGGAAAATCGGCGAATTTTACGGTAAAAGCTATTTCTGCGACCCGCGAGGAAAAATTGTTGCCCAGGCCAGCCGCGACAAAGACGAACTCCTCGTCGCCGAGCTGAACCTGGACGAAATCCAAACAGTCCGCGACACCTGGCAGTTTTATCGCGACCGCCGTCCCGAATCCTACGGCGAAATTATACGCACACGCGCCGCGACAAGTTCCGAAGCCGCGGACTGAGAGAGGCCTCATCTTCCCAAACACGTCTATGCCGCAACGGAATCCATGCTGACACAAGCGGACACTCAAGATGAATGAAGCACGCGCGGGTTCGTTAGCTGCGGAAACGATTCGCAGCAGCTCCCTTTACAACGATGATCTGGCTCCTGTCTCGCCGGAGCGCCGCACCTGGGGCACTTACAACTACGCTGCGCTTTGGATCTCCATGAGCGTGAACATTCCCACGTACTTGCTAGCGAGCGGAATGATTGCCGGCGGCATGAGCTGGAAGCAGGCGCTCTTCGCAGTATTCCTCGGGAACGTCCTCGTCCTGATTCCGATGTTACTGAACGCGCATGCCGGAACGCGCTACGGTATTCCCTTCCCCGTTTTCGCGCGCGCCTCGTTCGGTGTCCTTGGCGCCAACGTGCCCGCCGTCCTGCGCGCGCTCGTGGCCTGCGGCTGGTTCGGCATTCAAACGTGGATAGGCGGCGAAGCCATCAACGCCATGCTCATCGCGCTCTCTCCAAGCTGGCAACATTTTTCATACGGTCCGGCCATCTGCTTCGGTTTCTTTTGGCTGCTCAATGTTCTGGTCATCCTGCGCGGCATCGAGACGATCCGCTTTCTGCAAGGCGTTTCCGCGCCTTTCTTGTTGCTCATCGGCCTAGCTCTTCTCCTCTGGGCAAAAGGAAAAGCCGGAGGCTTCGGCCCTATGCTGGCAGCTCCTTCAAAATTCCGCACCTTCGCTGAATTTTTCCGCTTCTTCGTTCCTTCTCTCACCGGCGTCGTGGGTTTCTGGGCCACCGTTTCTCTCAACATTCCCGATTTCACGCGCTACGCCCGCAGCCAGCGCGATCAAATGCTTGGACAGGCGCTAGGGCTTCCCGCGACCATGACCTTTTACTCTTTCATTGGCATTGCCGTGACCTCGGCGACTCTCATTATTTTTGGAGAAGCACTCTGGGATCCCGTCGCCGTACTTTCGCGTCTCGGACATCCGTGGGCAGTCGTCCTCGCGATGATTGCCCTTCTCATGGCCACTCTTAACGTCAACGTTGCCGCCAACGTCGTCTCCCCCGCCAACGATTTCTCTAATCTTTCTCCGCGCCGCATCAGCTTCCGCACTGGCGGCCTGATCACCTGCGTAATGGGCATCGTCATGCAACCCTGGAAGCTCATGGCCAACTATGGCAGCTATATTTTCGGCTGGCTGGTCGGCTATTCCGGCTTCCTGGGCCCTATCGCCGGCATCCTAATCTGCGATTATTTTGTAATCCGCCAAAAAAACCTTTCCACCCAGGATCTCTACCAGCGCGGCGGCCAGTATGAATATTCCCGCGGCGTCAATTGGCAAGCGATCGTTTCGCTTGCTGCCGGCGCCGGAGTCGCTTTCGTTGGACTCTTCGTCCCCGCGCTTCGCGTGCTTTACAACTACGCGTGGTTTGTCGGTTTCGCCGTCAGCTTTTTCGTCTATCTCGTTCTAATGAGCAAACTGGAACCTGTCGCCCAGGCGGCGCACTGAGGAGGACCAAATTCCATGGATTTCGGCATCACCATTAAACCCGACATTCACATCGACCGCATCGTAAGCCTGACGCAGCAGGCCGAAACCGCCGGTTTCTCCTACGGCTGGATTTTCGACTCTCATGTAATTTGGAAAGAGCCTTTTCCTCTGCTGACGTTGATGGCCGCAAGCACGCAAACCATGCGCCTGGGAACCTGCGTCACGAATCCCGCCGTCCGCGATGTAACAGTTTCCGCAAGCCTCTTCGCAACTCTAAATCTCGCTTCGCGCGGGCGCATGCAGCTCGGCATCGGCCGCGGCGACAGCTCGCGCCGCGTCCTCGGCAAAAAACCAACTACGCTGGAAAATCTCGAATCCTTCGTCCGCGTCTTCCGCGACTTAAACGCCGGAAAAACAGTGGACCTCGATGGAGTGCCTACAAATTTCCCTTGGACCAGTGGCGAAGTCCCACGCGTCTGGGTTGCCGGATACGGCCCGAAAGCCTTGCGCACTGCAGGGCGGATAGGCGACGGCGTAATCCTTCAATTTGCCGATCCCGATCTGATCGACTGGTGCCTCAGCTTCGTCCGGGAAGGCGCGAAAGAAGCGGGCCGCGACTTCAGCAAATTCCAAGTAATGTCCGCCGCCCCGGTTTGGCCGTCGGATGATTTGAAGACTGCGCGAGACCATGTTCGTTGGTTTCCCGCCCTCGTTTCCAATCACGTGATGGACCTGATTTCGAAATACAAACCCGAGGACTTGCCTCCCGCGCTCACGTCTTTCGTCAAAAACCGGGGCGCATACGATTATCACCACCACTGCGAGGTCGGCAGCGACAACGGCGATTTCGTCAGCGACGAAGTCATCGACCGCTTTTGCATCATTGGCCCAATCGAAGCTCACCGCCAGAAACTCGAAGCTCTCCGCAAGGTCGGCGTAACCCAGTTCAATGTATATCTAATGTGCGGCGAGGAAGAGAAAACTCTCGATATCTATGCCCGCGATGTTTTGCCCCACTATCAGGCAAAGCTGTCCGCGTGAGCCGGAGCCTGACTTCTATCTCGCGGAAAACAGAAGGCTTACTATTTGTGGACGACTTAAAATCCTTTAGAATGAAAAGGGTCGAAAGACGCAGGGCCGCAATATCAGCTGATCTGAAAACAAAGGGGTTAGCCCTACAGTGCCGCAATCCTCTCACTGCACGGCTTTCATGAGATTTCGCGGGCCCCAGGCCCTAAAGGACACTTATGAAAAACCCGGGGGGAGGGGTACCCCGCTCATGCGATTTTGTTACTCACTTCTAACTACACCGAACCGTACGAGGTTCGCCCATGCGCTTTGACACCGTCATCCGCAATGGCACGATCGTCACGGCGTCGGACACCTTCGCTGCGGACATTGGTATTAACGGTGACAAAGTTTCTGCGATAGCCGATCAGCTCCCAATCGAGAACGCAGGCCAAGTCATTGAGGCCGCGGGACTTCTCGTTATCCCCGGCGGCATCGACGTTCACACCCACCTTGACATGCCCTTCGGCGGCACCACAAGCGCCGACGACTTCCAAACCGGTACGATTGCCGCAGCCTTCGGCGGCACCACAACGCTCATCGATTTCGCTATCCAATATAAAGGACAAACTCTCCGCCAAGCCTTTGATACCTGGATGCGGAAGGCGCATGACAAAGCCGTGACGGATTACGCCTTCCACTGCATCATCACCGACCTTGGCACTGCCCAACTCGAAGAAATGGCCGATCTGGTGCGTGAAGGCGTCACCAGCTTCAAACTGTTCATGGCCTATCCCGGCGTTTTCATGCTCGATGACGCCACTATTTTCCGCGCCATGCGTCAGGCCGCTAAACACAACGGCCTAATCTGTATGCACGCTGAAAACGGCGGCGCGATCGACGTGATCGTTCAGCAGGCGCTGGCGGAAGGCAAGCGTGCGCCGAAGTATCACGCTCTCACAAGGCCAACGACCGCCGAAGCGGAAGCCACCTCGCGCGCCATCGCACTTGCGGAAATGGCTGGCGCACCCGTTTACATCGTTCACCTCTCCTGCAACGACGCGCTGGAAAAAGTCCGCGAAGCGCGTGACCGCGGCCTGCCTGCTTATGCGGAGACGTGCCCTCAATATTTGTACCTTTCTCTCGAAAACATGGATGCCCCTGGCTTCGAGGGCGCCAAATATGTTTTCACGCCGCCGCTGCGCGAAAAATGGCACCAGGAAAAGCTCTGGCAAGGTCTGGCGAAGGACACTCTGCAAGTGGTCTCAACAGACCACTGCCCGTTTTGCTTTAAGGAGCAAAAGGAATTGGGCAAGGACGACTTCACGAAAATTCCCAACGGCGGCCCCGGCATCGAGCACCGTCTCAGTCTCATCTACACAGGTGGCGTGCACGGAAAGCGATTTTCCGCCAACCGCTTCGTCGAACTTGTCTCAACAGCTCCCGCAAAGCTTTTTGGTCTCTACCCGCGCAAAGGAACAATTGCAGTTGGATCGGACGCCGACCTCGTGATTTTTGACGCGAACGAAGAACAAGTCATCAGCGCAAAAACCCATCACATGCGCGTAGATTATTCGATGTTCGAGGGCATTCAAATAAAAGGAGCCCCGAGGAGTGTCTTCTCGCGCGGGCGTACCGTAATTGACGCCGGAAAATTTGTCGGCCGCCCCGGCGCAGGCCAATTCCTTCGCCGCCAAACGCACAATTCAATCAAGTGAGCTACTTCAGGCGTTAAGTCTTAAGAAATGGAGGCAGTCGCAATGCGCGACAGAAGACTATCTCGAGACAGAAAGACTATTTCGAGACCCTTTCATCTCGAGAGCCACTGTTGTTAAGGCTTTTCTTTTGGAGTTTCGTTGGGCGCAAGGTCCGCCGGCGCTTCAGCCACTTTCGGTGCCGATATCTTCTGCTTATCTTCAACGCCGAAGAGCATGTAATTGCTGAAACTGTGACGGCGATGAATGCGCCGCCCTTTCCAGTCGTAAAACACTTCCGCGCTTTGCGGCAGCCACATATTTACATTGCCCTTGCTGAATTTCACCGGGCCATATTCGATCGCCGTGTGATCGGCCACCAATCGGATCTGCGGCACAGGCGAAACCAAGTCCGTCTCGAGCCTCACGATCTGATAAGTATCGGCTGAAATCCACGCGCGCCCCTTCAGCGCCACTGGATAAGATGGTCCGTCCGCCCCGATCCTGTACCTCTTAATGGTGTTCGGCTTATCGGCCCTTTGTTTAAAGTGGACTTGCCAAGCGAGCCCGCCATTCCACCGCGCCAATCCTTCGCATGTCATCTCAAAGTTAATGGCGTTGTACGGATGGAAAATTAGGACGAGCGCGGGCAATCCGTTTGTCGCCACTCCGTCAGGAAATTCAGCCGGAGAACCGCCGCTGTTCCGGTACTCTTCCACATTCAGATACCCATGCTGCACTTCCTGAATGGAAACCACGTAATCGAACTTGCGTTTTTCCGTCGAAGAAGCAAATCCGAACTTGTTGATCGATTCATGCTTAAGTGATTCTGTGGCAGCAAAGCGATCGACATCCTTCACTAGTTCCATCAGACGCTGCCCGGCCTTATCAACCACGTCATCCACAGCGCAAGACGCACCCGCCTCTACCGGCGGCACTTTCTCGTCAACGTCCGGCGGCAGCCAGTTGGATGGAACCGGCAGAGCACTGGCGTCTTTCGACAATGCGGCCAAGTCACCTGCCGCAACAGAGGCAGTGTCGCTAGCAGAGTCGCCAGGCTGAGGATTCTTGAGTCTTTCGAGATCTTTATTTGCTGCAGTATCAGTGGGATGCGACCGGAGATAAGCTTGCAACACCTTTATGGCAAGGTCTCTGTCCCCTTGATCGCCGCGCGACGCGTATGCTCTGGCCAATATCAGTTGAGCGGACGCAGCTCGTTCGTGCCCCAGCTCTATCGCACGCTCGGCTTGTTTAACTGAATCGTCTCGCTGCCCCTGCAGAATCATTGCTTCCGCGAGGAGCGCGTGCGCGCGCCAGGACGACGGCTCCGTTTCCACTGCTCGGTTTAAATAAGGCATCGCTTCGGCAGTCCTATTCTCGTGAAGCAGGTCGAAACTTACGGCGAGAAGCGCACTCAAATGCTTAGGGTTGAGTTCGAGGGTCTTCATCCAATAGGACTTCGCTTGGACGTGGTCGTTGATCTGCGAAGCATAGACGCCCAGGAGATATTCCACCTCAGGACTTGTTGGAGCGGCCTTTTGTGCAGCCTGTAGATTGCTTCGCGCGTCATTCGGCTTATTGGCTCGCAACGCTTCCAGTGCTCGCCCCACTTCCCTTTGCACCTTGGGAGTGAGAGCGGACAATCCCACGGAGGACGCGGCGTCTTCCGCGTCAGACAATGGGATCATCTCAATCGTGATTTTGGCGAGCGAACGCTCTCTCACTTCCAGGTTCTTAGCAGTTCTTTGATATTTGGGTGCGACGACCTGAACGATGTACTCGCTGGGAGGTACGCCGTTGAACCGCGCATATCCGTTCTTCGCGGTTTTTTGGTCATAAAACTGACCGGTCAGTTTCCCCAACGTCACGACTGCTGATCCATCGAGCGACGCTCCGTTCGGCCCTTTGACGTATACGTCAATATCAGACTGAATGTACAAGGCTTCGTTTCCGAAATCACGTGTGGTCATAGGGGCTTGACCACCTGGGTCCGGCGTTGGTTTGCCTGCCCACACTTTGACCGGCAGCAAAAACGCGTAAGATACAATCAGAATGACCCGGAAATACTTCAGGAGACACACACGCATGTGACTCACCCGTTCGTTACCTGGGGACCGAAACTCGACACATAATACTCCTAATCCTCGCGAATCGGGTAGGGATACAGGCACAGCAGGGCAACTGCAAGACGACGAGGTCTTTCTCTTGTCTCGGATCTGACTATTCAGCTATGGTCCTCTTGCGACGTAGATGATTCAGTGGCTTCAAAGTCGGCGGTCCTCACCAAATCTGATCCCACCCAATTTTGTGAAGGCCGGCCGCGATGGCGATGGTAGAGTACGCGCCAATCGCTGGGGGCCTCGAGGGAAAGCGCGGGCGTTTAAATAACCTAAACACTTTATGACAATTAGTGAAAACTCGAACAAGCAAGTGGAGCGGAGCGGCGGACTCGCGCGGCAGCTTGGTTTGTTTGGCACGACGATGGCCGTGATGGGCGGGATCATCGGTGCGGGCATCTTCATTAATCCTTATCTTGTTGCGGACCGCGTGCACACTTCCGCGCTGATCCTGAGCGCTTGGATCGCAGGTGGTCTGATCGCGCTGGCTGGCGGCTTCATTTACGCGGAGTTGGCCGCCCGATTGCCTGTCGTTGGCGGTCAATACGCCTATCTCCGAGAGGCGCTTCATCCAGCCGTGGCGTTTCTCTACGGCTGGGTACTTCTTTTGGTGATCCAGACAGGCGGCATGGCCGCGGTTGCAGTTACCTTTGCCCGATATTTTTTGGAGCTAACGCAGTGGCATGTAAACACTTCGCTCATCGCGGCATCCGCGCTCGCTCTGCTCACGGTGATCAACTGCCTGGGTGTTCGCGCGGGCAGTCGAGTGCAGTCGGCGATGACTCTAGCGGCGATTGCTGCCATAGGAATGCTTGAGATCTTCAGCTTGGTTCGCGGCGGACCGTCACAAATTTCATGGCACCCAGTCCTGGACCAGCCGGTGTCTATGAGCCTCATCTTCACCTTCGGAGCTGCGATGACGCCCGTCTTGTTCGCTTACGGAGGATGGCAGACATCAAGCTTTTTAGGAGGTGAAGTGCGCGACCCGCGCAAAACTCTTCCCCGTGGGCTGGTGCTGGGCGTGATCGGCGTGATCGCGGTGTACACCTCGGTGAATTTTGTCTATGTGCGTGCCCTCGGGCCAGCCGGACTCGCCTCCACCATGACGCCCGCCTCTTCCGTCATGGGCATGCTGCTCGGCCCGCGCGGCGGTAGTTTGATCGCAGCGGGAATTGCGTTCTCCGCATTCGGGTTCCTGGGGCAATCCATGCTGACCGCGCCGCGCGTCTATTTTGCGATGGCTGAAGACCGCATCTTTTTTCGTGGCGTGGCTTGGATCGATCCGCGGACACACGTACCGGTAGTCGCGATTCTGCTGCAAGGCGTCTGGGCCATCCTTATCGCGCTCACGGGAACGTACTCACAAGTGGTCAACTACGTGGTAGCGATGGACTCCTTATTCTTCGGCTTGACGGCCATGTGCTTATTTGTGTTGCGGCGCCGCGCAGCGGTTCAGGGATCGCCTGCGATCGAGTATCGCGTGCCGGGCCATCCGTGGACGACTTTACTGTTCATCGCCGCAGAGTGGATCGTCGTGGTGAGCACCTTCGCACACGATCCCAAACGCTCGCTTATTGGCCTGGCCATCGCCATCGCCGGTTTGCCTGCATACTATTTGTGGCACACGAAAAACAGGGGAGTCAAAGAAACATGAGCGGTTCGCAAGGAACAAAGCGTTCGGTATACATGGAATGGGCGAAGACCCGTTCGCGTGCGAGATTTAATCTGGCGACTAGCGGCTTGATGAGCGTTCCCCTGTCCGAGTTTCCGGTGCGCCTGGAAGAGTTGGAAATCACTGCTCCCGGCGCTTACGGCTACGCGCCACTACGGGAGCGGCTCGCGCGTCACAACAGGGTGCCGGAGGAGTGCGTGGTTGCGGCAACGGGGACGTCGATGGCGAATCATTTGGCGATGGCCGCTGTGCTGGAACCGGGTGATGAGGTGTTGATCGAGCAACCCGTGTATGGGCCACTTCTGGACGTCGCGGAATATCTGGGAGCGCGTGTTAAGCCAGTCCCCCGCCGGTTTGAAACAGGATTCGCATTGGAACCTGAGGAGATCGAGAGAAATATCACCAGCGAAACGCGGCTGATTGTCTTGAGTAATCTGCATAATCCGAGCGGGGCGCTGATGTCAGAAGCAACGCTCCGCGCGATTGGCGAAATGGCGCACCGCGTTGGTGCGCGCGTATTGGTGGATGAAGTGTATCTCGAAATGCTCTTCGACAGAGGCGCACCATTCTGTTTTCCGATCGGGCAAACCATTGCGCCCGGAAATGGCAACCCCTTTATCGTCACAAGCAGCCTGACGAAAGTCTACGGATTGAGCGGGCTCCGTTGCGGCTGGGTGCTCGCCTCCCCAGTGCTGGCCAAGCGCATGTGGCTTCTCAACGATTTGTACGGAGCAGTTGCAGCGCACGCCGCCGAACGGATGTCCGTGATCGCGTTCGATCATCTGGATACATTTCGCGAGCGAGCGAGCGCGCTCCTCACCGCCAATCGCGCCGTGATCGACTCCTTTCTCGATTCGCGCCGCGATCTCGAATGCTTCCGCCCACCGGCCGGCACGGTGTTTTTCCCCCGCCTCACGCACGGCGACGCTGAAGCATTTTTCAAGTTGTTGCGCGAAAAATACGAAACGACGGTTGTGCCGGGCACATTCTTTGAAATGCCCCAACATTTCCGCATCGGTATTGGCGGCGATACCGCGACTCTACGAGCTGGCCTCGAACGTCTGAGCGTAGCGCTTGATGACTTTGCAAAGCGCTAGCCTGCTGGGTGATCGTGTCTGGGAACGTAATCACAGCTCCAAGAGTGGCAGGCTAGACACCAATCCGGCAGGCTTCGGCGCATCAGCGATCATCTTTATGTTGGAATAGAAACATCCTATATTGAGAGAAGAATGAAAAAGCTTAAATTCCTGGTTTCTCTTACTACCGACGATAACGACTACCAAATCGAACAGTCGGAATCCGCCGAGCAAGCCGCGCGCAAAACAGGCGTTGATGTCCAAATCATCCACGCGCAAAACGACGCCATCAACCAAAGCACACAAATCTTGAAGGCCGTTCAGGCGCCAAAGGAACTACGGCCGGACGCCATCATTTTTGAACCCGTCGGCGGCACGGCATTGCCGCAGGTGGCGAAGGCAGCGGTCAGCGCCGGAATTGGCTGGGTGATCTTGAATCGCGATGCGAGCTACATCGAGGAATTGCGCAAGACGTCGACGGCCCCGTTATTCGCCATCAGTTCCGACCACGTAGAAATCGGCCGCATCCAAGGGCGTCAGATGGCCGCACTGCTGCGAGGCGGAGGTTCCGTTCTCTATATCCAGGGACCTTCGGAGAATTCCGCCGCCAAAGACCGAACCGCAGGGATGCAGGAAACCAAGCCGCCAAGCGTGCAGGTCACCATGCTCAAGGCCCAGTGGACTCAGGAGAGTGCGCAGCGCTCCGTGCGCTCCTGGCTCAAGCTGACAACCTCTCAACGAGCGGCCATCGACCTCATTTCCGCGCAAGATGACTCCATGGCCATGGGCGCGCGGGATGCCTTTAAGGAGTTGACGAACGAGGACGAGCGCGAGAGGTGGCTTAAGTTGCCGTTCACGGGCTGCGATGGCCTGCCGAAAACGGGTCAAGCTTGGGTGCGCAGCGGACTACTTGCCGCCACTATCTTTGTTCCTCCTAACGCCGGCCAGGCAATTGACATGCTCTTTGACGCGATTCAGAATCGAAAGATGCCGCCCGACCGCGTGGTGACAGCCGCCGTTTCGATCCCGCCGCTGGACGCACTGAGTCGCAAGAAACCCTAGGCCCCAGTTTTGCAGGGATTTGCGATCCTGTGAACGGCGGGTACGTCTGCCCGCGTTTTCAAGGCAGATTTTCTGTCATTCGTCCCTACCAAAAACGATTTTGTGACTACCCCGTATGCTCAGGAGGCGTATAATGCCGCGGGCCATAATTTGGCCGGCATGCGAAGGTCACTTTGGGGGGTTCGGGATGGAGAGTTCGCGAGTTAGTAAATCGGTTGACCGCAGGCGATTCCTCGCTGCGACCGGCGGTGGCCTGCTGGCTGCGGCCGTTCCAGGAGGAGTCAATATGAAGGACTCCATTGGTGGTGCTGCTTCCCCGTCGAGGAAGCAATCGACAGCTTCCTCCTCGACTAAGCGCAAAATTCCCATCGGCGTCTTCGACCCGGTCTACGAGAAGTTCTCCCTAGACGAGATGCTGGACAAGGTGAGCGCCCTCGGCCTCGAAGCGATGGAGATCGGCACGGGCGGATACCCTGGAACGAATCACTGCCCCGTCAGCGACCTTCTTGCCGACCCTGCCAAAGCCATAGCGTGGCAGAAGAAGTTTGAGGATCGCGGCATTCGCGTGGCAACGCTGAGCTGCCACGGCAATCCCATTCACCCCGACGAAAAACACGCCGAGCGCGATAAAGAAAGCTTTCGCAGAACAGTCCTTCTCGCTGAGCGCCTGGGAGTCAAAGTAATCGTCGGTTTTTCCGGCTGCCCAGGCGGTACGGCGACGGATGCGCAGCCAAACTGGATCACCTATCGCTGGCCGCCGGAATACGCTCAAATGCAGGATTGGCAGTGGAAAGAAAAAGTCATTCCGTATTGGAAGGAAGCTGCGAAATTCGCTCGCGAACACGGAGTGCATCACATCGCGCTAGAAATGCACCCCAACTTCGTTGTCTACAATCCGCGGACACTGCTTAAGCTTCGCGAAGCCGTCGGCGAGGAAATCGGCGCAAACTGCGACCTGAGCCACCTGTTTTGGCAAGGCTGTGACCCCGTCGAAGTGATTCACTTCTTGGGCAAGCAGGGCATGCTCTTCCACGCTCACATGAAGGACACGGTATTCTTTCCGGAGAATGAGGCGAAGTATGGGGTTCTGAATTTCGCTTTCGACACCAGCGATCTCGGCAATGCCTCGGAAACCTTCCGCGCCGTCGGCTATGGACACAGCGCGAGTTTATGGAAGTCAGTCGTTCAGGCGTACATGGACGTCGGCTACGCAGGCATTCTCAGTATTGAAAATGAAGACCCTATTCTTTCCGGAGAGTTGGGCGTCGAACGCGCCGCCTACGTTTTGAAAAACGTTCGCAAAGAAATTCTGGAAGGATGATAAATCGTAAGAAAGCGCATTAGGAGGTTCTATGCAACGGCGTGATGCCTTAAAATTTCTTGCCGCGGGAGCGATTGCCCCTTCTCTCGCCCCCGAGCTCTTCGCCTTTTTTCAGGATGCGCATCCTGCGTCCGGATACGCGCTGCGCACGCTCAATCCACACCAAAACGCCACGGTGGTTCTCATGAGCGAAATGATTATTCCAGAGACCGACACGCCCGGCGCCAAGGGTGCGCGAGTCAATGAATTCATCGACGTGATCCTCACCGAATGGGCTACCGAGGAGGACCGCAACCATTTTCTCGAAGGGCTCGCCAATGTCGACAAGCAAAGCAACGGGCTGTATGGAAAGGACTTCGTCGATGCTTCCGGTGTGCAGCAGCTCACGCTGATGCGCGCCATGGATGAAGCCGTGGCCATGGGCCCGACCCGCTCCGCGCGTCACGGCAACACTGTCCCTGAGCGGGACACGCAACTGCAAGGCAATTTTTTTACGGTGTTCAAGGGCATCACCCTCCACGGCTATTACACCTCCGAAGTTGGCTTTAGCCGCGAACTCGGCTTACAAATCATTCCTGGCGCACAGCATGGTTGCGTGCCGGTAACCGCCGAGAAAAAGGCTTAAGGGAGACTCGCATGGCGGCCAATACGTACGACGCAATTATTATCGGCTCGGGAATTACCGGTGGATGGGCAGCGAAAGAGCTCACCGAAAAGGGCATGAATACCTTGGTCCTCGAAGCGGGACGAAGCATCGCTCCGGAGCGCGACTATGTCGAGCACGTTCCGGTTTGGGAGCTGAAGTACCGCGGCTGGGATGATCACGTCAAGCGAACCGGTACCCAGCCCATTCAGCGCGAGTGTTATTACGCGTGCGATGAATACTCCAACAAGTTTTTCGTCAGCGACGTGGACAATCCTTATTCCTGCGAGGAAGGTAAACACTTTTCGTGGATCCGCGGGCGCCAGGTCGGCGGAAAATCTCTCACCTGGGGCCGCCAAAGCTACCGCTGGAGCGACCTCGATTTCGAAGCCAATTTGAAAGAAGGCATCGCTGTCGACTGGCCGATCCGCTACAAAGACATTGCTCCTTGGTACGACTACGTCGAAGAATTTGCCGGCATCAGCGGCCAAGCGGAAGGGTTGCCGCAGTTGCCTGATGGAAAATTTCTGCCGCCGATGGAAATGACATGCGTCGAGCTGGATGTTCGCGAAGCGCTTGCCAAACACTTCGACGACCGTATGATGACCATCGGACGGTCCGCGGTACTCACGCGTGTGCACAAAGGACGCGCTGCCTGCCACTACTGCGGCGTTTGCCACCGTGGCTGCATTACCGGGTCCTATTTCAGCAGCCTGAGTTCGACTCTTCCTGCTGCGATAAAGACCGGGCGCTTTACCATTCGGCCTTACAGCGTGGTTCACAGCTTGAATTTTGATTCCGCGACGCGCCGCGTCACCGGCGTTAAGGTGATTGACGCGCAAACCAAGAACGCCATCGAGTTCAAGGCTCGCGTCTTTTTTGTTTGCGCCTCGACTCTCGAGTCCACGCGCATTCTACTCAATTCCGCGACTCCAGAATTTCCGAGCGGGCTTGCCAACAGCAGCGGTGAGCTCGGCCATAACCTCATGGACCACCACATGGGCGCCGGAGCAAGTGGAAGAATGCCCGGCCATGAAGATAAAATGCCTTTCGGCAACCGTCCCAACGGCATCTACGTTCCGCGATTCCGAAACGTAAAGACCAAACAGCCGGATTTTCTGCGTGGATATGGCTACCAGGGCGGTGGGAGCCGAGAAGGCTGGTCGCGCGGCGCAACGATGGCCGGTCTCGGCCCGGAATTCAAAAACATGCTCAAGATGCCCGGGCCGTGGCACATGAGTCTCAACGGTTTCGGCGAGTGCTTGCCCAATCACAATAATTACGTCGAAATCGAAAAGGGCAAGGTTGACGCCTGGGGCGTCCCTACGTTGAAAATTAACTGCGCTTGGGGTGATAACGAGCTGGCCATGTCCAAAGACATTGCCGTGCAGGCCGCAGAAATTCTTGCCGCGTCGGGTGCTACGGAAATCTCCGTGTTTCAGAAGCCGTCGCCGCCGGGACTCGGCATCCACGAGATGGGCACGGCGCGCATGGGCCGCGACCCGAAGACTTCCGTGCTGAACGAGCACAACCAGGCTCACGACGTGAAGAACCTCTTCCTGCCCGACGGAGCTTGCATGGCTTCGAGCGCTTGTGTTAATCCTTCGCTGACGTACATGGCTTTGACGGCCCGCGCCTGCGATTATGCCGTGTCGCAAATGAAGCAAAACGAGCTGTAGGGTGAGGTCCACGAAATGTCTCAAGTGATTCGCTCGCCGAAGATGTATGACGTCTGCGTCATTGGGTCCGGCGCGGGAGGTGGCACAGCTGCGAAGGTACTGACCGAAGGCGGACTCAACGTGGTTTTGCTCGAAGCCGGGCCGCCAGTCAATCCCGAAAAAGATTTTAAGATGTTGATGTGGCCGTATGAATCGCCGCACCGCGGCGCCGGTGTGGGCGGCCACGCGAGAGAGAATTTTGGTGAATTCCTGGCGCCTAATGGCGCCTGGAAAATTGAAGGCGAGCCGTATACCTCCGCGCCCGGCTCAAATTTTCAGTGGTTCCGTTCGCGGATTGTTGGTGGGCGTACCAATCACTGGGGCCGCATCGCGCTGCGTTTCGCTCCGATAGATTTTAAATCGGCTACGCGCGATGGACTGGGCGACGATTGGCCGATCACTTACGACGATCTCGGCCCTTATTACGACAAAGTGGAGTCGTACATCGGAGTTTTCGGCACGCGTGAAAATGTTTCGAGCGCTCCGGACGGTATGTTTCTTCCGCCGCCGAAACCGCGCTGCACCGACCTCATCGTCAAGAAAGCGTGCGACAAGATCGGGATTATTTGCATTCCCTCCCGGCTGGCGATCCTCACGAAATCCGTAAATGGCCGACTGCCCTGCCACTACTGCGGCCAATGCGGCCGTGGCTGCGTCACCGCGTCGAACTTCAGCTCCAGCCAAGTGATGATCCCTCCCGCGATGAAGACCGGCAAGCTCACGATGGTCACCAGCGCGATGGCGCGTGAAGTCCTTCTTGGCAAAGATGGCAAAGCCGAAGGCGTCTCGTACATAGATAAGGCAACTCGCACTGAGAAACGCGTAAACGCTCGCGCAGTCGTTCTCGCGGCAAGCGCCTGCGAATCCGCGCGTCTCCTCCTGAACTCCAAGTCCGCGCAATTCCCCGACGGGCTTGCCAACTCCTCCGGCACCGTTGGCAGATACCTCACCGACTCTGTTGGCAGCGACGGCTGGGGCATCATTCCGCAGCTCGAAAAAATGCCGCCGCACAATCACGATGGCGTCGGCGGCATGCACATGTACATCCCCTGGTGGAAGTTCGACCGCAAGAATGATTTTCCTCGCGGCTATCACATTGAATTTGGCGGCGGCCGCAATATGCCGGGCATCGGCGAGTTCAATGATCTCTTACACGAAGAGGAAGGCTACGGCGCCACTTTGAAGAAGCGCGCCAGGCAAGTCTACGGCACCGGTATTGGCCTCGCCGGACGCGGAGAAATGATTCCCAACCCGGACACCTACTGCGAGATCGACCCCAACGTTGTCGACAAATGGGGCATTCCCGTCCTGCGCTTTCATTTCAAGTGGAGCGAATACGAATTGCGCCAGGCCCAGGACATGCAGGAAACTTTTCGTGCCATCATAGAGGCGGCCGGCGGCGAATACAAAACCAAGACCCCCATCAGTGGTCAACATCCTTTTGGAATTGCCGACGGCGGAAAAATCATCCATGAAGTTGGCACCGCGCGCATGGGCGCGGACCCTAAGTCCTCCGTTCTAAACGGCTTCTGTCAAGCGCATGAAGTGAAAAATGTATTCGTGATGGATGGCGCGCCGCTCGTCACCAACCCGGACAAAAATCCGACTCTAACGATTATGGCGCTGGCCTGGCGCGCGTCCGAGTATCTGCTGGACGAAGCCAAAAAGGGCAACTTGTAGGCGCGCAATAGCCACAGAAGCACGGGAGACGAATCATGAGCGAGAATTCCGTATCGCGACGCGACATCCTAAGAACGCTGGCCGTGGGCGCCGCAGGCAGCTCCGTGCTGCAAGTGATCCCCGCGAAAGCAGCGGAATACGCTCACCAGGTCGTTCACAATGAAAAATCCGCCTCGCCTGCGGGGAAATACGTCCCGAAATATTTTTCTGCGCATCAATACGAAATCCTCACCACTCTTTGCGACGCCATCATTCCGAAAGATGACAAATCTGGCGGCGCTGTGGAAGCCGGCGCTCCCGAATTCATCGACCTGCTCACCAGCGAAAATGAGGAGTATCAACTCGCCCTCGGCGGCGGGCTCCAATGGCTGGACAGTTTCTGCTCTGACCGCTATTCCGAACTGTTTCTGGATTGCACTCCAGAGCAGCGCAAAGCGGTGCTCGACATGATCGCCTTCCGCAAGAACGCCAAACAGGATCTCGCCCTCAGCCAGGGTGTAGCCTTCTTCGCCTTCTTGCGCAGATTCACCTGCGATGGTTTCTACACCAGCAAAATCGGCATCGCGGATTTGCAGTACATCGGCAACACGGCTCTGCGCGAATTCCCCGGCTGCCCTCCGCTTCCGGCAGCCTAAATAGGAATTGCTCCAGGCGCAGTCGCGAGCCTGGAGCAATTCTCATCTCAATTTGCAGTTAGTCTTAGTGAGGCTTACCCTCAGAATGCGGTTTGCTTTCCGTCTGAGGCCTGCTCTGCATCTGAGGTCTATTCTGCGTCTGAGGCCTGTTCTGCGGATGCGCCTGATTCTTCGGCGCATTGTAGCCCCCATTGTTCACATGAGCGGTATTGGCGCTGTTCGTGTGCGCAGTATTTACGCTATTCGTATGCGTCGTAGTATTTGCCCCCGTGCTTCCGCCGTGCGATGTAGCCGAAGGAGGCCGGTCAGTCTTGTGAAGATCGGCCCCGTTGTTTGGGGGCTTATTCCCGCCGTTCGTTGAGACGTTGCGCGAAGTCACCGCCGCTTTGGCTGCCACAACGCCATGCCCGCTGAACTCCGCCGGCTTCGTGGTTGCGGCAATGGCCGGCCTGCCATGATTCTCGGAAGCCAGCAGCGCTCGACTCGTGCTAGCCGAATGCTCGTGTTGCGTTTGCATCGACGTGGGAGCGATATGGTGCTCATGCTCGGCCGATAGTTCCGCCGAAGTTGGCCGCGCGGAGACTCCGCCCGTCCCTCCGTTGTAGCTCACGTGATTATTTACGGTGACGTTGTTGACGACCGTGCGATCCACATAAGTGTTGTGAATCACCGTGGTGTTCACATGCATCACCGCGGTGTTGTACGCGAACACTCCGCCATTCCAGCGTCCGCCGACGAAGCCAACTCCACCATATCCAAATCCATAATTAATTCCGCCGTAGAATCCGACGTGCGGTCCCCAATACCCTGCGTGCCAAAAATATCCGCCGCCGCCCCAGCCCCAATATCCCGGAGTCCAGAGAAAGCCGACCGTAGGCGCCACAACCCAAGTTCCAGGCACCCAGTAATATCCATCCGGGCCATAAGCCCAATAGCCGGGCGTCCAGAGATACCCTGCTCCAGGGCAGATCGGCTGCTCATACACAGGCAGCGCCGGCGGCCCAATATGTACAGCGACGCCAACGCTGATCTGCGCGGATGACCGCGCCGGAATGAATGCCATCACCAAGGCGAGCAAAACCAGTCCAGCAATGTGACTTTTGCGCATTTGCAACTCTCCTCGCAAGAACACCTAGATTATAAAACCCGGTGCTCCCGTGGAAGTTGCGCTGTGGTTCACTTGTAACTGGCCGGATGGACGGCCAGTTTACAGGCACTGCTAGGCGGACTTTATCGTGCCTGACGCGGGATCCCACGTCACCGCGCTCTTGCGGAAATACGATTCGTTGGACATGTGGCACGCGAGTGCGGCGTTGTTTCCAAATACCGCGTCCTCGGTCACTTGCTGGCGGTTCTTAACGCCCTGGAAATACCTCCAAAGGTGCGGCTTCTCATCATCCCAAGAGTCGCCGCGATACGTATAGCCTTCCACGACCGGCTCTTTCCCGGGAACAGGATCATGCTCCTTATGCCATTCCGCCAGATACGCCTCCCGCATTTTCTGTGGATAGCCCGAAGTGTAGTAGCTCGGCGATTGGTCCTCGCCCGTCTGCGGATAATAGTTGATCGCGAACTCCGTGACTTCCAGAATTCCCTTCGATCCCTGAAAGCGATAAATCTCCGGAGTCTCGCATCCCAAATTCAGCCTCAGATAAACCGGCGCACTTCCGTAATCAAATAGAGTGGCGTGTACGTCCGGCATGTTGCGCCCGTCCTGGAATCGCAGGATCGCTCCCAGCGACATCGCTTTCTTCGGCGGAGCATTCCACCCCAGCATGAAGTTCATGCCGCTGACTAAATGCACGAGCAAATCGCCAGCAAGCCCCGTCCCGTAGTCCTTCCAGCACCGCCAGCGCGCAAAAATGTTCGGATTAAACGGCACTTTTGGCACGGTGCCTTGCCACGTATCCCAATCCAGGTTCGACGGAGAAAGATCCGGCGGCGGCGGATACTCCCACGCGCCCGTGGGATCGTTGCGCCCAAGCGAGCCTTCCACCAGCGTCAGCGTCCCGATGGTTCCCTGCGCAATCATTTCTTTGGCCTTCGCGCAAATCACGGAACTCACGCGCTGCGAACCAATCTGCACGATGCGGCTCGTTTTCTGCGCGGCGGCGACCATTGCCAAACCGTCGGCAGCCGAATGTGACATTGGCTTTTCGCAATAAATATCCTTGGCCGCGTTGACCGCGTCCACCACCACTTGCTTGTGCCAGTGATCGGGCACCGCGGCGATAAGGCAATCGATCTCCTTGTTGTCCAGCAAGTCTTGATAACGCCGCGTCGTCGGAATGGGTTTTCCAACAATTTCTCTCGCTAGCGTGTGCCGCCCATCATAAAGATCGCACGCCGCCACACATTCGACGCCCGGCAATTGCACCGCGGCCGTCAGCAATCCCGAACCCTGCATCCCAATGCCGATGATGCCGAAGCGCAACCGATCGCTCGGCGCTACTCGTTCCAGTGCCGACGGTATGTACTCCGGCTTCAGGAAGATGCTCGGAGCCGCCGCCAGAGCGCCCGTGGCCCCAGCCGTGCTCTTTAAAAACCGACGACGCGAAAATTGGTTTTTGCTCATCACATCCTCCCGGTTTGATTCTGCCCTTTTCTTTGTAATGCCGTTACTTCAAAGCCTGCACGCTGACTTCTTTGAAGAACACGATGTCGTTGTCGCTATGGTTTTGCAACCCGATGTAACCTTCGTCAGGCCGCCTGCCGCGTTGCGGCTCGAAATCGAATTTTCGCTCCGGAACAGGCTGGCCTTCCGTGTAGTCCGTCACCTTCACGTCATTCAGCATTACGATGGTGTGCGGGCCATCGAGCGTAATCTCCATCGTGTTCCACTCGGGGCCGGGCTTGCCTGGTTTAGCCAAGGGCTTTGTTAGCGAATAGAGCGCCGCCGTAATGTGATATTCATCTTCTTTTGAAGTCTCGGGATGATTGTCGATTTGCACTTCGTATCCGTAGTGCACGGGCATCCACGGTTCCCGAGGCTCGATGGGAATGCGAATGAATACGCCGGAGTTGTCGTTGAAGTCGCGCATCTTGTAAACAACGTGAATGCGGCAATTCCCCATCTTTCCCGCCGTCCAATAGAGCAATCCCATTCCGCCGTGCGTGCGAATCAAGCCGTCCTCAACGGTCATCTCGCCCGGTCCGACGTGTTTCCACCCGGTCAAATCCTTGCCATTGAAAAGCTGCTTCCACGCAGGCGTCTGAGCCCGCGCCGCAAGCAACAGAAAAGCGCCAGCGACAACGCAGGCCAGTCCCATAGCCGTTTTCCGCATGTTGATTCCCCCCAGTACAATCGGCCGCGATTAGAACAATTAGAAGCGCAGCCCGCTCAAGTAGTCGTAACTGATCTTGATGTCTTCGAATGGCTTTTTCGCGTCGTCATTCTCCACAAAATAATGGTTGATGCCCGCTTTATTCGAATTCGCGAAGATGCGTTTCCAGTCAATCGTCCCCTGCCCTACGTCAGCCAGTCGGCCCTTAAATACAACAGAGCCAGTCGCCCCGGCGTAGCTGCTCGTAGCGTTCGGGTCGTTCACATAATCCTTTACGTGCACCATCGGGAACCGCCCCGGATATTTGTCAAAATAGCTCACCGGATCTTTTCCCGCTACGCTGATCCAGCACAGATCCATCTCCATCTTTACGAACTTCGGATCCGTTTCTGTCAGTAAGTACTCGTACGCGGATTTTCCTTCCAGGCCTTCGACCGGCGAAAACTCGAAGGAGTGATTGTGATAGCACAACTGAATTCCGGCCTTCTGGCTGGCTTCGCCCGCTTTGTTAAAGAGCTCCACCACCCGCTTCCATCCATCAGCGTTGCGCTGCTTCTCATCAATCCACGGACACACGATGTACTGGTATCCGATTACGTGCCCTGCATCGAGCGTTTCAGGCCATTTTTTCTCGATCAGCTCGTAACGAATGTGCGCCGAGGGCGATACAAGGCCGTCCTTATCAAGGAGCGTGCGAAGATCCTTCGGCGAATGGCCGCCGTAGTCCTCGGCAAACTCAACCTCTTTGTACCCAGTCGCAGCGACTTTGGCGATCGTCCCACCGAAGTCGGTCTTCAGTATGTCGCGAACGGTGTAAAGCTGTAGTCCGATCGTCTCGATCTGGTGTGTTCCCTCAGCGGCCCACGACGGGCGCGCCGCGAGCACCGCGGCAGCAGCAATCGAAGTCTCGATAAATGTTCGGCGTTTCATTGATCTTCTCTCCTCCTGGACGGGCGGAGCGAGTATACAAAAAAGTGATGACCCTTATCATAAAAAAGGGCGGCGCTTACAAAAAAAGCGCCGCCCTCTTTTTCCAGTTCCCGTTAGAAGTAGAACCGCAAGCCGAACTGCATGCGTCGCGGATCGTGGGTTGAGTTTAGATGCAGGAAGGTGCTAGGTGCGGCCGAGAAGGCCGAGTCGATGCCGTTGTACTGGGTGTGGTTGAACAGGTTGTAATTCTCCCAGCGGAATTCGAAGCCGGTCTTTTCGCCAATCTGGAACTTCTTATACACGCCGAAGTCGAAATTAACACGGCCGGGCAAATTCAAGGTGTTCCGCCCGACGTTGCCAAACGTTAGACCCTGAGGGGCAGCGTACGCCGCCGGGTTATAGAACAACGGCCCACGGTTGCCGTCCGGAGTTGGGGCTGCAAAGGGGTTACCCACTAGATCTGGGCGGGAGCTGGTACCCGAGCCATTTGCCACACCCGCGTTGTCGGCGGGAAAGGTCACGCTGAATGGGAGGCCGGTCTGGGCTACAGTAATGCCCGAAACCTGCCACCCACCGAGGGCTGTATGCGTAAATCCACTGCCGCGGAAAAACGGCAAGCTATATACGTAGCTGATCGAGAGGTTATGTCGCAGGTCGAAATTCGAACTGGCACGGTTAGCAGCAATGTCATAGGCATTGACGAAGGCGTTGTCGGAGCGATCCGAGGAATCGTCAATCGAGTGGCTATAGGTATAGGCAAGGCTAAGTGACAGATCTCCAACCGTACGGTTAGCGGAGACTTGTAGAGAATGATAGACCGAATTCGCAACGTCTCTGAGCGTGTTGATGTTCCCAAATCCATTGAAATTGGTGCGTTGCTTATCGGCATTTAGGGTTCCGCATTCAATGCCCATATTTATGGCTGCCTGCCCGGTGATGGCTACACCGCTAGGTGTCGTCATGCTTGTGCAGTCGTTGGGCCCAATCGCTTCTCCCGCTTTGTACGGGTTCGCCGAAGCGGGCAGAGGAATAAGCTGGTTGCCGTTGCTGAGCAGGGTCAAATGCGTGCCTTTGCTCCCGACGTACGAGGCAGACAATACGATGTGTGACGGAAGTTCTTTCTGGACGTTAAGGTTCCACTGCTGCATGTATGGCCATAACACCTTATCCGGTACGGAGGTGGGGGCGAGCGCAAATAACGAACCGCCGCCCGCGCCAATGTTGCCGTAACCGACTATATTGCTTTGGGCTGAGGTGAGAACCAAAGGCGGAGAACCTTCCAACGATTCAGTGTTTCCTTCGTTGCCGTTGGTGTGTTCGTAAAAGATACCGTATCCGCCGCGGACGGCCATCTTGCCGTCCCCCTTGGGATCCCAAGCGAAACCGATGCGCGGGGCAGGGTTGAACAAATGTCCTTTCAAACAGCCGGCGTTCGATGAAGAACCCACATTTGCTGACGGAAACGCGGCCAGAATGTTTGCGGGCACAGCCGACGTTCCTCCCTTGCCGCCGCACTGTACGAGACCGTCAAAGGGATTGCCAGATCCTGCAATCAGGGATCCGTTTCTCGGGTCGTTTAGGTTGGCCGGGTTAAAGAACACCGTTGGGGCACTGGCCGCGACGTAGGCGCTGGTGTCAAAGTTATAGGCTTGTTGGTAGCGCTCGCGATATGTGCCGAAGAGACTCACGCGCACGCCCAGATTGAGTGTCAGATGACTCGTGACACGCCAATCGTCCTGGAAGTAAGGCTCTACGATCCGATAGCGGTTGTAATACTGCGTCTCCAAGCTGGTCTGCTGGTATTTCGCGATATTACCCACCAGCAGATCGGCGAACGCGTTGCCTGTGCTCACAGCCTTGCTGGTATCGAAAAACAGGATCCCCTGAACGTAAGGAGAGTTGGCCTCGTTCTTTTGCGCGAACACGAGGTAAGCGCCAAACTGGAGTGCGTGCTTACCAGCGACCTTGGTCACGTTGTCACGGTACGTATACGTAGGGTTGGCATTGTGCCACGGGAAATAGCCAGTGTCGCTGGTCACGGTGCCCCCGCCATATGCGGCGTTGGTCTGAAAGGAAATAGCCGGAAGCTTTCCTCCGAAACCATTGTTAAAAAGCGAGCCCATAGAGAAGCCAGAGGGCAAGCCCACAGGTCCACCGGTAGTGAGAAAAATGTGGTCGCCGGTGTAGCTGGCTACGAACTCGTTGAGTAAAGTCGGAGAAATGTTGGCATTCAGGCGGGCAACAAAGCTCGTCCCGGGGCCAACGAAGCTCGTCGTGATGTTTTGGAAACTGGTTCCATTGCCCCAGAGGGCGTTCGGCACCACCGTCTGCCAAGAATCGTGGATATAGCGGAAGGTCAAGCGATAGTTGTCGGTAAGATTATGATCTATCCGGATTAGTTGTTCACGCCACGTGGTGGGGCTTGCCACAGTTTCATTAACCGCTGGAAAGCCATTGGCCGTCGAATTAGCATTAGGGATGATAGCCAGAAGAGCCGTCCCGACCGCGGCCGGCGTCACGGTATTGTTTGGGAAGGCCAATCCTCCGCTACCTGGCCGCGTTGGGCAATCCGGAAACGAAGTGGTGTTGACAGGTACGGTCGCCGAGAACGCTGGGCAAAGATCGGAAAAATTCCCCGAGCGTTCAGCATCGGAAGGAACGTTCTGAAGGATCGTGGTCGAGGCACTTTCTTTGCGCCATTCCTGGGAGAAGAAGAAAAAAGTCTTTTTCTTGTCCGTATTGTAATGGCTGGGAATGTAAACTGGGCCCCCGATGGTATACCCGTAATCGTTCTTCTTGTACGGCGCCTTCTTGGCGGTTGGGTCTTGTCCCTCAGCCCAGGATTTCGCCTTGAAGAACTCATTCCGGTTGTATTCGAAAGCGCTGCCGTGGAAGGAACTGCCGCCTGATTTCGTTTCCACTTCCACTGTACCCGAACCGTTGCGGCCGTACTGCGCACCGTAGTTCGAGGTGAGCACCTTGAATTCGGCGATAGCTTCAAGATTAGGGTAAACGTTCAGCGTAGCGTTGCTGCCGTTGTCCATGTTGTCGCCGCCGTCGAGCTCCCAGTTGTTATACTCGTTGCGCCCTCCGTTCATGCTGTAGGAGACGTTGCCGTAGACGCCGACTTTGCCATCATCCGTGCCGGTCTGGTTGACTACGCCGGGCGATAAGGTAACGAGCTGAGTGAAATTGCGTCCGTTCAGCATGAGCTCGTCAATCTGCTTGCCGGTAATTGTTGAGGTTAGCGCTGAAGATGTAGTCTCAACTTGCGCCACGCTTTCCCCCGTCACGACCACCTCTTCCGTGACCGCGCCCACAGCGAGCTGAATATCAACACGAATTTTCTGCGCCACGTCCAGCACCACATTTTTCGCCGAATATCTTGAGAATCCCTTCGCCGTCACCACGATGTCGTACGATCCGCCCGCTAATCCG
>WNFP01005746.1_pt1 | contig 27876 bp, 29 predicted proteins | sample 5400201 | NCBI WGS metagenome assembly WNFP01 (sample SAMN13153355, study PRJNA577476) | soil metagenome | isolation source: 115 cm saprolite under Madrone tree | place: USA:California | collected 2016-06-14 | reverse complement strand
TTCGTAGCCTGGTTCGCTGGTTTGGAAGAAGACGCCACTGCGGGAAACGCTAGCGGATCCGCGCAGATCTTCGAAGTGCTCTTTTTCTGGGTCGGACGGGCGAATGCGCATCAGCTGATTAATTTTGCAACGGCGGCTGCCGCGGCGTTCCGCCTGGGATGAACTGCGGGGAACCGCTGAGTTGCCAGTTGTCTTGGTCATAATGTCTTGCGTGGCCATCAAGGACCGCCCTTTCACTCTACAGCTTTTACTACCTGAAGTGTACCGAGGCGGATGATGTGTTCCTATAGATGAGAAGTACCTAAAATAAGGGAAATGCGTTTTGGAATTTGGCGTTACGGAAGTACCAGTGGGAATTGGTACTTTTGTCGAAATGTGCGATTCTCTTGCATCAAGTTGGTTCGAAACGAGGCAAAGGATGGAGCTGGATGCAGAAGCGATTTAAGGAATTAACGGAACGCGAAATTTTGGCGTTGGCGATTCAGAACGAAGAAGAAGATGGGAGAATTTACGGGGAATTTGCGGACGCGTTGCGGGAAGGCTATCCGGCGACGGCGGATATGTTCGAAGAGATGCGGAAGGAGGAGGCGGGGCACCGGGACCGTTTGTTCGAAGAGTTTCGGGGACGATTTGGCGAGCAGATTCCGCCGATACGCCGCGAAGACGTAAAGGGATTTCTACAGCGACGACCGTTGTGGTTGGTCCGCCCATTGGGCGTGAATGCCGCCCGGAAACACGCGCAAGTGATGGAGATGGAGGCAGTGCGTTTTTACCAGCGGGCGGCCGGGCGAGTAACGCACGCAGGGACAAGAGAACTACTGAATAAGCTGGCCGATGAGGAACGAAAGCATACGGAGACTGCCGGGAATCTGGAAGAAAAGCACCTTACAGAACACGCGCGAGCGGCGGAAGACGAATCGCACAAGAAATTGTTTCTGTTGCAAGTGATACAGCCGGGCCTTGCGGGGTTGATGGACGGATCGGTGTCCACGCTGGCACCGCTCTTTGCGGCGGCATACGCTTCGCACAAAACGTGGGAAGCCTTCCTGGTAGGGATGGCAGCCTCGTTGGGTGCAGGAATTTCGATGGGATTCGCGGAAGCGCTTTCGGATGACGGTTCACTGACGGGCAGAGGTTCACCCTGGATTCGCGGAGGCGTTACCGGAGCGATGACCACGGCGGGCGGACTTGGCCATACGCTTCCCTTCCTGATTCATACGTTTCACGTGGCGATTACCGTGGCGGTTTTTGTGGTGGCGGTGGAACTGGGAACTATCAGCTGGATCCGTCACAAATACATGGACACGCCATTTTTGCAGGCGGCGTTTCAGGTGGTGGTGGGCGGAGTGCTCGTGTTTCTGACAGGGATATTGATTGGGAGTTCGTGAGGAAAAGAGTGCAAAGGTACAAGAGTACAAGGCGCAAGCGGAGAGTGTGGCTGTGGCAGGAATGCCGGTTCGCGTGGGGAAAAAGCTAGAAGCGGAAGGAAGACCAAGCGAGTTTGAATCGGAAGGCCGGGCAAGCTAGGGCGCAGTATCTGCGGCTACCAGGGAATAAGAGAGAACGACAGGACAAATAAGTTAGGTCCAGTTGTTTTGGGGTTCTTCGAAGATTAGTTCTTTGTCCATTGGGAGCATGTTTTTGCGGTAGTGATGCAACCCAAGAAGAATGAGTGCGAATGGTACGAAGAGCAGGGGCGTGGCCGCAGGCGTGGCGGCTACTTGCGTTTCGTATTCCGGGATGTATGTGGCGAGGATGATGGCTGCAAAAAAATAGGCCAGGACAATTAGAGGAGAGTGGCTCTGGAAGGGCGGGTAGCTACAGGTGAAAGGAATCTTGCGAAGCCTGAGAATGGCAATTTCAACGATGAGGATTGAACACACAATGAGCACGGAAGTGTGCAGGACCGCGATAAAAAGTCCCCAGAGGTAGAGCGTCGAGAAGAAAGTGAGCGGGGCAAGCCAAGAGAGCGATAAAGCGAGGAGAAGCCTGCGAGCGGTGGAGCGGGTCTCGACGACCGCAGGATCAATCCAGAAACGGAAGATCCAATTGGCTTGAAGATTCAGGGGGATTTCGAAGCAGAAGCGCATGCCGACGATGACGCAAAACGCGAGGATCAACGGGATGGAAAGCGCGTCGGCAGATAAAGGCGAGGCGTTCGTCTGGTAGAAGCGATGAGAGCCGGGTTGGAAATGGATAGGGACGCCAGCCAACATTCCTGCCGAAGCTACGAGGCCGATGGCCAGAGAAAATAGCAACACCTGTTGGTGGATTTCGCTGCGCCAAAGAGTCGGAAGAATAAAACGCCCAAGTGTCCGTTGAGTTGGAGTTTTGAATACCGATCGATAGAAGATTCTGCTGAGACTCGCCCAGCGAAATTTGCCAAGTTTTGGGATCAGAGGAAGATCGGCGGATTCTGGAATTTTCTGGAATGATCTGCGTTCCACCCCATTAGAGAGAAAGTCCGGGACCGAAAGACTGCTGGCTACAAGAGCAAGGAGAAAGACGATCACGACGAAGCGCACGACGGTTGAAATCCGCCGCGAAATGCCATAAGGAAAAAGCGCCAACAGGATGCCGGTTAGCGCAAAGACCAGGCAGAAAGAAAAAAAGCCGGCGGCGATTACGGTGAGAGAGTGACCAAGAAAAAAGCGCATGAAGACCGCGAGACTGCCCTGCGAACCGACCACGACAATAGGAAATAGGATGATGGAAGCAGCGTTGACCACGATGGCGTAAAGAGAAGCGAGCGCGGCGATGGCCGCAAAGTTGGCGACAAAGATGTTGCGGAGCGAGATCGGAAGGTGAACGAGATTCGCGAAATCACGGCGATCGGGAAAAATGGCGGTCCACTTCCATAAGGTAGCGATTCCAGTGATAGCCATCGAGAGAACGATGAAAAAATATTCGTCGGGTATGGTGGCTTCGAATGGATCGAATGACCCATCACCGCGCAAGAAGCGAATCAGCGAACCATATTTTTCAAAGAGCAGGAGGGAGACGAAAAGGCCGGGGAGTGCCAGGAGAATTGCGGTGATGCCAATTCCGAGGTCGAGGTCGTCGGCGCCTAGTTCGCCACCGCCTTGGAACATTTTTCCGACGAAAAGACCGAGAAGGCGCCGGAATGACCTTTTTGAAGAGGCAATGCCAGTAGCAGGGCGAGAATCGAGGCGATCGTTCAACGAGGCGCCACCATTACGCTCACGATATCGCTGGCGATTTGGCTGGCGTCTTTGTCTTCCACTAACTGGACGAAAGCTTGCTCTAGTGTGGATTGACCGATCTGGCGGCGAACTTCATCAGTGGAGCCACAGGCAATCATGTGGCCTTTGCGAATGACGATGAGCTGGGTGCAGACTTTTTCAACAACTTCCAGGACGTGCGAGCAGTAAAAGATAAATTTGCCCCTGGTTCTTAGAATTTGAATGAGATTTTTAACGACCATTGCGGAAGTGACATCGAGGCCGGAGAGCGGCTCGTCCAGAACCAAGACGTCCGGATTATCCATCAGCGCGGCGATCAAAAGAATTCTTTGCCGCATGCCCTTGGAATAGGCACTCATCTGGACGTGCTTGTAGGCGCTTAGCGCGAGTAAGTCGAGAAGCTGGTCAGCTTTTGTTGAGAGAGAAGCATCGGACATTTCGCGGAGCGTTCCAACCATTTCGAGGTATTCCCAACCGGTAAGGTGCGGATAGAGATTCGGTTCTTCCGGCACGTAACCCAAGTGCCTGGATACGCGACGAGATCGTGCTGGATGTTGCAACCAGCAAAGAGGACTTCTCCGTGAGTTGGCTGGAGTAAGCCGATCAGCATTTTAACGGTGGTGCTTTTGCCGGAGCCATTTGGACCGAGGTAGCCAAGGACGCTGCCTGGAGCGATTTGGAAAGTGATGTCTTGTACAGCGGGAACTGAGCCGTAGAATTTTGTGAGTTGTCGGGCCTCAAGCATCAATTCTCCACAGCTTCGTGATCCCCACGGCTCGTGATCTCTACGGCTCTGGGCACACCCGTGTCTGACCGCACGACAAATTATTAGACCCCGGTTGCAGGAAGAATGTGCCCGAGATCGAAGTTCTGCAGGGCCGCCACGGAAGTTGAACAATGACGAACGAATGTACATCGGGCGGCATAAGGCCACGGCCTTGTGTTCGGTGATCGATTGGCGACGGGGTCGGCTTAATCGTAAGACTGGGCAAGCTCGGGCGCAGCCTGGCTCGGCAGGCAGGATGCGCCCGTCGGGAATGTGTTTGTAATGGTCTAGCTGGTTGCGGTTTCGTAGCGGTCGTGGTGGCGGACCCAGGCAATGGGCTGAGGAAAGCTGGATTCGTCGCGGCCTTTGGGCGTGAGGTCGAGGAAGTTGTAGGTGCCGAGGAGCATGTCCAGGCCGCGGGCGTAGGTGGAGTAGGTGTGGAAGATTCCGCCGGTTTCGTTTTTGTAGAAAACGCTGAGGCCGGGATTTTCTTCGCTCAAGGACTCGCGTTGGACATAGTTGTATTCGCCTTTGCTCTTGGCGTTTTTGTCTTTGGGGAAGGAAACGTGGTAGTCGAAGTTGAAATCGTTTTGATTGGATGAGACCCACGGGAAACGCCAACCCATGCGGTTTTTGAAAGCGGTGATTTCGGGCAGGGTGGCGCGGGAAACGGCGGTGTAGGCGGCGTCGCGGGCGTTAAGATGGGCGAGCGCGCCGTCCACGTGATCGCTGACGAAGGAGCAACCTGGGCAGCCCTGTTCCCAGCCGGGGCCGAACATGAAGTGATAGACGATGAGTTGAGACTTGTCGCGAAATAGATCGGATAGCGATACTTTGCCGTTGGGACCGTCGAAGAGGTAATTCTTTTCGACTTTTACCCACGGCATTTCGCGGCGTTTTGCGCTGAGGGCATCGCGCTGGCGAGTGAACTCCTTTTCTGCGGCGAGGAGTTCTTTGCGGGCGGCGAGCCATTCCTGCTGCGAAACGACTTTGTGTTTTGGTGATGCGGCAGGCCGTGCAGTGCTCATTTCCCTTTCTCCTTTAGATCACTCGCTCTGGAAATTCGTATTAGGGCGTTCTTGTAACGAAGAAACCGTACGGTTGCGGCGCCGCCGGCGGAAATTGCGCCGGTCACGAGCAACGCGACGGTGGCGAAACATTCAGGGCACATTTGCGACCTCCAATCGTTGAGCCGAAAGAAAGGGCGCAGCAGTGCTGCGCCCCTACAACGTACAATCAGGCGGCCTGGGCTTTTTGAACGAAGAGGGGCGGCTCGTCGGCGCTGGGACCCCAACTGGCGGGGACGGGAACACCGAGGATGCGCAGGTACACGCTGAACTGGCCGCGATGCTGATACCAGTGACTGAGCATGACGTCACGCAGGAACTGGCCGCGCGGTTGAGCGAGGACCTCGCGTCCGCCGATGGTCAGTCGCCAGGTTTCGTTCATGCTGGCGTCGTCCGCTTTCGAGAGGCACTCACGAACGGTGGCGATGCTCTCCGCAAAGGTCTTGAGGATTTCGTCGCGGCTAGCGGGTGACGGGAAGTTGAAGCTGGGTTCAGGAGTGGGGTTGGCGTTTACTAAACGAATCACGCCGCCGGGGACGAAGGCCAGGTGGTAGGCGAGCTGGCCGGCGGACATGGATTTTTCGTGCGGTTTCCAGGTGAGCTTGTCTTCCGGCAGACGCTCCAGAAACCGGCGGGTAATCGGCGCCTGGAGTTCGAATTCAGCAAGCAGTGATTGTGCGATCGACATTTCATTTCTCCTTCTTGAATGAACTGAACTTCGAGGAAATCTTGTGGTTGTTGGTCACGAAGGGCGCAGCAATGCTGCGCTCCTACACGGAGGAGCACGATATAAAGTGGCCCTACTGCACGGCGGACTTGGAGCGGCCAGATTCGGCGCGCTTGCGAAGGCCTTCATGGATGTAAGACCAGCCAGTGACAACGCCCTTCCTGTGTTCCTCCTGAATGAGGCCGAAGCCGCAGTGACGGAACTTGATGACGGTCACGCCGTTCTCTTCGCTGAGGCGGTACTGGACGTTGTTGGCGACCGGGTAAGACATCATCAGCGGGCCGGCGAGTTCGAGGAGCGTGGGCCTCTTGATGGCTTGAACGTTGGCCCAGAAATGGCCATTGCCTTCGCCCAGATCGCGGTACCAGCGACCACCGGGCCACGGTTCGAGCACCATGGACATGGGAGTGCCGTCCGGCTTTTCACTGTAAGGGCCGAGATGCTCGATGAGGACCGTATAGGTGACGTCGATCGGCGCATTAACGCGGATCTCCTGGGTGATGGACAGAGTCAGATCGTCGAGGATGGAAGCAGAAGCGGTTGCGGTCATGATTTCTCCTTTTGAGTTGGATCGGAATTGGGAATTGTCTTGGCTTCGGCGCGCTCTTTGATGCGCTGCAATTGATGACGCCAGAAACGCGCGAATGTTTCGGTCCATTCGTGCAGCGGGCGGAGGGCTTCGGCTTCGGTGCGGTAGAGCATGTTGCGGCCGTCTCGGCGGGCGGTGACCAGGCCAACGTCCTTGAGGACGCGGAGGTGTTTGGAGACGCTAGGTTGTTCGAAGCCGAGCGCGGTGACGATGTCGCCCACGGGGCGCTCCTGCGGGGCCAGGAAGGAGAGGATAGCGCGACGACGCGGTTCTGCAACAGCGTTGAAGGCGTCGGAGGTGGTGGAAGCGCGAGGCATGGGAACAATATATACCCATATAGGAATATGTCAAGGGATTTCTTGAGGAGAATCTGAGGAGCGGTGGCAATTGGTGGAGCGAGGTAAGCTGTGAAGGATGAAGAGAGCTTCTCCTCGCATAAGAGGCTCGGAGAGGCAGCGGTCTTCACTGCGCAAGCCGACCGACCCGCACGAGCGGGACGGGAAGAAAGAATCGGCTCGCTTCATTCAGAATGGCGGCAAACTGAACACGAGGCACGGACCGTACAAGGACTGCTTGTCGAATACAGGAGCCTTACTGGTGCTGGATAGCGGGCTGCCGGCTGGCTTGTTCCAGGATTTTGTCCAGCTGATCCAACTGGTCCTGGAGCCCGGCGAGTCTTGCCTGCTCAGACCTGAGTTCCTGAATTGTCTCCGCTTCTTTCGTTTCCCATTCTTGTTCAGCGGCTTTTTGCGACTCCAACTGCCGCTTCGAGGCGGCGAGCACCACTTCCACCTGTTTGCGTTCGGCGGAGTTCTGGGAATCGTTCAATTCGGCTTCAGCACGTTCGACCTCAGAGGTAGAGTGCGCAACACCCGACCGAACTTCGGCAAGCTTGGAATGAACTGCATCCAAGCGCTGCTGCGCGCCAGCGACGACCGACTCCTGAAGCTGCGCGCGATAGACAAGAATCTGAACTCTCTGCGAGGCAACGGTGGTGGCCTGCAGATCCTTCCGGAGCTGGCGCACTTCACCGAGCAGCGCCTGGAGAGTTTGCGAGTCTGTTGAGGCGGTTTGTCCGACAGTGACGGTTGATGCCAACAGAAGTCCGAGGGCAAGAAGGAATAGGCGATGCATTGAGAGCCTCCCGATCGAGAACTGGCCATTGATTCTAATCGGGATTCTAGTCGGAGTGGGCGGGAGCTGGGTATTGGGAGCGACGCGGGAGAGCGGCGTGGCGGATGCGGGACTGGAAGCGGTCAAGATAGAGGTAAACGACGGGAGTGGTGAAGAGAGTTAGAAGCTGGCTGACGATCAGGCCACCGACGATAGCGATGCCGAGTGGGCGGCGGAGTTCGGAGCCGACGCCGTGGCCGAGAGCCAGCGGGAGGGCGCCCAAAAGGGCGGCCATGGTGGTCATTAAAATGGGGCGGAAGCGAAGCAGGCAGGCCTGATAAATGGCGGCTTCGGGGGACTTCCCTTCCTGCATTTCGGCCTGGACGGCGAAATCGATCATGAGGATGGCGTTCTTTTTAACGATGCCGATGAGAAGAATGATGCCGATGATGGCGATCATGGAAAGTTCGGTGCCGGTGAGTCGTAGAGCGAGCAGAGCGCCGATGCCGGCGGAAGGAATCGTGGAAAGAATGGTGATGGGGTGGATGTAGCTCTCGTAGAGGATTCCGAGAACGATGTAGACGGCGCCGAGAGCGGTGAGCAGGAGAATCAGGTAATTCGCGATGGATTCCTTGAAGGCTTGAGCAGTTCCTTGGAAGCCGCCGTGAACGGTGGGCGGCACGCGAAGCTCGCGTTGCGCTGCTTCGATTTCACCGACGGCCGTGCTGAGGGCCATGCCGGGCGCGATGTTGAAAGAAAGCGTGATGGAAGGATAAAGCCCCTGGTGATTGACGGAGAGCGACGTGTTCGAAGGCTCGTAGTGAGCGAAGGAACTGAGCGGGACTACTTTGCCGGTGCTGGAAGGCACGTAAACGTGACTGAGCGCTTCGGGGCCTTGCGTGTAATTCTCGGAAACTTCTAGGACTACGTGATATTGGTTGAGACCTTTGTAGATATTGGAGACCTGGCGCTGGCCGAAGGCATCGCCAAGGGTGTTGTCTACGTCGGTCATGTTTACACCGAGGCGAGAGGCGGTGTCGCGGTCAATGACCAGCGAACTTTGCAGGCCGCGAACCTGCTGATCGGTGTTGACGTCGTAGACGCCGGGAATTTTCTGAAAACGCTGCATGAGAATGGGCGCCCAGTGGTTGAGTTCGGCCACGCTTTCGGCTTGAAGCGTGTACTGATACTGCGCCCCGCCGAAACGTCCGCCGATGCTGAGGTCTTGAACGGATTGCAGGAACAGTTGAGCGCCAGGAATGCTGGCGGTTTTTCCGCGCAGGCGGGCGATGACCTGGTCGGCACTGATTTTGCGCTCTTCGAGCGGCTTGAGCTGCGCGAACATGCGGGAGGTGCTGGTGCCGTTGCCGCCGCCGGTGAAGGCGGTGACGGTGTCTACGGCAGGATCGGCCATGACGATAGCGTTAAATTGCTTGAGCTTTTCGGACATGGCAGCGAAGGAAATGTCCTGATCGCCCTGAATGTAGCCGTTGATGCGGCCGGTGTCCTGTTGAGGAAAGAGGCTCATAGGAGCCGCGTAATAAAGATATCCGGTGAGAACGACTGTTCCGATGGTGAGCAGAAGAATCGCGAACTGATGGCGCAGAACGACGCGAAGTGAGCGGTCGTAGACGCGCACAAGCGAATTGAAAATATTTTCCGCCAGGCGGTAGGCGGGGCCGTGGCGGCGGTTACGGTCGATACGCAGAAAATGCGCGCAGAGCATGGGCGTGGCGGTGAGAGAAACGAACAGCGAGACGATGATGGCTACGCTGAGGGTGACAGCGAATTCGCGCAGCAAGCGGCCGATGATGGTGGGAAAAAATAAAATGGGGATGAAGACGGCGATGAGCGAAGCGCTCATGGAAAGAACGGTGAAGCCGATTTCTTTTGCGCCTAGCATCGTGGCGGCGAAGGGCTTCATGCCGCCTTCCATGTGGCGGGCAATATTTTCAATGACCACGATGGCGTCGTCGACGACAAAGCCGGTGGAGATGGTGAGCGCCATTAACGAAAGGTTGTCCAGGCTGTAGCCGAAGAGATACATTACGCCGAAAGTGCCGACCAGGGAGAGAGGCACGGCGATGCTAGGAATGATAGTGGCCCAGACGTTGCGCAGGAAAACGAAGACTACGAGGATGACCAAGGTGATGGAGATCAGCAGGCTGACTTCGACGTCGTGAATGGAAGCGCGAATGGTGGTGGTGCGGTCGATGGCGATGTTGAGATGCAACGACGGAGAAATCGAGGCGCGCAACTGGGGAATGATGGCCTTGATGCGGTCGGCGGTTTCGATCATATTCGCGCCGGGTTGCCGGAATATGGCTAAGAGTACGGAAGGTTCGCCATTGGACAAGCCGAGATTGCGGATATCTTCGACCGAGTCAGTGACATCGGCAATGTCGCGGACGCGAACAGGAGCGCCTGCGTGGCCGGCAACGATTAGCGGCTGGTATTCGTAGGCTTTGAAGAGTTGATCGGTGTCGGTGATGGTCCAGGCGTGCGTCGGATCGGCGACGGCGCCTTTGGCGAGATTAGCGTTGGCTGATTGCAGGCCTTTGCGCACCTGCTCAAGGCTGATGCCGTAACTGTTGACGAGATTTGGATTTACAGCGACACGGACCGCGGGACGCGAGCTGCCCCAACTGAAAACCTGTCCGACGCCTTCTACTTGGGCAAGTTTTTGCGCCAGGATGGAATCGGCAGCGTCGAAAATTTGTGGCGGCGGGATGTTCGTTGAAGTCAGCGAGAGCAGCATGATTGGCGCGTCGGCGGGATTTACTTTGCGATAGCCGGGCTGGCCGGGAAGGTCAGCGGGAAGCTGGCTGCGGGCCGCGTTGATGGCGGCTTGAACGTCGCGTGCGGCGGCGTTGATGTCGCGATTCAAATCAAATTGCAGAACGATGCCGGTGTTGCCAAAGCTACTGGAAGAAGTCATCTGCGTGACGCCGGCGATGCGACCGAATTGGCGTTCGAGCGGAGTGGCCACGGAAGAGGCCATGGTTTCCGGACTGGCGCCGGGAAGGCCTGCGCCTACGGCGATGGTCGGAAAATCAATTGACGGAAGCGGCGCGACCGGAAGAAAACGGAAAGCGACTACGCCAGAAAGAAAGATGGCCATGGTGATCAGCGTGGTGGCGACGGGACGTTTGATAAAGGGAGCGGAGAAATTGGAGGAAAAATTCACGCCCTAGTCTCCGGAGTGCTCGATGGCAGGATCGTCGATCGGATTGCCAAAGCCGAATGAAAAGCGGCGGGAGAGCCAATCGAAAGCGAGATAGACGACGGGCGTAGTGTAGAGGGTAAGAATCTGACTGAGGATGAGGAGGAGACTTGCCTTCGTTGCGCTCCGCATCGAGGGCGAAGTCAATCATCATGATGGCGTTTTTCTTGACGATGCCGATGAGGAGAATAATGCCGATCAGCGCGATGATGCTGAATTCCGTTTTGCACAATAAGAGAGCGAGAATTGCTCCAACGCCGGCGGAAGGCAGGGTGGAGAGAATGGTGATGGGATGAATGAAGCTTTCGTACAGGACGCCAAGGACGATGTAGACGGTGACGAGAGCGGCGAGAATGAGGATCGGTTCATTGCCGAGGGAACGCAGGAACGCAGCAGCGGTTCCTTGAAACGTTGCCTGGATGCTAGGCGGCATACCGAGGTCGGATTTGGTGCTATTGATGGCGTTGACGGCGTCGCCGAGCGAAGCGCCGGGAGCCAGGTTAAAGGAAAGCGTGACGACGGGAAATTGGCCTTGATGATTGAGCGCGAGAGCGGAAGGCGCCGTGGTGACGGAAGTGAAGGCGCTGAGCGGAACTTGCGTGCCGTTGGAAGAATGGACGTAGATATTTTTCAGCGAGTCGGGAGCCTGCTGAAATTGCGGATCGGCTTCCAGAACGACGTGATACTGGTTGAGCTGGGTGTAAATGGTTGAGACCTGGCGCTGGCCAAAGGCGTCGTAGAGCGTGTTGTCAATATCGGCAGGAAGAATGCCGAGGCGCGAAGCGGAATCGCGATCAATGGTGAGGTTCACGAGCAGGCCACCGTTGAGCTGGTCGCTGGCAACGTCGCGCAATTCGGGAAGTTTTTTCAGGCGATCGATGAAGCGCGGAACCCAATAGGAAAGTTCTTTCGAGTCCACATCCTCCAGGCTGTATTGAAATTGCGTGCGGCTCACGCGGTCTTCGACGGTGAGATCCTGCACGGGCTGCATGAAAAGAGTGATGCCATCGATTTTATCGAGCGTCGGCTGCAGGCGGCGAATGACATCGGGGGCGCTGATCTTGCGATCGGCCAAGGGCTTGAGGTTGATTTGAATGCGTCCACTGTTGAGCGTGGTGTTGGTGCCGTCAATGCCGATGAAAGAGGAGAGACTCTCGACGGCGGGATCCTTGAGGATGGCTTCGGTAAGAGATTGTTGACGTTCGCTCATGGAACGGAAAGAAACGCTTTGTGGCGCTTCGGAAACGCCGAGAATTACCCCGGTGTCCTGCACCGGGAAAAAACCCTTGGGGACGTAGATATAGAGAAGAATGGTGCCGACGAGAGTGGCGACGGTGATGAGAAGAGTGATGGTGCGAAAGCGCAAAACGAATTTAAGAGTGCGGCCATAAAAAGCGATGACGGCGTTGAAGGCGTCTTCGGACTTGCGATAGAACCAGGTTTCTTCCTCTTTTTTCTGATGGCGAAGAAGTTTGGCGCACATCATAGGAGTGAGTGTTAAAGAGACAAACGCGGAAACGAGGATGGTGACCGCCAGGGTGATGGCAAATTCGCGGAAGAGACGGCCGACAATGTCGCCCATGAAGAGCAGCGGAATCAGAACGGCAATCAGCGAAACGGTGAGCGAGAGAATGGTGAAACCGATCTGCTCGGAGCCTTTGAGCGCAGCCTGGAGAGGAGATTCACCTTCCTCAATGTAGCGGCTGATGTTTTCAATCATGACGATGGCATCGTCCACGACGAAACCAGTGGAGATGGTGAGCGCCATAAGGGAAAGATTGTTGAGGCTATAGCCAAGCAAATACATGACGCCGAAAGTGCCAATGAGAGAGAGCGGAACGGCGACGCTGGGAATGATCGTGGCGCGGATACTGCGTAAGAAAAGAAAAATCACCATCACAACCAGGCCGACGGTGAGCATCAATTCAAACTGAACGTCTTCGACCGACGCGCGGATGGTGCCGGTGCGATCGGTGAGGATAGAAACGTTGACAGCGGCTGGAAGCCCGGCCTGCAGCTGCGGAAGAAGCTTTTTGATGCGGTCAACGACGCCGATGATATTCGCGCCGGGCTGGCGCTGGATGTTCATCAATACGGCGGGTTGTTGATTAGCCCAGGCCGCTTGCAGAGCGTTCTCGACGCCGTCCGTGACGGTCGCGACATCAGCGACTCGAACAGGACCGCCATTGCGATAGGCGATGATAATCGGGCGATAGGTGTCGCCGTTCAGAAGCTGGTCGTTTGCGCCGATGGTGTAGGACTGTTGCGGCCCGTCAAAAGTGCCTTTGGCTTGATTGACGTTGGCGCTGTTCAGAGCATTACGAAGATCTTCCAAACTCAGGCCGTAGGAGGCCAGTGCAGTGGGGTTGGCTTGAATGCGGACGGCCGGGCGCTGACCACCACTAATGCTGACCAGACCGACTCCGGGTAACTGGGAAATTTTCTGCGCGAGCATGGTGTCGGCGAGATCTTCGACTTTAGAGAGCGGAAGCGATTTTGAAGTCAGCGCGAGCGTAAGGATCGGCGCGTCGGCCGGATTGACTTTGCTGTAGATTGGAGGATTCGGGAGTCCCAGGGGCAAGAGATTCGAGGCACCGTTGATGGACGCCTGAACTTCCTGCTCGGCGACGTCAATATTCAGATCGAGAACGAATTGCAGCGTGATGACGGAGCTGCCAAAGGAGCTCGTCGAGGTCATCTGATTGAGACCGGGAATTTCGCCGAATTGGCGTTCGAGAGGAGCGGTAACGGAAGAAGCCATCACCTCCGGGCTGGCGCCCGGATAAAACGTTTGAATTTGAATGGTCGGGTAGTCCACCTGGGGAAGCGCGGAAACCGGTAACTGGCGATATGCGACGAAGCCGACAAGGAGCACGCCAACCATCAGGAGTGTGGTGGCTACTGGCCGCAGAATAAACGGCCGTGACGGACTCATGGCTTGGCGCCTCGACCGCGACGTGTTTGCGCGGCGGCTGGGGGAGTTGTCTTAGGTGCGGAAGATTTTGAGTAGGTCGGGGATGCCGGCTGGGCGTCGGATGCAGAAACCGGAGCAGCCGGCGCCTGATTCGGAATGACCTTAGTGCCGTCCTGCAATTTGTCCTGGCCGTCGGTCACGACCAGATCGCCGGGCTGGAGTCCGGCACTGACGCCAATGACGCCACCGTTGGTTTGCGCGACACTAATGTTGTGGATTTTGACGGTATTGCCGTCGCCGACGACATAAACGTAAGTGCCTTGAGGACCGCGCTGCAACGCAGCGAGTGGAATGAGGCTGAGGTTGTGCCTGGTATCCACGAGAAGATGGGTGTTGACGAACTGATTAGGAAACAGGCTGCTGTCTTCGTTGTTGAAGATGGCTTTTAGCTTGTAGGTGCCGGTAGTGACGTCAATCTGATTGTCGATGGTGAGAAGCTTGCCGCTGGCGATTTTATCGGTGTTGTCGCGGTCAAACGCTTCCACGGCCAGATTGGCGGCACCTTTGCGCAGTTTATCGAAGACTTGGGGCAGCTGATCCTGCGGGAGCGTGAAGATCACAGCTATCGGCTGGATTTCGGTGATGATCAGCAGTCCATTCGTGTCCGTAGCGTGGACGATGTTACCAGGATCAACGAGGCGAAGACCGACCCGTCCGGAAATCGGGGCAGTGATGCGTGAATACGTCAGCTGAAGCTTCGCATTATCGATTTGCGCTTGATCGGACTTGATCGCGCCGTCGAACTGGCTGACGGAAGCGCCCTGCGTGTCGAGCTGCTGCTTAGGGATGACGCCCTCCTGATACAGGAGCTTGAAGCGTTCCAGGTTCACTTCGGCGTCTTGGCGTTGGGCGACGTCTTTTGCAAGCTGGCCCTGAGCCTGCTCGAGTTGAACCTGAAAGGGGCGCGGATCGATTTCGGCGAGCAGGTCGCCGGCTTTTACGAACTGGCCTTCCTTAAAAGCGACATTGATGAGCTGGCCATCCACACGGCTGCGAATGGTGACGGTGTTGAGCGGCGTAACTGTGCCAAGACCATTAAGATAAACGGGAAGATCGCCTTTGGTGGTGGTAGCGACAACGACGGGAACGCTGAAATTTCCTGGGCCGGATGGTCCACCGGGCCGGGGTTGACCAGGAGCACCAGCAGCGGCGGGATTTTGCGTAGTCTTCGAATGCGAAGAACGGTAATACCAGAAACCGGCAATCGCCAAAACTGCGATCACCAGCCAAATCCAGACACGACTTCCAGTAGAGCGCGACCGCGGCGCGTCACTCGCCGAACTGCGTTGCGGTACCGAAGTGCGTTCAGGGTCAGATAATTCCAGCGATTTCAGTTGGCCCATCCTTTAACTCCTCAATGTGTAGCGGTTACGCGGAGAGCCAGCCAGGTGATAGCAATCGCTTAAAGGCGACAGCAGAGGCTCCATTCTCTAGACGCAGTCCGACCGTATCCGTATGGTACGCAATCATTAAGACGAATTGGGAGACAAAATGGTTACCAAGAACTCGGCCGGGCTGGCGTCCCATAGGATCGCAAGCTGATGATTTTATTGTGGTTAGAGGAGAAAGCAGTCGGATGGCGGAGTTCTACTCGAAAAAAGCGGCAATTCCGGTAGACTACGCGGGCACGCCACAGTCTGGTTGGCGGAATTCTGTACTTGAAGAGGCAGGAAAGTCGGGGGAACCGATGCTTAAAGGAATCTTCGTGGGAATTGTTCTGGGAGTCGCGGGGATAGCGCTTTCTGTATATCTATACTTTGCAAGGGGTCACGCACCGGTGGCTGTTACGGCGGGGGAGATGCCGTTTGAGCGGACGTTTGCAAGACTTGGGCTGCATTCCTATCTGGACAAACTGCCGCATCCAGAACCTCAAGTACCGGCGGACGAGAAAAATCTGGTCGAGGGGGCGAAGGTTTATAAAGAGCATTGCGCGGTATGCCACGGTTTGCCGGAAGCGCAAAAGACGATGATTGCGCAGGGCATGTCGCCCAAGCCGCCACAACTGTTTAAAGGGACGGGCGTTACAGATGACGAGCCATGGGAGAGTTACTGGAAGGTGGAAGGTGGGATTCGTATGACGGGGATGCCCGGCTTCAAGGATCAGCTGACTGAAACGCGAATCTGGCAGGTGGTACAGCTGGTGAAGAATGCAGACAAAGTTCCTCCAACAGTGAAGACGGAACTTGTAAAGCAGGAACTAACCGGAGCGCCGGCAGCGATCACAACGCCGAGTGCGCCAGCCGCAGCGGTGAAGAAATGAGGATGGCCCTTAGACTGAACTAACGAGACTGAACTAAATGAAATGCATACAAAGCCGCGCGCCAATCATCTAACTTCATCATGCGAAAAGGAATTGTGGTCTTACTGGCGGTGGTTCAGACCGTTCTGCTGGCCGCGCATTTTTTTGTTTACGAAACCTGGATCTATTTCTGGGAACCGGCAGGCGCTGGATGGATGGCCGGTCGCGCCGTGGCGGTGTTGTTACTGGCGTTGAGTTTTGTTGCGGCTTCCCTGCTCTCGTTCAAATACTGGAATAGCGTGACGAGAGTTTTCTATCGAGCTGCGGCGATCTGGCTAGGCTTATTTAATTTTTTGTTTTTGGCGGCGGTGGGGACGTGGCTTACGGCGCTGGTAAGACTAGCGTTGCGCGCTCATTGGAATAACCGTGTGATGTTCGGAGCGTGGTTCGCAGCGGCCGTGGCGGCGGCAATCTGGGGAATAATCAACGCCAGCGTGACGCGGATCCGTCGAGTGAAAGTGAGCTTGCCGAATTTGCCGGAAGCGTGGCAGGGGCGCACCGCGGCGATGATCAGCGATTTGCATCTGGGACACGTGCGAGGAGCAAACTTTGCGCGAAATCTTGTCGCCCGAATTCGCCAGTTGCGGCCGGCGATTGTGTTCATGGCAGGCGATCTTTACGACGGAAGCTATGCTGATCTGGACGCGCTGGCGCGTCCACTGCGCGGGTTGAACGCGCCGTTGGGCAATTTTTTTGTGGCGGGAAATCACGAAGAGATGAGGAATTCCGGCGCGCACCTGCAAGCGGCAAAAGATGCAGGATTGCGCTTATTGAACAACGAAAAAGTGGTTGTGGATGGGATGCAGATTATCGGTGTGCACTATCACGAAGCTTCGCATCCGGAGCGGTTGAATGCGGTGCTGGAAGGCGCTTTGATCGACCGCGAGCAGGCAAGTGTACTGCTGGTGCACGCGCCGGATCAGCTAGCGGTGGCGGAACGTGCTGGGATCTCACTGCAGTTATCGGGGCACACGCATCGCGGACAATTTTTTCCGTGGACCTGGCTTACTAAGCGAATGTACAAGCAGTTTACGTACGGGCTGCAGAAATTTGGCGCAATGCTGGTGTACACATCGAGCGGGGCGGGAACCTGGGGACCACCATTGCGCGTATGCTCGCATCCGGAAATCGTGCTGATTCAATTTGTGTGACGGTGGGGCCGCAGAATCTGCGGCTCGATTACGCAGCTGGTGTAGTGCGTTGGGAACTGCGTGGTGCGCAGACGTGAATTAAATCTTTTTTCAAAGTGCATGGAATGTGGTATTTCCCAAACAAATCACGTTTGGAACGCTAAGGTACATACGGCGCCTGGTTGTTTTTCAGAGTTTGCCGCGGCACCCGGAATTCAGCTGCGTATTGGCGAAATCGATTTTGGTTGTCGATAACAGCGACATGGTTCGCGCGAGTCTCCGCAAATTTCTGGAGCGGGAGATGGGCTTCAAGGTGTGCGGCGAGGCATCCGACGGACTGGATGCTTTGGAAAAGGTGCCGCAGCTTGAGCCGGATCTCGTAATTCTAGACTTGGCAATGCCGCCAATGAACGGACTGCAGGCCGCGCGCAAACTGAGGACCCCTCCCGGTAAATATCCCATCATCTTGTTTACGATGTATTCGGATGCGCTGCAGTTCCGCGACGTTGAAGATGCCGGCGTTGATGCCTTAGTGGCTAAGACGAATCTGGTGGGCCTGAAGCAGAACATCGAGAACTTACTGGCTGAATGAGGCCGGAAGTGTAGCGGAGATTAGTTGGACTCAGATGACGGCGAGGCTAACTGTAAGATGGCGGGAATCAGATGAGTGCCGAGACTGGCCTTGTCGAGACAATTTGCCGCGCCGTAGCTGCCTGCCAAAGCTTGCGTTTCCGGATCGTTCCAAACCGAGATTGCCATAAGCTGGGCTTTTCCAAGGTTCAACCGCGAGCGGAACTCACCGGGAGTGATCCGCTTGCTGTCAGACATGTGCAAAACTAGCACCGAATCGTCCGCCAGAAGTACTGTTATCGGCATAAACCGTTCCTCGATCCTGTGTAGCGCCACACGTAACGCGACAAAGTGCGGTAACGTGTCGTACGTACGCACGAACAATTACTCTTGCCTGAAGCTAGCGGCGGACTTAGACAATGATACCGCAGATTCCCCGAGCCGAAGTCAGCGGCGGGGCGACTGAGTTCCGTAGGCTTGTGTTATCACCGCGACTATCTTTTTTTGGGCAGGGTATCGGCCGAGGTCACCGTGGATAGCCGAGGCCGATGGTTGCTGGCGGGAAATAATGCGCGGTAACGGCCGCCGCAGACGCGCGGCGGAGTAAGGCTCCGCGAGTGCTGAATTCTTCGGAACGCCTGAATGACCGCGAGAGAAGATCGAGACAAGTTATTCCGAACGCAGGGAGGAATTCCCCTATGCGTAAATCCAAGAAGAAGAGAGATTCCTCGCTGCGCTCGGAATGACGAGTGTTCAGTGCCAGCTAGACACACAAACTGATTTAGCATCTAGCCTAGCTTAGTAGACGAAGTGGCTTTTTGGTTCTTGACTTGTAGTTCGTTCACCACCTGTTGAACGTTGGGGACCTTTGGTGGCCATTTTTTCAACCTCAGCGCGCTTCGCTGGAGAGTTGACGGTGCCGCTTAATGTCACTACTCCGTTCTTGACATCATATTTCACAGTGTGATCCAGCCGGTTCTTTACCAGAACGGCGTGCAAGTTCTTGTCAATCGCGTTGTCCGTGTCGGAATCAACTTTTTTTGCCGTACTGGCGTCGTTTGCTGGACGAACGGCGATCTCGTTGGAAACGACCTGCGAACCAGCGAGACTTGGCAATGGACTCAGCCTGAGCCTTGTCGGAGTCAGAACCGGTAGTGCCGGTGAGCGTGACCACGCCCTTGTCGCGATCCTGGCTGACGCTTACGTCTTTCAGGTTTGCCTGATCGAGAGACTTGCGGATGTTATCCGCTACGTCGGGCGACTTGGTGGGCGTATTCGAGCAGGCCGATAAACATCCGGCGATTAAAAGCACCATCATCGAATTGAATAATTTCAGCGATTTCATTTTTCTCTGCTCCCTTCGCCAAACACGAATTTTGATTGCCGAGCGCACGGCACACATAAAAATGCCGAACCACTCACTTTACACAAGTGTGTAGCGCATGGAAGAGACGGGAAATCGATGTTAGTTCGTAAATCAATAGTAAAATAATAGTAACTTGCGCCGGAGGATTTCTCCGATTGGTGCGCCAAATGGCGTTGGATCGAAGACGGGCATATTGATATCGAGAATCACCAGGTCGGGATGCAATTCCCGTGCCTTGTCAACAGCCTCCTGGCCATCAACGGCTTCACCGCATATTTCAAGGTCAGGCTCAGTCTGAAGCGTGTTGCGAACGCCGCGACGAAGCATCTCGTGGTCGGTGGCAGTCAGTCTTTGCTGCCGTTGGTGGGATGGGCCGCAATCGAACTAGCAGTGGAAGTAGCCGACGCGGATGCGGCTGAGGCCACAGAGACTTCTGACGCTACAACCTGGCTGGCGCAAAGAGGAATCGTCGCGGTGACCAGCGTGCCGCGCCTTGGGCGGGAGGTAATTTCCAGACGGCCCCCAAGCTGGCGGATACGTTCTATCATACCCTGTATGCCAACGCCGAGACGTGCGACGGATTTCTGCGGAGATTTGGATCTCGCCGGTTGCATGCCCTTACCGTAATCCTCGATCTCGACTCTAATGTTGTCCGCGGTAGTGGAGAGGCGGAGCCGCGCTTTTGCAGTATTCGCGTAACGATCAACGTTGGTGAGGCTCTCCTGAAGCACGCGGAAAATGGCAACTTCGGCGTCAGGAGAGAGCCTTTTGATTTCCTGCGGCACATCAATATCAATGGGAATGCCGGTGCGTTTGGTGAAACCGGCGGCATACCAGCGGGCCGCGGAAGAAAGGCCGAGCTCATCAAGCAGCGGAGGATGGAGTAGATAAGAAAGAGTGCGAATTTCCGCGGAAACTTCTTTATTCAGGACGAGTGCATCCGAAAGAACTTGTTGGGCTTCAGCATCAAGATTCGAAGCCTGCCTGGTTTGGAGCGCGGACAAGGCCATAGACTGGAAGGCCAGCTTCTGGCCGGTGATGTCGTGCAGATCGCGAGCAATATGGCGGCGTTCTTCATCCTGAAGCTGCAAGAGTCGCGCGGAAAGCTGGCGCAAAGATTCTTCGTTGGACCTTACGGCTTCATTTCCAGACAATTTGGAGCGAACGATAGAGACACGGGCGCGTCGTTTTGAGCCTTGTTTCGTTAGCGATTTTTTCTTACCCGAAATCAAGCTATCCCTGGATCCTCCTTGGCATAGTCAAACGGAACGAAAAAGACTGACATCGGGGAAATCGTGTATAAATTTACTGATTCCCCGTACTTATTTTTCCTGGGATCAATTCGAGTAAATATCTCCGCAATTGCAGGCTCCGCGCTTTGGCTTCGTGCGCGATTTACGCAAGTCTAACCCAAACGGTTTTCGTTCGAGCCGCTGACTGCCACAGTGCGGTCGGTGTCCCTCATGCTACCGGTCGGCTCAAGTCTTACAGCCTAATCCCCTGCCGCGTGCGTACTGCGGTGTATGGTTGCGACGGAGCGAAGTCCTTAGGTTGGAAATTGCCCGGTCGTGATTTGAAAGCGAGTGATCAATGGCGTCAAGGGGTAGTGCCGGCGGGCAGCAAGGAGAGCAAAGATGAAATTCATTTCGGAGGGAAACAAAACCGGACACGAAAAATGGTTGAGAAAGATCCGAACAGCGGTGCTGGTGGGCGGACTCGGTACGTTGATTCCATGGTCAGCCGTACTCGCGCAATCCCCTGACAACAGCAAGACCAATCAACAAGACGGAGGATCCGCAACCGCCGATCAACAAGCTGAAAATCAAAGCGACCGCGACTTGGCGCGAAAAATCCGGAAATCAATTATGGACGACAAAAACCTTTCGACGTACGCGCACAACGTCAAGATCATCACGCGCGACGGAACCGTGACGCTCAAGGGGCCAGTACGGACTAATGACGAAAAATCGGCGATCGAAGCGAAAGCCGTGGAAATCGCGGGCGCAGCAAACGTGAAGAGCGAAATCACTGTGAAGTCAAAGAACGAGAATTGAGCCGCAAAAAACCAAGGGAGAAAGTTATGACAAAAAACAAAGCAGTCTTCGGAATCTACAGCACGCAGGCAGGAGTTGAAAACGCGGTCGGGATGCTGAGAGACGAAAGGTTTTCGAGTTCGGACGTGGCGGCACTGCTTCCGGAATCCGCAAGCATCCGTGACCTCGGAACGGTGAAGGCGAACAAGGCCCCTGAGGGCGCGGCGGCTGGTGCAGGGTCGGGAGCGGTGGTTGGCGGCGTCCTGGGATGGCTGGTAGGAATCGGTTCGCTGGCAATTCCAGGTGTGGGCCCCTTCATCGCTGCGGGTCCAATCGTAGCGGCTCTGGCTGGCGTCGGTGTGGGCGGCACAGTCGGAGGCCTTGCCGGCGCATTAGTAGGCATGGGAATCCCCGAATATGAAGCCAAGAGATACGAAGGCCGGATCACAAAAGGGGGAATCCTGCTTTCTGTGCATTGTTATACATCGGAAGAAATCGATCGTGCGAAGAGGGTTCTGGAGCGCACAGGAGCCGAAGACATTGCATACACAATGGAATCGTCCGCCAAAGGAACAACGAGGAGTGCAACACCAGGCCGAAGATAAAGCATGACAAGCGATTGATGCCGGCTTCCGAGCCGCTGAAACGAACCTCGGAAGCCGGGTCTTTTATTTGCGGGCTTTTTATTTGTGGACTTTGTTTGTTGCTGGGGAAATTCTGTAAAGCCATCCTCGCTTTTGCGCGGCTGAACCCCCTTCTAACGGGTGTGGTCATAGAAGCTGCATTGAGTACGGTATGTCTTTCGAAGCGAGCACAAGTCAACATCACTGGAACTTCTTGGGCTCTAGGAAGAGAAAATAATTTGGACCAGGAGCTCGTCATTTCCGCACCGAATGCGCCGGACACGGTGCCATTCTGCGGAGAGGCGCGCGCCTCCTGGCTGGAATTCTTGCTCTGCTCATACTAGCGTTCTGTTTCTTTGCCAGTTCGATCTGCATCACGGTGATTCTTGCGGCGTTTCTGTCGATACTGGTCGATTCAGTGGTCCGCGCTCTGGAAAAGCTACGAATTCCACGATTCTTCGCGGCAGGCGTGATTGTCTTGACGTGGGTGCTCGCATGTGGATTTATTAATTTACAAGTCATACGATAAGCTGACGGACTTTTCCGATGAGTTTCCGTCCTAAACATGTCGCAAATCGCGGACGCGATTTCTCCCATCAGCCGCAAAATTGAGCGGGTACAAGACTCCGCAGGAAAGCTGGAGCATGAGGCTTCGCCGAAGAAGGCTCCGGAAATCCAGGTACGACAGACTACTTCGTGGACCAGCTATCTTGTTCGCGGAGTGGGTTCAGTCTGGGGCGCAATCATCATCGCTGGCGTCGTGCCGTTTCTGGTGTTTTTCATGCTACTAGCTGGCGACAAAATCTTTTTCTGCCTGAAAACAATTTTGGGCAAAAAACTAGACGTCGATCGGATTGACGCCAGCCGTAACGCTGGGTTTGATCAGCGGGGCGCTAAACCTGATTCCATTTCTAGGAATTATCGTCGAGCTGGCGGTTCCATTGATGGCCGGCGTTTTCCAGTTTCATAGCGCGGGACCGTTCGTCGTGATCGGTGTGACGGTGATCGCGCTTCATCTGATCGCCGCGAATTTTTTGATTCCGCGATTCGTCGGATCGCGGCTGGATGTCGGACCGGTTGCCGCGGCGATTGGTTTTCTTTTTTGGGGCTGGCTGTGGGGAGTGGCAGGACTTCTGCTGGCCGTACCGCTAACCGCGTTCATCAAACTGCTTGCCGACGCGAATCCTTCGTTGGCGCATTTGTCGACACTGCTGGCGCGTGATCCACAACGATTTCTTTTTGGAAAAAGACAGCACAGGAGTCCGGAAACAACGGTTTCCTCTAATCCTTTGTGATTGCCAATCCGTTTGCATTCGCATCACGGACCAGCGAGCTCTCACCGTGCAAGTCTCTTGGTAAGATTCGCCCGTTCGATAAATTTCACAACAGTTTCGAGGCGAGAGCGGGGAAGGTCTGACATTTCAACGGGCGTCAATGGGCGGGATCTGGAGTGAGCCTGAGCGCAGGGCTGGCAAGCTGATTGCTCCGGCCAGCACATTCGATACACGTCCTGGTCCAGGGAATGGCCTTAAGGCGCGCATCCGGGATGCGCGATTTACAGCCAACACAAGTCGCGTACTGTCCTTCATCCAAGCGCCGTAGCGCTCGTTCAATCTCGACAATAGTCTGCAGGTCGCGCTCCAGCTTGCCCATGGTGACTTCGCGATAGGCGCTTCGGGACGCCACGCCGGCGTCGTCGTCGGGATCGCAATCCACCGGCAATTCATTGCGAGCCCGGTCCACGCGCTGCTGGTGGGACTGCAACTCTGCAAGCAGGCGCTTACGAAAACCTTCGAAGTCGCGCTTGCTTTCGCTCTTGTGGGAATGCGTTTCGGGTTTCATTGGAGTCGTTCCTTTCAAAGGCACCGGCTATGCAGTGCGCCGGCCGGCAATGAAATGAAAAATAAAAGACAGTAGGGCGAGGACGAGCAAGACGTGAATTAAGACGCTAGCGATGTGAAACATGAGGAATCCGGCGACCCACGCAAGAAGAAGCAAAATCGCGATCAGAAGAAACGGTCCGAAACTCATCGTGTCTCCCTCAGCGGCCGTAAGGATTTCTGGCTTGTGACCAGCCGCGCACAATATGTAGCTCTTGTTCGGGGGAACAGTCCATACTCGTGTTCGCGTAGGGAGAGTACAAATATCTGGTAATGCTATCGAGCAAGAAGAACAAGTTGAGTTGTGCAGGAAAACGGAAGGGGGGCGGGCCGGGACTTCCCCTGCGTGTAGTCTTAGCTGGCTAGACCTGTGCGTTAGTCTATGCTTTAGCGCTACGAGACTTGCCTCGGGGACGAGGTATTTCAGCCTCGTCTTCTTCTTGCATGGCCGATTTCTCGCCTGCACTCCTTACTGCCTCGACATTGATCCCCTGGGAGAGTTCGGTAAGCTTTTGATCGGTTTCTTTCTCTTCGTCTAAAGTCTGTTGCAGAAGATTTTCCGCTTCCCTTTCCCCTAATAAGCCGGCCCAGGTCCTAACGCAGCCGTAAGCAGCGATTTCGTAGTGTTCGACCCGTTGCGCCGCGGAAATAAGAGCAGCATCTTTAACTCCAGGTTCGAAGTCCTCATCCATCATTTCTTCGCCTTCCTGGATGAGCCCGACCATTGCCGCGCAGCGCTTGCCGCCGGGCTTTTCGTCCATGGCCTCGAAAATCTCACGCAGGCGATCTACGTGCCCCTTCGTCTGTTCGAGGTGCTCTTCGATTCCAGCGCTGAGGTTTTCCGATTCCGCTTCTTTCGCAAGTTTCGGCAACGCTTTTACCAGGCGATTTTCGGCGTCGTACAAATCCCTTAGCTCGTCTAAATACAATTCTCTTAGTGCCAATTTTGACATTGAAATCCTCCAGCGAGATTAGGCCGGGCGCAAATTAGACTCTACGAGCGGAGAAATCAAAGAGTCGATACAGGCTTTTTCGGAGAATTTCGCTGAGCGGGCTGCAGATATGCCGCGCCTTTCCGGAAACGCGGAAATTCGAGCCGTTATTACAAGAAATTAGATGCTCGGCTACGAGATAGAATCTGCGAGATAGAATCGTGGATAACGCGCTGCCCTAGTTCGTTGCCGCATGTAGAACCTGCTGTCGCAACCCCGGCAGCGAAAAGGCACTAATCGCAGCACTCCCAAAAATATCTTTATCCAAAGGCCGGCGGCGCGAACGAGCGATGGAATCAAAGCCACACCGGGGGCAAAGTTTTTTGTCATTTTTCATGCCTGGCATTGGAAGGCTTTTATCCAGGAGAAGAAAATAAGGTTGTTCGGGTATGCCGCCAGCTTAGGGTTGCTTCGAAGACGTTAATAGTTCGCACAAATACACAATGAACCGTATTCCTTAACCGCGCCGGGCAGCTTATTTTACGCTCACTTTGTGGCAGCGCTGCTACGTTGTGGCCCATTCGGCTGATGAACGGCCCGGCCAGTATACGAATTGGGACCTAAAGTGCGTATCTTGGTTGCTGATGACCACGCGGTTGTCCGTTCCGGACTTAAGACCATACTAGGCGCTCGTGAAGGCTGGGAAGTGTGCGCCGAAGCGGAGACCGGTGACCAGGCCGTTGCGCTCGCGCGCGTGTATCGTCCCGACGTGGCAATCCTTGATTTGAATATGCCTGGAATTACAGGTCTTGAAGCCCCCGCCGGAATCAAGAAATCGCAGCCCGGAATTGAACTGGTTATCTTGACGTGCCACTACTCCGGGCCGCTGTTGCACGCGATCATCAAAACAGGAGCATTGGGATTCGTACTGAAATCGGACGCGGATCGTAATTTGGTGGCTGCTGTTGAAGCTGTCTGGCGCGGAGAACCCTACGTCAGTCGGCACGTAGATGCGATGCTTCGTGCCTCTTCGCGGACCACTCCATTATTCATGCCGCTCGCCGAAAGCGACCTGTTGACGGCACAGGAACATGAGCGGGTGCGTTTGGTCGCCAGGCAGATGCGGCATTTGCTCTAACGGGCGCATTGAGCCCCGCCGTTTTTGGAATTTTCCCCGCGGCCCCGGAAAGTCTCAGTCGAATCTAGTATTCGGACCTAGCAATTCCCTGTGAGTTAAGTAATTGGCTCCCGCGTTGCAAGGAGTCGCGGGTATGGCCACCAATGGAGAGTTGGCGTATCTCTACAACAGGAAATAACGCCATCGCCTTCGAAGGACAGAGCCGAGATGCCACAAAATTCATTCCACTCCGAAGCAGACCTGCTACACCGCGCCAAGCGAGGAGACCACGAAGCATTCGAGCGCCTGGCGCGACGCTATTCAGCTCGCCTCTTGGCGACGTCGCGCAGAATTCTGCGTAACTCTGCCGACGCCGAAGATAACGTTCAGAATGTTCTGGTGAAGGCTTACACAAATCTGTGCCAGTTCCACGAAAACGCTTTGCTCTCCACCTGGCTGACGCGCATTACGATTAACGAAGCCTTGATGAAATTGCGCTCCTCGGCGGCGGAGAGACATCGCGCCCACTCCGCGTCTGAGTCAGTTATGAAAAAAAGGACGGAGACGTACACAAGGCGGATCAATCCGGAAGCACAATGCATCGCCCGGGAGCTGGCTTTTAAGGCCGTCAAGTCGATTTCGCCAACGCTGCGCGATGTTTTTGTGCTGTACGCAGTAGAGGGATGGACCCAAAAAGAACTGTCGAGCACGCAGGGAATCGCGCTGCAAACCGTCAAAACGAGAATCTTCAGGGCGCGGAAAAAAATGAAGGCGCACCTGGAGGGCCAGGCCGCATAGGTTCATGCACAAATTTATGTATTTATACTTCGATGATCTGATTCTTCACAGCGTATCGAACCAACTCACTGACAGAATGTAGTTCCAATTTTCGCATGATGTTGGCCCGATGTGTCTCGGCGGTCTTCACACTGATATTGAGGGCCACGGCCACCTCTTTGCTGCTCTTTCCTTCGGCAAGAAGTTGTACGATTTCTCTTTGCCGGCTTGTCAGGCGATCGCGAACGGTGCCGTTCTGCCCAGCCCGAGGCTTGCGGTTGCAAAAACCGTCCAGCATCATTTCGGAGACTTTCGCGGTGAAAAACGTGCGGTGCATGGACAAAGCTTCCACGGCGTTCACCAGATCGCGGTTCGCATCGGATTTAAGAACGTATCCACGCACCCCGGCTTGCACTATTTCGTACACCAGTTCGTCTGAAAGGTGCAGACTGAGTATTACAATTTCCGTATTTGGCAGCACCTTGCGAATCTGTCGGGCTGCTTCAAGACCGTTGAGTTCGGGCATCCCGATGTCCATTACAACCACATCGGGCTTAGAACTGAGAGCCAATGCAACAGCTTCGCGGCCGGTCTTAGCTTCGCCGCAGACTTCCCAGCCCCGGCGTTCGAGCAGAAGCTGACGCAAACCGGTCCGAACGACATCATGGTCGTCCGCAATCAATATCCGCATAAGCCGTGGCTCTCCCTAAGCCGCCGTATAGATTTTCATATTTAGCTGTGACAGGACGGATAAAGACATACCCTGAAAGCTGTATTTTGGCTCGCCTTCAAGAGGCTGTCGCATTTCCTTCGCCCGCAACCTGCCGCGCGGCAGGTACACAGTGTACGGCGTTGCAAACAGTTGCGCCTCGCGATCAAGACCGTGATTCGTCTTCCTTGCCCAGGCATGATTGATCGGAACATCGGTTCTGCGCAGAAAGAGTTCATGGCTTTTGACTGATCCAAGCAATTCTGAGCTAAAGACAAATTTTGATCAGTTTGGACCGGAACTTGTTTATTTCTCAAATTGCATCCTGCAGGATATTGCGCCTGAGTCAAGCGGCTCCGGATCATCAGGCGTTGCTCGAGTCGCAAGACAAGAGTGGCCCTTTGCGTGGGAACAATAACCTGGCTCGTACTAAGTATTTTGGGTTGGAGCATTCGCCATAAACGTGCTTGGCGAATTTAAAAATCATGACGCCGGCGGATTCAGGAAAAACCAAAAGCGTCGCATCGCGTGTGAGTTACGATTTTTTGAACGCTCGAGTACCCTCGTGAATCCGCTTATTGGCTTGGTTGGGTCCCTTTACATCCACAATCCTGTATTTTTCGCCGCTCAGATCGTGATAGTTGACGAAAAATTCTTCCAACTCGCGCACAAACTCTTTCCCCAGATCTTTGACGTGACGGATGTCGGCAAAACTATGGTTGGCGGGCTCGATAGCCGCGATGCGATCGTTGCGTTCGCGATCCTTCTTGCTACCCTG
>WNFP01000573.1_pt1 | contig 27876 bp, 23 predicted proteins | sample 5400201 | NCBI WGS metagenome assembly WNFP01 (sample SAMN13153355, study PRJNA577476) | soil metagenome | isolation source: 115 cm saprolite under Madrone tree | place: USA:California | collected 2016-06-14 | reverse complement strand
CCGCCGCTATTTGCTCCGAGCCTGCGCATGCTAGATTGTTCGCGGATGTCCGTCATCAAAATTCTTTCTGCAGACAGTCTTTTCGCTGAGCGCACGCGGCTGCGTGCCGTGGGCGAAAAGCTCGTCTTCACCAATGGTGTCTTCGACATTTTGCACGTCGGCCACGTGCGTTATCTGGCAGCAGCGCGAGCGCTGGGTGACGCGCTGGTGGTGGCGATCAATAGCGACGCTTCCGTGCGCCAACTGAAAGGCGCGGGCCGGCCGTTGATAAATGAAGACGAACGGGCCGAGATTCTGGCGGCGCTGCGCTCGACGAGCTACGTAACAATTTTCGATGACGTATCGCCGAGATCGTTGATTGCTCAACTGTTGCCCGACGTTTTGGTCAAGGGAGGCGATTATGCCCTTGACGAAATTCACGGTCGTGAAGAAGTTGAAGCCGCGGGCGGGCGCGTGGTGAGCTTGCCTTTCGTCGAAGGCGTTTCGTCGAGCGAGATTATTGATCGGATGAGGATGTAAGGGCGTGTCCCAGGTAAGACGCCCTCACTGACGGTCGGGCTACTGCCCCGAATGCGGCTTTGCCGCCCGATGTGCGGAAAGGCTTTGCCTTTCCGTCTACTGTATTTTGAAGTCTTGAGGCTATGCCTCCGCATCGGCGAGGCGCAGCGTCGCCAAGATTTAGATGGCCCTTACGGAAAGGCGAAGCCTTTCCGCACATCAGGTGGCAGAGCCGCGATCGACGGATTCGACCTTGAATGGCAACGACTACGGAAACATCTTCGGTAATTCAAACTGCGCTGAGTTCGGTTAGGGCCAGTGCTGAATTCCTTCGAGTCCTTGGCGACATCAACGGCGGCGCGCGCGTAGTTTCGATCAGCGGCCTGGTCGCCGGACCCGCGCGGGCTCTTGCGTTGGCGGCGCTCCAGCGCGAAACCGGAAAGCAAATCGCTGTGGTCGTTCCGGCCCAGCGCGATCTGGAAGACTGGGAGCGTGACCTTAATTTCTGGTACTGCGCCCTGCGGGGAGGCGCCGAACGCAAAGGAGCAGTGACGATCCTGCCCTCTTCCGAAAGCGATCCGTACGCCGGCGGTTCGCCGCATGCCGAGACCTTGGAAAAACGCGCGCTGGCTCTCTGGCGCCTGGCGCGACGCAAACAAACTCGGCCGGGCATTCCCAGCATTCATCAGGCGCCAACCGCGGCCGGCAACAGCGATTTTGTCTTACTGACTTCCAGAGCGCTGGCCAGGCCTACCGTGCCGCCGGCTGAGGTCTTGAAAGCCGGCGCGATACTTCGGCGTGACGAAGATCATTCGCCCGAAGAGTTGGTGGAAAAACTGATTGCCGGTGGTTATGTGCGCGAAGATCCCATCGGCGCCATCGGCGAATTTTCCATCCGTGGTGGAATCCTGGACGTTTGGCCGCCCGGCCGCGGGGCGCCCGTGCGAATCGAGTTTTTTGGCGACACGGTCGATTCGATTCGCGAGTTCGATCCGGAAACCCAGCTTTCAACTATTCAATTATCCGAGATCGAGATTCCGCCCATGCGCGAACTCGCGGTCAAGCCCTCGGACTTTCGTGAATGGGCGGCGCAAGCGCGGGTGCGCTGGCACGAACCGCGCTTCGCTCGCTCGTTGCGTGACCGCACGGTATTCGCCGACGAAGGTGAAGACTTTCCCGGCTGGGAATGGTTGATTTCGCTGGTGCACGAATGGCGAGCCAGCGTGTTTGAGTTTTTGCAGGACGCAATCCTGGTAGTCGACGAGCCGGTCTCGGTCGAGAATTTTCTGGCGAGTGCTTTTCAAACTTTGGCGGATCGCTTTGCCGAGACCGATGCCGCCGACGACCTGGCGCTTTCGCCGCGTGAACTTTATCTCACCGTTGAAGAACTACGCGCGGGGATCAATGCGATGCAACGGGTTGAGTTGCGGACGCTGGGTCGCACGGCGACGAAGATCGATCAGGAGATTGCGCTCGATGCTGAACAACCGAAAGTTTCGGTTGGTAAAGAACGCGCGCAGAAAAAGCCTTTGTTCCTGTTTCCGCATGCGGATGGGTCGAGCACCCCAGCGGGGCTGCCCCGCCGGGGACCCCGCCCGCCCGCGCTCCCAGCAGAGATTGAGTGGAAGGCCCAATCCGTGATTCGGTATCACGGCCGTCTGCCCGATCTCGCGGCCGACTTGAACAAGCGCCGCACTAACGAGCAAGGCACCACACTTTTCGTAATGCCGAGTGGCGGTGTAGCGGAACGCGTGGCGGAAATCCTGCGCGAGTACGAAGTCAATGTACGCCTCACTTCGTCTATCGATCAGGCCCATCACTCGGCGTCCTCAGACGTGGTGGTTACTTCCGGAAGACTTTCGGGCGGATTCGAGCTTCCTTCCGCGCGTCTAGTCGTACATGTCGAAGGAGATCTATTCGACGAAGCCGCCGAGCCCGCGCTGGAGCGGCGGACCACGGCGATCAAGCGAGAGAAGAAACGCCGGGCCCGGGCCGCGGCTTTTCTTTCTGACTTTCGCGATTTGAAGGTCGGCGACTATGTGGTGCACATCGATCACGGCATCGCGCGATTCGGCGGCTTGGTCACGCTTAACCTTGGACCAACCCAATCGGCAACCGTGAGCGCGCTGACACCCACGCCGCGCGGCGAGTTTATGCTGCTGTATTACGCCGAAGAAGCGAAGTTGTACGTGCCGGTTGAGCGGCTCGATCTAGTGCAGCGTTACTCGAGCGCTGAAGCTAATCAACCAGCGCTCGATCGACTGGGCGGGATCGGTTGGCAGAAGACAAAGGCGAAAGCCAAACGCGCGATGCGCGACATGGCCGATGAACTGCTACGGCTGTACGCCGAGCGCAAGTTGGTCCAGGGTCACGCATTTCCAGCCGACGCTCCCTGGCAGAGAGAGTTCGAAGAAGGCTTTGAATACACGCTCACGCCGGATCAGGAAACCGCGATTGAAGATGTGAAGCACGACATGGAAACCCCGACTCCGATGGACCGTCTCTTGTGCGGCGATGTCGGTTATGGCAAGACGGAAGTAGCGATGCGCGCGGCCTTCAAAGCCGTGATGGATGGCAAGCAGACCGCCATCCTGACGCCGACGACGGTGCTGGCTTATCAGCACTTCGATAATTTCCGTCAGCGCTTCGCGCCGTTTCCGGTCAAGATTGAATTGCTGTCGCGCTTTCGTTCAACTAAAGAACAGAAGGACGTGGTTAAGCGGGTTGAAGCGGGCGAAGTCGACGTGGTGATTGGCACTCATCGAATGCTTTCAAAGGACGTAAGCTTTCGCGATCTGGGCCTGGTCGTGGTCGATGAAGAGCAGCGCTTTGGCGTCGCCCATAAAGAACGTTTGAAGCAACTAAAGAAGCGCGTCGACGTGCTGACACTTTCGGCTACGCCCATTCCGCGCACGCTGAATATGTCTCTGAGCGGCCTGCGCGATATGTCTTTGATTGAAACGCCGCCGAGCGATCGGCTGGCGATTCAGACTCAGGTGGTTCAATCATCGGACGTAGTGATCAAGTCGGCGATCGATCTCGAATTGTCGCGCGGCGGGCAGGTCTTTTTCATTCACAATCGGGTCGAGTCGATCGAAACCATCGCCGCGCTGGTGAAACGATTGGTACCGCAGGCGCGCATGGCGGTCGGCCACGGCCAGATGAATGAAAAAGAAATGGAGCGCGTCATGCTTGATTTCATTGGCTATAAATACGATGTGCTGGTGGCCACCACGATCATCGAGAACGGAATAGACATCCCCCGCGCTAACACAATCATCATAAACCGCGCCGACAATTACGGTCTTTCTCAGCTTTATCAATTGCGCGGACGCGTGGGACGCTCCAGCCGCCGCGCTTATGCCTATCTATTAATTCCGGCCGAGCAGGAACTGACGCCGATTGCGCGCCGGCGGCTCGCGGCCATTCGTGAATTCTCTGACCTCGGCGCGGGCTTTCGCATCGCGGCGCTTGATCTGGAATTGAGAGGCGCGGGCAACATGCTCGGCGGCGAGCAGTCGGGTCACATGGACGCGCTCGGCTTTGATCTTTACACGCAGATGCTGGAACGCACGGTGGCTGAGTTACAGGGCGAGCAGGTTGAAGACGAGCCGTCAGTTTCGCTGAACCTCGGTGTCGACGTGGCGATTCCCGAAAGCTATATCGCTGACATGGGCCAACGGCTGCGCACTTACAAACGCGTGTCTTCGGCGCGCGACGAAGAAGCGCTGGCCGCGATTCGGGCCGAGACCGAAGATCGGTACGGACGAATTCCGGAGCCGGTCGAAGACTTGTTCGGCTATGCCCGGCTGCGCCAGGCATCTGAGTCTGTCGGTGTCGTTTCCATTGACAGGACTCGGGAAGGAATCGCCATTAAACTCGCCGAGAAAGCTCGCGTCGCCCCCGAAAAGTTGATGGAGTTGATTCAGGCACGGGAAGGCGCCAGCTTTACGCCGGGCGGGGTTTTGCGGCTGGAATTGAGCGCACAGGAGAAGGACGAATCCCTGGCTGTCGCCCGCCGGGTGTTGCTGCAAATCAGGAGTGACGGTTAGAATCAGTCATTGCAAACCAGCACCGTTAGGTGCGAAATGTTTACAGCCCGAAAACAGTTAACTTTAACCCAGCTCCTTTAGGAGCGAAATATGTGACGCTCCTAAAGGAGCTTAAATGATCTATAGAGGCCGCTGGCTATAAACATCTCGCTCCTCCGGAGCTTTATTAAGGAGTATCAACTGTGAAATTGAAATCTATTCTTGTCCCGCTACTCTTGCTGACGGCTTTCGTCGCCTCACCTTCGGCTGCGCGCGCCCAGGAGGGCGAACCCGTGGTCGTCGATGAAGTGATCGCGCAGGTCAACGACGGTGTCGTCACGCTTTCGCAATTGAAGCGCGAGATGAAGGAACGAATCGAGACATTGAAGCAAAATGGAATGTCCGAACAGCAAGCCAACAGCGAGGTTACCAAGCACAAACCCGAGCTGATTGCTCTCCTGGTAAACGAGCAGTTATTGCTTCAGAAAGGTAAAGAACTCGACCTGACTGAGAGGGTCGAAGCCGAAGTTAACAAGCGCATGCTCGAAGTTGCTAAGGAGAACGGCATCACCTCAATTGATAAATTGGATCAAGCGATGATCGCTGCCGGACTCGATCCCGTGGGAATTCGCGCGTCCATGCGTATTGAGATGATGAAGCAGGCGGTCCTGGAGGGCGAAGTCGATTCGAAACTGTTCTTCAGCTATGGGGCGGACGAGCTGCATAAGTATTTCGACGCGCACCAGGCAACTTTTCTCAAACCTGAATCGATCGAGCTGTCAGAAATATTTCTGGGACTTGCCGGCAAGCAGGAGGCCGACGTCAAAGCCCTGGCAGCCAAACTGGTAGCCCAGTTGCGCGGCGGCGCCGACTTCTGCACGTTGGCCGCAGCTTACACTGAACGGCCGGCGAGCGGCGGACAGAAGCCATGTAAGGTCGGCCTCTTTGCGGTTCCCGATCTGCGCGCCGACATAGCCAGCGCAGTTAAGAATGTAAAACCCGGCGGAATAAGCGAACCGCTAAAGACTGACGAGGGTTATCAAATTCTACGCGTGGATACGCGGACGGCCGGCAGCAATACTCCGACCTTTAACGAGAACAATGTGCGCGAAGCGATTACTCGCGAGCGTTCAGCTAAGGCGCGCGAGGATTATCTACAGGAATTGCGCAACGACGGTTATGTGAAGATCGCGGAAAGTTATCGCGCCGAGGTCGAACCGCTGCTCAAGATCGTACCGCCCGCCGCAGTGACCAAGAGAGCTCCGGACAAAAAGAAAGGCAAGCTGCTGGGCATCATTCCCAAGCCCTGAAGTTATTGTTCGTTCAGTTCGGGCGATGAACACCTGGTGCGTCTCGATATTTTTCTTAAACTAAGCCGTCTCTGCCCGCGCCGCACCTTAGCTCAGGAGCTTTGCGACGCGGGCTTTGTTCTCCTTAACGGCCGGCCGGCAAAGTCTGCGCACCCGATCAAAGCCGGAGACGAAATTAGTGTGCGGCGTCGCGATCGCCAGACCCTAGCGCGCGTGCTGGCCGTGCCGCCGACCGGCAACGTTTCGCGCCGGGATGCAAATCAGTTGGTTGAGATAATCAGTGAGCAAGCTTTTCCTCACGACTGATTGTAATTATCGGTTACGATTTTTGAGTTTTGCTGAATTGAACGAACGACAGGACGTAACGCCCGCTTCACGGGGTGGGTGAAGACTCCAGGTCGCAGCGCCAAAGGCGCGAAATGGAAAAGCCCAGGGCAACGCCCTGGGTGAGGGATCAATGAATCTTTGAAAGCGCTGAAGGCGCGAAATAGGAAATGCCGGCAGAAAATAGGGTTGATGATTCGAATGCCTCCAATATGATTTCGCGCTTTCAGCGCTGAGAACTTTAACCGGCTTCGCCTGGGCCGTTGGCCCAGGCTATTACATTTCGCGCCGTTGGCGCTGCGACTCTGGGTTTTCACGAGAGCCGTGCGTCAAAAGGACAAGATCAACCCGCCAGCTTGCGGAGGAGTCACTGAGGCTCGCTTCAACGGAGCACGAATAGAGTCGCGTAGAATTGTGAAGCAACTCACAACATCGTTCGTCTTTCTGACGCTGCTGCTTCTGCTCTCAGCATGTCAAAACAGCTTTTCGCCCCGGCCAGTGAGCGCTCAACCAAGAAAAGGATCGGTCGTGGCTGAAACCGGTGATCGTTCCCCGTTGAAGTTGCCACTGGCCAAACCAAGAATTGTCGTCAAGAAAAGTAAACGGCAATTGCTTTTGTTCTCTGATGGGAAGCTGCTGCGGACATATCGCATCGGGCTGGGTTCGAGCCCTGTGGGCGACAAAGTACGCGAGGGCGATCGGCGCACGCCGGAAGGCGAATTCTATATCTTCATCAAGAATGACAAGAGCGCCTACTATCTCTCGCTGGGTCTCAGTTACCCCAACACGAAGCACGCCGAGCGTGGTTTGCGCGATGGCTTAATAACGCGCGCCCAGTATGAAGCGACCATAGCCGCCCTCAAGTCAAAGAAGCGCCCGCCGCAAAATACTCCTTTGGGCGGCGACATCTATATTCACGGCAACGGCGCGCAGAGTGATTGGACCTGGGGCTGCGTGGCTCTGGAAAACGAAGACATTCGCGAATTATTCAACGCAGTGACTGTTGGCACCCCGGTGATCATTGAACCCTAGCTCCCTCGCCCGGCTTTCGTTGGGTGATTGTCCTGCCGATCCCCAGACCGATGTCTGTCAATATAACCGGATGTAAAATCGCTCCTCCGCCGTCCGATTATCGAGCGTAATAATCACCTAATATCTATTGCTGGCGAAATCGGCACACCATTCCTCGCTCGCACCCTTCGGAAAGACGGGCTCGTTGGAGGGCGGCCGACCCGGCCGGGCATTGGCATATCGGTTGCTGTATTACTCGGCACTTTCGAATTCGATTTTTAGCGAGGTAATTGAAATGGGTATTCTGAACGGGTTTTTCAGCGAAGATCTGGCGATCGATCTGGGAACGGTCAACACAATAGTTTACGCGCCAACGCAGGGGGTAGTTCTGAATGAGCCTTCCGTGCTGGCCCTCAACAAGTACAGCGGCGAAGTGCTATCAGTTGGGTCACAAGCACTAAAGCTTCTGGGACGCGAGCCAAAGGACACCGAGGTGTACCGGCCGATTCGCCGAGGGGCCATAGACAATTTCGAAATCTCGCAAAAGTTTCTGCGCGCGCTCATTAGTCGCGTGCAGCACAACGATCATCCGCGGCGCAGTCACCTGGTAATCGGCGTGCCGGGATCGTCTACGCCGCTGGAACGGCGCTCGGTAAAAGACGCGGCCCGCGATGCCAAAGCGGGTCGCGTCGATCTTGTCGACGAAGGGCTGGCGGCAGGTTTGGGCGCTGGTTTGGATTTTGAAAATGAACAGGCCCACCTGGTGATCGACATTGGTGGCGGCACCAGTAATGTTGCGATCCTTGCTTCGGGTGGAGTGGTGAGTTCGGTCAGCGTTCCCGCCGCGGGCAATGCGATGGACGAAGCGATTAGAGATTATCTCCGCCTGCGATATGCCGTGCAAATTGGCGAGCGCACCGCCGAACACGTGAAGCGAGAGTTGGGCCGGGCGTGGGATTACAAGTACGGCGAACAATCTCAAAAGGAGATCCAGATTGTCGGTAAGCAGCTCGCCAACGGCGCGGCCTTGCCGATTAAGATCAATGCGCGAGAAGTTAGCAGCGCGCTGGAACCTGTCCTGGCGGAAATAATCTCCGCCGTACGTCGGGTGATCGAAGACGCCAAACCCGAAGTCACCGCGGATCTTTATTATTCCGGAGTAACGCTTACCGGTGGCGGCTCGCTCCTGGGCGGGATGACCCAACGCTTCGAGAATGATCTGAATCTCAGGGTATCCAGGCCTGAAGATCCGTTGACGACAGTTGCTTTGGGCGCCGGCCGATTGCTGGGCGAGCCCGAAAAGCTCCAGCGGGCCGCGCTGAGGCTGGATATTCCCGCCTGGGAGGATGCTGAGAAGTTGGTGGTTAATTGGTAGAAGAGCGCAGGCATCCCTGCCTGCGGTTGGTTCGCCGGCATCCTTGCCGGCTAGTCTTCGAGTAATGGCGAGCAGGATGCTCGCGAACCGCCGACAAGGATGTCGGCGCTCCCTCATAATCGGACATCGCATTGTCGGACATCAAAGGCCACATGGGGTAGAATCTCATGTGGCTTTTTTCTGATGCACAAGATCAAACCCTTCAAGATCAGCGATATCGAAATCAATCCGCCGCTGGTGCTTTCGCCCATGGCTGGTGTGACCGATATTTCGTTTCGTCGCCTGTTGAAGCAGCGCGGCGGCATTGGGCTAACCGTTTCCGAATTTATTTCAGTCGAAGGCCTGACGCGCAACAACCCAAAATCAAAACGCCAGATGCGCTTCTATGAAAACGAGCGTCCATTCGCGGTCCAGATTTTCGGCGGCCAGCCCGGACGCATGCGCATGGCCGCGGAGATGGCGGAAGAAATCGGCGCCGACATACTGGATGTGAACTGCGGGTGTCCCGCGCCGAAAGTAGTAAAGCATGGGGGCGGCTCGGGATTGCTCAAGGATCATGGACGCCTGGAAGAGATCCTTACTGAGATCAAGAAAGCGATCACAATCCCGATGACCATAAAGATCCGCGCCGGCTTTTACGATCACACAATCAATGCCGTTGACACGGCGAAGCTGGCCGAAGGGTGTGGCGCTGAGCACATCGCCCTGCACGGCCGGACCAAAGAACAAGGCTACCGAGGTCTGGCGAATTGGGATTTAGTAAAGCAGATCAAAGAAACGGTCAGCGTGCCGGTTTCCGGCAGCGGCGACGTGACCACCATCGAACAGGCTTTCGCGCGCTTTCGCGAAACCGGCTGCGACGGTGTTTTGATCGGCCGCGGCGCGATGCAGAACCCCTGGATCTTTCGCCAGATTGAAGACGTGATGAACGGCCGCGAACCATTTCAGCCCACCCTGGAAGACAAACGCATGGTGCTGCTTGAATACTTCGACATGTTGCGCGAAGACATGCCGCAGTTGGCCGCTATCGGCCGCATGAAACAACTGGCCGGTCAATTCACGCGCGGTCTTCATGGCGGCGCATTGTTCCGCACTGCGATGTACCACTCGCACTCAGTCGAAGAGATTCTGGATCGAATTTCCGAATACTTCGAAGCGATCTCCGCCGGGCGTCAATATTACGGCGAAGCCGGGAATCCGGGTGAGATTGTGGAAGTTCCAGTGCTCGACTCCTGTGAAATTTCGGCCATTGCATCTTGATTGAAACGGCCACGGTATCTGTCAACAAATCATTCTTAACGGAGACCCCAATGAATCGAATCAAATGTACCGCCTTTCTGTTCCTATTAATGGCAAGTGCCGCCGCGTATGGACAACATGGCACTCAGTCAACCATCCCCTCTCGATCGCAAACATCGGCGCCGTCGCAAACACAAACGAACTCGCGCGACGCGAACCGTGAAAAGCTGCGCGCGGTCCTTGAAACCGTGGGACCAAAGCTTAACGTTTCTTTCCGGCCGAGCGACAAACAGCCTTACAACTTTGTCGGAGTCTTAAAAACCGGCCTGACGAACGCCGACGCTTTCGAAATCGTCATTCTGGTAGGCGCCGAGGATACGATTCACTTCCGTATCTTTCCACACTACCGGGGCGCCTATCTGAATATTGACAAGGTCAGCAACGGCGAAGGATTGATGCGACAAATGGTGCACTTCACCGATTCGAATTTTTTGTTTTGGGGAGCAGACAGCTCGGGCGACATCTTTGCCGGATACAATTTCACGCTGGAATCCGGTTTTCCGGAAGCGTCCATCCGGGTCGTGCTGAACAGTGTTGCCAAACTTGATCCCTTTGTCGGTCAGATGCGTCCGTCGATCGACGGCAGCGCGGCTCCATAGGAGTGAGGTCAGAACCGGGAGCGGTAGCGACCGGGTAACAACACTCGATACGGACAGACGGCGAGAATGAAACCCGGTCGCTACCGCTCCCGGTTCTGACCTCAAGGCGCGTTTGGTCGCGGCGGCGTAACAGCACTGACCTGCGTCCCCGCGCCGCTGTCCAGACTCACTGGCGCCGGATAACCTTTGCCCGCCAGCTCGACAATCTCAATCATAATCTCTCGCTGGTTGCGCAGTTGTTTCTGCCGCTCGGCTTCGGTTTTCTTGTCAATCGCATTGACTGCGATGTTGGCAGAATTCCGTAGCTTATTCGCCGGCCCGAGAGTCTGTGTGGGTTGTTTCTTCGGATGCCGCGACATCGCATCGAGCGCCTCGAGCACCTGTGCTTTCTCCTCCTCGCTCAAATTATCAAAGCTGGCGCCGTTGGCTGCGAACACCGCGCGCAGATTCTCCTGCGTATTAGTATTCCGATCGTAGACGTCCCGATAGATATGAAGCCGTCCGTCCTCGAGCACGATCGTTTCATAACGCAGTTCGACGGGAATCAACTGGTCGAGCTTGACGGCCCGCGTTTTGGTGCGCTTCTTCAGATACGCGGACATTGTCTCTTCAGTCAGGTCAGTCTTTGAAGCCGCGGCCAGGACTTTCGCGAAATCTTTAACCTGATCGTTCGTCATTCCCACGCAGCCATGCGAAGCGAAGGTCCCGATTTTTGCGAGCGACTTGCCGCCGTGTATCAGCGCAGGCGAGCCAATAGGAATCTTGATCGGGCCGAGCGGGTTATGTCTGCTGCCGGCCCCGATTACTTCTCCGGGAGTTACATTCATTGAGTTGACCCAGGGCGAATCCGGTGGCGTCCAGGTGGGGTTAAAGATTATCAATTCCGCTTTGCGCAAACCCTGCGGCAAAGGAAACTGTGGATAGCCGATGCCTATCTTGTATGACTTGACCAGCAAGCCTCTGGCAAAAACGTCCATCCGAAACGCCGGGATGTTGACGACAATGCGAGTGTCGGCGGGCACCGCGTTCGGCCCTGGCAACATAATGGGTTCCGCCTCTTTAACGGAAATGGATGTCGGCTGCTCGTTCCCCCGCAAGGTGCTCGGGACGCTTTGATTTGTCGGCGCGGCTGGTAATGATGTGGGCGTGCTCACGGCCTGCCGCGATTCGACCTGACGTGCACATCCCGAAAAGAACAAACCAAACAGCAATACAATTAGCGCGGCTTTGAAGGTGGTTTTCATCTGACACATTAAACGCTTTCGCCGACCGACTACGTACGCGGCTGTCCACAAGGGATCCGCGTGCTAACCACAGAAAGGATCTCAAGTCGTGGGCAGCGATTCCTTGATACCATGTCCCGACTGTAAGGGAGGGCCAGTTGGATTACTGCTAACTCGAGTGGTAGGAAGCTGCCCTCCCTCACGGTCGGGCTTCTGACCTACTCGACACGGACGAGCAAATCGCTATAATGCCCGGGCTCGGCTAAATCTCTCCCAATAGTTTGCTTAATTCCAAGGCTCGCCGCTATCATGCTGTCCACCAAATCTGAAGTGACAGCCCGAAGTGACAGCGTAAGATCCGAACCTTAACCGTTTGAGAGGAACACTATGAAGCGCATCCTGCTAAGCTCAATCATTATGGCCAGCCTGCTCACCACCTTTGCCTGTCAAACAGGTGGCGGCGGCGACAAGGTCAAGATAGGCGTGTTTATGTCGATGACCGGCGACACGGCCAACTTCGGTATCTCGTCTGTCAACGGCATTAAGATGGCAACAGATGAAATAAATAAAGCCGGCGGCATCAATGGCAAGCAAGTTGAGCTTGATGTTCAGGACGATCGCTCTGACCCGTCCGAAGCAGCCACCATCGTCACCAAGTTTGTGACGCAGGACGGCGTAAATGCCATCCTCGGTGAGGTCGCCAGTTCCCGCTCGATCGCCGCCGCACCGATCGCCCAAAACGCAAAAATCCCGATGCTCACTCCATCGTCAACGAATCCTGAAGTGACTAAGAAGGGCGATTATATTTTCCGCAGTTGCTTTATCGATCCAGTGCAGGGAGCTGCTATCGCCCAGTTTGCCGCGAAAACCCTCGGCAAGAAGCGCGCGGGCATTATGGTCGATCGCAAGAATGACTATTCAACCGGTCTGGAAAAGGTGATCGCCGCGACCTTCACCAAAATGGGCGGCGAGATGGTCGTTACGCAATCGTATCAGGCCGGGGATCAGGACTTCAACGCTCAGATCACATCGATCAAGGGCGCAAATCCCGACGTCATTTTTGTCCCGGGCTATTACGGCGACGTCGCCCTCTTCGCCAAGCAAGCGCGCGACAAAGGCGTCACGGTGCCGCTCGTCGGTGGTGACGGATGGGACGCAAAACAACTCTACGACATCGGCGGCAAGGCGCTGAACGGTAGCTACTTTACCAATCACTATTCGCCTTACGATACCGACCCGGCTGTGGTGAAATTCGTTTCGGATTATAAGACACTCTATGGTGCGATTCCCGACGCGCTTGCAGCTACCGCTTACGACGCCGCGCGGATCATGTTTGACGCCATCAAGCGGGCCAATTCACTTGAAGGCAAAGCCATCCGGGACGCACTGGCCGCAACCAAAGACTTTCCCGGCGTCACCGGCGTCGTCACCTTCAACGCGGATCGCGATGCGGTAAAACCAATCGTGATGATCGAGATCAAAGATGGCGGCACCTATGCCGTGGCCGAACGGGTCAAGGTCGAAGGCGCAGCGATGCCAGCTGGCCCGGCACCTTCAGCGACGCCGGCGGCAGCTAACAGTCCGGCGTCTTTGGCTAGTCCGGCTAAAACAACGGCGACTCCGGCCAAGCCAACTGCCAGTCCGAAGTCTTCGGCTAGTCCGGCTAAACGATCTTTGCTTTGATTGAGCGGACGCGGACCGACGCGCCTGAATGAGCACATTTCTACAACAACTAATTAACGGTATCTCGCTGGGCGCGATCTATGCCCTGATCGCGCTCGGCTATACGATGGTCTATGGAATTCTCCGGCTGATCAACTTCGCCCACGGCGACGTGTACATGGTCGGGGCTTTCATGGGCTACTACCTTGCCGGCGGCATTGGGATTCGCGGCGCCCAGATGCTGATGGGCAATCCGGATGCGAACATCTTCGGCCGAGTCCTGGCGCATGGATTACTGGGTGGCGGCGTTCTGCAACCCTCGTTGGTTACTGCTTTGGTCATCATGCTCCTGGCGATGGCCATTTGCGCCGCCCTGGGCGTGCTCATCGAACGCCTGGCTTACCGGCCCGTGCGAAAATATTCCCGGCTGACCGCTCTGATCACCGCGATCGGGGTTTCGCTCCTGCTCGAGAATGGCGGCCAGGTAGTCTTTGGGGCGGACCCAAAGTTCTTTCCAGAGTTATTTAAGAAACGCAATCTGGATCTTTTCGGAGGCGCCAGCATCAATACGGCCGACATCGCCGTGCTGGTGATTGCCTTTGCGTTGATGATCTTTCTGCAGCTGATCGTCTTTCGCACTAAGACCGGCCGCGCAATGCGCGCCGTGTCCTTCAACTTGAATTCGGCAAAGTTGATGGGCATTAACACCGACCGGATCATTGCGTTTACCTTCGCTTTGGGATCGGCCCTGGCCGCAGCCGCCGGCGTGCTCGTAGCTATTCGCATCCCGCGGATCGATCCTTTGATGGGGATCCTGATTGGGTTGAAAGCATTTGTCGCGGCCGTTTTGGGTGGTATTGGAAACATTCCGGGCGCGGTACTGGGTGGTTTTCTAATCGGGATCACCGAAACGATGGTCGCTGGTTACCTGTCTTCGACCTACAAGGACGCGGTCGCTTTTGCCATTCTGATTTTGATCCTGCTGTTCCGGCCTTCCGGCTTGTTGGGATCAACCGTGCAAGAGAAGGTCTGACACCTCCGACCTCTGGTTTTCTTGTTTCCTATGTCTCGCTACATCCGCAATCTACTTATTGCCCTGGCCGTGCTCGCCATCCTTTACGGACTTAACTTTGTCTTTGCGGGGCGAATGATTAGCCCGTACCTCAGCCGCATGCTGATGCTTTGTGGCATCGCGATCACGATGGCGGTATCGTTGAACCTCATCAACGGTTTCACCGGGCAATTTTCTATTGGACACGCGGGCTTTATGGCGGTGGGTGCGTACTCATCAGCATATTTTTCAGTTAACTATGGCGTCCGAATTGCCGCGGCACTCGGCGACGGCACCCTGGGTTGGGTGATAGCACTCCTGGCAGCTACCTTGATTGGCGCCGGCTGCGCCGCGGTGGCGGGACTGGTAGTCGGTGTTCCCTCGCTGCGTTTAAAGGGCGACTATCTGGCGATCGTAACGTTGGGCTTTGGCCAAATCATCGTCGTATTCCTCAACAACATCGAGGCCATTGGCGGTGCTCGCGGGTACTCAGGAATCCCGATAGTTAAGAGCGTCTTCTGGATTTTTCTAATTGCCATTCTCACCATCGTCATCGTCTATAACATCGTTCATTCAGCTTTTGGGCGAGCGTTGATATCAATCCGCGAGGACGAAATCGCGGCAGAAGCGATGGGCGTCAACACCACGCGCTACAAAGTGATGGCGTTTGTGATCTCTTCGGCAATGGCCGGCGCGGGCGGAGTGCTGCTGGCGCACTTTGACGGTTACCTCAATCCCAAGTCGTTTGAGTTCATCAAGTCGTTCGAGATTCTAATCATGATCATCCTCGGCGGGTTGGGCTCGATCGTCGGCTCGGTGCTGGGCGCGATCCTGCTTACGATCCTGCCTGAAGCATTGCGCGGCTTTGCCCAATATCGAATGGTGATCTATTCACTGCTGCTAATCGTCCTGATGATCACGCGGCCGCAGGGCCTGCTGGGAAAGACTGATCTCTTTAAAAAGTGGCGCGCGCGTCTGCGCGGCAAGCGAGACGGCGAAAATCCCGTTGGCGAGGCAGGCGCTGCGATCAAGAAGGAAAAAGTATGACCAGCGGAAACGGCAAACCAACAGCGACCAGCAAGGGCCGCGACATCGTACTGAAGACCAACAAAGTCACGATCCGGTTTGGCGGCCTGACTGCAGTCAAGGAACTCGACATGGCGGTGGCCGTAGGAGAGATCTATGGTCTGATCGGTCCTAATGGCGCCGGCAAGACGACCATCTTCAATTTACTTACCGGCGTCTATGAACCAACGTCCGGCGAGATCTACTTTGAAGAGAGACGCATCGATGGCAAGCGACCTTACGAGATCTCACGTTGCGGCGTCTCGCGCACGTTCCAGAATATTAGATTGTTCCCCGGAATGACGGTGCTGGAAAATGTCATGACCGCGTGTCACATTCATGCGCGCCAAAATCTCTTCGATGCCGTGGTGCGCTCGCCCCGGTTCGTACGCGACGAACTCGAGCACCGGGATTTCTCGCTTGAGCTGCTGGAGATCTTCGATCTGGCAGACTCCAGAGATGAAGGCGGCACGAGTCTGCCCTATGGCAAACAGCGGCGGCTGGAAATTGTTCGAGCGCTGGCGACGCGGCCCAAGCTCCTGTTGCTGGACGAGCCGGCTGCGGGACTGAATCCGTCCGAGCAGGAAGACTTGATGCTGCTGATTCAGCAGATACGCGACCGTTTTGGTCTGACGATTCTGCTGGTCGAGCACAATATGAAAGTCGTCATGGGCGTGTGCGAAAGGATTCAAGTCGTTGATTATGGCAAATCGATCGCACTCGGGGTGCCGGATGAAATCAAGAACGATCCCAAGGTGATCGAAGCGTACCTGGGAGATTAGATGATTCTCTGTACGAACTTCTGGGCGGGTGTTAGCCGCAACCAGAGGCAGTAGCACTTGGCTAGGCCGGCCTCCGGCCTTCAGTTCCGTTAGGAGCGCGATATTTATAGTACCGCGAGCCGATTGAATGCGAGCTCCGGAGGAGCGGAACTGACAAATCCAAGCGGTAATATATGTCGCTCCTACGGAGCTTCTGAGTAACTTTGCAGCACTTGGAACTATAAATATTTCGTACCTACGGGACTTACATTGAGGCCAAACCTCACTTAAGAAATGCTTGTATTAGACAACGTCTCAGTCAACTACGGCGCAATTGAAGCGCTGCGCGGCGTCTCGATGCGCGTCGAGCAGGGAGAAGTCGTCACCCTGATTGGCGCGAACGGCGCCGGCAAGACCACCACGCTGCGCACAATCACGGGCCTGCTCGAGCCGCGCGAAGGCAGCGTTACTTTCGAAGGTGAGGAGATTGGCGGCACGCCCACGCATAAGTTGGTCGCGCGCGGCATTTCCATGTCACCCGAAGGCCGTGGCGTCTTCGCAAATCTCACCGTGCGCGAGAACCTGCAAATGGGTGCTTATCTGCAGAAGAATCGGGCTCAGATTGCTGCTGACATGGATCGCTGCTTCAAAATGTTTCCGCGTTTGAAAGAGCGCGAGACTCAAAAGGCGGGCACACTCTCTGGCGGCGAACAGCAAATGCTGGCGATGGGCCGCGCCTTGATGTCGCGGCCGCGTCTGCTGTTGTTGGACGAGCCTTCACTCGGCCTGGCGCCGCTGGTCGTGCACACAATCTTTGAAGCCATAGACGAAATCAGGAGCAAAGGCACGACCATCCTTCTGGTCGAACAAAACGCCCACGCCGCACTCAAACATTCCGATCGCGCCTATGTTTTGGAAACCGGCGGCATCACCATGGAAGGACCCTCGAAAGATCTCGCCAACGATCCTCGGATTAAGGAAGCTTACCTGGGCGAATAAAGGAGCGCAGGCATCCTTGCCTGCGGTTCGCCCGCATCTTTGCGGGCGATTTTTCCTGCGGACTTCAATGAGACTGTTAGCAGACGGTGTTCACTCGAAAGTTCGATCCAAATTTCTTTGTCGCCAACACCTCACGCGCAGTTTGTCTATCCCCGTTGCAACTGATCCTTCGCGGCGCATCCAGGAATTTCAAATCAAACTTCAGCCTTCGATACAGCGCGACTATACGCTTGGTTGCCTGATTGGAAAGCAGTACCGGCCCGTGATGCTTTGCGAGCAACTCGGCTGTGCGCACTTGATCGTCCCACGAAAACCCGCCGGCGCTGTAGGCAGTGAATTCCACGTCGTACGGCGGATCGGCATAAATGAAATCGTCCGGCTCGATCGAGAGTTGCGCGAGATCCTTATTAGTGAAGGACCAAGTGCGAAATAACTTCCGATATGAGTGAAAGTCGGTCGCATAATTCACTGTCTTGTATCGGCCGAAGGGAACATTGAACTCGCCGCTCTGATTGAAGCGGCAAAGGCCATTGAAGCAAGTTCGGTTCAAATAATAGAAAAGTTGCGCGGCTTCGCTGGTCTTTGCGCCACCTTCCTTTATGATCCGGTTAAAGCGCGTGCGGTGCGCATAGAAAAGCTCCTGGTCATAACGCGCCTCGATCTCCATCGAGAGCCCACGCCGGAGTTGACCGTAAAAATTAATCAAATGCGGATTTAGATCGTTGAGCAGGGCTCGCTCCGGCCGCAAACCCAAGGCGACTGCCAACCCGCCGCAAAAGGGTTCGACATAACGACGCTGCTGATGATGCTGACGCCACAGTGGTTCAATGTGCGGTACCAGCCAACGCTTCCCGCCCGCCCACTTCAGGGGCGGAACTGGCAATCGCAGGGATTGCTCTTGATTAGACTCCTCGACCGCACGCATCGTCGCTCTTGTCGTCACGATCCGCACGATAGCAGATGCGGATGAGTCGTCAAAATATCGTCGGCAATAGAACTCTAAGTTTGGTAATTATCCCTTGACTGTAGGTACATAATCTGTTAGTATTTGGGCATGGCAAAAACGAAAATCAAACGCCCGAAAATGACGAGATACACGTTCAAGGATTTCGAGAAACAATTCCCGAATGATGATGCTTGCCTTGATTGGCTGAGAGACTACCTCTACCCGGACGGCATCTTTTGCGAACCGTGCGGCAAGGTCACAAAGCATCACAAGGTTGCTTCGCGCCGCTCCTATTCTTGCCAGTATTGCGGCCACCACGTTCACCCGACCGCCGACACGATCTATCACAAGTCCAGCACGTCGTTGAAAACGTGGTTCCACGCGATCTATTTGATGGCGTCTACTCGTTGCGGCATCTCTGCGAAACAGCTTGAGCGTGAAACCGGAGTCACCTACAAAACCGCGTGGCGCATGTTCAAGCAGATTCGCAAGATGCTGGAAGAGGATCACGATCCGTTTACGGGTAGCGTTGAAGCCGATGAAAGTTTTTTTGGCGGCAAGGCCAAGAACATGCACGAGTGGAAACGCAAACAGAAGATTCAAGGTCGCGGGTCTGTCGGCAAGGTAGCAGTCGCGGGTGTGCTTCGAAGACAAGGCGCGGTGATCGCCAAAGTCATCACCGATACTGAAGCCGCTACGCTCATTCCGTTTGTCGAGGAAAGAGTTTTGCCAAGCACGATGGTCTTCACTGACGAGTGGCCCGCCTACAATGACCTTGGCGTATCTGGATACCAGCATAGGCGCGTTCATCATTCCGCTAAGGTTTGGGTTCGTGGCGATGCTCATACAAATGGAATCGAAGGGTTTTGGTCGCTTGTCAAAAATGGAATTCGCGGCGTCAACCATTCAGTCAGCGCAAAATATCTGCAAACCTATTTGAACGAGTACGCATTCCGCTATAGCCGCCGCTTTGATGTTACCCCGATGTTTGAATCCTTCCTGAAACAAGTCGAGAAACAAAACTAAACCTTAAGGGAATGGGCTAACGAACTGGCTTGAACTTAATAGCAAAGTCGTCTCCCTTCAATGATCTGACTCTCCCAACAACGTCTTTGTACAGTAGCCAACTGTTACCACCTGTCACAACTTCTCCGGCTAAGAGCGCGTCTGGGTCGCCGGGATAGGCCATCACCAATCTCACGGGAAGGTTTTTCTTAAATGCCAGTTGTAGATGCTCACGGGCTTTTTCGCGCCCCACAGGGTTTTTCCAACGTTTCAGAGTATCTTTATAACGACGTGGCGGATGCCCGGGATCGAATGGAGGTTTGAAGAACACAGTCCAAAGACTAATTACAAGAGCGCCATCCTTAGCGATATCCGAGCTCGTCTTTCGGTGGTTTCGTAACTCAGCACCGAAGGCAGCAAACGAGCGTTTGAGGCCCATACGTTTAGCAGGCATACCTTCTTAGACTCCTTTCGTTTAGTAACCGAAACAAACCAGATTCATTCAGCAACGGACATTTAGTTTTGAGGGGGCGACGGGTTTACCAGGCACGTCGCCTTTTAGTTTTTAGAGATTCGCCTTATCGTCAGCAAGCGTTTCCATTGATACACGCCCCAGCCTCGCGTAATGCAATAGAACTATCAAGTCCGGCTCCCGCCTTCCGGTTTCAAAGCTCGAAACAACCGTGTAGGTTGTTTTCAATTCCAGTAGTCTCGCCATTTCAGTCTGACTCACTCCTAGCCGTTCCCGAATTGCTAATAGCTTGCGGGCCAGATGCTTAGGTTTTTGCCGCCGCTGTCCCATTCAGGAGTTTCCTCCTGATAGGGCAAGAATTAGCTTGCGGCTATTTCTTGTTAGATATAAACTGCGCGCCGAATTAGAGGATTGCCGGAACGCCCGTACCAGACGGGCGAAGGTCATTAGTCGGTTTGTCCTCGCTGCGCGTTAGTTAACATCCGATCTTTTCAAACAGCATATGGGAAGCACAGCGGAGTAAGCAAGAGTGAGCTTGCCGAAACCATGCTCCCATTAGCGGCGACCGTTAACGGTGGGTCAACGGTTTGCCGCGCCAGCGGGGAAGCCTTGGGGCGTCAGGGTAGGCGCTCGCCGACTTCCCCGCTCTAATCTATGTACGTTGTCACTCCCAACGATCCGATCTATCACATCGCGTTCAATCAGCACCTAACCGTGTGCATGTTGCACTTGAGTTTCGATCCTGAGCATCGCAAGCGCAGAACCGATAAGCGACTTGTAGAAGAAAATCCCGCAAGTCAATCTACGGCGATCTGCCGCGAGTGCGAACGCAGAGTACGAGAGCGACTAACCTTGGCCGCGCTTCTTGCCTGACTCAGGTTCGGAAACTTTCCGACTAGCGAGACGCAAGGCATTCTCAAACCCATCTCGTGTTATGCCTGTATCTTTCTGGTCTTGAGCAGTTGGCCTTAACGGACTCTTGGCCTTAGTTTCGGCACGTTTCTTCTCACTTGCTTCTCTTGCCATTTTGAACCCCTCATCATTGAGTAAAAAGTCTTGAATGCGCCATGCGGGAATGACGGCCATCTGGCCTGAATTTGAGTAGGCCACGGCATCTGTCTTCACCTCAGTTTCTACGCCCCCTACCAATACCTTAGCCCATACCTCTTCTTTGTAAGGCAAATCGGCGCAAGCGATGCCTAAGAGCCAAGGGCCAAGCATGTTGATGGCGACCGACTTCAGCATTTCTTCTATTTCTTCTGGGGCATCACCTCTGAATTCTGACGGACGCGGAATCCAAGGAGATAAATAAACGAATACCGGGGAGCCGCTAGATCCCCTCAGGGAACGAACCTCTACTAAGTATAGCTTTTGCTTGTGCCCTCTGTGGTCGGCAATTTCTTCCTCTGGCATCATGCTGATATTCCCAAACCTGACCGAAGGTAAGTTGCGCTGCAGTCCACTATGAGTGATGAATCTGCCGACCGTAAAAACCTCATCGCCGGGGCCAATTTCAAACTCCGCGAGTTTGTCTTCATTAGCAAATTCCCGGAGAGGAATTGCCCACAACTTTAGCCTTTCAGGCTGAATATCTTTAATCTGTACCGCCGCGATGTCGTCTCCGTCAGGGTGCGGAATCCAATCCTCTTGTTTGTATTCTCGTATCTCCGTATCACCTTGCAACGTATTGATTCGAACGACAGGAGAGCAAAACGGAGCGTCAATAACATGACGGTTTGTGATCGCATAAACGTATCCATAACCCGGATTTTCCTCTGAAGGAACTATTGCGAGGAATCCAGTGCCGCCCGCAGCGATGCCCTCCTGCGCTGCCTCTTCGGTAGGGTACAAGTAGATGACACAATCAAGGTAGATGTCTCTTATGCGCGGCACAAACTTCCAGACATGGAAAGGTTCATCCTTGTTAGAGTATCTTAGCTCTTCGCGTAAATCATACCGCTTGCGGCTACCTACCGCAAGGGGATAATTACCTTAAGTTTGTTTGCCTGAGGTGAGACTTGAAGAAGGAATGAGTGACTCGGATTCTCTTCACCTTACATAAGGGCATTCAAAACTATTGCCGTGATTGCCGGCAGGACCGAGAATATGAGCGTGGATGGGAGCAGGAGTCAGACGCTAGCCTAAGTTTGAAGTGATCTACTTCCCATCCTCGCTGACGTCGATGGAGATTGAGTGCTTCTTCTTTCTAATCGGCACGCCGGCCATCACAACTATCGAAGTGGTCTGGCCCGCAGCCAGAGCCGGCACCTTGGCGAAGACAGTCGCCGCTTTCTTCTGCTCAAACTTTCCCGCCTTCCAAACTATCAACCGAAGAGTCGATGTCCCGGCATTGCCGCCCCCTTTGTTCGCGACTTGGATCTTCACTTCACCCCTGGGCGGGTTCGTCAACTCAAAGTGATCGATGACCAGATCCGGGAGACGACGATTTGGAAGCGTTGGCTTTGCTCGATCATTAGACTGGGCGGCCGTGACGCCTGCGGCTCCCAATATCAGCAGCATTGCCAGAAGCAGACGTTGTCCAGGATGAGTGGTTCGCTTCGGGCTCAATTGTCCTCGCATGATGATTCTCCTTGTCATTTGGCCTAAGAGGCCATTCCCGGGCCAAAAGCGCCGCACAGATGATCCGAACATTACCATTCAGGTCAGACGCACTCAACGCCAGATACCGATATGGGTTCACTTGCGAAACGACCTTGCATAAGCCCGGTCGCTCTCAAACGGATTGATTTTGCCTGGGACACCGGGTCAGTGAATAGACCTTTTGGCGAGACCTATTTGGCAAGTCCGTTCTTAACGAGGGCCCTCGAAATGGTGCCGGAGGTCGGACTCGAACCGACATGAGGAGTGAACCTCGCCAGATTTTGAGCCTGGTGCGTATACCAATTTCGCCACTCCGGCATTCATAAAGACGGAAATTGTCAGGCCATATTAGGCCAGCAAGTGGGCAGCGTCAACTTTGCCCGTGCCTCAGTGCGCCAGCTGCGTCGCTCTAAATTCATCAGAAAAGGCCCATGAAACCCCGGATCCCGCCAACGTAAAAGAATGTTTGCCAACTACGGCTTCCTGTTATACAATTCTTTAGCCAGTCTGACGCTGGCCTCGAACCACTGTAGTCTCTTCCCCCCGCCCGGCGAAATAGCCCTGAGGCACTTCTCATTCGTCTAAGCCGAGAACATTGCCGTCACTGCCAACTTAACTATGCCTGAAAAAATCGCCAAGCCCCGTCTCCTGATTGTCGATGATGAAGTAGAAGTCCGCAGCGTCCTCCGCGACCTGTTGGGCGACACGTACGAGTGCGCCGAGGCAGCCTCTGCGGAAGAGGCGCTGACGCAGTTACGAGAGACGAATTATGAGTTGGTGATCAGCGATATCACCATGAGCGGGATGACCGGCCTCGAGATGATTCCGCATGTGAAGGTTGCATCTCCCGACACAGTCATCGTGATGATTAGCGGAATGCAAACAATCGAGAGTGCCATCAACGCGCTCCGTCTAGGGGCGTTCGATTATCTGATGAAGCCCTTCGACCTCCGTCAGGCAGAAGCCGCAGTGGCTCGGGCTCTCGAGCATCATGAGCTGGTCGTTGCAAAGCAACGCTACGAAGACCATCTGGAAGAGCTGGTCGATCAGCGCACCGCCGAGTTGGATCGGACACTCGATTCGCTCGAAAACGCCTATCGCTCGACGTTGCAGGCCTTAACCGCCGCCCTCGAGACGCGCGATGCCGAAACCCACGGACATTCGGAACGCGTGGTGACTTTCAGTCTCAGACTGGGACGCGAATATGGTTTGAGCACGCCGCAAATGAAGGCCCTGGAGTTCGGCTCGCTGCTGCACGACATCGGCAAGATTGGCGTACCCGACGCTATCTTACGGAAACCCGCGAAGCTGACAGACGAAGAGTGGGTCCGGATGCGCGAACATCCGATGCATGGCCAACAGATTTTGCGCGGAATCAAGTTTTTGGAAGGCGCTGCGCGAGTGGTAGCTCAGCATCATGAAAAATGGGACGGCTCAGGCTATCCGCTGGGACTTAAGGCTGACGAGATCGATATCTGTGCCCGCATCTTTTCCGTAGCGGACGCGTTTGACGCCATCACGAGCGACCGCGTTTACCGGAAGGGCCGGCCGTACGAGGCCGCGACGGCGGAGTTAGACGAATGGGTCAACCGGCAATTTGATCCGAAAGTTGTCGAGGCATTCCATCGAGTTCCCAAAGAAGATTGGGATGAATTGCGACGCCGGTCCCTGATGCGCAAACCGCCCGAGCCGGAATGGCAGCCGCCCGCTCCGGCGATAGAATCACAGCTGAATGCACCTATTAGCTAAAAAGTTTAGAGGTCAGCCCCGTCATCAATTCCGACGCTACTAAGGCACGACGTAGCCCCGGCGGCTTCGCAAATGCAAACCCACCCGCCGGGAAGCAACTTCAACTCTTCGATATTCGCCTGGTTTGGCCAAAGCGAGCGGACGAGTCGGGCGGTAAGTGATGACGTACTGCGAGCCGATGTCACGAGAGATGCTTTCAGCCTGGCTCAATAAACTCTCGGTAGAATCCGGGAGCAGAATCCGGCCGCCGCTTTCTTCGGCAATAGTGACAAGTTGCTTTTCGCTATCACGCGTCGCGCGCTCGTATTCTTTGCGTTTCCGGCGCATCGCCACATCCGTATCAATCGAACCAATTTTGAAACCAGGCGTGCGAGTCGTACCCGGAGGTAGCGTGGGATCGCCGTTAGCCACCGGATTGCTTCCAGGATTGGCATCGCGTTGCACGCCGTCGCCGCCACGAATTACTTTGGTTTGAGTTTGCAGAGTCTGCCGTTCGAGCACCGTGTAACTGATGATGTGCACGCTTGCCTGAATCGAATTCAGTTTGTTTAGAGCGTTCGTCATGGTGACTTGTCCACCAGACGCATCGACGCCGTCCGTGATCAAAACGATATGACGAGTGCCCGCCGGCGTCTCTTTGAACTGATCGGCGGCAGCGGCGATCGCGCTTGCCACGCGGCTGCTCTTACCGGAGTTCAGCTTCGTCTTGAGCACCTTTGCGATCGCGGTCCTGTCTGTGGTCCAGCTTTGCAAAAGCTCCGGCTTGTTCGCGAATTGCATGACTGCTATTCGATCGCCAGCATGAAGCGCCGAGATGATTCGCATCGCGACGTTCCGAGTAAGATTTGTGTCCTTCAACCCCAGCGTGTTACCGGTGTCGAGCAACAACAGCACGTTCGCGGGCAAGTGCTGAATGCTTCTGATTTGCTGCGGCTGGCCATCTTCAAGCACGAGCACGTCGTCAATTTCCAGCGCCGGATCATAATGACCGTACGCATCTGTTGCCGCCACGGGAAGTCTAACTTCCTCCGTGAACACACGCACCGGTTCCTGCTCTTCACTCTTAGGCGTTGGCGAGGGTTTCGGATTGACCTGCGCTCGTGCCGCGGCCGCTGAAAAGACCAATACCAAAATAATTAGCAATGGTGAGCGCAAACTTGATTCACTTCCCAGGCTTTGGTTTTGGATGTACGGGAGGTTTGATGCCTCAGGTCATGCTTTTCAGTTGCCCGACGCGATCAAGAAACTAACGCCCGATCTTGCGCGCCTGGGCCTGCACGGCCGTAATCGCTATTGCGTCAACGATGTCTTCGGCCTTGCAACCCCGTGAAAGATCGTTCGCTGGTGAGTCCAGACCCTGCAGGATGGGTCCAATCGCGTTTGCGCCGGCGAGCCGTTCGGTCAACTTATAAGCGATGTTGCCCGATTGCAGATCAGGAAAGATCAGCACATTAGCCCGGCCGGCTACGCTCGACCCCGGCGCTTTCGATTGGGCGATCGCCGAAACAAGCGCGGCGTCGGCTTGCAGTTCACCATCGATCTCGATCTCCGGCGCCCGGGCACGCACTGTTCGCGTCGCTTCGACGACCTTATCAATCAGCCGATGACTGGCACTGCCTTTGGTGGAAAAAGAAAGCATCGCTACGCGTGGCTCAGCGCCAAGCAAAGCGCGACAAGAATCCGCGGAAGCGATCGCGATCTCTGCCAGCTCAGCAGCGCTGGGTTCGATCACTACGCCACAGTCAGCGAAGATCATGGCCCCATTGTGACCCAGACTCTGATCGCGCAACGCCATTAGAAAAAAGCTGGAGACGAGTTTGAAACCCGCGCGCACGCCGATGCAATGCAGGGCTGCGCGCACAGTATGCGAAGTCGTATTAGTGGCTCCCGCTACCGAGCCGTCGGCGCGGCCGTCGCGCACCATGAGGTTGCCGTAGTAGAGCGGATCTCGGAGGGCGGTGCGCGCTTCATCAAGCGTGAGGCCCTTCGCGCGTCTCGCCTCGTAAAGCAAAGCCACCATTTTGTCGAAATCGTTCGCGCGTTTAGGATCGATTACTTCAACTCCACCGAGATCGGCGCCCGCCTGACGGGCAGCAGCGCGCACTTTTTCTTCATCCCCGAGAACCGTGATCCGCGCCAGCCGTTCTCGCACGGCGGCGCCGGCGGCGGCCAGGATACGCGGATCTTCTCCCTCAGGCAGAACTATGTGTTGGAGTTTGGCCGCAGCTCGTTGGCGAAGTTGATCGAGAATGGACACGAGTAGTCAGTAATTAGGCCTAGTTGTCAGTGTTAAGTAAAGCGTTGGCAATTTATCATGAGAAGCGTCAGCCCGAAAGCTTGGCCAGTAGCGTCCCCACTTGTGCGAGATCTTCCTGTTAGCTACAACGATCCACGAATTACACGAAGCGAGGTGATTCTGTGGGTTTCGTGTGACTTGGTGGATCGTTCTTCTCCAAGCGAGGAGAACGCACGAAACCATTTTCGACCCCATCCGCCGATGCTAAAGCTTGCTCCCCTTCGACAGGTCGGCTAGACTTTCGGAAAAGGACGAAGGAGTTCTTCAGCGCGAAACCAACAACTGGCAAATAACTACTAACAACTGTCCATTGATTATGTCCAAGTCTCAACTCAAAAGCCGAATGAAGAACCTGCTCATGTTTCTACCGAACATGATCATTTTGTGCGCCAAATTGATGGTTGACTCGCGCGTGCCGCGAACTGAGCGAGCGTTGTTCGCGGGCGCTCTAATTTACGCCATCATCCCGTTCGACTTCATTCCCGACATGATTCCTTTCGTCGGCCAGATAGACGATCTGTTTTTGATCTCGCTGACGATCCTGCGGTTAATTGATCGCACCGACGACCGCATCGTGCGCGAACACTGGCGCGGCGGCGGCGACATTGTCGCACTGGCCGAATCCGCGGCGACGGTCACTCCCCTGTTGATTCCACGCCGGATTAGCCGCGTGCTGCTATCCAGAGTAAAACCCACCGCCGAAGGCTCAGGCCTGCTGGTGAATGCTTCAAAGTTTGAGCCGCTGTTGGTTGAGGTTCCGGAGAGAAAACCGGGTCAGAAACCCGACCGTCAGGGAGGGCAGGATACGAGTAGATCCACCCGAAACGCGAAATCAGCTTAACGCCGATACAGCAGCCTGCGGGGCCACGACCTGTTCAACTTCCGCTCGATCCACGCGTCGATAAAGAATGTCGCGCTGCTGAGGAATGAAACCCGCTTCGCTAATCAAATAACGCAGCATCTTTTCGTCAGCTTCATTGTGCGCGCCAGCCGCTGAGACCACATTTTCTTCAATCATGATCGAGCCCATGTCGTTGGCGCCAAAGCGCAGGGCGACTTGTCCCAGACGCAAACCCTGGGTCAGCCAGGACGACTGAAAGTTTTCAATGTTGTCCAGAAAAAGGCGGGACACCGCCAACATTTTTAGATAGTCGATGCCAGTGGGTTCGTCTTTGATCCGGCGGCCGAGGGCAGTGTTCTCGCGTTGAAAGGTCCAGGGAATGAAAGCGGTGAAGCCGCCCGTCTCGTCCTGCAAGTCTCGTATCCGTTGCAGGTGACGCACTCGGTGCTTGATGCGGTCGCCAATGCCGAACATCATCGTGGCCGATGATCGTAAACCGACCTGATGGACAGCTCGCATCACCGCCAGCCATTCGTCGGTGGTGCATTTGGTCGCTACCTTCTTGCGCACTTCATCATCAAGAATCTCGGCTCCGCCGCCGGGCAGACTGTACAAGCCCGCTTCTTTCAAGCGTCCCATGATCGTTTCGTAATCCAGACCGGAGATCAGATGAAGGTTGTGGATTTCCGGCGGCGAGAAACAGTGCAACTGAAAGCCCGGATACTTCGCGCTTAAAGTACGTAAGAGGTCTTCATACC
>WNFP01000669.1_pt1 | contig 27938 bp, 28 predicted proteins | sample 5400201 | NCBI WGS metagenome assembly WNFP01 (sample SAMN13153355, study PRJNA577476) | soil metagenome | isolation source: 115 cm saprolite under Madrone tree | place: USA:California | collected 2016-06-14 | reverse complement strand
CGGGGGCGCGGGCAAATCGACGACCACGCTCTCCTGCTTCGGAAGCGCGCTGCGCATTGCCGGCGATGATTTCGTTCTCGTCGATTCAGGCCCGCCGGCCACCGTCTATAGCCTCTACGGCGCCACCAAGCTCGCGGGCGCGACATTGGCGCGCTTTCCGGCTTTGGCGGCCCGATTGGGGCATCCCCATGGCAGCGTCGAGGAGAAGAGCCTGTTTTTCCTCGATCGGATCGATCGAAACGCTCTCATCGAAAGCTTTCCCTTGAAGGCTCTGTTGGCGCTCGAATTCGTCGACGATTGCGATACCGAGATCGTGCCGACGAGCGCCGCCGCGGCGCTGCAGGCCTGCGCACCGAACACGATGTTCCTGCTGCCGGGCGACCGCGAGCTCGCATTTCGCAAGATCGCGCGGCTGACGCGCAGTCTGCCCTGCTATCGGCTGAAGCTAGGGCGCGATCTCAGCCAGATTCCCCGACGGATCGTCGACTTCCTCGATCGGCATTGACCGGTCATGGAAAGGCCGCTCATCAGCGTCGTCATTCCGGTCTATAACGCGGCACCCTTCCTGGCCGAGGCGCTGACAAGCGTCTTTGCCCAGGACCATCGTCCGATCGAGGTGATCGTGGTGGACGACGGTTCGACGGACCAGTCGTTGGCCATCGCCAAGGCCTGGTCGCCCTCGCTGCGAATCCTGCAACAGGAAAATGCCGGCCAGGCGGCTGCGCGCAATCGCGGCATCGAGCGCGCGCGGGGCGCTTATGTCGCCTTCCTCGACGCCGACGATCTCTGGCCCAAGGACAGTCTCAGCCGTCATCTCGACCTGCTGCAAGGGCGCGGCGATCTCGATTTCGTGCTGGGTCGCATCCAAGTGGATTACCAGCCATCGGCCGGCGAGGGCGCCTTGCTTTTTCGTGGAGCCGACCAGAACGTTGCCTTGTTCCTATTCGGTGCCGGGCTGTTCCGGCGCTCGCTCTTCGATCGCGCCGGGTTATTGTCGGAGGACTTGCGGAATTCCGAGGACGTCGATTGGTTCCTGCGGGCCCGGGAAGCCGGCGCCGCCTGGCTGCTCCTGGACGAGGTCGGGTTGATCTATCGCCGGCACGGGGCGAACCTGACCGATCAGTTGCCCTTGAAAAGAACCGAGATATTCCGGGTTCTCGCGCGATCTGCCGCCCGGCGCCGGTCGCGCCCGGCCGCGGCGTATCCCGCCTTGGATCTTCTGACCGATCGCCGAGAGGTGGGCAAGGGCGGGTCCGCGAACAGAACCGAGAGCGCGTCCCGGAGCAAACAATGACGCCGCCCAGCCCGCTTATCAGCATCGTCATCCCGGTCTACAACGCTGCCGCGTTTTTGGCCGAGACGCTGGCGAGCGTCTTTGCCCAGGATCAGCGCCCGATCGAGGTGATAGTGGTCGACGATGGTTCGACCGATAAATCTCTCGCCATCGCCAAGGGCTGGGGTTCCGCCTTGCACATCCTGCAGCAGGCCAATGCCGGCCCGGCGGCGGCACGCAATCGCGGGGTCGAGATGGCGCGTGGCGAATATCTGACCTTCATCGATGCCGACGATCTATGGCCGCAAGGGCGGCTGAGGCGCCATCTCGGCGTTCTCCAGGGGCGGCCCGATCTCGATATGGTGCTGGGCCTCGTCCAATTGGACTACCGGGATGAGGCCGGGCGGTCCGCCGCCCGATTTCGATCTGCCGACCAGGATATCGCCCTATTCAGTTTCGGTGCCGGGCTTTTCCGGCGCGGCCTCTTCGATCGCGTCGGCCCGTTGTCGGAGGACCTTCGGGACACGGAGGATGCCGATTGGTTCATGCGGGCGAGGGAGGCAGGTGCCTCCTGGCTCCTGGAGGATGAGGTGGCACTGATCTATCGTCGCCATGGCGTTAACATGACAGAGCGACTGCCGCTGGCAAAATCCGATGTCTTTCGGGTTCTCGCCCGGGCCGCGGCGCGTCACAGGGCGCGCGCCGGCACGGAACTTCCCGCGTTCGATCGGCTGTCCGACCGCCGCGCGGCCCTCCAACCTAGCGGGAAGGAGAAGGCCAAGTGATGCCGTTGCCGATCTCGCCACCGATCAGCGTCGTCATCCCGGCCTTCAACGCCGCTTCGTACCTGCGCGAGGCCATCGCCAGCGTCCGGACGGAAGTCGGGGATCGCGCCGAAATAATCGTGGTCGACGATGGATCGAGCGACGACACTGCGGCGATAGCCGAAGCCCATGCCGATAGCGTGACCTGCATCCGTCGTATTCGACGGGGCGGCGCGGGGGCGGCCCGTAACCAGGGTGTGGCGGCCGCGCGCGGCCGTTACCTCGCGTTTCTCGATGCCGACGATCGTTGGCCGGCCGGTCGCTTGCGCGCGCTTGCGAGCGCGCTCCACGGCGCGGCGGCGCCCCGGATTGCCTTCGGCCATGTGCGGCAGTTTCTTTGCCCCGAGATGGATCCGGAGGCTCGCCGCCGGTTGCGCTGCCCCGCGGGGCTCACGCCCGGCTATTGCGCCGGTGCGATGCTGATGCATCGCGAGGATTTTCAGCGCGTGGGACCATTCGATGAAGACCTGAAGTTGGGCGAGTTCATCGGCTGGTTCGCCCGGGCCCGCGACCTGGGCCTGGCTTCCGTCATGATCGCGGAGGTCGTGCTGGAGCGCCGCATCCACGGCGCCAACCAGACGATCCGCCATCGCGCCGACCACGCCGACTATATCCATGCCGTGAAACGCGCGCTCGATCGCCGGCGCCCGGGCTGATCATGACTGGGGCCCCGCTGCCGATTTGGTCGCCGCTGCCAACCGCAACCCAGTTGCGGCTGCTGCGCCTAGTGTTGGCCCCCTCGATCGAGGCCGATGACCTGGATGCCTGGGTGAAAAGCGTCGATCTACAAAATCTGGACGCGGGTTCTGTGCGATTGCTGCCCGCCCTCTATCTGCGGCTGGCGGCGGCCGGCATCGATCACCCCTGGCTTGCGATCATGCGCGGCTGGTATCGGCGCACCCTCTATCGAAATCGAGTGAGCGTGCATCGCGGCCTGGCCCTCGTGGACGAGCTGGCGCAGCGGGGCGTGGGGAGCTTGTTGTTGAAGGGCTGTCCGCTGACGGCCCTCTATTACGGCGACTTGGGCGCCCGGCCCATGGGCGATTTCGATATTCTGATCGAGGAATCGGTGCAGCGCCGCCGGATAGAGGAGATCCTGACCGATACGGGCCGCGCCAGGCTGAAGAACCGCAGCCTCCACGCCGACACATACGCCGATTGCGATGGCTTCGAATACGATCTGCATTGGTATCTATTGCCGGAGCTGGCCGTTCCCGGCTGGAGTGCGGGGCTGTGGCAGCGCGCCCAAAGTCTTTCTGTCGAGGGGCGTTCCTTCCGGACATTGGCGGGAGAGGATCACCTGTTTCATGCACTGATCCATGGCATGCGGGTCAGCGAGGTGCCGCCGCTGCGCTGGATCGTCGATGTGGCGACCATTGCCGCCAAGGGACCCCCAATCGACTGGCTTCGGATCGCTGAATATGCCGAGCGGACGGCGATCACCCCGCCGGTGGCCCAGGGGTTGGGCTTTCTTCTCGATTCGGGAATTCTGGGCGAGGGCGCGAAAGATGCCCGCGCCGCCCTGACCGCGGCACCGGTAAAGGACCGGCTGCTCTTCGCCGGGCTGATGCGCCCGCCGAGTCTGGCCTTTCGCTGTCTCAGGCCCTGGCTGATCTATCGTCGCTTGGCGCGGCTATCCCGGGCCACCGGTCTGGGCGCGCGTGAGCCGGGGTTTGCCCGCTTCCTCGCCGATCTCTGGAATTTGGAGACCCCGCGCGAGATTCCGGCGGACTTGTGGCGCAAGGTCGCGGAGCGGCTGCGCGCCCGGTTAGCGCGAAGCTGAAGGCGAGAATCGACGCACGGGCGTCATCGCAGCCTTCGAGTCAGCGCCGCGTTCCCGATCCAGATCATGGCGGTGCCATCGCTTTCTCCGGCCATCCGCAGGGCAGCGGAAGTGCCACGGGCACGTCAGGCATCCGGGCATGGATGATGCTGGCCCGGCCCACGATATAGGCGCTGGGCCGGCTGGCCGACCAGCGTCGGGGATTGGGCAGCACAGCCGCCAGGCGCGCTGCTTCAGCCGCCGAAAGCTCGGCGGCGGACGTCTTGAAGTGATATTGGGCGGCCGCTTCGGCGCCATAGACCCCGGGCGCCCATTCGACGACGTTCAGGTAGAGCTCCATGATGCGCCACTTGGGCCAGGCCAGTTCGATGAGCAGGGTAAAATAGACCTCCAGCCCCTTGCGCGGCCAGCTTCGATCGGGCCAGAGAAACAGGTTCTTGGCCGTCTGCATGGAGATGGTGCTGGCGCCCAGCAACTGCCCGCCCCGGTGATTGCGTTGCCAATCCTCCTTGATCGCCTTCCAGTCGAAACCGTCATGGCTGCAGAATTTTCCATCCTCCGCCGCCATGGCGGCGCGGATCAGATTGGGCGAGATCTCCGTAAGCGGCCGCCAGCTCTTGTGGATGCCGGATCCGTCGAGCAGGCGCAGCAGCATCAGGGGCGTCACCAGAGGCGGCGCATCCCGATAAAGCACGACCAGGAAGAACGACCAGATGAAGAATCCAGTGACAAAAAAAGCAAGGATACGGCCGATGGGCTTCAACATGGGCTAGCGTTATAATCCGACCATGTCGATCTTGTCGCCTCTGCCCGACGCCTCTCGCGGCCTTTCCCATGAGGCCGAGATTCGCTTGGCCGAACGCTTGGCCCGCGGCATCGCCCGCCTGTTCGAGGACATGGGCTGTGCGGCCATCGCCGAGTTTCCCCTGGCCAATGGCCGCCGCGTGGACGTCATCGCGCTGGATGGGCAGGGCACCACCTCCATCGTGGAAATCAAAAGCTCGGTGCAGGATTTCCGCAGCGACGGGAAATGGCGGGAATATCTCGATTTCTGCGATCGCTTCTATTTCGCCGTGGCGCCTGAATTTCCCCAAGACCTGTTGCCGGTCGAGGTCGGCTTGATTGTGGCCGACGATTGGCATGGCACGGTCTTGCGCGAATCGCCAGCCTTCACCATGAACGGCAGCCGGCGGCGCGCCCAAACCCTGCGCATCGCCATGACCGCCGCCCAGCGGCTACACCGCTTCACCGATCCAAGGCCTTGAAGACTCTTTGCGTCGTCGCCGAGTTTTGGATTGCTTTGCCGTTGCAGCGTCGCAACGACATGCAAATGGTCTCTCTCACATCAGTGCCCGCTCATAGGCGGTGAGGATCGCCTCGCGGTCCCAGTCGGCGAGCGCGCGGGCGCGGGCGGAATCGCCCAGGCGCCGACGGGCTTGTTCATCGCCGGCAAGAGCGGCGACGGCCGCGGCCATGGCCAGTCCGTCGCCCGGCGGCACGACCATCCCGCAGCCCTCGATCGCCGTGGCGATGGCTGTGCCGACGCCAGCGCCGGCAACCACCGGCCGACCGCTGGCCAGCATGAAGGCAAGCTTGGAGGGCATGACCAGATCGGCCGCATCGGCGCGCTGGGGCAACAGATGGATGTCGGCCGCGTTGAGCAGATCGTTCAAGCGTGCCACCGGCTGAATCGGCAGCCAATGGACCTGCGACATGCCGGCTGTCGCGGCGGCAAGACGCGGCCGGGCCGCGCCCGCGCCGGCCAACAGCAGATGGACCGGCGTGCCGGCAAAGGCGCGGGCAACCTCCGCCAAGGTTTCCACCCCCTGCTTCTCGCCCATGTTTCCGGAGTAAAGGGCGACCACAGCGCCTTGCGGCAGGTTCAATTCCTGGCGCAAGGCACTCGGCGCCGGTCGGATCGCCGATGTGTCGACCCAATTGGGAAACAGCAGACGGCGCTCGGCGGCGACACCCTTCTCGGCCAATCGCCTTACCATGGCTGGTGTGATGCTGCTGACGCACTCGAAGCGCCGCAGCAGGCAGGATTCGATAGCCAGCGCCGCACGGCGCAATCGGCCGCCGGCGACGATGCCCAGGGCGAAGGCGGCGTCGATCTCGAAATCCTGGATATGGAGCAAGGCGCGCGTGCCGGCCAACCAGGCCGCCAACCGCGCCCCCGGGGCCGAAACCAGGGCCGGCGCGATGGCGATCAGAACCTGGGGGCGGAAGGCGCGCGCTCGCCACAGGGCCACCGGCAGGCTGCTGATGGCGAAGCTCGCCAGATGGATCAACCGGCTCAAGCCCCTGGGCCGGGGAGGAACATAAAGCGGGCAACGATAGACCTCGACCCCCTCGATGATTTCACTGCGCCAACGCCATGACGAATGGCCCGGGCCGATGCGCCATTCGGGATAATAGGGCGGGGATGTGACGACCTGCACCTCGTGGCCGCGCCCGGCGAGCCAGGCCGCCATCTCGCCGGTGAACTTGCCGATGCCCGTCGGCTCGGGCGTGAAATTAAGGCCATAGATCAGAATGCGCACGAGGGCTCAGTGCTTTCGCGCGACGACGGTAAGACAGTCGCCAAAGCCCAGGCGATTGTTGAGCCAGAGCCAGGCGAAAAGAACACCGCGCGCCAGCAGGATCAGCGGCACCACCAACGTGGGATCGCGCAGAGCCCCGGTCACCTTGCCTGGCCGCGCCGTCAATCGGGCGATGATGGTCTGGGCGACCCAGAGAGCGGGGGTGACCTGCTTCAGCTTGCGAATCTCGAAACCCGATTCCTGCAGGGCCCGTATCAGGGTCTTGGGCGAGAAATGCACGATGTGAAAGGGGACGTGCCAATTGATCCAGGCGCGCTCGAAGCGCCGACGCAACCAGCTATGATTGTTGGGCAGGCTGATCCAGACCTCGCCGTTCGCCGCCAGCAGACGCCGGACATCGGCCAGCGCCTGGCGAATATCGAGGAAATGCTCCAGCACATTGGACATGACGATGACGTCATAGGGCTGCGCCGGCTGGAACGTCTCCAGCGGCTCTTCGTAGACCGTGAATCCCCCGGCCCGTGCGGCGGCAGCGGCGACGCCGTTGAGCTCCAGCCCTTCGGCTTGAAATCCATTGGCCCGATAGAGCGCGAGGCCGCGGCCCTCATTGCAGCCGATGTCGAGAAGCCGGCCCTGTCCGGGCCGTGCATGAAAACTGACATCGCCGTCGATCGCCAGCCACAGGCGATAGAACAACGGCGAGTGGAGCAGGCGGCGCAAGCCGCGATAGGAGCGTCCGGTCACCTCGCCAAAATTGTAATGCTCTTCATAAAGCCGGTTCAGCTCGGGCTGACTTGGCCGCGGGAGCGTGTGTTCGAGACCGCAGCGACGGCAGCCATGAATGGCATAGACGCCCGGCAGGCCGAAGCGGGTGTCCTGCACTCCTTCCAGCACCGGCACAAGCTCACTGCCGCAGAGCAGGCAGCGCGGCGCTTCTTTCCCGTCGATCATGATTCGAGTTCTAGCCGAAATCGCGCTGGCCGGCGACGATGGCGCCATAGACCTGTTCCATGCGCAGCGCGATGCTCGCCCAGTCGTAACGCCGCTCCACGGCGGCGCGGCCGGCCACCCCCATGGCGGCAAGGGTTGCCGGCTCGGCCAGCATTGCTGTGATACGCTCGGCGAAGGCGGCGGGATCGCAAGGAGCCGCCAGACCGGCATGATCGGCCACCACTTCGCGCCAGATATTGACGCGATCGGAGATCAGCACCGGCAGGCCGCAGGCCATGGCCTCCACCACCGCGATTCCGAAGTTCTCGCTGTAGGAAGGCAGCAGGAACAGCGCGGCGTCAGCGAAGGCGGCGAGCTTTTCCTCGCCCGCGAGCATGCCGGTGAAGGTGGTGCGATCGGCAATCCCGGCCTCGGCGACGAAACGCCGGCTCTCGGCCAAATAACCGCCATCGGGGCCGGCGATGACCAAATGCAGGTCTTTGCGCGCCAGGCGCCCGACGGCGCGGGCCAGGATATCCAGGCCCTTCTTGAAATTGATGCGACCGAGGAACAGCAGGATCCGGCGATCGCCGATCTCGGGATATCGCGCGCGAAAACTGCCCTTGGACGGGAGGGTGGCATAGTCTGCCGGGTCCAGGCCGTTGGGAATGACCACGCCGGGCGCGCCCTGCACGAACGGTTCGGCCAGGCGCATCTCGTCCTCGGCGGTGTAGTGGATCGCCGCCGCCCCGGCCAGGACCCGATTCTGGAACCAGAGATCGAAGATGGCCTTCTTCAATCGCCGCCGGCGATGGATATAGGGATCGAGGGAGCCATGGGGCCGGACGAGATAGGGCTTGGCGATCCGGCGGGCCAGGCTGCCGGCGGCCCAATCGTGGAACAGGTAGAGCGAATGAAGATGCAGCAGGTCGAACCCCGGCAGATCGTGGGCCAGGGCCTGGCACATTGGCCATGAGGCCAGCCAGATACGAGGCGCCTGCAGGGGGAAAAGGCGAATGCGGACCCGGTCGCGCGTCTGATCGCGGGGTGCATCCGCCGGCTGACCGAAATCCGTGGTGTAGATGGTCATGTCATGGCCGCGGCGCGCCAACGCACGAGCCATCTCGAAGCCCGCCTTGGCTGGCCCGCCGCTGGCAGGCGCCAGATCGCCGATAACATGGAGGATGCGCAAGGCTTGATTTCCTTAGTATTCGAAGGCGCCGTCGCAGGCTATAGCCGATGCTGGCTGCTGTCGCCAGGGCCAGGGCAATGATATGGTCCGCTTGCTTTGTCCCATTTTTTCCGCTGAATCGCACCGGCCCATCGCCGTTCCATGACCCCCGTCGTCCACGTCGCCGCCGACCTCGGCCAAGGCGGCACCGAGCGCTCGATCGAACTGCTGGCCACGGCCGCTGAAGGGCCTGGCGGCCAGCGCGTCGTGGCGCTCGATGGCGACGGGCCGACAGGCCAGCGCTTGCGGACGGCAGGATTGTCGGTGGAGATCTTCGCTGGGAATATCCCCGCCGCCGCCGCGGCCATCGCCAGCCGGGGCAGCGCCATAGCACTACTCAACCGCGCGGGCCGGCCGGAGGCCAAATGGAACGACTTGATTCGCCGCCTGGCGGGGGGCCCGGTCATGCCGCTGGAGGTCAATCATTTCGGCTGGCTCGACCGCGGCGCCATCGCCGACGGGCTGAAGGGCAGTTTCTGCGTCTCGGGGACCGCACTCGCCAAATATCTGCGCCAGATGTTCGGCCATTGGCCCAGTGCCGATGAATTTGCCAAGGCTCCCCTCGCGCTCTGCGCCGGCAACAATCCCGTGACCGCCATTGAAAGGCCGGCACAGGACAGGGCCGAATTGCGCCACCGCCTTGGCCTTCCGGCGGATGCCTTCATTGCGCTGCGCGTCGGCCGGCCCGATCCGCGCAAATGGAGCGATCTGCTGATCGTCCATGGCGCGCGGCTGCTGCGGGAACTACCGCGCCTGCATCTGGTGTTTCTTTCCGCACCCGCATCCCGCGAGGCTGTGATCCGCGCCGACATGGGCGGCCGCGCAACCTTGGCGCCCTTCACCACTGAGCGTGAGCAGGTGGCCCGCTACATGGCGGCGGCGGATGTCATGCTGCATTACGCCCGCTATGGCGAATCCTTCGGCTATGCCATCGCGGAAGCGGCGCTGGCCGGATTGCCGGTGATCGTCCAGGCAACGCCCTGGGGTGACAATGCCCAGGCCGAGCTGATCCGCGAGGGCGAGACAGGCTTCGTGGTGGAGGATTATGCCGGGGCGCGCCAGGGGCTAAGGCGCCTGATGGACGACAAGAACTTCGCCCGGGCGATGGCGAGCGCGGCGGCGGCCGATATCGCGCGGCGCTTTGGCGTGGGCGTCACCTGGAATCTGCTCAACGCCTTCATTGCCCATGCGGCGCGCGGCGGACGCGGCCTGCTCGTCGCGCCAGAGAATCTTGCCCGCGATCAGCGCGCGCGACTGGCGGCCGGCATCGCGAGCTATGGCGACAAGCATCCGCTCTTTCGGCGCCTGGCGGCCGAACGGCACCTATATTTGCGTCCCTGGTTCTGGCGGCTCGCGGCGACCGATGGCGCCGCAATCATGAAGCGACGGTTGGTCCAATGAACATCCTGATGTTCCTCCATGATGCCTTCGGCAGCCTGGGTGGCATCGCGCGCAACAACAGCGACGTCGTCGATGCCCTGGTTGCCGATAGCCGCGTGGCGCGGGTCGAAGCATTGCCGCGCATCCCGGGCAGGGGCGGGGAGCCCTTGCCGGCGAAACTCGATTGGCGGCGCGAAGCCGGAACGGGGCTCACGGCATATCTTCGTGCTTCGCTCAAATCAATGTTCACGAGCCGGCCCGGTCTCGTCCTTTGCTTGCATATCCGCCTGCTGCCGGTGGCCTGGTTGGCAAGCCTCGTAACCCGCGCGCCGCTCTGGCTCATGATTTTCGGCATCGACGCCTGGGAGCGGCCGCGCAATCCCTTGCTCACCTGGCTCACCCGTCGCGCCGCCCGGGTGATTTCCATCAGCGAGGTGACCACATCGCGCTTCCAGGCTTGGGCGCATGTTCCCGCCGATCGCCTGCGGCTTCTGCCCTGCATCGTCGACCTGCGGCGCTTTCAACCCGGTCCGGCCGACCCGGGCCTGGTGGCCCGCTATGGGCTGGCGGGAAAGCGCGTGCTGTTCACCTTCGGGCGGCTGGTGAGCGCCGAGCGCGCCAAGGGCATGGACGAGGTGATGGAGGCCATGCCCGGCCTGCTGGCCGAATTTCCCGATCTGGTCTATCTCATCGGCGGGGGCGGCCCGGATCGGCCGCGGCTGGAAGCCAAGGCGCAGTCCCTGGGCCTCGGAGCCCGCGTGATCTTCGCCGGACGCATCGCCGAGGAAGAAAAAGTGGCGCATTACCATCTGGCCGACGCTTATGTCATGCCGAGCCGGGGCGAGGGATTCGGCATCGTCATTCTAGAGGCGATGGCCTGCGGGGTTCCCGCGCTGGCCAGCCGCAAGGATGGCGGGCGCGAGGCGCTGCTCGACGGCAAGCTGGGCCTGCTGGTCGATCCCGACGATCCCGCCAGCGTCGCCTCCGGCATCCGCGCCGTGCTGGCGCGGCCCAAGGGGCGACCCGCGGGACTCGACTTCTATTCGGTCGAGGCGAACCGCGTGCGGGTGTCGCGGTTGCTCGACGAAATCGCCGGACCATCGAGCGGGATGGCGGACTGATGCCGCCGCCGCCTGTTCGCCTCGCCTATCTGGTGTCCCACCCCATCCAGTATCAGTCGCCGCTGTTGCGCCTGATCGCCGCCGAGCCGGGCATTTCCCTCAAGGTTTTTTTCCGCAGCCCCATGGGGCTGAAGCCCTATGCCGATGCAGGCTTCGGCCAGACCATCGCCTGGGACACGCCGCTGCTGGAGGGCTTCGATCACGAATTCCTGCCGGCCTTCGACGATGCCATGCGCGTCACCCGCTATTTGCGTCCATTGAACTACGGCTTGGCGCGCCGCTTGCGTCAGGGCCGCTTCGATGCGCTGTGGGTCCATGGCTACGCCCGCATCTTCAATGGCGCGGCCATGCTGACGGCCAAACGCCTGGGTCTGAAGGTATTGCTGCGCGACGAGGCCACGCCCATCAGCATGCCGCGCGGGCCGCTCAAAAAATTGGCCAAGCGGGGATTCTTTGCCGGCTTGCAGACTCTCGTCGACGGCGTGCTCGCCATCGGCAGCCTCAATCGCCGCTACTACCTGGAACAGGGTTTCGAGCCGGCTCGCGTCTTCTCCATGCCCTATGCGGTGGACAATGCGCGCTTCCAGGCTGGCGCCCGCGCGGCGGCGACCGATCGCGGCGCGTTTCTTTCGGCACTCGGCATTTCGGCGGATCGGCCGCGCATCGTCTTCTCCGGCAAGCTGACGCCCATCAAGGCGCCGGAGATATTGCTGGAAGCCTTCGCGCGACTCGGCGAGCCGAGGGCAACCCTCTGCTACGTCGGTGACGGGCCGCTGCGCGCCATGCTGGAAGAACGCGCCCGCACCTTGGGCATTGGAGCTCGCGTCTGCTTTGTCGGATTTCGCAATCAGCGCGAGCTGCCGGCTTTCTATGATGCGGCCGATGTCTTCGTCTTGCCCTCGCGGCGCGAGCCTTGGGGCCTGGTGGTGAACGAGGCGATGAACGCGGGCCGCGCCATCGTTGTCAGCGATCAGGTTGGCTCGGGCCCCGATCTGGTGAAGCGCGGCGAGAACGGTTCGATCGTGCCGGTGAACAACGTGGATCGATTGGCAGCCGCGCTCGCCGATGCCCTTGCTTCGCCTGAGCACACGGCTGCCTTGGGAAAACGCAGCCTGGAGATCATCGAAGGCTGGAGCTTCCGCGAGGATATCGCCGGATTGAAACGGGCGCTGGCCGGTGTCGGGCTCTCATGCGGATCCTGATCTACGCCTTTGCCTTCCTGCCCCATCTCGGGGGCATCGAGACCTCCACCGATGCCCTGGCGCGGGGGTTCACCCGCCTCGGCCATGAGGTGCGCGTGGTAACATTGACGCCAAATCCCGCAACCGACGATTTTCCCTTCCAGGTCTATCGCCGCCCAAGCGCGCGGCAGTTTTTGCGTCTCGTCTGCTGGTCCGATGTGGTGCTGCACAACCACATCTCGCTGCGCGCCGCCTGGCCCATGCTGTTTTGCCGCCGGCGCTGGGTCGTTGCCCATCAGACCGCGCTTCGGCAGGCCGATGGCAGGCTTGGCCTGGGCAATCGGCTGAAGCGCGCGCTGCTGCCTTTCGCGCGATCCGTCGCCATCTCGGAATCCATCGCCGCCGATCTGTCGAATGTGGCCGCGATCATACCCAATCCCTATGCCGATCATGTGTTCCGCGATCTCCACCGGGCCGGGCGGCCTTTCGATCTCGCCTTCCTCGGCCGGCTCGTCTCGGACAAGGGCTGCGGCCTGTTGCTAGATGCCATGGCGGGGCTGGGGAAGCAGGGATTCCATCCCCGTCTGCTCATCATCGGCCAGGGACCGGAAGCAGTGAACCTCGCCGATCAGGCAATCGCGCTGGGCATCGCGAGCCGAATCGAATTCACCGGCCCCCTTTCCGGCGAAGCGCTGGTGGGGCGCCTGAACCAGGCGCGCATTCTGGTCGTGCCCTCTCTCTGGAACGAGCCCTTCGGCATCGTGGCGTTGGAAGGCATTGCCTGCGGCCTCGCGGTGGTGGGTTCGGGCGGCGGCGGCCTGCCTGAGGCCATCGGGCCCTGCGGAGTCACATTTCCCAACGGCGACGTGGCGGCCTTGACGGCGCGGCTGGGCGAACTCCTGCGCGAACCGACGCGCATCGCCGAATTGCTTGCCAACGCCCCAGCTCATCTCGCCCGGCACAATCCGAAAGCCGCGGCCAGCGCCTATCTCGCGGTGATGGAGGCCAAGTGACGGCGATGCGCGCGGTCGTCAGCCATCCCTCCAAGCAGGGAAATATGTATCGGGTGCCCGCCGGTGCGGCGGCATCGGGAATCCCCACCGATTTCCTGACCGGTTTCTATTACAAGCCCGATCGCTTGCCCTGGCCGCTTCTGCGCCTCCTGCCGCCCACCCTTCGCCGGCGCGTCGAGGAGAAGCTGGAGCGCCGGCGTCTGGCCGAGATGGACGAGGCTTTGGTCACCCAGGTCTCCGGACCCCTGCCCGAGCTGTTCTATGGCTGGCTCAAAAGCTATCGCCAGGGCAATGCCCTGCATGACCGCCTGGCGGCCCGATGGATGAACCGGCATGTGGTCCTCGGCAGCACGGGCGTCTTTCACGGCTTCCAGGAATCCTGTTTTCGCAGCCTCGCGGCCGCCAGGACGCGCGGCCTGACAGCGCTGCTCGAATCCACGCTGCCACCCTCCACATTGCCGCTGGTGGCGGCGGAATACCGCCGCCTCGATTTGCCCTGGCCCGGTGCCACCCAACCATCGGCCGAGCTTCTGGCCGAACTGCCGCGCGCCGATTTCCATATCGCCCAATCGGCCTTCGCTGAACGCTCGCTGATCGACTACGGCGTCGAGCCTGGCCGGATAATTCGCATGCCGCTGGGCGTCGACATTTCGCGCTTCCGTCCTGCCGAGGGACCGCGCGCGCCGGGACCGTTTCGCGCCTTCTTCGCCGGGCAGATGTCGGTCAGGAAGGGCGTGCATCATCTGCTCGAAGCATGGCGAGCGGTGGGTTTGCGCGACGGCGAGCTGGTCTTTGCCGGGGCGCCCCGGGACCGCTTCATCGCCGAGCTTGTGGCGCGAGAAGATCCGAGCATTCGCTATCTCGGTTTCGTGCCCCATGCCCGGCTGCACGAGGCCTATCGCTGTGCCGATGTCTTCGTCTTTCCCTCGCTCGCCGAGGGCGGCGTCTATGTCATCTACGAGGCGCTGGCCGCGGGATTACCCTGCATCGTCTCGGCCAATGCCGGCTCGGCCGTGCGCGACGGGATCGAGGGATTCGTCGTGCCGGTGGGCGATATCGAGGCGCTCGCCGCCCGGCTTCGCCAGCTTGCGGTTGACGAGGATTTGCGCCGGCGCATGGGTTTGGCGGCGCGCGCGCGGGCCGAGCAATTCGCCTGGCCTGCCTTCTATCGGCGCATCGGAATCATGTATCGCGAGGCGGTCGCCCGGGAAGGTCGGCCGGCATCGGGGCCGGTAGATCTGTTCGACCGCTGAGCGCCATCGGGTACATTCAAGTCAGGTCTGCCACCAATCACTCGACCGCTCATAGCCGAAATGCATCAAAGCTTCGGTGCCGCCATGTTCGTGGAAATGCCGTCTGCAGCGCTCGTCGAATATGTGGCGCCAATAATCCCCGGTCCTGTGCCGTTTCAGAAGGTCGTAGATCGTGCCGGGTGCCGGCTCGTAGAGATAGCCGTTAAGCGGATTGTCGGCATAGCTCTCCAGGTCCCGTTCCATTTCCAGGCATCGCGCGATCGTCTCCTCGCTCAGTGCTCTGCCGAGAAAGCCGGCGATCCGGGCGATTTCGGCCTGCGGGTTGGCGATAAGATCTTCGTAGCGCAGGAAGATGATCCGGCGTTCCCGCCGCTGCCGGAGAATTTTCCCGACGTGCTCGCTCCAGCTGCCTTCCTGTTCGTCGAGTTGGCGAATGGCGTCCCAGGTCTGGTTGGGCCGCGAAAAGCTGTGACCGCCGGCGAGGAAGTTCATGTATAGGAATGAGAGCGTTGCATTGCGGCCGTCGCGCAGGATGTAAATGACGTCCTTCTCGTCGTCGGGCAGTTGGTGGCTCTTGACGATATCGAAGCCATCGAGTTCGCGCGTCAGCGCAACGGTGGCCGCGTCGATCACGTCGTCCGCATAGGCACTCTGTTGCGCCCGGCCCTGCAGGATCGAGAGATATCGTCGCATGAGCGTATTGCCCGAGCGAGGATAGGAGACAAGGTGGATTTGCCGGCGCGTGGCCTCGCCAGCACGGCCTTGGCGCTCAAGGTAAGCCTTTACGATACGATGACCCTTGAGCCGGGCGGTTGCACCCATGGTTCTGTTTTCGAAGGGCGTTTGTCTACCAGTCATGAACCATCTCCGATGGTTCGCAGCCTGGATGCGGCCACCAGTCGATCAAGGCCTGCAGTCTATACTTTAGTCTGAAGGCGATGAAGGCCGGCGAGGTTCGGTCCATATTCTGCCCCGGGCCTGCGTTGTAGCCCGCCACGAACCCGGACAGCATCCGCTCGCGCTGCGGCGCGCTTGCGTCAGGGGGCAGTGCCCCGCCGATGTAGACGAAGAAACGCGCCAGATCCTCATAGCGCGACCAAAAGTTGGCGAACCGGTCGACTGACTCCTCGAAGGAGGGGTCCAGGACAAGCGCCGCCTCGCCGCCAACGATGATATTGAAGGGGCCGTAATCGCCATGGGTTCGCACCCGGCTCAAATCCGCCGGCGAAATTTCATGGACCAGACCATTGGCCAAATCGACGATCCGGTCTTTGAAAGCCGCACCGCATTTTTCGGCGCCATGCGCGCGTTTCGCCCTGTCCTCGATATCCTGAAGCAGGCCGGCCGCCGGCTGATAACTGTTGGGTATCTGCCGCTCGTGAAGCCGGGCCAGCCATTCGCCGGCCATCCGGAAGGCCCTGTCCGCGTCACCGCCGGCCGGTCCGCCGGGGTCTTGGAGAAAATGCCGGCTGCGCGCGGCCAGCATCTCGCCTTCGGCATGCTCCGTCACCAAGGCAGCGAACTCGCCAAGATAGGCAATGGGCCTTGCCATGGGAAGCGGGCGATTTGCGCCGGCCCCTGCCACCGCTTCGTTCAGGAACTGCCACTCCTTCAACGCGTCCTTCGGGTTACTGCGATAGATTTTCAGCCAGTAGGATTTACGGGTTTGCGCGAAAGCGGCCTCGAATCGATAGGCAATTGTTGCGGTTCCGCTGCGCTGGCGTGAAAAGCTGAACCCGTGGGCGCCGCGATCGCGGAAATACGGGTGATGTGACAGGCATTCAGCGGCGCGAACAAGGGTCGGAAAGACCGGGTCCTCGATGTTCGGCTGCATTGGTCCAGGCGGAGACTCTGGTGCAATCGGTTCATCTTGCGGCATGCGGATTGGTCTATCATGGTTGGGGTTTGCGGAGAATCAGCACACGAGAACATGCGACTGGCTTCCAGAACAACACTCGAATGCGGCGGGCGTCCAAATTGCCCGTTCGCTGTGATCCGCGAGACATCGCATGACGATGGGTGATGGTTCGCGAGCTGGGTCCGCCTCGCATCTCGACTCTTCCTCGGTCCTCAAGAACCGGGCCAATCTTCGTCAAGCTTGCGAATTCGTGATCGACCGCGCTGCGCCGTACCGATCCGGCCATGGCCATCACTCCCGGCACCGTCGATGCCTTCATTGAACGTATAGGTGAAGTTCGCGACGGTGCCATCGTGTATGTCAGATCGACATTGCTGGCGCCATTCTTCGACCGCGCCTTTGCCTTGATCCGCAAACGCTTTGTTCTGGTCACCGGCGGCAGCGATTGGGCCTCGCCCGCCATTCATCGCCATACCTTGGACAATCCGAAAATCATCCGCTGGTTCGGCGAGAACTGCGATCTCACGCTGCCCCACCCGAAGTTCGAGCCGATCCCCCTTGGTGTCGCCGACGTTCACTCACCCCACGGCAATCAGGCGGTGCTGATGCGTCTGCATTCACGTATGCCGCCCGTCGTCGACAAGCCGCTGGTCGCCCATTCGAGTTTTCACCTGAAAATCTCTCACCCCACAAGGCGCCAGGCGTACGCTGCTGTCCGCGAACTAGCGGGTGTGAGCGTCCAGGCACGCCGGGCCCCGCCGGAGTTGCTGTGGATCCGCCATGCCAACCATGCCTTCGAGATATCGCCCAGCGGCGCGGGGCCCGACTGTCATCGCACCTGGGAAGCGCTGCTGCTGCGCACGATCCCCATCGTCAAGTCATCGACCCTCGATCCGCTGTATCGGCAATTTCCCGTCGCCATCGTGAAGGATTGGCGCGAGATCACACCTGCCACCATGGCATCCTGGCGCAACCGGTTTAAAGACTGCTTTACCTTGGACATGTTCACGCGCTTGACCCGCGATCATTGGGTCAAGCGAATCCGGGATGCCGCCGGGGCGAGTGCCTAGCTTGCGTGATCGAGAATATCTTGTTCGAGTTTCGCAAGAGTTTCACTCCACCCCAACCGCCCTTTGATGGGGGCGGGTTGAGGTCGGGTGATGTAGGAACGTCGAAAACGCTAGCCGGTGTCGTCGCTCGACAGATCGGCGGGCGGCGTCTCGGAGGCCGCTGCGTCGCTCTTGGATACTCCGACCAGGGCGGGGCGCAGCAGGCGGTCGTGCAGGACGTAACCCGGCTGCAGGACCTGGACCACGGTGCCGGCGGGTTGGCCCGTGCCCGGCAATTCGAACATCGCCTGATGCAGATGGGCGTCGAACTTCTCGCCGAGGGGGTCGATGCGCTTGATGTTGTGGCGCTCGAGAGCCGCCAGGAATTGCCGTTCGGTGGCGGCGATGCCGTCCACCAGATTCTTCAGCGCTTCGTCCTCGCCCAAGGCCTCCGCGGGCACGGCGGCAAGGGCACGGGCGAGATTGTCGGCCACCGGCACGATATCCTTGGCCAAAGCCGCCGCAGCATAGCGGGCGGAATCCTCGCGTTCGCGCTGGCTACGTCGGCGCGTGTTCTCGGCTTCGGCGAGTGCGCGCAGCAGTTGGTCCTTGAACTGGGCGGCTTCAGCCTTGGCTTTTGCAAGCTCGGCCGCCGCGTCGCTCACGACCTCGGCTTCGACTTCGCCCGGTCCGCCGGCCACCTGGGCTTCTTCATCTTCCGGCCGATTGTAATTCGCAGTCGACATCGCTTCGTTTCTCCGTTTAACCGAGAATCCGGCCGATCAATTGGGCGGTATAATCCACCATGGGGATGACGCGGGCGTAATCGATTCGGGTGGGGCCGATGACGCCCACGGCACCGACGACCCGCTGCTGGCCGTTGCGATAGGGCGCCACCACCAAAGAACAGCCGGAGAGCCCGAAAAGTTCACTCTCGGCGCCAATATAAATCTGCACACCCTGGGCGGCTTCGGTCGCCTCCAGCAATCGGGCCAGCGCCTCCTTGCTTTCCAGCGCCGAAAACAGGCTGCGGATGCGCTCCAAATCGCTAAGCGCCGTGATATCGTCGAGGAGTTGCGCCTGGCCGCGCACGATAAGCGCGCTGCCCTTGTCGCCCGACCAGCTGGCGAGCCCCGCCTCAACCACCCGTTGAGTCAATTGATCCAGCTCGGCGCGGTGCATCACCAGTTCCTGGGCGATTTCCGCCTTGGCCGTGGCGATGGTGCGGCCCACCAGCCGGGTCGAGAGGAAATTGCTGGCCTCGATGAGGGAGGAGGCGGGCAGACCCATAGGCACGTCGATGATGCGGTTTTCCACCAACCCGTCGTCGGTGACGATGACCACGAGGGCCCGGCCCGGGCCGAGATGGACGAATTCGATATGGCGCAGCGCGCGTTCGGATTTGGGCGCCACGACCAGGCCGGCGCAGCGCGACAGGCCGGCCAGCGCGTTAATCGCCTGTTCCAGGACCTCCGGCACGTTGCGGCCGCTGGCGGCACATTGCCCGTCGATGGATTGCCGTTCGGCCGCGCTGAGGCCGCCCACTTCCAGCAGGCCATGGACGAAAAGGCGCAAGCCCAACTCGGTGGGTAGGCGTCCAGCCGAGGTATGGGGGGCGTAGAGCAGGCCAGCGTCCTCCAGATCTGCCATGACATTGCGGATCGTCGCCGGCGAGAGGGCCATGCCCAGGCGCTGGGAAATGGTGCGCGAGCCCACTGGCTCGCCAGTCCCGACATAGGCGGTGACAATATGGCGGAAAATCTCGCGCGAGCGCTCGCTGAGTTCGGGCAAGCCGACGGGCGGTGTGGTCAACATATTCATGGGCCTCAGGCGAATGTAGTGAGCGGCCCCCATAGCGTCAATGTAAGGGGCGGTCATAGGAGAGGGTCTCAGGTGGGCCGCCCGGCCAAGCCTGGTGCTGGCAATCCGGGGGCCGGCGCGTTAGCTTCGCGTCACATCAGCGAATGAGGCAATGACATGCGTGCCAATGGCCGCGCAGCCGACGAGTTGCGCCCCGTCTTTCTGGAGACGGGCCTGAACAAATACGCCGAGGGCTCCTGCCTCGTGCGCTTCGGCGATACCCATGTGCTCTGCACCGCCTCGGTCGACAACACGGTGCCCCCCTTCCTGCGCAACAGCGGCCGAGGCTGGGTCACGGCCGAATACGGCATGCTGCCGCGCGCCACCAACACCCGGGGCAACCGCGAAGCCGTGCGCGGCGGGCAGAGCGGGCGCACCCATGAAATCCAGCGCCTGATCGGGCGCAGCCTGCGTGCAGTCACCGATCTGACGGGATTCGGGGAACGCCAAGTGAAGATCGATTGCGACGTGATCCAGGCCGATGGCGGTACCCGCACGGCGGCCATCACCGGCAGCTACGTGGCGCTATGTCTTGCCTTTCGCTATCTGCAGCAGATCAAGGCCATCGCCAAGATGCCGCTTCAGGGTCATGTGAGCGCCATCTCCTGCGGCATCGTCAAGGGCGCGCCCTTGCTGGATCTGGACTATGAGGAGGATAGCGGTGCCGAGGCCGACGCCAATTTCGTGCTGACTGACAGCGGTGGTATCGTAGAAATCCAGGGCACGGCGGAGCAGAAGCCTTTCGCGGAAGAGACCTTCCTCGCCATGCTGGCGTTGGCCCGGCGCGGCTGCGGTATTTTGGTTTCGGCTCAGCGCGATGCGCTGGGAGCCAATTCATAGCCATGGCCCGGCGTTTTTCTGGCGGCAGGCTGGTCATCGCCAGCCACAATCCGGGCAAGCTGAAGGAGATCGTCGATTTGCTGGCACCATTTTCCGTCGATTGCATCAGTGCCGCCGATCTCGGCCTGCCGGAGCCCGGCGAGACGGGCGAGACCTTCCAGGCCAATGCGGAGTTGAAGGCCCTGGCCGCGGCCAAGGGCGCGAGCCTGCCCGCTCTGGCCGACGATTCGGGCCTCGTGGTGGATGCGCTCGGCGGGGCGCCCGGCGTCTATTCGGCGCGCTGGGCCGGGCCGAAAAAGGATTTCGCCATGGCCATGCAGCGGGTCGAGCGCCAGATGGGCCACAGCGCCGACCGCAAGGCGCATTTCGTTTCGGTGCTCTCGCTGGCCTGGCCCGACGGCCATGTGGACTCCTTCGAGGGCCAGGTCCAGGGCCGCCTCGTCTGGCCGCCCCGGGGCAATCGCGGCTTCGGTTATGACCCCGTGTTCCTGCCCGATGGCCGCAGCCAGACCTTCGGCGAGATGGATCCCTTGGGCAAACATCAGATCAGTCATCGCGCCGAGGCCTTTCGCCGGCTTGCAGAATCCTGTTTTGCGACGTGACGCGAGAGAACCTCCCGGCCGACGGCGGCTTCGGCATTTATCTGCACTGGCCCTTCTGTCGCTCGAAATGCCCCTATTGCGATTTCAACAGCCATGTCCGCGAGCAGGTGGATCAGGTGCGCTGGCGCCAGGCCCTGCTGGTGGAACTCGACCATTACGCCGAAGCAACCGTCGGGCGCCGGCTCGACAGCGTCTTCTTCGGCGGCGGCACGCCCTCGCTCATACCGCCGGCAACCGTGGCGGCCTTGATTGAGCGTGTCGCCCAGCACTGGCCGATGTCCCAGGATGTTGAGATCACCCTGGAAGCGAACCCGACTTCGGTGGAATCGGCGAACTTCGCCGATATCGCCGCCGCCGGAGTCAATCGGGTTTCGCTGGGCATCCAGGCGCTGAACGATGCGGATCTGCGCTTCCTCGGCCGGGGTCACAGTGCCGCCGAGGCGCTCGCGGCCCTCGATCTCGCCCGCCGGCATTTCCGGCGTTTCAGCTTCGATCTCATCTATGCCCGGCCGGGCCAGACGCCCAAAGCCTGGGCGGCGGAACTGAAACGCGCCCTCGATCTGGCGGGCGAACATCTGTCGCTCTACCAATTGACCATCGAGGCCAATACCGCCTTCGAAGGCGCCTATCGACGCGGCGAATTCGCTATCCCCGGGGAAGAGACCGCGGCAGACCTTTATGAGGCCACCCAGGCCACCCTCGAAGACTCTGGATTGCCGGCCTATGAAATCTCCAATCACGCGCGGTCCGGTGCCGAGTGTCGCCATAATCTGGTCTATTGGCGGGGCGGCGACTACCTGGGCGTCGGCCCCGGGGCTCATGGCCGATTGACCGAGGCCGGCCAGCGCTTCGTGACCCGCCAGCATCGCGCGCCCGAGGCCTGGCTGGCGCAGGTTGAAGCCATCGGCCACGCAACCCGCGAACGCCGCGCGCTGACGACGCTGGAGCGCCATGAGGAACTGCTGCTCATGGGGTTGCGCCTCCGTACCGGGATTTCACGCGCGCGCTTTCGCCATGCGCTGGGCCGGGAGATCGAGGAAGCGATCGTGCCCGCGCGCCTGGCGACGCTGATCGAAGGTGGGTTCATCAAACTTGATGGCGAAGGCCTGCGGGCCACGGCGGCGGGGCGCCAGCGCCTCAATGCAGTGCTGGCTGCCTTGGTGGGTTAGGACGATATCAGGTCGCTGCCGAGATCGTGAGCTCGGGATAGGAACTTTTGGTTGGCTGTCGTTTTCTGATCGATGAATCTTCAGCCGGTTGTCACACTAACATCACGGGTGAACGACTACAGTCCATCCCGGTGCTCGCGGCGGAAGGTCGGAACACCTCACCTCACCATCAGTACGGGCAGCCTGCGCCGGGAGCAGATCGAAGTACGTTTCCGGGTGAAGCCGAAGTCAGCAGGCTGGCGTGACGTTTCCAATCAGGGAGTACGACATGACCAAATCCTTTGCATCCGTTTCCACAAATGCTGCCAACCGAAATTCCGATCAGACACTCAACCCGAGCACGATGCTGCTAGACCCCTGGGTTCACGCGACCGCCGTCTCGGCCCGGATGGCGTCCGCCTGGAGCGATGAAGCTGTTCGATTTGCCGGCCTGCGGCTCTCGCGAAATCGCGACGCAGCCGAACAGTTCGCAAAATGCGGCAGTTGGCGCGAGATAATGGACCTTCAGATGAACTGGGCGAGCGGTCTTATGCAGGACTACCTGAACGAGAGCCATCAACTGCTGGAGATCGCGCAGAAGACTTCGATCGTCCCGATGATTTCAGCCGAAGAACAAGCTGCCGAACAGCGTGGCAACCACAAACGCGCCGCTTGAGCTGCAGCCTACCGCTGCCGGAGAAGGTTCTCGATCAAGACTGGGAGCGAGGAAGGGGGCAAACGGCTTCAGTTTGCCCCCGTTTTTTGGCGTTAGCACCCAGGTCCCGACCACGGGCAGACTAAAATCAGGCGTCTCTTACGACGGATTCGAAGATCTTGGCCGCCACCTGCTCCCAATTGGGGTGGACGAATGACGAGCGAATCTTGATCTCATAGGGCGCCCGGGCATTGTCGTCCTCGATCCAACGCTGGATTGTCGCAAGCCACGCTTGCATATCGATTGCCGGAAGGCAGGGGGAGAGCGACACGACCGTCTCCGGCAAGGCGACGCCGTCGGCCACGCCGGACATCGGGCGTCGCCATGTCGATGGCATGGTCCCATCCGATAAGGCGCTCGATCCACGCGGGCTCGATTGCCAAGAAGGTCAAGGTGGGCTTGTCGAAAAACGAAAACTGGATCTCAGGCCGCCTCGACAGCGCATAGCGAGCGAGCGCGTGTTCCCGCCGCATAATGCGGACGGGCGGGCTGACCCAGTGCGAGATGCTGGAAACATCAAAGATTATCCGGCGATTGTTCCCGGAGGCGCCGGTTTGGGTCATGACCCCTTGGGCTGCTTTCCAACGGCAGAATGCATGACCTCCCCCCGATCGACGGCGAGCCCTAGTCGCGGCCCTTCCCTCCGAGCGCATAGAGCGCCAGCCACTCATGGGCGAGATGGGCCGCCGTCAGCGCCGTGATCTCCGAGACGTCATAGGCCGGCGCCACCTCGACGATGTCCATGCCGACGAATCGTATGCCGGCGAGGCCCCTCAGGATGGCGATGGCCTGGGCCGAGGACAGGCCGCCCGGCACAGGCGTGCCCGTGCCCGGCGCGAAGCTGGGATCGAGACAGTCGATGTCGAAGGTGAGATAGGCTTCGTGCCCGCCGACAATCCGGCGCACCTCCGCTGCGGTCTTCGCGCCGCCGTTCTCATGCACCCAGGGCGCGTCGAGGACGTTGAAGCCCATGAGATCGTCATTGTGGGTACGAAGCCCGATCTGAACTGACCGGCGCGGATCCACCAGCCCATCTTTGGCGGCGTGATAGAACATGGTCCCGTGATCGACGCGGCCAGCGCCCTCGGCGTCATTCCAGGTGTCGGAATGGGCGTCGAAATGGATCAATGACAGGGGACCGTGCCGCTTCGCGTAGGCCCTCAGCAGAGGATAGCTGATGAAATGGTCACCGCCCAGTGCCAGCAGGCTCGCGCCGGACTGCAGGACATGGGCCGCATGGGCCTCGATCGCGGCCGGAATTTCCTCCGGCCGGCCGTGATCCCAATGGCAGTCGCCGTAGTCGATCACGGCGAGCCGGTCAAAGGGATCGAACTCGGCGCCATAGGGCCGGTTCCAGGCGTTGTTGCTCGAAGCCGCTCGAATGGCCCGCGGCCCGAAGCGGGCGCCCGGCCGGTTGGTCGTCGCGGTATCGAGCGGAAAGCCGGAGACGACCACGTCCACGTCGGCGAGCTCCTTGCTGTATTTGCGCCGCATGAAGCTGAGCGCGCCCGAATATGTGGGCTCCAGATTGGTGCCCTTCAGGTCTCGCGACGTGAAGGCATGGTCGTTCCTCGTAATCTTCATGCGCAATTTCCTCGGAGAATGATCGAAGGGCTCGAACCTGACTGTCGCGAGCGATATTCACCAGATGGCCGAGCGAAGCAGCCTTTGTCTGGCCAGTGTAACGTCTAACAGGACTGACGACAAAGCCGGCATTGGATAAGCCACGAGCACGGACTTCTGTCGACGCTGAACGAGGAGTACTGGGCCGCTGCCGGCTGAAGCTGAGTGAAGCGAGCCCCGGTCCATTAGGGCGGCGTCGCGTTTGCACTCGGACCTGACCGCGCGGGCCGGCGCTTGCAGGCGGCTTCCCTTGGCGCGATATAGATAAGGGCTTGCTCGCTACCATTAAACGCGACGAAGAAGGTTCGCTCTGAGAGGACCCCCATGCTGAACGCCAAATCCGGGCCTCGAATTCGTCATGTGGCGCCTGAGGGTGCGCCATACGAGACCATCACCATAGACAAGCTGACGCCTGTCATCGGCGCCGAGATCGGCGGCATCGATCTCGCCCAGCCGCTGTCCAATCGCCAGTTCGACGAGATCCACCGTGCGCTCGCCGAAAACCTCGTCGTCTTTTTTCGCGATCAGACCTTCTCGCCCGAGCAGCATTTGGCCTTCGGCCGGCGCTTCGGCGATCTTCACGTGCATCCGGCGGCCCCGCACGTGGAGGGCATACCCGAGTTGATGAAGATCTATGCCGACAAGGATACGCCGCGGGCGAACGGCGAAGGCTGGCATACAGATGTCTCATGCGATCCCGAACCGCCCATGGGCACTATCCTTCACATCAAGCAATGCCCGCCCGATGGCGGCGACACGCTGTTTGCCAATATGTATGCGGCCTACGAGGCGCTCTCCGAGCGCATGAAGGCCTATCTGGCGGGACTGACTGCGATTCACGATGGCGAGCATGTCTATCGCGGGCTCTATGACAACTTCGGCCAGGCCGACAAGCCGATCTATCCCCGCGCCGAGCATCCGGTGATCCGGACCCACCCGGTCACCGGCGGGAAGGCGCTCTACGTCAACCGCGGATTTACCACCCGTATCCTCGGCATTCCCATCGACGAGAGCGAAGGTATCCTGCGATACCTCTACGAGCATATGGAAAATCCTCTGTTCCAGTGCCGCTTCCGCTGGAAGCCGAACTCCATCGCCTTCTGGGACAATCGCTGCGCCCAGCACCGCGCCATGTGGGACTACTGGCCACATGTGCGCTGGGGAAATCGCGTCACCATCAAGGGCGAAAGGCCGGTTTAGCGGCCTGACGAAACAATCGCCTAGAGCGGGATGCTTTCAGATTGGTTCATAACCTGAGTTCTTGAAGTAGTTGAGGCATTCCTGTGGCGTGAAGGCGTCGAGAAGCTGGCCGATGGCGGCGCAGACTGCGTCGTGGGTTCGCGCGGCGGCTTTGCGCAACAGATGCTTGAGCTTGGCGAAGACCTGCTCGATGGGGTTCAGGTCGGGCGAGTATTTCGGCAAGAAGAAGAGCTTGGCGCCGGCGGCGCGTATGGCTCGGCGAATGGCCTTTCCCTTATGGCTGGCGAGATTGTCCATGATGACGATGTCGCCTGGCCGCAGGGTCGGGACGAGAAGCTTCTCGACGTAGAGTTGGAACTTCTCGCCGTTGATCGGGCCGTCGAGGAGCCAGGGGGCGTCGATGCGATCATGACGGAGCGCGGCGAGGAAGGTCATGGTCTTCCAGCGACCATAGGGGACCTTGGCCCTGAGCCGGCTGCCTCGCGGTGCCCATCCCCTGAGCGGCGCCATATTGGTCTTGGTCCAGGTCTCATCGAGGAAGACCAGGGGTAATCCACCTTGAGACCACGCTCGGCCAACTCGGCCACCAGTCCGCGCAAGGTGAAGGCTTTTTGCCTGATCCGGTCCACAAGCCAGGCATGGTGCTCCCCCCTGATTGCCTTCGGCTTGTGCCCGCCCATCTGCCCTGGAGCCACACTCCCGGTCTGCCGGAAGCGCCGAACCCAGGTGATCGCCGTGTTGATCCCAACGCCGAACCGAGACGCCGCCGCGCGCCGAGACAGACCCTCCTTCTCAACTGCTGTAACCACACGCTCACGAAGATCAACAGAATAAGGCTTTGCCATCCATGCTGGCCTCCAATCCCCAGCCAGCATGTTGAATCAGATTCGCCCGACAAGGGGAATCCCTAATCGAATCGGATTAATGTCATCCCGCTCTAGCACTACTTTGGCAGATTGGTGAGAAAGGGGATTCCCTTCGGCGGATTCCGGTGATTCATAGGGGGCTGGCTTTTCAGGAGGGCCGGCCTTGGACGCGGACTGGACTGAGGATCTCGAGCGCTGGTTGGCGCCGTTCTTGGGCGCCCTTGGGCACAAGACAGGTCGCCGGATGTGCCCCACCTACATCGCGGGCCTGATAGGTCCGGGAGACCGCAAGAGCATCCAGCCGATGGCGGCCAAGGCCGAGGATGTCAGCTACGACCGGCTCCACCATTTCATTGCGGCGGGCGTATGGGACAGTGCGCCGCTGGAAGCGGCGCTGTGGCAGCAGGCCGACGCGATGGTCGGCGGCGAGGATAGTTGGCTGATCATCGACGACACAGCTCTGCCGAAGAAGGGACGGTGTTCGGTCGGGGTGGCGCCGCAATATGCTTCGGCTCTCGGCAAGAATGCCAACTGCCAGACGCTGGTATCGGTGACGCTGGCCCGAGGCGAAGTGCCCGCGATGCTGGGGTTGCGCCTGTTCCTGCCGGAGAGCTGGACCAGCGATCCGACGCGCATGAACCGAGCCGGTGTGCCCGAACAGCATCGGCTGCCCAAGTCCAAGCCCGAGATGGCGATCGAGGAGATCGACCGGATCATCGTTGCCGGGGTACGGTTCGGTTGCGTGCTTGCCGATGCCGGCTACGGCTTGAGCGCCCCGTTCCGCCAGGCGTTGAGCGAGCGCGGGCTCGCTTGGGCAGTGGGCATTCCCAGGCATCAGAAGGTCTATCGCGCCGATGTGGCCCTGATCTTCCCGGTGGCCGGCCGCGGGCGGCCGCGCCAACGGCACATCCCCGACAGCAAATCGATTGCCGCTCAGACGATGCTTGAAGGTGCGAAGTGGCGCCAGGTCAGTTGGCGGCGCGGCACCAAAGGACGTCTCTCCGCCCGCTTCGCCGCCGTCCGTGTCCGGGTAGCGGATGGAGCGCCCCAGCGCATCGGCACCATGGGCGCCCAGCACATGCCCGGCGAGGAAGTCTGGCTCGTCGGCGAACATCGCTCCGGCGGGGAGCGCAAATACTATCTTGCCAACCTGCCCGCCGACACGCCGATCAAGAAACTCGCGGGCGCCATCAAGGCCCGCTGGATCTGTGAGCAGGCCCATCAGCAGCTCAAGGAAGAGCTGGGTCTCGATCACTTCGAGGGCCGCTCATGGATAGGCCTGCACCGCCACGCCCTCATGACAATGATCGCCTACGCCTTCCTCCAATCTCGCCGCCTCGCTGCTGCGGGGCGGAAAAAAAAGAGTCGCCGGGCCGCCGCCGCACCCTAGCCTGCCCGCCGTCCGCCAGGCGATCATCGACTATCTCACCCGGCCGCCGCCAATACGCTGTCCGCATTGCAGCGCCACCATACGCGACAACACCACCACCAATCTGCCAAAGTAGTGCTAGGGCGCGGACTCATTAGCACGCAACCAAATTCGGATTGAAGCGAGTTTGATGAAGGCCAGATAGTTGGCAGCGAGTTTGTCGTATCGGGTCGCGACACGCCGACATTGCTTGATCTTATTGAAGAACCGTTCGAT
>WNFP01000997.1_pt1 | contig 27979 bp, 24 predicted proteins | sample 5400201 | NCBI WGS metagenome assembly WNFP01 (sample SAMN13153355, study PRJNA577476) | soil metagenome | isolation source: 115 cm saprolite under Madrone tree | place: USA:California | collected 2016-06-14 | reverse complement strand
CGCTGATTCAGATACAACCAAGGAGGCTCCCCCATGGAGACTATGTACTACATCGGTTTGGATGTTCACAAGAAGACGATCGACTACTGCGTGAAGGACGGCAGTGGCCGTATCTACGCAGCAGGTTCAATACGGGCCACACGATTAGAGTTGGACATGTGGATGAAGACGCTTCCCCAGCCGTGGACGGCGGCCATGGAAGCGACCATCTTCACGGCTTGGATCTACGATCATCTCAAGCCGCATGCCGCAGCAGTGAAGGTGGCGCATCCACTGATGCTACGAGCGATTGCGGTGGCTAAGAAAAAGAACGACCGCATCGATGCCAAAAAGATTGCCGACTGCCTGCGCTGCGATTTCCTGCCGGAGTGCTACATGGCCTCGACGGAGATTCGCGAACGACGACGCACCTTGCGCTATCGGAACCTGCTGGTCCGCCAGGCGGTACAGATGAAGAACAAGATTGCGGTACTGCTGATGGAAGCCGGAGTGAGTTACAACAAACAGAAGCTCCACAAGGTCGGATACTTTCGTGAACTGCTGGCCACCAACCAGGACATCGATGAAGGGCTGAAACCGTTGTTGCGGCTGTGCCGGGAGACGGTGGTGCGCCTGGGAAAAACGGAAAGCGCGCTGGTGCGATCGCTGGAGCGCGACTCTTTCCTTGTGGAACGTGTGGAACGGCTCATGACCATTCCGGCGGTTGGACCGATCACCGCGTTGACCTGGGCGCTGGAAGTTGGCGAGGTGCAGCGATTTTCCTCGATCAAGAAGGCCATCAGCTACTGCGGACTGTGCGGCGCGGAGAGAAGTTCGGCCAATATCACCAAGCGCACGCCACTCTCGAAACAACGCAACAAACATCTGCAGACGGTTCTGATTGAGGCGGCAAAAATGGCGCCGCGAAACAGCCCCGACCTGGCGATGATCTATGACCGGGAAAAACAGAAGGGCAACGCCAATCGCGCGACACTTGCCGTAGCGCGGAAGCTCGTAGCGTACTTGGTTGCTGTGGATCGGCGCCAAAAAGAGTTCCTAACAGTAGAAAGAGAAAACCGCACCGCCGCCTAGCACGGTGGTGACAATATAAGGAGGATTTCTTCAGCGCGCAGCCTGCCAGGTCTCGTCAGTAGCCGACTGGGCGACGGAGCGTAAGCTCCCGATGCCCCTATCGAATTGTTTCGAGACTGGCAGGAGATCACAAACTCAATCTTCTGTGCAGGCCCTTCGGGGCTGAGACAGCAAATGGATGTCTGGTTCTCAATCGAAGAGGAACCACCGCCGAGAGGCACGAACGCGAGCTGAAGCACCCAAGAATTTTATACCCGCGCTTCTCCTAAGCGCGTCGGGAGGGTCTTGCCCTCTTGACACGGACTTATCATGGATGTCGGCAAACCGGAAGTAGTCCTCGGACCCGATTTGTTCGATGGTCAGGTTTGTCAGCGCCCTTTTGATACTGCGTCGGTTTATCGGAAACTTCCCCACCACTCAACTGCACGCCAGTATTTGCTAGACACCTGCGGGTAGGGCTGGCACTCGTCCTTGGCTTGTTTCGGTCAACTCCCACAGTTTCAGTCATTTACCAAGAGGCTAAATTCTTGACTTGACATGGATACGCCTTCCTGGTAGCCTGCCTCTGGGTGAATTTGCGCCTGCCGTTTCGCTTGCCTGCTGTTACCTTCTTGGGCTTTCGCGAATCTTGTGTAACTCCATTAGAATGTGCAGATCCAGTCGCAGGGTCCTGTAAGTCCTTTAGATTCCGCAGATCCGGGAAGGTGGGGGGGGGTGGTGTCGCGATCCTGGATTTGACACCCCACACCGCCGCCGATAGTATCGAAATGCTCCCGACGGACACTTTTCCTGCGGCTCTAAGAGAACCGCGCGGTGGCGTCCCATGAAACTCGCGTATTTTGATTGTTTCTCTGGCATCAGCGGGGACATGACTCTCGGCGCGCTCCTCGACGCTGGCTGCGACGTCGCGCAACTCCGACAGGAATTGCGCGGCTTGCCGGTGCCCGGATGGGAACTGTCCGCCGAAAAGGTCTGGAAGAACGGCATGGCCGCTACGTGCGTGCGCGTAAAAACGGAAGACCAGCACAAGCATCGCGCGCTGAGCGCAATTTTGCAGATTCTGCAGGATTCCCATTTGGCGCCTTCGGTGCGCGACCGCGCTTCCGCGATTTTCCAGAAACTAGGTGAGGCGGAAGCGCGCGTCCACGACGTGCCCATCGAAAAAATCCATTTTCACGAAGTCGGTGCCGTAGACGCCATTGTCGACATCGTTGGAGCCTGCGTCGGCTTTCACGCGCTGGGCATCGAGAAGTTTGCATGTTCGCCGCTCAATGTCGGCGGTGGCACGGTTAAAATGGCGCACGGGGTCTTGCCCGTGCCGGCGCCTGCGACGGCGAATTTGCTGCAAGGCAAGCCCACCTACTCCAGCGGAGTGCAGCGCGAATTGGTCACACCGACCGGCGCGGCGATTGTCGCCACCTTGTGCGATTCCTTCGGTCCGCAGCCGTCGATGACTGTCTCCGCCATCGGTTACGGCGCCGGCGCTGCCGATCTCGAAGGCCAGCCCAACGTGCTGCGCATCATGGTCGGCGAAGCGCCGGAAAAAACGGTGCCGGGTTACGACGAGGAGATCACGGTCATTGAAGCCAATCTCGACGACATGAATCCGCAGATTTATGGTTATTTTCCGCTCGCCACAGGAGCGCTGGACGTTTTTACTACGCCGGTGCAGATGAAGAAAAACCGCCCTGGCACACTGCTCACGGTTTTGTGCCACCCGGCGGACGCGCAGGCGCTGATGTCGCTGATCTTCGCGGAAACCACGACCTTCGGTGTGCGCAGCCATGCCGCGCAACGCCGCGTGCTGCCCCGCGAATCCGTGAAGGTGGTCACAAGTTTCGGCGAAGTGCGCGTCAAGCTGTCGCGCGTGAACGGGCGCGTCCTGCACGTTTCTCCCGAGTACGATGATTGCCGTAAGCTGGCGGAAGAAAAGAAAGTGCCGCTGCAGCGCGTAATCAACGAAGCGCTGCGCAGCTACGAGGGCAGCAAATCGTGATTCCGTAGGGCGCAAGCACTGCTGCAGCTGAAAGAAGACTGACGAAGACAGATGGCTAACGCTAAACCAAAATTTTATCTGACTACGCCGATCTACTACACGAACGGCTTGCCGCACATCGGCCACACGTACACCACTGTCGTCGCCGACACGGTGCGCCGCTACAAGCGCATGCAGGGTTACGAAGTGGTGATGACCACCGGCACCGACGAGCACGGCATCAACGTTGAGCGCGCCGCGCAGAAGGCCGGCGTCCCGGAATCGGAATTTGTCGCCAAGATGGCCGAGGCGTGGCGCGCGTTGTGGGAGGAACTCGGCGTTCCCGCTGATGAATTCATTCGCACCACCGAAGTGCGCCACGCGCGCACGGTGCAGTGGCTGTTCAAGTTGTGTCGGGAGAACGGTTTCGTTTATCCCGGCCACTACACGGGGCAATACTGTATCTACGACAACGCCTACGTGGATGTAAAACCGGGCGAGAATTGTCCCGATTGCGGACGGCCCACGGAGACGGTTACCGAAGAAAATTATTTCTTCAAGCTTTCTGCCTTCGAGAAGCCGCTCCTCGATTTGTATAAGAACTCGAATTTCATTCAGCCTGAAACGCGGCGCAACGAAATTCTGAGCTTCGTCGAAGGCGGCCTTCGCGATCTGAGCATCACGCGCACTACGGTTCGCTGGGGCATTCCCGTTCCAGGCGAAGAGAAGCACGTCTTTTACGTCTGGTTCGACGCGCTGACCGCGTATCTGAGCGCGGTGGGTGGCCCGGAGTATGAACGTCGCGGTTTCTGGCCCGCTGATTTGCACCTGGTGGGCAAGGACATCATTCGCTTCCACACCGTGTACTGGCCGGCGTTCCTGATGGCTGCCGGGCTCCCGCTGCCCAAGCAGGTGTGGGCGCATGGGTGGTTCTTGATTGACGCCGGCAAGATGAGCAAATCCAAGGGCAATGTGGTTCTGCCTCGTCCGATTGCGCAAGTGCTGGGTATAGACGCGCTGCGCTACTACATGCTGCGCGAAACCGTTTTCGGCCAAGATGGAAATTTCAGCCACGACGCGCTGGTGCAGCGCTACAACAGCGATCTAGCGAACGGCCTCGGCAATCTGGCCAGCCGCACGCTAACCATGATTGACAAATATTGCGCCGCTGCGATGCCTAAGGGCAGCGCTGAGCAGGCAGTTTCACTTGCGCCGTGGCGCGTGCCGGAAAAAATCCAGCAAGTTCGTTCGCTGTACGAGCAATATCAGTTCACTCGGGCGTTGGAAGAAATCTGGCGGCTGATCACCGACGTGGATTTGCTGATTTCAGAGCAAAAGCCGTGGGTCCTCGCGGAAGATCCGGCCAAGCGCGCACAACTGGAAACCGTGCTGTGGATTGCCGCCGATACGCTGCGCGTCGTTGCGGTGCTGGCGCATCCGGTGATTCCCAACGCGACGGAGAGGCTCTGGAAAGCGTTGGGGCAGGGCGGGACTGCGGGAGAGCAGGGAATTGACGCGCTGGAGTGGGGTACGCTCCGGCCGGGAACCAAAGTTGCAAAAGCGGAGACTTTGTTTCCTCGAGTGGAAAAACAGGAAGCAGTGGAGAGGATGGAAGCGATGGAAAACGAACCACAGAAACAGCCGGCACCGGCCGTCGCCAGTGCGGCCGCCGCTGGAGGAGCAGGGACGACCGCCGCCCCTTCGGCGTCCGACAAAATCGCGATTGAAGATTTCGCGAAAGTCGAGATGCGCGTGGGCCAGATTAAAACCGCCGAGCGCATCGTTGGCGCGGACAAGTTGCTGAAGTTGACGGTCGACATCGGCAGCGAAATACGCCAGATTTGCGCGGGCATCGCGCAATTTTACGAGCCGGACGCGCTCGTCGGACGCAAGGTGGTGGTGGTGGTGAATCTAGCTCCACGCAAGCTTCGCGGCGTCGAGTCGAATGGAATGATTGTCGCCGCCAGTGTCGGACCGGAAGGGCGACCGGTGCTCGCTGCGTTCACCGAAGATGTCGAAGTCGGCGCGAGATTGAAGTAGCGCAGGCAATCCTGCCTGTGCCGGTTGACATCTTCGCAAAGGTTGAACCGCACGGACAAAAGTGTCTGTGCTACTCAAAATGGAATTGATTGATTCGCATGCACATATTGATTTTCCGCAGTTTGCGGAGGATCGCGACGCCATGCTCGAACGAGCGCGCGCGGCGGGCGTCACCACTTTGCTGGCGATTGGCTCTGGGCCGGGGCCGGAGAAGCTGGACGCGGCGATTCCTTTTGCAGAGCAGCACGACTGGATTTATGCCACGGTGGGCACGCATCCGCACGAGGCCAAGGAACTTACTCCGGCACACCTCGAGCAGCTTGCGAAATTGGCGCTGCACCCCCACGTGATCGCTTACGGTGAGATTGGGCTCGACTATTTCTACGATCATTCCCCGCGCGATGTGCAGCAGCGCGTGTTTCGCGACCAAATGGTATTGGCCGCCCGAGCGAAGCTGCCGATCGTCATTCACTGCCGCGACGCCTGGACGGATTGCCTCGATACACTGGAACAGTGTTGGCGCGCGACCGGGCTCGGGGGCATCTTGCATTGCTTTACTAGCACGCTGGAAGATGCCAAGCGCGGGCTCGACATGGGCTTCCTGATTTCTTTTGCGGGGAATTCGACGTATCCGAAAGCGCAGAACCTTCGCGACGTTGCGAAAGCTTTGCCGCTGGAGAATCTTTTGATTGAGACGGACTCTCCGTTCCTGGCGCCGCAAGCGTATCGTGGCAAGCGCAATGAGCCGGCCTACGTCGGCGAGGTGGCCAAGGCTATCGGTAGTGTGAGAAACTTAGCCGCGGAAGAAGTTGCGCTGGCGACGGCAGGGAATTTCCGGCGTTTTTTCGGGCTAACTGCGGGCTTGCCGGCAAAATCCGCCGCGTCGGAACGGAAATGAGTCGAGCCACGCTCTTGCGCGTGATATCGTCCAATGCCAGCTGACACCGGATCGAAGCAGGCCAGGGAGAAAGTCATCACACTGCTGACGGCCAGGGAAGTCTTTGACCTCGTCCGGGACGACCTTGTTCTGGTGGAGCAGGAATTGACGCGGCAAACCTCCGCCGCGTTCGAGCCGGTTTCCGAAATCACCAGTTATCTCCTGGGTGGCGGCGGCAAACGCTTGCGCCCCGCGCTCTTGCTGCTTTCCGCGCGCTACGCGGGCCGGACCGACAGCGAGGGCGCGATTCGGCTGGGTGCCGTGGTCGAACTGCTGCACAGCGCCACGCTGATTCATGACGACGTGATCGACAGCGCCAACACGCGGCGCGGGCGACCTTCGGCGAATTCGAGGTGGGGCAATCATCGCAGCGTGCTGGCGGGCGACTGGCTGTACATGCTGTCGTTTCAAATGGCGCTGGAGGAACGCAACTTCCGCATCCTGGACATTCTGATCGACCTCACGCAAAAAATGGTGGAAGGCGAGCTGATTCAACTGGAAAAGATCGGCCGCATCGATGTGACCGAGGAAGACGCGCTGCGGCTCGCAACTTACAAGACGGCATGTTTATTCAGCGGCTGCGCGCGCTTGGGCGCGGTGCTTGGCGGCTTGGAACTGGCAGGCGAAGAGGCGCTCGCCGAATACGGCCGCTACGCTGGACTCGCGTTTCAGTTGGTGGATGACCTGCTGGACTTTACTGCATCGGCGGAGCAGCTTGGCAAGCCGGTACTCAGCGATTTGAAAGAGGGGAAGGTAACGCTGCCGCTGATTTATGCCATGGAGAACGGGCATCGCGATGCGCGGAAGCTCGTGGCGCGGGTGCTGGAGGAAAAGGAGTTTGATTCCGTGCGGCCGGAGACGATTGTTGCGCTGGTGCAGGAATCTGGCGCGCTGGACCGCGCGCGAAACCTGGCGCACGAGTATGCGGGACGGGCGAAGGCTTGCCTGAACGGGCATGGCGACTCGGAATACGCGCGGGCGCTACGGACGTTGCCGGATTTTATTCTCGAACGCGAGAACTAGCCGCGAAGTATGGGCACTTCACGGGTCGACCTTGCCTAGCTGGGGCGCAGCATGCTGCGCCCCTACAACGAAATGCTCCCATTCAAGGTTGTCTACCACGAAAAATACGATTTGAATCTGGGCCCACATGTTTTTCCTTCGCAGAAGTTCCGGCTGATTGCCGAAGCGCTGATTGCGGAGAAGATTGCCGCACGCGAAGATTTCGTGCAGCCGGAGCCTGCGACTGACGAAGACATCTTGCGCGTCCACACTCCGGAATGGGTCCGCAAATTGAAGACAGGAACGCTCACCGCCAGCGACGTGATGCTGCTGGAAGTTCCGTACTCGCGCGAGCTTGTGGACGCCGTGTGGCTCGCCGCCGGAGGATCCACTCTCGCAGCGCAATGCGCGTTGCGCGACGGCTTCGGCGCAAATCTAGGTGGCGGATTTCATCACGCTTATCCGGATCACGGCGAAGGTTTCTGCGCGATTCACGATGTGGCCGTGGCGATCCGGCGCTTGCAGGCGGATGGCGCGATTCGCAAGGCCATGGTGGTCGATACTGACGTGCATCACGGTAATGGCACCGCGGCCATTTTCGGCGGCGACGCTTCCGTGTTCACGATTTCCATCCACCAGGAGAACAACTATCCCGCGCTCAAGCCGCCATCGAGCATCGACCTACATATGATGGATCGCGTCGACGACGATGAATATCTCAGCGCGCTGCTGCCCGCCGTGCAAAAGGCGTTCGATGAATTTCGTCCCGAGCTTTTGTTTTATGTCGGGGGCGCGGACCCATTCTGTGAAGATCAACTGGGCGGATTGTCGCTGACGAAGAACGGATTGAAGGTGCGCGACCGCCGCGTATTTGAGGAAGCGCGCCGGCGTGGTATTCCGGTGGCGACCGCGCTGGCCGGCGGTTACGCGAGACGGGTTGAAGATACCGTACGCATTCATGTGAATACGATTTTGGCCGCGCGAGATGTGGCGGGGCAGTTTCCCGTGAAGGCGGCTTTGAGTTAGGCAGGAATAAAGGTGGCTCAAAGCATGGCTGATGGCTCGATCTCGCCGGGCTGGGGCGCAGCATGCCGCGCCCCTACAATTACGAGGCGCGCAGGCGAATCTCGCCGGAGACGGTGTGAACTTCGATGCGGCCGCCGTTGCCGCTACCGACGCGCGCACGCAGGGAATGCTTGCCCTGCTCTTCAACTATCACGGGAATGTCCGTCTTGATCTCGCCAGAAACGGCCTCCGCGGCCAAATGAAAATTTGCGCTGGCCGGCACGCCTAGGATCACGCTGCCCGAGGCAGTCTTCAGATCCCAATAGGTGCTTGCGCCTGGATTGCCCTGCACGTTGACGCGGCCGGATGCCGCATGCGCCTTTACGTCGCTGGTGGCGCCCTCCACGTCGACCGAACCGCTGGCAGTCGAGGCCTCGACGCGGCCGCCCGGCTTGGTGATTTGCGTGGAGCCGGAAAGCGCGCTGATGCGCACATCTCCCTTGATGTTGGAAACGGTAACCGTGCCGGAAGCGCTGTTAGCGCGGATGTCGTCGCCGATATTGTCGGCGCGAATCGAGCCGCTCAGTGTGGAAAGCTGGGTCTGCCGCTCGATGTGGATCACGCGAATGGAGCCGGAAGCCGCTTCCACCTTTACCGGGCCGCGCACATCTTGAATCGTTTGCGCGCCAGAGAGCACCGAGGATGCAACTTCCGTGTCGTGCGGAACCTCGATCGTGTAGGAGACGCTGACGTTGCGCAGGCGGCGCATTTCTACGCCAATATGAATCGTGCTGCCGCGCTGCTCGACAGGCGGATTGGCAAGCACGTCGTTGAGCCGCTTCTCCGGGCTCTCGAATCCCATGCCGGATGCATGGGCATCGCCATGGACATGCACTTTGCCGTCGGCGCTGCCGGTAATGGAGACATCGCCGGAAGTGTTGGTGAGCTCCAGGCGAATCGGGCCGCTTACGCTCAGCGTTCGGTCGAAGCTGCCGCTGACCGACGGTCCCATTGCGCAACCCGTGCCTGCCAGGGCGGCGAACAGCAAGCCCGCAAGGGCCGCGAAATTGCGATGTCTCATCATTCCTCCATGCGAGTTCAGGGCGAGAGACGCGTGCCCGCAACCACAGTTTAAAGCGTGTCTAAGGAAGATACGCAGATGTGCGGAATTATGTTCCGAACGCGGGATGCGCTCAAGAGCGTTTCTGCTGCGGCAGGGTTTCGTTGAGCGAGCCTTGGCGATAGCCTTCGAGGTCCAGCGCGACGTATGTGAAACCCACGCGCTTGAGAGCTTGGGAGATCGCCGCGCCAGTTTCTTTCGAGAAGGCGCGGTCCATCTCTTCGGGGGCGATTTCAACGCGCGCCAGCTTGTCATGCAAGCGCACGCGGAATTGCCGGAAGCCGAGTTCACGCAGAGCCGCTTCGCCGCGTTCGATGAGCGATAGGCGCTCGGGAGTGACTTCAGTGCCATAGGGAACGCGAGAGGCGAGACACGCAGAGGCGGGGCGATCCCAAGTGGGCAAGCCGGCGCGCTGCGAGAGTTGGCGAATTTCCGATTTCCGCAGACCGACATCGAGAAGCGGGGCCAACACGCGATGCTCTTTCGCGGCGCGATGGCCGGGGCGAAAATCCAGCGTGTCGTCGGCATTGACACCATAAGCCGTCGCGGCGAAGCCGCGCTGCTGCGCGATTGCATCGAGCACAGTGAAGAGCTCGTCCTTGCAGTAAAAGCAGCGGTCGGCGGCGTTCGCGCGGTACGCGGGATTTTCTACTTCGTGCGTTTCGACAAATTCGTGATGGATTTGGAAGGCGCGGACAAATTCGTCAACCGCGGCGCGGTCATGCGCCGAAAAGCTGGACGAGAGTGCGGTGACCGAAAGAGCGCGGTTGTCGAGCGCGCGTTGCGCGGCCCACGCCAGGTAAGCGGAATCGGCGCCTCCGGAGAGCGCGACGATCAGGGAACCGGCCTCGGCAAGGCGGGCGAAGAGCGACGTTTGTTTTTGTTCTGGTGAAAGGTCCGAGGGTTCCACGACGCGAATTGGAACGAACGAAGTCATCGCGAATTAGTATAACGCACTGTTAAGGCGAGTCGGGTTTGAAAAGCCACAGCGCAGAGCGCGAATCTTGTGGGTTTATTTGAAGTCGAGGAGGACGTCGATCGTGCCCTTGGCTTCATCAGACTGCAGCCAGTGGCCTACTTCGTCGTAGTGTATGGGCAGATCCTTGAAAATGTCCGGCGAGTGCGCTTGCAGCTTGGTCAAAAACTCTTCGAACTTGGCCTTGTCAAACAGCTCGCCCGGTGGAATCGGCCACGCTTCACGCAGATGTCTTTCTGCGTTCACGGACAACCCGGTGATTACCATCGAGCCGAAGCGGAACGGCTTTCCTTCCACGATGCGCACGGTGTACGCAATGGTGTGCGCCGCATCGTCGTATGCAGCCGTAGGGTCGACTTTTGCCTGCATGTAGCCGCGGCGTCCATACTGTTCGCGCACGCCATCCCAACCTGCTTCAATGGCCATGCCGTCGGCAACGTCACCGAATTTCAAGCCGAAGGTGTTGGACAGCGTGATGGATGACAGCACGTCGTTCCCGCTCCACTCGACGCCTTTCCAGTGATACACCGCGCCGGGATTCACCGGCACGAAGACGGGAATTTGCTCGGGCAGCTTTTTATTTGGGTTTCCGGTCAGGCGCACTTCCGGCGGGCCCAGTTTCGCGCGCAGAAAACCCTTCTGCAGAAATATTGGACGAATCTGCTCGGTCAGAAACGTGTCGATCGCCATTCGAGAATAGGGCTTGCCGAGCAAATCAGGGAGCTGCTGGCGAACGGTTGGCGAGGAATTGAGCGCGGGGTCGCTGAACTCGACTCCCTCGATGTGCAAGGCCTCCGCATTGATGCGGAAGAGCTGCACGCTGCCGTCGCCGATGGGGTTGGGCGCAACCTGGTGCTCGACGGCGGCCTGCAGACCGTGGGTGACAAGAAATTGCCCCACCGCTTCGGCGGCCTGGTCAACCACGGTGCCCGCTTCGGGGAGCGCGCCATTATAAAACGGCAGCTTGGCGCGAATCGCGTCGTTGAGCTCGCTGTCGGCGAACCACGGAAGGTTGTCGAAGTAAGCCGGAATGCGCGGCGCCTCCTCCACGTGGAAGGTCACCAGCAGGCCGTCGATGCGCGACTGAAAGTTGTATTTCACCTTGGCGAAGAGGCCGCTCTGCACCAATTTGTCCGCGGCGGCTTGCAGATCGTCTTTTCCGACTTGCGCGCCGGTTTGCAAACCGGTGAGGGCGACAACCTGCGGATCCGGGAGAGACTTGAGGCCGCCGACATGAATTTCGCGCAGCGGTGCGCTCACGGCCGTGGGCGCCGCCACGGGAGGAGTTTGCGCGCATGCGGAAACTGCAGAGGCGGCCGCAAGAAACAAGGCGATCGAGTTGCGCACAAGCATGGGGCTAGTTTACCGAAAAAAGTTTTTGGCTGCTGACCAGCCACGACTCGCGTAGGGGCGCAGCATGCTGCGCCCCTACGGTGACCTTATTCAACGGTGACGGATTTTGCCAGGTTGCGAGGCTGGTCCACATCGCAGCCGCGGCGCACGGCAATGTGATACGCGAGGAGCTGCAGGGGAATGATCTCGAGCATGGGGACGAGCAGCTCAGGGGCTGGGGGAATCTCAATGACATGGTTCGACGATTCGCGAGCAAGATGATCTCCCGTGGTCACCACGGAAATCACGATGCCGTCGCGCGCGCGCACTTCCTGGATGTTGGACACACTCTTCTCATAGCGCGTGACAGAATCCGGATCAGTTTTGTCGTGGGTTGCGAGCACTACGACGGGAAGATTCTCGTCGATCAGCGCGTTCGGGCCATGCTTCATCTCGCCTGCGGGATAGCCTTCCGCGTGAATGTAGGAAATTTCCTTGAGCTTCAGCGCCCCTTCCAGGGCAATGGGGTAGTGAATGCCGCGTCCGAGGTAGAGAAAGTCTGTGTTGCGGAAGAATTGGCGGGCCAGCGTTTCGTACACGCCGGTTTCGTCGCCTTGCAGCACCATCTCGATCTTGTGCGGGATGCGCGTAAATTCCTGGAGCAGATGCTTGGCCGCATCGCCCGTCATTTTCCCGCGCACTTGGCCGAGGTGCGCGGCGAGCAGGAGCAGCGCGGTGAGCTGCGCAGTAAATGCTTTTGTGGAAGCGACGCCGATTTCCGGGCCGGCGTGCGTCAGGATCGTGCCGGCCGCTTCGCGCGTGACCATCGAGCCCATGACATTGCAAATCGCCAGCGTCGGCGAACCCTTCAGTTTTGCTTCGCGCTGTCCAGCCAGCGTGTCGGCGGTCTCCCCGGACTGGCTGATGCACACGGTCAGCGTCTTGCTGTCGAGAATTGGGTCGCGATACCGGAACTCGCTGCCGTAATCCACTTCCACTTGCATGCGGGCCAGCCGCTCGATCATGAATTTCCCGGCTAGCCCGGCGTGCCAGCTCGTTCCGCAGGCTACGATGCGCACTTGTTGGAATTCGCGGAACTGTTGCTCGGTAATCTGCATGTCGTCGAGGAAAATCTTTCCCGTGTCCTGCGAGATGCGGCCGAGCAGGGTGTCGCGCACGGCGCGTGGCTGCTCGAAAATCTCTTTCTGCATGAAATGCTTGTAGCCGCCCTTTTCGGCCATGATGGGGTCCCAGGTGACGTGTTGCGCTAGGCGTTTGACTGGCCGGGCGTCGTGGTCCATCACGGCGACACCTTGCTGCGTGAGCACGGCGATGTCTCCGTCGGCGAGGAAGAAGATTTCTCGCGTGTGCTCGAGCAGGGCGGGAATATCGCTGGCGACGAAGAATTCGCCGTCGCCGAGGCCGATGACCGAGGGCGGTCCCATGCGGGCGGCAACGATCTTGTGCGGGTCTTTTGCCGACATGAACACCAATGAGTAGATGCCGCGCAGCTCTTTCAGCGAACGTCGCACGGCTTCCTCAAGCGGCGCATTCTTGGAATGTTTTTCCACCAGATGCGCAACGATCTCAGTGTCCGTTTCGGTGACAAACTTATGTCCTTCGCGCTGCAACTGCTCCTTCAGCTCCAAATAATTTTCGATGATGCCATTGTGCACCACGACGATTTGCCCGGTGCAATCGCGATGCGGATGCGCGTTTTCTTCGGTGGGGCGGCCATGCGTGGCCCAGCGGGTGTGGCCGATTCCATAAGTGCCTTCGATGGGGGATTTCTGCAGGACCTCTTCGAGATTGCGCAATTTTCCCGGCGCGCGGCGAACTTCCAGCTTGCCGTCCTGCGTTACGACGGCGATTCCCGCCGAGTCATACCCGCGATATTCCAGCTTGCGCAGGCCCTCGATGATGACGGGAACAACCTTTTTTGGCCCGATATAACCGACAATTCCGCACATGGGGCGGTTTCTCCTGGGAGAAGCTAGTCTTGAAAGCGTAGCACGGAGTTTTTGAGTCTAAATCCGAGCACGCGAGGGGTCACAGAAAGTTAGTCTACGATCTCAAATCGATATTCCTCGATCACGGGATTGGTGAGCACTTCTTTGGAAATGCGCTCGAGCTGCGACTGCGCTTCATCACGGCTCCAGCCATCGAGATTCAGCACAAAAAATTTCCCCTGCCGCACGTCGCGAACCTGCTTGTAGCCAAGCCCGGAAAGAGCGTGTTGGATGGTTTGTCCCTGCGGATCGAGAACGGTGCGTTTCGGCATCACCCAAACATGTGCTTTCATACCGCCAGTATAACAGTGGCAAAGCCATTTCTGGTTGTCCGCCTTGGGTTCCGCGGTTCCGCGAACCAAATACGGTACGCGGATGATTGCGTCCGGGTGTAGATTGATCGCGAGGACCGTGTCATGACACCAGAAACCAAGCGCAGCGGAGCGAGCGATAACGAGGTGTTGCCTGCGTTGCCCTTGGACTCATGGAAGGAGACGCTGGAAACGTTGCACATGTGGACGCAGATCGTCGGGAAAGTGCGGCTGAAATTGTGTCCGCTGGTCAACCAGTGGTGGAACGTGCCGCTGTACGTTACCGCGCGGGGCATGACTACTTCGGCGATGCCCTACGAGCAGCGCTCGTTCGAGGTGCAGTTTGATTTCATCGAGCACAAGCTCACGATCGAGGCCAGCGACGGCCGCGTTGTGACCATGCCACTCGCGGCCGAGAGCGTTGCGGAATTTTACAAGAAGTTCATGGCCGCGCTGGCGGAATTGGGCGTGAGTGTACACATATGGACGATGCCGTGTGAGGTTCCCAATCCCACGCCATTTGAGAAAGACCGTGTTCACGCGGCATATGATCCGGAGGCCGTGCATAAATTCTGGCGCATCCTGGTGTGGGTTGATCAAATATTGAAGAAATTTCGCGCTGGCTTCGAGGGGAAAGCCAGCCCAGTACATTTTTTCTGGGGAAGTTTCGATCTGGCGGTTACGCGCTTCTCCGGGAGGGTGGCGCCGGAGCGGCCGGGCGCCGACTCCATCACGCGGGAAGCCTATTCACACGAAGTTAACAGCGCGGGATTCTGGCCAGGCGGCGGGGACATCAAGGGACCGGCGTTTTATTCGTATGCTGCGCCGGAACCGCCGGGATTTGCGGAGCGCCGCGTCCGGCCAGAGGCGGCCTTTTATCACCCGCAGATGAAAGAGTTTTTGCTCATGTACGACGACGTGCGAGCTGCGGCCTCTCCGAAAGCCGCACTAATGGAATTCCTGCAAAGCACGTATGACGCGGCGGCGGACTGCGGGAAGTGGGACCGCAAAGCCCTGGAACGGTAGAGGGCACCCCTTTTAGCGAGATTCGGCTTGGGCGCAAAGGAAGAGGACACCCAGAAATGGCTGTCCCGCTGGTAAGCCTGCATCTCAGTTCTATGCAGGTCCTATTTCACCGGCAAGCCGGTAAACCGTACGCCTGCGCTGTGAACTTTGTAGCGGACATTCAGCCCAATCAGCAGCGCCGTGATCGACTCCACGATGCGGGCGTTCTCCAACTTTCCGCCGTTCAGCGCGCGCACGCCGGGAATCTTTGCCGCGAGCTCCATCGCCACTTGCTTGGCTTTTTCATCGTCGCTGCAGACTAGCACGTCGCAATCGAGCGGCGCATCTCCCGCCAGCAACTCAGCGCCCAGATTTTGAAACGCAGCGGCAATGCTGACTCCCGCAGGCAGCAATTCCACGGCCGCCTCCGCCGCCGAACCCTGCCAGACGCCAAGCATACGCATCGGCGATCCGCCGACGGTCGCGGCCAACGGCACCGTGGTGTCAATCACCACAGTTCCCGGCTTCCACACGCTTTTCAATTGCTTCAGCAGTGCAGCCTGGCCGGAGAAGGGAACCGTGAGCAGCGCGACATCGCACTGCGCCGCGGCCGCAGCGTTGTCCGCGCCTTCGATCTGCGCCGCGCCATCGATGCCAGCGCGGAGCTGCTGCGCCGCTTGCTCCGCGCGCGATGCTTCGCGGGAACCGATTACGATGTGCTCGCCCGCGCGCGCCAGGCGGTTCGCCAGCCCGGAGCCCTCCGGCCCGGTGCCCCCCAAAATCGCAATCTTCCGCGCCATCGTGGCACTCCTTTTTTACCTGCCGCTTGGCGATGATTATACGCGACCCAAGGGCGCGACCTTGCGCCTAGTCTGTGCTATCTTCAAAAACTTCCACCATGGCGCCGACAACCCCGACTACATCCGAGTTCAGAATCGCGCTTGGGCAATTCGCGACCGGAGTTACCGTGGTCACCGCGGAGCGTGCCCCGGGCCGCGTGCACGGCATGACCGCGAACTCCTTCACTTCCGTTTCGCTGGAGCCGCTGCTGATCCTGATCTGCGTGAACCAGAACGCGCAATTGCTTCCGCTCGTGAAGCGGCAAAAACGTTTTGGCGTGAACATCCTGAAGGGCAATCAGCGAGCAATCTCCGAATATTTTGCGCGCACCGAAGAAAGCGACGAGACGGAAAAACGGCTGGGCATTCGGTATCGTTGGACGGAAACGGGCATCCCGCTCCTAGAGGAGGCTCTCGTGCATCTCGCGTGCAATGTCGTTGCCTCCCATGCCGCTGGCGACCACACCATCTTCGTTGCGGAAGTTGAGAGCGTCGAAGTGTACGACGGCGAGCCGTTGCTGTATCTACGGGGCAACTACCGCCCCGTCGCGCGTTAGGCTACCCGCTATGCGCCATTTCAGTGGTGCCCGCCGAGCGGATCGCGCTTCACTCCATATTCCGTTCCCCACTTGTCGGTCATATGCGAGCGAATCTCCCACAGCTCGGGGAAGAATTTGTGGCGCATGCCTTCTTCCAAAATCTCCACGGGGCGGCCCTTCAGCGATTTCGAGCCGAACCCGATGGTGCGGTGAATCAACTGCATGTGCTCATAGCGGAATTTCTGGAACAGCTCATCGAATTCCGCCAGGGCTTCCGCGACGACGTAGGCGTCGCTGTGGGTGTACTCCGTGTCGTAAATCTTCTCCAGCGTCAAGCCGTGCTTATCCAGATAATGTTCCTTGAACGAGCTCCAAATCGGCTGGTACATCTTCAGCAGCACGCGAAATCCCGGCGATTCCTGCCCGCTGCCATTGCCGAGGCGCAAGCGGATTTCCTGATATTCCTTGGGCGACATGATCTCCAGCAAGGCGATCTGCTGAATCATCAATCGCTGCACGGTGTGCACCCGGCGGAAGAGCGTGAGCACGCGATTCGTATTTTCCTGATGCAAATAGTCGTCGATGTCGAGCAACGTGTACGCGATCAGCTTCATCCACAGCTCTTCGACCTGGTGCACGACCTGAAACTGCAGTTCGTCCGCGTTGCACAGTTCCTCGAATTTCGTCTGGCAGGAGAGTAGCGTTTTGGTGTTCAGGTACAGTTCGTAATCGAGCGTGCCTTCGCCGCTCATAATCTCGTAAAACTGTTCGCGGTTCACAATCCCTCCGGCGCGTGTCATCCTGAGTCTATCCGATGAGGATAGGCGAAGGATCTCAGCGTACGCAATTCGCCAGATTGAACTAGGAAGGTTCTACCAGACCGCGCTGCTAGCGTTCCGAACTCCCGGATGGGCGCGTCTGCTCGGCATCGCCCACATCTTTGCGGTGGCTTTTCACTTCGCGCAACGCGTACACCGGCTTGTTTTGCGATTCGTAGTAAGTGCGCGCGATCAATTCGCCGAGCAATCCCATGGACACAAGTTGCACACCGCTGATGAACATGGCCACTGTCATCAACATCAGCGGACCATGCTCGGTCATGACGTCCACACGGTTGACAAATTTTTCGACCGCCAAGTAGATGGCCAGCAGCATTCCCACGGTCGCTCCGCCGAAACCCAGCAAGCCGAAAAATTGCAGCGGCCGTGTCGAATAATCCAGCAGGAATTTGACGATCACCAAATCCAGGAAAACGCGTATCGTGCGCCCGATCCCGTAGTTGCTTTTCCCGCTCTTGCGCTCGCCGTCCGTAATCGGCACTTCCGTGATACGCGCGCCGGTCGAGCTGGCCAGCGCGGGAATAAACCGGTGCAGCTCGCCGTACAACTGAATTTCCTGGATAATCTCGCGGCGATAGGCTTTGAAGGTCGTACCGAAGTCGTGCAGCTCCAGCCCGGAGAGCTTGGCCATCATCCAGTTCGCCGCGCGGCTCGGCACCTGCCGCAGCAGCCAATGGTCGCGCCGCGCGTAACGCCACCCGCTGACCAGATCGTAGCCTTCTTCAATTTTCTCCAGGAAGCGGGGAATTTCTTCGGGGTCATGCTGCAAATCCCCGTCCATGGAAATGATTACGTCGCCGCGCGCGAAATCGAATCCCGCTTTCAGCGCGGAAGTCTGTCCAAAATTCCGCCGCAGCCGCACGATATTCACGCGGCGATCGTGCTCGTAGATGTCGGAAAGCACCTTGAAGGAATTATCGCGGCTGCCGTCGTCCACAAAAATCAGCTCGTAGCTCTCTCCGATGGAATCCATCACCTCGGTGATCTTCATGTACAGAGGTGGAATGTTCTCCTGCTCGTTGAAGAACGGGACGACGATGGAATATCGAACGCTGGATTCGCTTCTCATACCGTGCTGGCCAAGAAGGCATAGTCTATCAGGCGAATCCCCTGAGAAGCGACAAGATTTCGTATTTCCTTGTCGGTCAGGATTTCCACCTCCTTTTGCCGCGAGGCCTGCAGCCGCGTCGCCGTTTTCCGGAGAGCCTCGTCAGCATATCCCGGGTGGCACATCAATTCGGTTGTGCCCGCAGGCAAGCTGCGCAACAGGCGCGCTACTCCCTCCCTGGTCAACTCGCCGGTCTGCGCGATCCCGCAAAAATGGTCCGCCGTCGACACTCCCGCGCGTTCCACCTGCTTGCGGGCGTCGCGTGCCAGCAACTTGAGGCCCCGCGCTTGCACTCCCTGCTTGAGCACCACCGAGGACCGCAGTTCACCGGTGGTAAGCGCCGTCCGCAAGGTTGACGCCTCGTGCGACACGCGAATCGCTCCGATGCCGTGCCGCTTGGCCAGCCGAAGCGCAATCTCGAACAGTCCGGGCAGCATGTGCACGTGCTTGTGACCATCCAAGTGCGTCGGCTCGATTCCCGCATCGCGCACCTTGGAGATTTGCGCGCCCCACTCCATTTCCACTTCGCGCAGGGAGAGCCCGCGGGTCGCGATCTTAAGCAGCAAGCCATCCGGACCGCCTTCGAATTCCCCGGCATCGTTCAGCAGGCTCGGGACCGACTTGTGCGGCGCCACCGGTAAACCAGTATTCAAATTCAGGTGCACGCCCACGCCGAGCCCGCTCGTGGCGCGCGCCAGTGCGACCGCCTCGGCAAACGCCTCTCCATTCGCAAGAAGCGAGGCGCTGGTTACAATCCCGTTGCGATGCGCCTCTGCGATGCCGCGGTTCACCCCTGCGGTCCACCCGAGGTCATCGGCGTTCACGATCAGGTTCCTGGGCACCTGTACTGTCCCTTCGCGCAGCCCTGTCCGTTGGGCCAGCTACCCAGTACTGCGCCGCCGCGCTTTTGTACCATTGACCCTCTCGCTCCCCAACTTTAGCATGGCCATTTAGAGGCAAGTATGTCCGTTCACACCAAAGAGCCGAAGAAAGAACCGCGGCCGCAGACGAAGCTCGGGGAAGCCCGCCACAAGGAGCAGCGCCGCGGGCATCGCATGAATTCGCGCGTGCCCGTGCGGCTGGAGTGGGATTTGCCCTCCGGCAAGCGCGTCAAGGCCGAAGCGCACACGCGCGTGGTCAACCCATATGGCTGCATGGTTGTTCTGCAGCACGATCTGCCGCTCGAGCATCGCGTTGCGATCACCAATGTGCCCATGAGCGCCAGTAATGCTGCCGTCATCGTGTGGAAGAGCGACGAGCGCCCGGAAGGCGGCTGGGAATACGGCGTGGAGCTGGTGGCTCCGGCCATGGATTTCTGGGGTCTTGAACTATGACTCTTAAGCCTCCTACACCCGGTCTAAGGCCGGCAATTCCGCATTCCTCCGCGCGTCCGGCCGCTCGCACGCCCACGGCCGAGGAACGTCGACGCTCGCAGCGCGTCTTGGTGCGCATGCCCGTGATCATTCACGTAGCCGGCAAAGTGCTGCCGGGTAACACGCATACCGTCAGCGCCGGCGGAGCTATGGTCATTCTGAAGGAAGGCATCGGCGAAGGTACCAAAGTCACAGTAGAGAATCCCGCCACCAACGCTAAGGTCGAAGGCAAAGTCATTCGCCCGCCGCAAATGAATCAAGAGGGATCCTTGGTCCCCGTCGAATTTGTCACACCGTGCCCGACGTTCTGGAACATCTTTTTCCCGCCCCATACTACTTAGATCCCTTTAGGGCTGCTCTTTTTCCCTTGGATTAAAGAAAAACGGCCCCGATTTTGGGGCCGTTTTTCTCCTTTTGTATGGATCGCTACTGAATTGTGACTGTAGTTGCTGAGGATGTTGAGCCCATGTAATTCGCATCCCCGCTATACACCGCCGTAATGCTGTCCGTGCGCGATCCGCCGCCTCCTGAACCGCTGCAGCCTGCGATTCCCGCCGCTAAAGATGCAAACAGAATCAGGCCGGCCGCGGCGTATCCAACCCGCCTGCCGACCGACAAACGCCGCTGCATCGCCAGCAACACGAGCAGCAGCACGGAGACAATCCCGAGCGGCAGCACGGGAACCTGCGGCCGCGTTCGCGGCTTCGCGAAGGGAACAAATTCCGCAAGCGTGGTCGTCAATGTAGCGGTGCAAGATGCTGCGCCGCTCGAGCTTACGATCCCGCTTGTGCCGCCGTAGTTCACCGTCCCGCTGATCGCTGTGCCGCCGTTCTTGAATTGCACAGTTCCCGCTACCCCGGAACCGCACGGCGGCTCCCCGTTGCTTGGAGTGCTGACCGTCGCCGTCAGCGTCACGCTGCCCCCTGACACGATGCTTGTCGGACTCGGTGTAACGGCAATGGACGTAGTCGCCTGCGTAATCGTCACCGAAAGCGCGTTCGACGCCGAGGCCGGCGCGTTGTAGCTGCTATTCGCGTCGGGCGCATACGTCGCCGTGATGCTGTAAGAGCCCGGCACCAGTTGAATTGGTTGGTCCTCCGCAAATCCACGATCGTTGAGCTTCGCCATACTCGTTGCGTTGGGAGTTTGCGCGCTCGGAAAATCGTTCAGCGGAGCTCCTGGATTCTTAAACAGTTGGATCGAGCCCGTCGGGCACACAAACGAAACAACACCAGTCGAGAAGTTCTCGCATGGCGATGGCGGCGTTGTATTCGCGTTCTCCACGTCCACTCGCAAAATGTACGACGACCCGTAGGGCAGTGGCGGGGAGGATGTACTCAATACCGGCGTCGTACCGTTCGGTCCCGTAAATGTAACGAAGCTCAACAGCACCTGGCTGTTCTGCTTCGGTACGGTCATGTTGATCGGCGAAGAATTGTTCCCTGAGAAGTTTCCGTCGCCGCCATAGTGCGCGATCAAGTTGTAAGCGCTGCTTGCTGCAGGTAGAAGACTGGTCGTAATGGTGTAGGTTGCTGTCGCCGATAGAGTCGTTGAGTCGACCACCATGCCAGTGCTCTGGTCCTCTAGAAGCACCGCTCCTGTCGGAGTTGCGGTCCCCGAGGCCTTTGTGACCGTTCCCGTGAAGGTCACGCTAGCGCCAATCGTGGACGAAGTTGGGCCAGCAAGCGTTAGTGTAGTCCCGATGAGGCTGGGGGACGCCCACTTGGCGAGCAAATTTGTGACGTTTACGGTGCCCAGTCCTGTCGCCAGATCATATCCCGCCACTGCGTTAAAGGCTGGCGTCGAGCCGCCGGTCGTGGTCGCCATGATGCCAAACTGTCCCGAAGTCGTATTGCTGCAGTTCGGGCTAGCGCCTGTGCAAGCCACGGAGTTGTTGCCCTTTATGATGTCGTAGAAGACGCAGCTATTCGGGAGAGTTGCAGTGCTCGAACTGCAGACATTGGCGGCGGTCTTCGCCAGCGAGTACAAGACGTAATTCGCCACGCCTTGCCGTTGCCCGGTCTGCTGATTCACCAGCGCCATAATTGCCGCGAAGGTTGGCGTTGCGGCGGATGTTCCTCCCACTGCCTGGAAATCGTGAAATGGCGTGGTGGAGGTGAATTTCGTCAGGTTGCAGCCGGTGTCCCCGGTAGGATCCTGGTCCGACTGGCAGACAATGTAAAAGCTCTTGGACGTCCCGGTGGTTGCCCCGCTATCACTCGAGAACAGAGAGACATCAGGGATATCGCGGACGTTATCCGCCGGAGTTAATCCCTGCTGCCACGTGGGCTTCGGGTATCCAGCAACGCAGGCGCCGCTCGTTGTGAGCGTTGCGCAATTGCTCGGGCCGCCGCTTCCTGCGACAACATCGATACCGCTGCTGGAGTTGCTGTTAATGATCGTGGCGGTGCATCCGGTGATCGTTCCTGCTGACGCACAGGAATCATTCCACGTTTTTTCCGGGATGTAACCCAAGGCTGAGGCTGGAACAGGGGGAGTGGTGGTCGAAGTGTTCGTCGTATTCCAAAATTTCGATTGATTGCCGACGTCGTCGAAATCCGTGCCGCCCATCGCGATGTTGAACGGCGTGGACGCGATTCCGTTGACCGCCAGTCCTAGGGTTGCGGCATCCTGGTTCGCCGGAGCAGTGGCGGGGTCGCACGCCGCCGAGCCGTTATCCCCGGCCGAAATCACCACGGTAATTCCTTCCGCCGCCGCCTGCTGCCATATAGAGTTGTAGAACGCGTTGCCGCCAGTTCCCAGCCCAGCCTCGCACGCGCCGTAGCTTTCGCTCAGGATCGGCGCCACATTGTTATCCACGATGTATAGGGCCGATCCATCAATTCCGGCCGTGCCGTCGGTCTGCGTCATCTGGGTGGTCACAAAGTTAATCGTTGCTGCAGGGGCAACGGCGCCCGCCCATTCCACGTCCAGGTCCGATTCGCCCTCATCGCCATCCACAAGGCCAGGATCGGGGCCATTCAGAATGACATTCAGTTGTCCAGACGTGTATGCCGGCAATCCAAACATGGCCCGAAAATCGGTGACGTCCTGCAGATTGATATTGCTCTGCCCTACTATGGCGATACTCGTTCCCGCGCCAGTCAAGGTTGTCGGAACGCTGTAAATGGCCGCGAAGTCCGCAGGCCCCACTCCAAAAAATTGCCCGTTAGCGTCCGTGTACGTAAATAGCGGCCGGATTTCGCCGGTTTCCATGCGGCGGAAACTCCCAAGCTGCCTCGCCTGAGCCTTGGGATGAAAATTATGCAGCGAGCGAATCCCGCGCACCACGGGGGCGAGCGCCGCGGGAATCTGCGGATCGCTCACATTCGCGAAGTGCTCTTCACCCTTTACGTTGAACTCGTGAATCTCCGTGCCAAACGCGTTGCGCACCTGCCCCGCGTTGCCCGAAAACTCCAGGACCACCTTACCCTTTGTCACCTTGATGTTCTGGAATCCGTGCGCGGTCAGCCAGTCGGTTACCGCCTGCACATCTGCGTCCGCTGGACCAAACTGCCTGCCAAATTGTTCCGGGGTCAGCCAGGCATGATAATTCGGAGAATTCTTCGATTGCTGCTGCTCCATCAATTGTCGCAGCGCCGCCTCCTGCTCCGCGCTGCGCTGCAAGACAAGCAGGATGCGCGTTACGGGCTGGGCGTCGGCCACCGCGCCGCGATCAAACTCCGCGCGTGCCTTCGGATGCACGTTGCCGTGCAGCACCGTGCGGTTGGTATCGTCCACCGTGTCCGTGACGCGCGCCAGCACGCGAGCCTTCTGCTCCGCTCCGGATTGCGCCGCGGGTGTCTGCGCGACGGCAGGAAAGCAAGAAAACGCCAGCAGCAAAGCACCAGCCAGTACACCTCGACCGAAACCAGTTTTGTGGATGCTCATAATCCGCCCGACTGCAAGTATTTTTCGTACTATCACGCAACAGGGAACAACGGCAACCCCAAGCTACAGAAGCAGGCTGGGGAGATAGATTTTAATCCCAAAGGGGCTGGATGCTCATAACCCGCTCAAGCGCAAGATTTGCATGTACCTCAACAACAAAAATCGATCGACGGCGACCCCAAGCTACGAAGCCTGGTAAAGAGATAGATTCAACCCCATATTGGTTGCCTGCGTTCCCGCTTCTCTGTTGGCGCTTTGCTCATCAGGAGACACGTGCGCATTCGCCCGCGCATCAAACTCGTCTTTAACTCTTCCCTTAATTTCCCGCGTAAGTTCCCGTGCCGGGCCGGATTCGCGCGCAGGCAAGCAGGCCGCCGCGAAATAGGGCGTTGCCTAATTCGCGTCACGCCCGCGGATTTCCCCCTTGCCAGTTCTGCTGTTAGTGACTAAGATACCCCCTCGCAGTTACGAGGGTCATGGACATGCCAAAAGAAAAGCCGCGCGTAAATATCGGCGAAGTCATCAAAACCTACCGCAGCCAGCGGGGATTGTCGCAAGGCGACATCGAGCGCCGCACCGGCCTGCTCCGCTGCTACCTCTCGCGCGTGGAAAACGGCCACACCGTTCCGTCGCTGGAGACGCTGGCCAAAATCGCCGAAGCCATGGATATTTCGCTCGCCGACTTTTTCCCCGGCACGGAAACGCCGCGCGATCGCGAGACGCAGAAAATGCTCGGCGAACTCTCGCAAGACGAAATCCGCTTCCTCGGCGAAATCAAGCGCTTCAGCACGACGCTCTCCGACGGAGACAAGCGCCTGGTCCTAGCCATGATCCGCAAAATGGCGACTCTCGTCCCGCCACCAACAGCGAAGAAACCGCTGGTCCGCCGCCCCACCGCTTAAAGATCGATCGTTTGCAGAGAGAAATGAAACCCGGCGATATGGTTGTGTTGGACGAATTACCGCCGGGGTTTCTTCAGGACTTACCTGAAGAGGATCAATACGCTATTTCAGAGATCGTTGGCAAGCCCGTTGAATTTGTGGGATACGACGACGACGGCAGAGTCGAACTCACATTTACTGATAGAAACGAAGTGATTCATTTCATGTGGGTAGGCCGGGATTTCATTCGACCTGTTAGATAGCTCAGCTAGCTACTTTGTCCGCGGATAATCCGGATAGCATCGGGCACAGGGGCCTCGTTACGGCCGGATCCGTTACCCTGACTGTCCACACCATCTTGGGGCACCGCGTCTCCTTCGCCCGGCGCAAGAAATAGATTCATCACGAGTATTTGCTCGGCGCGCCGAATCGTCGAAAGCCGATGCGCGATCACGAACGTGGTGCGGCCGCGCATCAGGTAGCGCAGGCCCTCCTGAATCAGCGCCTCGGATTCGGAATCGAGGCTGGAGGTGGCCTCATCGAGAATGAGGATGCGCGGGTCAGCAAGAATCGCGCGGGCGATGGAGACACGCTGCTTTTGTCCGCCGGAGAGTTTGACGCCGCGTTCCCCGACGACGGTATCGTATTTCTTCTCGAACGATTCCGCGAATTCATCGACGCGCGCGATGCGGCAAGCCGCCATGACTTCGTCTTCACTGGCATCCGGGCGGGCGAAAGCCACGTTTTCGCGAATCGTTCCGTCAAACAAAAAAGTTTCTTGCAAGACGACGCCGAGCTGCGTGCGATAAGAATTGAGCTTGACGGTGGCAAGGTCAACGCCGTCCACCAGCACGCGTCCGCTCTTCGGCACGTAAAACGCCGCGATCAATCCGATGATGGTCGATTTTCCCGCGCCGGATGGGCCCACCAGCGCCGTTACCGTTCCCGGTTCGGACTGGAAGCTCACTTCGTGCAGCACTTCCTTGCGGGAATCGTAAGCGAAGCTCACGTCTTCCATCGCCACGTAACCGGTAATCCGATCCAGCGTGACCGTCCTGCGCGGATCGTCGTCTTCCTGCGTTTCGTTCAGGATTTCGCGCGTGCGCTCCAGTCCGGTGATGGCCTCGGTGATCTGCGTGCCAATGGCCACGATCTGGAAAACCGGCGCAACCAGCAGGCCCAGGAAAATGTTAAACGCAAAAAACTGCCCCAGGGTCATGCCGCCGGAGAGGACCTTGTGCCCGCCAAACTCCATGATGAGAGCGCTCACCAGGCCCATCAACCCCGCGCCCGAGAGACTCATCAGCGACGTGGCGGTTAGTGTCTTCAAAACATTTTCCAGCAGGCGCTGCACCCCGGCCGAAAAGACATTTTCCTCGCGCTCCTCGGCGTGATAGCCCTTGACCACCCGCACGCCGCCAAGCGATTCGGTCAGGCGGCCAGTCACCTCCGCATTGATTTTCGGGCGCGCCCGGAAGATGGGGCGAATGGTCTTGAAGGCCTTGTTGATCCCCACGCCAAAAACCAGCAGGATGCCAAACGCCAGCGCCGTCATCGTAACGCTGGTGTGAATCAGATAGACCAGCGCAAAGATCGCGGTCATGAGCCCGCCGACAAATTCCACCAGGCCGGTCCCGATCAGATTTCGTACGCCTTCCACATCGCTCATGATGCGAGAGACGAGCACGCCGGTTTTGTTCGCGTCATAAAACGAAATAGGCAGCCTGCCGATATGCGCCTGCACTTGGCGGCGCAACTCGGTAATCATTTTCTGCGCGGACTTGGAAAGAACCTGCGTCAGCGTGAAAGAAGTAAGTCCTTGGAGAATGGTTGCGGCCAGCACAGCGAGAACAATGGGCGTCAATAGCTGGATTTGGCGCTTACTAATGACGTTGTCGACGAAATACTTTGTGGATGCAGGCAGAACCAGGCCGGCGACGCGATTCACGGCCATCAGCAAAAATCCGAGCGCGAGCAGACCCCGCCGCGGCCTGATCAGCGCCCAGACGTCCGGGAGATTCTTCCAGGCGTTCTTCCGCTTCTGTTTTTGTTCGGTTTCCGTGCTCATCGGGATTCGTCGAGTATCTTAGACCTTGGATGCCAATAGAATCGCAAAAACTATACGCAAAGTGCCTAGCCAATCGGCTAGGTAACAGGATTCATCGCTAACGAGTGGGAAGGGAACTCGCGCTAGTCCGCGCCGGCTCCGCCAGGGGGAACGTGGGCAGCGGCCGGGCGGTCGATATTCAGAACGCTAGAGATGAATTCGCTCACCGTGAAGCCTAGATGGCCCCAGAGCCGGCGCTTCAAGCCGGTGTAATCCTGCGTGCCGCTGAAAAGGTCGCCCATGAGTTGCCGGAATACGGGACTGCGCCGCAGGAACTGCACCATGCGCGTGGTCACCGCGGTCCCCAGGAACGAACCGCGATAGAAGCGGCGCACAATGCGCGCGGCAAATTCGAGCTCCGCCGAAAACGCGGCCTTCACGCGCGCCGGATATTTTTCCGGGCAGCCTTCCGCAAGCGCGCGCCCGAGCAATTCTCCGGAGCGCATGGCGTAGAAAAGCCCTTCGCCCGTGAGCGGGTCCACCCACGCGGCCGCGTCGCCAATCATCGCCCAATTCTTGCCCACGACGGTGCGTTCCGAGAAAGTGCGTTCGCGCGGCGACGGCAAAACGTGACTGTAGAATTGCGCTCCCTCGGTGGGGATATTTTTTTTCTGTACAAAACTCTGCAAGTGCGAGCGCAGCTCCGTGCTCGTGTGCGAAGACATGCTGCCGCAGATGCCCACCGATAAATGATCGCAGCGCGGAAACGACCAGATGTAGCCCTCAAAGTGCGGAAGAAATTTTACGGTAATGGCGTCGGCGGTCTGCGGGACGAAGTACCCTTGCGTCATTTCCAGTTCATCGCGGTCCAGCGGCCGCGTTTCCGGCAGCAAGCGATTGCGAGCGCCAGCAGCGAGCACCAGAAAATCCGCCGTGCGCCACTCGCCGTCAACGCAATAGCGCGGCTTGGCCGCGGCTGTATCCACGCTGATCACATGCGAGCGCTGCACTTTGCAGCCGGCTTCAGCGGCGCGGTTGAGCAGCATGCCATTCAGCACCGTGCGCGAATAGATCACGATGGGATGGCTCATATCGAGCATCACGCTCTGTTCGTTGCTGCTGATCAGCTCGATCGAGCTCACCAGCTTCTTGGGGTAGGGATTATCGAGGAGAAAAGGAAAGCACTCGACCGCTTTGTGGGTCAGTCCGCCGCCGCAGGGCTTTTCCCAAGCCAGATGCTCGTCAAAAATAGTAACGGTGTGGCCTGCTCGCGCCAACTGCTCGCCACACATCGCTCCCGATGGCCCGCCACCGACAATTGCAATCTCTGTCATGCTTTTGGTAACTCGAGGGCCCGCATCGCTCCCTGCGCGCGAATTTGCAGGCGAAAGGCCCTTTCCGTCCTAAGAGCCTGTTCAGGTGACGGGGAAGATCACCAGGCAGAAACCAGCGAGGAGTATAGCACCGAAGACGGCTGCGGCCATTGGAGATCCGGTCTGTCTGTGTACAAGATCCATCCCGAGACGCTGGAAGATGAAAAAGAGCGCGAGGTATATCGAGAGGAGGATCAGCAGGATGGCTCCGCTGTGAAGGACGAAGATCCCAAAGACGAGCGCAAGAAACGCGATCAGGCGCAGCGCCAAGGCCAGCCAGATGCGCGCCCCGCTGCTGCGTGCGAC
>WNFP01002603.1_pt1 | contig 28005 bp, 24 predicted proteins | sample 5400201 | NCBI WGS metagenome assembly WNFP01 (sample SAMN13153355, study PRJNA577476) | soil metagenome | isolation source: 115 cm saprolite under Madrone tree | place: USA:California | collected 2016-06-14 | reverse complement strand
AAGGAAGCGGTGAAACTGATCGGGCCGGAAGGCGGCAGCATCATCAACGTCGGCTCGGGCGTCAGCACCGTCACGCCACCCAATTCCGCTGTGTACACCGCCACGAAAGGCGCCGTGGACGCGATCACCGGAGTGCTCGCCAAGGAACTGGGTCCGCGCAAGATTCGCGTCAACTCGCTCAACCCCGGCATGATTGAAACCGAAGGTGTGCACGCGGCCGGATACATCGAAAGCGATTTCCGCAAATGGGTGGAGTCGCAGTCGCCGCTGGGGCGTATCGGGCAGACCGACGATATTTCGCCGACCGCCGTGTATCTAGCGTCGTCCGACTCGAAGTACCTGACCGGTGAAATTCTTCGTGTGACGGGCGGGATTCTGTAAAGCAATGCCGTCCCGCTGGTGGCAGCAGGAAGTTGACTCTAAACCCACGCCCTTTGATCGTCGTTCAATCCCGGCTTGCTTTGTCCCTTAGCCGCAATCTCATCTAAGGTACCGGCCCATGAAACACGCCCAGAGAGAACGCTGGCTACAGCGCTGCGACCAAGCCGCAGTCGGGCAAGATCCCGAAACATTTCTGCAGCTGATCACCGAAATCAACGCCTGCCCAAAAGAAAAGAAAGAACCCCTCACCAGCGCCCCGCCAGCGTAACCAACGCCAGCTGACAAGCCCGTTTCCTAGTAGACGCCGCCGACCGCAATCTCGAATAACGGTGCCGGCACATTGTTCGCGGTCGATGTATAATTCAAGCGCCATGACGGCCGCGGTAAGAGCAATGACCTCGGTCGGACTTTCCATCTGGATTTCCGCACTGGCTTGTCTCGCGGGATGTGGCCAAATTCTCGCAGGCTCCCGCACCATTCACCACGCAAGTGCTCAGCTCGCTTCGGCGGAAATGCCCGATTGCCATCAATCGCACTCGCCGGCAGCGCCCAACGAGAAAAAGCAGAATCCAACTTCAGTTTCGTGTTGCCTGCCCGACGCCGTCCCACAAAAGACGGCCGCTGACCTGAATATCAACGCCTCGCACGCTAACCCTTCGGAGCTTGCGATTGACATCGCAGATCATTCCTATGCGCAGGTGAAAAATCCTGCTCGCTCACTCCTCCACGGCGGCAGACAAACCCTTTTGCAGACCCACCTCCTGCGGATTTAGACCCTACCGGAAAACCTATGAGCGTTTTGCGAACCAATTCTGCCGGCGTAGCCAGTCGGCTCCCATTAACTCTGCAAAATTCAAAGGAAAAAAAATGAAACTCATCAGAGCAACTCTGCTGTTAGCAGTGATCGCACTCGGTTTGGCAGGAGCGGCAAACGCTCAGACGGATTGTTGTCCCTCCGCTGACTGCTGCTCGTCCTGCTCCGGCTGCTAGTAAGCCAGCTTGACAGTCCAGAGAGGCGCGGAGGTTACGCGCCTCTCCACATCACGTTGGTATCCGCCGTAGTACACTGCTGTCCCTCTGGCTTCGCGAAACTCGCGACTCGCCGGAGAAAATCCATGGACGATTGCCCGCGTGCGTAAATCTCTCGGTCTGCCGAATCGCGTTAACAGCTAACAGTGGCCTTTTTCGGTTTCGCGCTGTGCCGAATCTGTCGGTTGCGCACAGGCAAGAATGCCTGTGCCACTCTCGCAATCACACAGACTGAAGTCTGTGCCACTGAAGCCTTCCGAGCGATCTAGGGGGTGGGGATCAGGATTTGCGTGATCAGCTCGGATTCGGGAGTGGTTCTGGGGTCGTTGGCGTAGTTTTCGATGTTGAAGTCGTCGCGGGTTTGGATTTTTTGATCGGCGACCATTTGGAAAACTCGACCGGAGGCTTCGGGGAGATTGGAGTACGGTCCGGTCAAGACGAAACGGCTGTACTTCCCGCCCTTAAATTTTTCGTACTTCAAGCCCGCAGTTCCTGCCAGGCTTGCGGGGCGGTGTCCTGGAACGGCCCGATCTTTTCGATGTAAACGTAGTGGGTTTCAGGCCAAGTGACGATTTCGGGTTTTTCGGTGAGTTGCAGCGCTTTTCCTTTTGCGGTGGACATGAAGATTCTCCCGTGAAAGTTTTTGGGCGGGGCGAAGTGCGTTGGGCAAAGCAAGTTTGCCATATTGCTTGCTAAATGCAAGTTAAAATCCAGCCCCGCGGAATGATCTACGAAGGCGAATTATTTTTCAGTGGTGGCGGCAGCGACTACGGAAGCGACTTCGATATTATCGAGCGGGTAGCCGAGTTTGCGCCAGGCGTCGAGGCCGCCTTGCAGGGGGCGGATACGTTTGATGCCTTGTTTTCTGAGGAGCAGCGCCACACGGGCGCTGGTGGCTTCGTTTGGTCAAGTACAGTAGAGAATGACTTCGCGGTCGCGCGGTAAGCGATCGTTTTTTTCTTCCAGTTCGGTGGCATCCATGCGAAACGCACCGGGAATGGTTTCCGGGTCGGCTTCAAAGTCCATGGAATGGCGAAGGTCAACGATGACCAACTCGATGCCGGCGTCAATTTCCTGCTTCAATTCTTCCGGAGTGATGCGCGCAATGCGCAGATCGCGCAGGAATTTTTGCCGGGAGTAAAACTTCCAGGCGATATAGCCGGCCAGCGCAGCGATGATCAAAACCGCTAGTCCGCCGCCGAGCCTGGCAGCGCGTTCCGCGATGTGCTCGATTTGTTCGCTGAAGATGAAGCCAGTGCCAAGAATCGAAAAACCCCAGACGAGCGAGCCGAGGCCGTCAAAGAGCAGGAATTTGCGCGCGCGCATGTGGAAGATTCCGGCCAGCGGCGGCGCGACGGTGCTGAGGCCGGGAATGAATTTTGCCAGTAATAGGGAACGCGCGCCTTGCTTGGAAAAAATGCCTTCGGTACGGCGAACACAGGAATCGGGTTCGAGAGAAATTTTGCAGAGGAATTGCAGGATGCGAATGCCTTTGGTGCGGCCGAGGGCGTACCAAATGGAGTCGGCGGAGAGCGCGGCGATGGCCACGAAGAACAGCGAAGCCCAAAAGCTGAGATGGCCAGTGCCGGATAGGGCTCCCGCTGCTAACACCAGGGGCAGCGATGGAATCGGGAGGCCGAGTTGTTCGGCGAAGACCCACGCCAGGAGGACAACGTAGCCATGTTTGATTAGAAATTCGAGAGCGCTGTGCATCGAGCTGGATTTGGTCCTTGCGAAGCTTAGTTAAATAGTAGAACCGATTTTGGTTGCGTTGTCATCTTTCGCGTTGTCGTTCATTGTACAGGGGACCGCGGGGACTAAAGCCCCCGTGGTGGCGGGCGTTTTCGCCACGGCTGAAGCCGTGCCGTCCCGAGGCGAAGAGAGATTTCTCGCTGCGCTCGGAATGACGGCGGTGGGTGTGCAACGTGGCCATTACTTCGAGATGAAGTCGGCGGTTTGGCCCCATTTGCCGGACATTACAAATTCGCGGATGGGTTTGCGGACGCGCGGCGCGGTTTCACGATCGCGATAGGGTTGCGGAAGGGAAGCAGGATCGCCGGGATAGCCGATGGCAAAGGCTGCGAGGGCGTCCCAGCCGGCAGGAATTTCGAAGACTTCGCGCGCGGTGTCCGGATCGAATCCGGCCATTTGGTGAACCAAGAGTCCACGTGAAGTGGCTTCAGTGGTGAGCTGGGACATGGCAGCGCCGGTGTCATATTGCGCGTTGCGATTGGGAGTTTTGTTTTTTGCGAAGGCCAATTCGGAAACGGCGAAGCCCAAAACGTAGGCGTGCTTGGCCCAGTTGATGTTGAACTCGACCAGCGGGTGCAAGGCCTTGGCGAAATTTTCGTGGTCGGCGCGAGTGGCGACAATGAATGCCCACGGCTGTTCGTTGCTGCTGGAAGGCGCCCAGCGGGCGGCTTCGAAAAGGCTGCGAAGATCCGCGGAAGAGATGGCTTTATCAGAGAAAGCGCGCGGGCTCCAGCGGTCACGGATCAATTCGTGTACCGGATATTCGGTTGGCGCAGGGTTCTTCATTATTTTTCTCCAAGATTTGGATTTTTTGCGGGCGCCTGAAATCGGGGGTGTTACTTCGCTTCTTTCTTGGTCATTTCGAGGTCGATGTTGATGTTCACGTCATCGCCGACGACCATGCCGCCGCTGTCCATTTTGGCGTTCCACTTTACGCCATAGTCCGTGCGATTGACGGTAGTGGTGGCATTGAGAGCCACGCGAGTGTTTCCCCAAGGATCTTTTACCGCGCCGGACGGACCTTCGACGTCGAGAACAACCTGTTTTGTTACGCCGTGAATCGTCAAATTGCCGGTAACTTTCATTTTGCCGGCGGAAATCTTTTCAATTTTCGTGGATTTAAAGGTGATGGTCGGATAGTTTTTGACATCGAAAAAATTGGCGCTCTTGAGGTCGGCATCGCGCTTGGATTCACCGGTATCAACAGTGTTGGCGTCTATGGTCACATCCACGGTGGAATTGTTGATGTCCTGGTCGTCCCAGAGGACCGTTCCGGTGACACCTTTGAATTGTCCGCGCACCGTGGCGATCATCATGTGCCTGACGGAAAATCCCGCGGCGGTGTGCGCGGGATCAATCTGCCAGGTAGCGGTGGCAGCTGGAGACGGAACGGCCAACGCGGCAACCAGGGTTGCGGCGAGGGCAAGTCTTGAGAGCGATTGGTCCATTTTATTTTCCTTCCTCATTTGGGATGCAGTCCGAACAGGGGAAAAACCTTTGGATGCGGGCTAAGTGTTATCCGGTGTTTGCGGAATGACTTCTTCCAGCGCCGTTGCAAGATTTTTCAAGCGGGCCGCGGCGAGATTGCGGAACTGTCTTCGATGTAATTCCAGAACCGGAGCGTCGAGCTTTTTCAGAATGTCCAGACCGTCCGCCGTGATGCGGGTTCGTACCACGCGGCGGTCATTGACCTGGCGTTCGCGAGTGATCAAACCGCGTTTCTCCATGCGGTCGAGCAATCGGGTCATGTCCGGATCGTGGGAAATCATGCGGTCGCCGATGCCTTTGCAGGGCAGGCCGGCGGGCTCTGCTCCGCGAAGGATGCGCAGCACGTTGTACTGGGTGCTGGTTAAGGAGTGCTCCTTCATCAATTGCTCGGCTTGCTGGCTGAGGCGATCGGCGGCGATCAGTAGGGCGACGAAGACCCGGGTTTCGAGGGAAGAGGCGGCTTTTTGAAGTTTAGTGACAGGCATGCCGTTACTATAGTCGTCATAACGACTATTGTCAAGAGGAAATATGCGTTTGTGTGTAGGGGATCGACGAATGGCGCGCCGAACAGAAAACAGCAGAGGGATTCCTCGCTTCGCCTGCCTGCGACAGGCAGGCTCGGAATGACGACGCTGGGTCCCTTCATGACGAACTTCTAGGGCTTGGCGACGGGGCGCAAATGGACTTCGCTCAGGAAACTTTGCGGGCCTTGTGTGGCGATCATGGCGACGGCGTGTGCGACGTCGACAGCGGTCAATACTTTGCCGGGATCTTTTGCGCCGCGGCCGGAAAACTCTGTAGCTACGCTGCCGGGACAGACGGTGCTGACGCGAATACCGTGGCCGCGCAAATCTTCCGCCATGCAGCCGCTCAGTCCTTGTACGGCCCATTTTGAGGCGCAATAGATTCCGCCTCCGGCGAAGGTATTTTTTCCAGCGAGCGAGCTGATGTTAATGATGTCGCCACGTCTGAGTTGAATCATACCAGGAATAACTCTGCGCGAAACGAGGAAGATGCTCTTCAGGTTGGTGTTCATCAGCGTGTCCCATTCCTGCTCGGTCTTATCTTGGACGGGGCCGAAGAGGCCCATGCCGGCATTGTTCACGAGGATGGAGATCGGACCGAGCGCCGCTTCCGTTTGCTGAACCAGCGCGTCTACATCAGAAGAGCGAGTGACATCGGCGCGTTGCGAATGGATACGAGCGCCGGTTTCGCGCAGCTGGTTGGCTGTAGCGTCCAGAGTTTGATTGTCACGGCCACAGATCGCGACAGCCGCTCCCAGAGCGGCGAGGCGCGTGGCGATAGCTTTGCCGATGCCGCGATTTCCGCCGGTAACAAGCGCCACGTGATGGGACAAGGCGGCAACAGGCGGGTTTTCGGCTCCATCAGTTTCACGAATTCTGGTCATGCGAATTACTCCTTTCTCAGGCCACGCTTTTTGTGCAATCCTCATCTTAGTCTGCATACGGGCACCGGAAAAAGCTGGGTCCCGCAGTTCCGGCGACCGACCACTCATTTGATGAAAGCACGGCACAAGTTAAACAGTCGTCCTGGCAAGCGCACTGGGATGAAGTTGTCAATGCATCGGCAAATCTTTCCGGAAAGATACCCGCTTTGCGGTAAGAGAATTCCTTGCGATACGGGTGAAGCTTTTCCTATAATCCGTAGGATTCACGGCGTGGCAGAATCTCCGCCCGCACCGTTAACTGCCAGGAACCCGGAAACAGACAGTCCGGGGTGCACCGGAACAAAAATCTCAGGAGTGTGAAGTTTCAGTGAGGAGAATGGGAATGAATCGAATCAGACGAGTTGCGGTGCTCGCGATTTCCGCGGCAATGTGTATTGTGCTTGGAAACGGTACGGTTCGCGCCCAAGCACCGGCCGGGCCGGATCAGGGCGGCTCCAAGCAGCCTTATACGATGCCCGAGTACAACGCGGAGCAGGCTTGCGGCGCCGACAAGAATCCCACGTCGCAAGTAAAGTGCCTGGACGATTTTGTCGCGAAGTATCCCAATTCGAATCTGCTGATTTACGCGTATCCGATGTACTACGGGGCTTACTACCAATTAAAGAATTGGGCGAAGGTAATCGAATATGCGGACAAGACCGCGAGCCTGGGCGACAAGATCGGGCCGAACGAACGATACAACGCGCTATACGTGAGGGCTTTGGCCTACAACAGCCTGAGTCCGGCGGAGCAAACCGCGCAAGCGAAAGGGACAACCGCGGCGGTTTCCGAGGCGTTGAAGCTGCTGCCTGCTTTGAAGAAGCCGGATCAGATCGATGACAAGGCGTTCGAGGAAGAAAAGAAGAAGGGCGCGATCTTGCTGAACGGCACGGCCGGACAGGCCGCGTTGTTGCTGAAGGATTATTCGACCGCCGCTACGTACTACAAGGCGATCCTTGCGCTGAATCCGGACGAGCCAATCGCGAATTACCGGTTAGGACAATCGTATATGTCCTCGACACCTCCGCAGCCGATGGACGGTTTCTGGTACATCGCGCGCGCGGTGACGTCGAAGTCGGCGACACAACAGCAGGTGACGCAACTGAAGCCTTACCTGCGGAAGCTCATCGTAAATTATCAGCAAGCCGCGTGCGACAGCCTGGTGGATGCGGAGCTGAACGAACTGCTGCAACTTGCGGGAAGCTCCGCGGAAAGGCCTGCGACGTATAAGATCCCGAGCGCAGCCGACCTCGATGCGGCGCGCAAAGATATGACGATTGCATCGGTAATTACGGACCTGAAGGCCGGCGGCGACAAAGCAAAAGTTATCTGGCTGGCGTCCTGCGGGCTGGAATTCCCGGATGTGCCGGGCAAGCTGCTGGAAGTGACGCCCGGGGCGACGCCGACGGATCCCGTGGTGCTGAAGCTGGCCTTTGTGACCAACCAGGCTGAGTTTGACGCGGCGACGACGCCGAATATGGAAGTAAAGGTTGTCGGGCAGCCAGAGGCGGCAAAACTTGACAAGGACACGACGCCAGCGCCGCGATTCACCGGAACCCTGGTAGCTTACGATCCCGATCCGGCATTCATGCTGCACTGGGACAAAGCCAAAATAAACGCGGAAGACCTGCCCAAGGAAAAAGCTCCGGCAAAGAAGCCGCCAGTGAAAAAACCAGCGGCAAAGAAACCGGCCGCCTGATCGATTCGAACGTTTGCGCTAAGAACGGCTCTCCGGAAAACCGCAGGGCCGTTTTTTTATTTTACGAGCGTATTATGGGCACGCAATGCGTGACGAAGGGAAAAGGTAAGGGCTAGCGTTTGTACGAACCGTTGCGGTCCAATTTATATTCGCCGATTTTGCGGCTCAGCGTATTGCGGTGAATGCCCAGCATTTTGGCGGCCCGGCACTGGTTACCCTGAGCGCGTTCCAGAGTGCGCTTGATAAATCTTTTTTCGAATTCCCCCAGCGCTTCTTCGAACAGAATTCCTCGTTCCACCATCTGACTGACGAGCCCTTCCAATTGGTCCTTCATGATTCCACACTCCCAGTGAGATTGAATTAGCTTGAGGGCCTGACGTGCTAGTTCAGTTCGTGGCCGACCAGAAGGCGATAGGCTTCCCGGTATTTGGCCCGAGTTGCCGCGACCACGTCGGGGGGCAGTTCTGCACCGGGCGGGGTTTTGGGCCAGCGGATCCGTTCCAGATAGTCGCGAACAAATTGTTTGTCGAAAGAGGGCTGCGGGCCGCCGGGATTGTACTGCGCCGCGGGCCAGAAGCGCGAGGAATCAGGCGTCAGGGCTTCGTCAATCCAGATCAATTCATCAGCCACTTGACGGCCGTGGCGGGCATCGTTCAGCAATCCAAATTCGAATTTGGTGTCCGCCAGCAGGACGCCGCGAGGCTCGGCGTAGGCGGCGGCGCGTTTGTAAATTTCGAGGCTGACGGCGCGAACTCTTTCGGCCAGAGGCCTGCCGATCATTACGACGGCGCGTTCGAACGGAATATTCTCGTCGTGTCCGCTGGCCGCTTTTGTGGCGGGGGTGAAGATCGGTTCCGGCAACTTTTCGGATTCACGCAGCCCGGCGGGCACGGGGATACCGCAGATTTTTCCTTCGGCCTGGTATTCCTTCCAGCCGGAGCCGCTCAAGTAGCCGCGCACGACGCACTCAATGAGCAGGGGCTGGGTTTTTTGCACCAGCATGGTGCGGCCTGTCAGTTGTTCGCGATAGGCGTCAAACGGAGCAGGGAAATCCGTGTCGCTTAAAACATGGTTGGGAATCACGTCTTTCAACAAATCGAACCAGAAGAGCGACAGCTGGGTCAGGACTCTTCCCTTGTCCGGAATTGGTGTGGGCATGACTACATCGAATGCGGAAAGGCGGTCGGTGGCGACGACGAGGAGTTTATCGCCCAGATCGTAGATGTCGCGCACTTTGCCGCGCGCGGCGGGCGGAATGCCGGGGAAGTTGGTTTCTCTTATGACGCTCATCGCGGGTACGGATGACACAGAACGCAGCTCCAGAAGAATGAGGGAGGATTCTAGCGCAGAGAATTGTGAACGCCAAGTCGCTGGGCGGTGGATTTCGGTGCAAAACTCTTTATGGCCGGGAGCTCTGCTGAATCAGAGGCAGCCGCGGACACGTGTCTCGAGGATTTTGTCCCAGTGCAATCCGTCTTTCCCGCGCCGGTAAATAAAATATCTCCAATTCTCGTAGTAAAAGTTCTCAGTAACGATCTCTTCCTCACCGGCGCCTAGCAAATCTGCCTGATCCACGAGCTGTTGCGACTCCACGCTCGCTTCACGTTGAGCGAGATTTGTCCAAACCAGTTCGGGCTCTAATTCCCCCGACTTGACGGATGCGATGAAGAATAGATTATGGACGATACCACTGGTCTCAAAATCGGCAGCAGCGAGGCTAAAGCTTCCGATTATGCTTGGCGACGTTGCAGGCGCAACGATCGTTCGTGTCAGATTCTCGACCTTTATTTTTTCTAGAAGCGAGTTAGCTACGCCCGCACAGACAAATAGTGTTCGCGCCAACTGCATCGCCAGATTTCTTTCATCTCCAGTAGGGGCTTGACGAGTGCGCCGCCTTTCGGTCAATGGAGGGACGGAAGTCGCGAGAGCTTGTATGTATCCATGTGGTCGAATAATCCCGGAGTATTCCACTGGAGTAACAAATAACCTGGACTTTCATTCCTCCAGAGAATGACTTTGCCCACTGGAACGCCACCAAAAAGCACCTGGTACGATTTTCCAGGTTTGATGTACCGGTCTGCGAAACTGACGTACTCAGAATCGTTCTCTGCACAGGCGTCGGGCGTGTCTACAAGTTTATGCTCGGCAACCTTGGCGATGGGATCTATCGATAGCTGTCCGTTCCTCATTGCTCCGATTGAAAACCAGACCGATTGTTCCTGGGCAGACGCGGCAATTGGCAGCAGCAAGGAGCGAGCACATGCTAAGACGGCCAGCTCACTGCGTACGGAATTGAAACTCATCCGGGCACTCAATTTTTGAGGTGACAATTCGAATTTGCTCTCTATGCGGCGGTGGCAGCAGCGGCGTGTTTCTTTGGCTCCGGGGCTTCTTCGCCTTCCCAGCGGACGCTGACTATTTTGGAAACGCCGGGTTCCTGCATGGTAACGCCGTAGAGAACGCTGCCGGTTTCCATGGTTTTACGATTGTGAGTTACGACGATGAATTGGGTTTGCGCGCTCATGTCGCCGATCAGGCGCGTGAAGCGGCCAACGTTGGCTTCGTCGAGCGGCGCATCCACTTCGTCGAGAATACAGAACGGGCTCGGCTGATAGCGGAAAATGGCGATGAGTAACGCAAGCGCGGTCATGGCTTTTTCGCCGCCGGAGAGCAGCAGCACGTTTTGCAGACGCTTGCCCGGAGGCGATGCGACGACATCAATGCCCGCATCGCCGGAGCTGTCCGGCTCGGTCAAACGCATTTCCGCCATGCCGCCGCCAAAGATGGTGTGGAAAGCGGTGGAGAAATTGGCGTTGACGGCATTGAATGCCTGCTCGAACTTTTCTTTCGAGATCAAGTCCAGTTCGGCGATGGCTTGCTGGGTGTCAGCGATGGACTGCAGCAGGTCATCGCGTTCACGCGTCAGGAAAGTGAAGCGCTGATCGCACTCGTTAAATTCTTCAAGCGCCATCATGTTGACCGCGCCCATGGAATCGATGCGCTGCTTCATTTCGCGATAGTTGGCTTCAGCGGCGGCCAGTTCCTCGCCGCTCATGAAGACTGCTTCGCTGGCGATCAGGTCTTCCGGCTGCGCGTTTACTTCGCTTATGCAGGTTTCGCGAAGATGCTGGCGGTCGCTTTCGTTTTTGGCTCGTTCGACTTCGGCGTGGCTGCGATTCTCGCGCAGTTCCATCAAGGACTGCCGGCCCATGCGCAGGTGATCTTCCATCTGTGTGAGTCGTGTACGGCCCGCGCCCCACTCCTGCTCGAGTTCCTGCTGGCGGGCATCGAGACGCAACTTCTCCGCGCGCAACGCTCCCAGATGGTGGCCAAGCTCTTCGCTCTGTATCGTCAGTGACGCGGTTTCTTCTTTCATCGCGACTTCTTGCTGACGCAACGCGCTTTCGCGACGATCGAGTTCAGCGCGCTCTTCGCTAAGGCGCGCAGCAATCGCTTCCGCAGCGGTGAGCCGTTCCTGGCGAGCCGCCATTTCTGCGCGGCCAGCGGCCAATTCGTCCTGCTCGGACTGCACGGAGTTGCGCAAGTCGATGAGAGTTTCCGCAACGCCGAGATCATTCTGGCAGACAGTCAACTCCAAACCGAGGCGGGCCAATTCACCTTGCGCGTGCTGGTGATGGTGCGACGCGCTGATTACGTCGCGCTCCGCTTCGTGATGTTTGCTGGTCGCGGCATCGAGCGCCATTTCCGTTTCGCGAATTTCCGTGGCCGTGCGCCCCAGTTCGTCCTGCATGTCGTTCATGCGAGCTTCTAGCGCCATCACTTCGGCGTCCAGCGCGCGCAGTTCGCGCTTCATGCCAAGCGGGCCGGCTTCGTCAGGGCGCCCGCCAGTGACCATGCGGCCCTGGTAGGTGGTTCCATCGGGCGTGACGAAAGCGTATTGCGGATTTTCGCGCGCCAACTTTTCTGCGCCGGTGGCGCTGTCTGTCAGATATGCGCCACGCAATCTTGGCAGAAACTGTTTTGCCGCCGGTCCCAAAGGATCGCGGAATTCGACCAGCTTATCGAGCCGCGCGTAAACACCGTCCTCCGCGCGGAAAGGAATGATGGGCTCGTAGTCGTTGATCTGAAGATTTTTTGTGGAGTCCACAAAGAAAGTGGCGCGGCCGCCGACTTCTTCGCGCAGCAAGGAAACACCGGCGCGAGCGTGATCGAAAGTTTCGACGACGACGTATTCGAGTTCGTCGCGAAGATATTGCTCGATTGCGCCTTCGTGGGCTTCGGGAACTTCTGCGTAGTCGGCGAGGACGCCAACCGCGTGGAAGTCGTGACCGGCGCCACGTTCGTTGGCCGCAAAAAGCTTTTGCACCGCGTCCGCTGTGTAGGATCGGTCGTTCAGGATTTGCGTGAGCGTGGCGTGGCGGGCGCGAACTGCAGCCAGCGAGTCGCGCAAAGTCTCGGCTTGTTTGGAGCGTTCTTCGCGAGCGTTGCGAAGCACGGTCAACTTTTCCTGCAGTTGCAAAACCTGCTGCTTTGCAGCGGACATTTGACCATTAGCCGTGTCCAGCGCGTACGCCGCTTCTTCAGCGTCACCGCGCACGCGAATCGAGAGTTCCAGCAATTCGTGTTCGTTAGCTTCGCGACGACGCAGCGACTCGCCCTGATGAACCAGCGCTTCTTCGGCCTGTTTCTGTTCGCCGTGCAAGCGCAACAGACTTTCACCCGCCGCGGAAGCGGTTTTGCGCAAAACCTCAATGCGAGTTTCGGATTGCGAGATTTGCGCCATGCGCGATTGCGCCTGGCTCTGCAATTCTTCCACGCGCGCGGCAAGGCCGGCGGCTTCTTCGCGCAGCATCGCGACGGTTTGCCGTTCGGAAGCGCTGCGCATTTCCCATTCGGTGGCGTGAGCGTTTAGTTCGCCAAGGTCGGCGCCGATTTGAGCTTGCCGGCCGGTGAGTTCGGCGGCGCGCTGGGTGTTGAAAGCAATTTTATTTTCGGCGCGGTCCACTTCGAGCGCGGTGAGATTCAACTGGTTCTGGTTTTGGCGAATTTCGGTGTCGAGTTCATAGTTGCGCTGGCTCAGGCGATCCTGTTCGCCTTCCTGCTGCTGAATGGCCTGGGCGTGCTGCGTTTCGGCGGCAGTGAATTCGGCGAGTTGTGTGGCAATGCGCTCGGCTTCGGCTTCCAGTTCGCGAGCCTTGCCGGCCAGCATCTGGCGCACGATGCCGCGCATTTGTTCGCGAATCTCGGAATAGCGGCGCGCCTTAGCTGCCTGGCGTTTCAGGGAGCCGAGCTGCTTTTCGACTTCCACCACGATGTCGTTTACGCGGGAAAGATTTACCTTGGAAGATTCGAGTTTGGCCTCTGCCAGGCGTTTTTTTGTTTTGAATTTTGTGACGCCGGCGGCTTCTTCGATGATGGCCCGGCGCTCCATGGGCTTGGTGGAGAGAATTTGCCCGATGCGTCCCTGCTCGATGATGGCATAGGAATCGGGGCCGAGGCCGACTCCCATGAACATGTCCTGAATATCGCGCAGCCGAGCTGCACGACCGTTGATCAGGTATTCGCTCTGGCCGCTGCGGTAAAGCCTGCGGCTAACGACCACTTCGCCGGGCTTGGTGACGAGCGGCGGCTTTTCGGATTTTTTCCTGCGCTTGCTCTTGAGAAATTCCGGCTTGCCGCTGTCTGATGCGACGACAACGGTTTCGGAGGAGGAGGCGTCGGCTTGTGCTGTTTGTGCTTCCTCGTCGAAAGGGGACTGCGCGGGGACATCCGCGAGAAATTCGTTGCCGTCTGCGAGGCTCTGCGTACTCCGCGCCTCTGCGTTATCTTTTTCTTCCGCCTCGCCGGTTGCTTCCGCATTTGCCTCGAGCACGAATCGCGCGGCTTCAGCAAGCTCCGGATCTTCCATAGTGATGGTAACTTCGGCGAGCCCCATCGGCGGGCGCTTAACGGTGCCGTTGAAGATGCAATCGCTCATGCGACCGGCGCGGAGAGATTTGTGGCTTTGTTCGCCGAGTACCCAACTGATGGCATCCACCACGTTGGATTTGCCGCATCCGTTCGGGCCAACGATGCACGTGGTACCGGTGCCGCTGAACGTTACCACCGTGCGTTCGCTGAACGATTTGAATCCGGTGATTTCGACTTTTCTGAGTTTTAACAAGATGTCCTCTTTAACTCTCTCGTTTCAGCTCTCTCGTTCCGGGCGCGCACGATTGTTTTTCGCGCGAAGAACATTTTGCAAGTCCGCGTTCGGTCGTTCGCCTGCGTTTAGACACACGAAGCGCGAAGAGAGACGACTCGTCGTTCCCTGATGGAGGGATGGTTCTCGCGATGCTCTCGTTGCCAAGCAACGAAGGCTGTCTGTCAACACTGCTAACTCGTTGACAAGACACACGTTTGGCAGGTTCTCAGTCAGAGGCCCAGCCGCCTGGCGCATGGATGGCGGTACGGGAGGAAAATGTAGCATGTAGGCTGTCGAGTGTAAAGCCCTACCCCACAGGTTGTGGCGAATTTCATAATGCTACTATGCCACGGCTTTGCGGGCTTCGATGCGGAGTCTGCGATAATCCAGTTCCCAGTGGTCAGCCTTCCAGAGTGTCGGGCGCGCGACACGCTCGACCGCCCGCAAAACATTGTCTCTCGCGTTGGGTGGAACGCGCTGCAAGAATGTTTCGCCGAACATGGTGATCCACAGTTCCAGACCGCGATCACCGTCTTCCAGTTTTGTCGGCCGTTCGAATAAGGCAGCTTCGCGTACTTCCAAGCCGTGCTTTTCGAGAAGCGACGCGTACTCGGCCACACTTGGGTAATACCAGGGATTGGCTCCGTTCGAGGAAACTCCGCACTCGGTTAGAGCTGTCTCGATCGCTGCTATGACGTGCTGCACATTTCCTTCGCCGCCAAATTCCGCAACGAACCTTCCACCGGGCCTCAAGGCGCGAGCCACGCCTTGAATGACGCGCTCGGCCTCGGGAATCCAGTGCAATGCAGCATTGGAGAAGACAGCGTCGAACTCGTTGGAGAAAGGTAGAACCCGCGCGTCGCAGACTTCAAATTGAATCGCAGGGAATTTCTTGCGGGCCTGTTCGATCATTTCGGCGGAACGGTCTGCGCCTATAACATGAGCGCCACATGCGGCAATTTCTGCCGTGAGCGCTCCGGTGCCACAGCCCAAATCCAAAATCCGCTCGCCAGATTTGGCCGCGAGGAGATCTACGACACCTTTAGCCTTCTCCCAGACGAATGCGTGCTTCGCATCGTAAAGGCCCGCGTTCCATTTTCCCGCTGCCATAGTTTGCACTCTTTCCGTTTGGCTGGTCTGGCAAGGTGTTCGTCAAAGTTTGAGCGAGGATTTATTTTACTTCCGCGGCGCGGCTTGTTTTAGTTTTTCCTGTCGAGCTTTTCGCGCAGCTTCTGTGCGAGGTATTGCGAGCCGTAAGGTTTCTGAAGGATCGTCGCCTTCTCTCGCGTTCGAATGGGGATCAGGCTGGTTTCCGTCGCGTAACCGGTGGTGAAAATTACGGAAATGCCCGCCTTCAACGCCGCCATTTTCAGGTACGCCTCCGGCCCATTCAATTTGGGCAGAACGACGTCCATGAATACCAGATCAATCTCTTTCGCATGCGTTTCGAACGCGCGTACCGCTTCCTCGCCATCACCCACCACGATCACGCGATAGCCCAAGCTCGCTAGAATTTCGTGTGCGGCTTCGCGCAGATCGTCGTTATCCTCCGCGATCAGAATGCACTCCGTGCCTCCGCGCATTGATCCCACCGCAGGTTTTTCAGGCTGTACCGCGGGGCCGTTGCCTAGCGGCAGGTACACGCGAAAAGCCGTGCCTTTTCCCACTAAGCTGTCCACGTCGATAAAGCCCTTGTGCTGTTTCACGATGCCATACACGGTTGCCAAGCCGAGACCTGTGCCGCGTCCGACCTCCTTGGTGGTAAAGAATGGCTCAAAAATGTGCGCCAGCGTTTCTGCATTCATGCCGCTCCCGGAATCCGTCACTTTCAGCAGCACGTATCGTCCGGGCGCTGCGTAACTATGGTCCTGGCGAGAGTCCTCACCGACGGTGACGTTTTGCGTTTCAATCAGCAGCTGGCCGCCATCGGGCATGGCGTCACGCGCGTTCAGACACAAATTCATCAGGACCTGCTCGATCTGGCCAGGGTCCGCCCAGATGATGCTCACGTCCTCCGCCAGCTTCATCTGGATTTCGATGCGTTCGCCAATCACGTTGCGCAGCAAGCTGATTTCTTCTTTCGCGAGCTCGTTCAAGTTTGTGTTGCACGACTCCAGCATCTGGCGGCGCGCGAACGCCAACAATTGCCGGGTCAGTGCGGACGCCCGATCGGCCTGCGAGCGAATCTTAATGAACTTGTCCTGCAGGTCGCTGCCGTGTTCGGCGGACTGAGCGCCAATGTCCGCCCATCCCATGATGGCTCCGATAACGTTGTTGAAATCGTGGGCCACGCCGCCGGCCAAGCGTCCTATCGCTTCGAACCGCTGCAATTGGTGTACTTGGGCCTCGAGCCGGCGTCTCTGCCTGCGTTCTTCCGATTCCCGAAGTTCGCGCTGCACGGCCGGAATCAAGCGGCCAAGATTCGACTTCATCAAGTAGTCTTGCGCGCCTACTTTCAGGGCGGCCACCGCCGAATCTTCTCCAATCGTTCCAGAAACAAAAATGAATGGTACGTCCAGCCCTCTGTCACGGACCAGTTTCAGCGCATCCGTTCCGCGGAAATGGGGCATGGAATAATCCGAAATGACAATGTCCCACGCTTTTTCCAACGCTTGGGTAAGGCTCTCGACGGAATCGACGCGTTCGTGAAAGACATCGTAGCCCCCCTGGCGGAGCAGCCGCACCTGCAACCTGGCGTCATCTTCCGAGTCCTCGATGAATAAAACGCGGAGCGGTGTGGGCACCTAGGGTCTCCTGGGAACGGGCGGTGCTTCGTTTAGAATCAACCAGTACAACCCCAACTGGCGCACGGCTTCGATGAACTTGTCGAATTCGACCGGCTTGCGCACAAAGCTGTTCGCGCCCAGCCCGTAGCCACGGATGCGATCCTGGTCCTCGTTGGAAGTTGTGAGAATCACTACTGGAAGTAGCTTGGTAGCCTCGTTGGAACGCACACGATGCAGAACTTCGAACCCATCGACTTTCGGGAGTTTTAAATCGAGCAGGATAATCTGAGGCATCACCGTGAGGTCGCGGTCCGCGTGCACGCCAGTTCCGAAGAGATAGTCGAGTGCTTCGCTTCCATCGCGCGCGATTACCACTTCGTTTCGAATATTATTTTTTTTCAACGCGCGCAGTGTCAGCACTTCATCGTCCGCATTGTCTTCGACCAGCAAGATCACTTTGTCATCCATCGCGCCCCCAGGGTTATGTATTTGGACGTCCCAATGTGAAATAGACGGTTGCTCCTTGATTTACGGTTCCTTCTGCCCATACTGTTCCGCCGTGCCGGCGGATGATCCGTTGCACCGTTGCAAGCCCGATCCCGGTTCCCGGAAACTCACTGGCCGCATGCAGCCGCTGGAACGCCCCGAAGAGACGCGATGCGTAGGACTGCTCAAAGCCTGCGCCGTTATCGCGGACGAAATATGCCTTGCCGCCATTGACTCCCTGCGCGCCGAATTCAATTTGAGCCTTTTCTCGTTTAGAGGTGAATTTCCACGCATTTCCGATCAGATTCTGTAATGCGACGCGAAGCAGCCGGCTATCGCCTTCGGCTTCCAGTCCCGCGGCAATGTTTAATGCCACGCTGCGAGCGGGTTCCTGGGATTGGATTTCTTGCGCAACCTCGCCAGCCAGTTTGCTCAAATCGATTCGCTCGCGGTAAATCTCGGCGCGAGTCACACGCGCCAAATTCAGCAGATCGTCGATTAACGCTCCCATACGCCTGGTTGCTGTGCAGATGCGCTGCAGATAATCTTTGGCAGTAGAGTCGAGTTGCTGCTGATAGTCCTCCTGGAGCGCCTGGCTAAAACCGTCGATTCCGCGCAGTGGAGCGCGCAGGTCGTGCGACACCGAGTAAGAAAACGTTTCTAATTCCTTGTTCGCTGCCTCAAGTTCCAGGCTGCGCTGGATAATTTCCTGCTCCGCCTTACGCTTTTCGGTCACGTCGCGGGTAATCTTTACAAATCCGCGCAGAAGGCCGGCGTTATCCCGCAGCGGAGTAACCACCACGTTTGCCCAAAACCGAGAACCATCTTTTCTTATGCGCCAGCTGTCATCCTCGAAGCGCCCTTCTTCTCTGGCGGACTTGAGCTCCATGATTGGTTTTCCAAGCGCGATATCTTCCGGTGCATAGAACCAGGAGAAGTGCTTGCCCACAATCTCTTCAGCTGCATAGCCCTTGATTCGCTGCGCTCCGCCGTTCCAACTGATCACGTGCCCTTCCGGATCAAGCACGACGATCGCATAGTCCTTAACATTCGAGACGATCAACCGGAACATCTCCTCGCTTTGTTTGAGTGCGTCCGTGGCCCTTTTCTGTTCAGTGATGTCTGTCGCTACGACCAGTCTCGCGTTTTTCCCCCGAAAGGTCAGCGGGTATGACGTGATCTGCACATCAATAAGCTCTCCGGTTTTCTTTCTGTGTCGCCATGGTCCCGAGTCCCGGATTGGATCGTGAGGGGAGCGGAGATCGGCAAGCAATGCCGGTACGTCTTCTTGCGGGCGAATATCGGTGATTTTCGAGCGTAGAAATTCCTCTCTGCTGTATCCGTATCGGTCTACGGCCGTCGCATTGACGTCGAGAATGGAAAGTGTCTCCGTGTCGAACACCCACACCGGAATGGGGTTGCTGTCGAACAGCAACCGGTATTGCTCTTGAGCGCGAAGCAAGCGCTCTTCGGTATGCTGGCGCTTTTCGATTTCTCGAAATATGGAGTACACCGTGACCGCGAACAACAGCAGGGAAAGTGCGTAGCCGAACGCCAGAATGGCTTGCATCTGGTGCGCCCTGCCAGTGGCTCGTTGTAGTCTCTCGCGCAGAAGGCGTTCTTCCTCTGAGCGCATTTCCAGGAACACGTTTCTGATCTGGGTCATCAATTGACGCCGCTTCTCTTCAAGTGGTCCTACCCCATCGCTCTGCAACCTTAGAGTCGCAGCGAGCGAGATTCTGGCATTCACCAGCTCGGCCAATCGCGCCTGGGCGGCTTTCTGTTTCGGATTGTCAGCCGTGAGCGCCTTAATTTGGGCAATGTGCGATTGAAGTTCGCTTGCGCCGCGTTGGGCGGATTCAGGATAAGTGCCTTCTGGGCTCGTCAAAAAGGGGCGTTCGTCGTCGTATAATTGAGTCGAAGCAGCCAAGGCTGCGTCCAGCTGCTCCAGCACCTCCTGGGTATGTGCAACCCACTTCTGATCGGAGTCCTCCTGGAGAAATCGCTGATAAGACAGCGCTCCGATTAGCAGAAGGATGCACAGGGCCGTCCCGAATCCCGTGATCAGCTTATTTCGAAAAGTCATGTAGCGCGGCCCGTCCCTTAATCACGAAGGTAACTGAGAGGTTGAGATAACCGAACGGGATATGATTCCTGTAGACAGTCTGCTTGCAGCCCCCATTCTCTTCTCCGCAATGGATGACAAGCCGTAAATTGACCGTTGGCGTCTCTAATGAGTAAATACATGGTATTCCCGATGCTGGCATTCTCAGTCGGTAGGATTGCGCGGAAATTTGAAATACGGGAGCCTGACTCCGTTGATGGAAATCTGATCTGCGCGAATAGCAGTTGGCGCTTCGAATCCTTTTGTTCCGGCGCTAGTTACAAAGTCGTCCTCATCGACGCCATCACCGCTGACGCCGAGGCCGCCGACGAGCACACCGTTTTTATAGAGGCCGGCGCTCCCTGGAAAAAAGACGATGCCGCTCTTCTTGTCGTTAGGAGCGCCGCTCTGGAATCCTTGCGTGCAGGGATTTGCGGTATCCATGACGTATAGGTTAAAAAAAGGACCGTCGCCGGAGCCGTCGATGCCCGGAGGAAACAGCGGCATCGCGCCAAAGCTTATGGTCCGGTTGGTTACCGCAGTACCTATCGGCACCTGATTCAAATCTGAGGTGAGGCGCGTACTACCGTTGAAGTACACCATGTTGCGCGCTTTGGTTCCGGCTACGTCGATGCTGAAGACTGTTGCATCGGGCATGCGGCGGAGACCGATGATCGTGCCGCCCATGTCCGCCACGGCGATCACCATCCTGGCGCGTGAGCCTTCGGGCAAGCGAATTGCTGTGCGTGTGAGATTGGCTTCGGCTTCAGCATTGCTGAGAATTGTAGTCACGTCCGCTGCGGACAAGCCGCCTGAACCAGTTGCCGGCGCGACCAAATCTCCTTCTGCTGGCGTTCCAGTGCCGTCGGTGGCAGCAACAAACCATGTCCCGCCGGTCATTGTTCCGGCGCCGGTGCCAGCCGGCGGACTGGTGTTGTCGATCGCGGGCAAAACTACGCCGCCGAGGAAGACCGCGCCGGGCGCCGGTAGGTTCGAGAAAAAATCGCCGAATCCAGTGGACGTTGCTCCCTTGAATGCGGCGTACTCCGCCATGTCGGGCGGGATTCCGGTCACTCCGATTCCTCCGACCAAAATGTTTCCGCGGTAAATCGGGATGCCGCCGGGATTGATGGTGTTGGAGTCCGAGTCGTTAATATCTTTTTTTCCGGTGATGACCCCGAGAGGTTTTGATCCGCTGATTGGAGTCGCGGGATTGAAACCGTGGCTTTCAAGTTCCGCGGAAAGTGTGCAGCCTCGATTGGTGTTCTCGATGCCGTACAGATCAGCGGGAGGCTGATTTGCGACTCCGGGTGGGAGATGAATTCCGCTGATGAAGCGCACGGTGCGGGACGTCAGCGGCGCCTGGTTATTGCTGAAAAAAGCGCCGGTTCGCGCCAGGGCGACGGCTACGTCGTTGGCATCTTCCATGACGGAGAAATTGCCGAGCGCCGTGTTTGGCGCATTCGGCTTGCGAAATACGGCCAAAACTTTTCCTTGCCGGTCGGCCACCGCAATGACCATGGTGTCCGGCGCGGCCGAAAGCGCAGCGGCCGTGACGATTTGCGTGACTTCGGATTGCGTTAGGGGTTGAAAGGCTGGCGTAGAAGGCGGAGGCAGGATCGCTCCGTTGTTTCCGCCGCCGCAACCTGCGAGCAAAAGAGCGAGCGCACACGCAAAGCCGAGGGCAAGTGCGGCACCTAAGATGAGCAATTTCTTTTTCCGGTTGAGCGCCCTATGTGCGGCAACCGGCTTTCGCAGTGTGCGAAGTTTGGGGACGAGGCTGGCCACGTATGTTCGTAACACACACGCTGCCGGTGGCTCAATCATCACGCGGACCGTTGCCACCAAATGGTGAACGATTTTTTGCCGGATGTTTTCGGTCGTTATCTACTGTTGTCATCGCTTCGTGAAAACCATTGCTCGCTCCGCTCGCATGTTGTTAGCTAGCTGTGGATTTTCATTTCGTTACGACACAGCTTGGGCGCCATTCTCGGACATAAGGCATGCAAATAAACTCTACGCGCTTCGCGCGGCGGTCGTTTCGTCTGTGTCGCTGCTGGTCGGTTCTGATATTTTTGCCGCATGCCTTGTCGTTCGGAGGTGTGGTTGCTGAAGCCCAGGAGGCGCAGCAATCGCGCGAGCTAGGCGGTCAAATGCGTCTGCCGCGTCAGCGGGCTCAAACGAATGCTGCTCTTGACGGAATGGTGCGCTCCGGCCCTGCGAGCGGTGGGCAAATTCCCGTGGCCGGAGCGATTCTTCAACTGCAAAATCTAACTTCGACCGAGAGCGGAGAATATTCCGCGAATGGCGAGGGTGTCTTTCGAATTTTCCCGATTGTTCCCGGCGACTACTCGCTTCGCGTTCACGCGGAGGGATACGCTGCTTTTTCGCTCGACAAAATCACTCTGCACGCGAATGAAGTGCTGACTCTGGAAATTTCACTTGTCGCGCAGCCATCTGCGGAAGTGCGTTCCCGGCTTCCGCGCCTTCCCGAACTCGGCGCGCCGCCTCCCAGGAGTCAATCGCATCGGCGGGAAGCTATCGCGAATTCCGCCATCGCCTGGATTCCGATCCCAATTATGTGCTGAATCCGGCGCCGGAAAGCCTGCCTCCGGTTGCTGATGTCTTCGCGACGGTTCCCGATCGCTGGGCGCTGCAGCAACCTGAATACCAACGATATTCATCGCCTGGCGAATACATCTACACGCGATCCCGCTGGTACGATCCGTTCAATCGCAATCGTCTAAAAGGCGACGAACCTATTTGGCCTGCCGTTTTGGGCCAACAGGTGTTTTTAAATTTGACCGCCACGTCCGATACTACATTCAACGCTCGGCGCGTGCCTTCTCCCAGTGGCGTGAGCGCAGCCAACCCCGGAAGTTCCACGTTTTTTGGTCGCGGTGAGCAAGAATTTGTCGATTCTACATTGCGCTTCACGCTCGACCTGTTTCATGGTGACGCTTCGTTTAAACCAGTAGACTGGCGAATCCGCATCACGCCGGAAATCAGTTTGAACGATCTGAATGTTCGTGAACTGGGAATTGTCGGGCCGGATGTGCGCAGCGGAACTAACCGCTTCGATACGCACCTTGGATTGCAAGAAGCGTTTGGCGAAGTGAAGCTGCACGATCTCGGTCCGAATTATGATTTCGTCAGCCTGCGCGCGGGTATTCAGCAATTCAATGCTGACTTTCGTGGATTTCTTTTCGTGGATGAGCAGCCCGCCGTGCGGATATTCGGCGATTTGCTCTCTGACAAGATCGAATATAACGCCGCCTATTTTCAATTTCTGGAGAAGAATACCAACAGCGGGCTGAATACTTTCGATCGGCGTCACCAGCAAGTGGTGCTCGGAAACATTTATTTGCAGGATTTTTTCTTTCCCGGTTACACCGCCGAATTTGTCGCGGCCTGGAACAAAGATGACGCGTCGATCCACTACGACGACAACGGATTTCTGGTGCGCCCCGCGCCGGTGGGAAATGTTGTGAACCAGAATCCCGGCGCTGGTCCGATACCGCACGCAATCCGCGTGGGCTATTTCGGATGGCTGGGCAGCGGCCATATCCATCGCATCAATTTGACGCACGCGTTTTATCAAGCAGTGGGCGAGGACACTTTTAATCCAATCGCCGGCCGGTCAGTCACGGTGAACGCGCAACTGGCTGCAGCGGAAATTTCCTACGATCGCGACTGGGTTCGTTATCGCGTTTCGACGTTTTATACCAGCGGCGATGCAAATCCGCGCGATGGCCGCGCACGCGGCTTCGATTCGATCCTCGATCTGGACGCCTTCGCCGGGGGACTTTTCAGCTTCTGGAACCGCGAAGGATTTCGTCTCACCGGGTCGGGAGTGTTGCTCACAACGCCGGGTAGCTTGATACCTTCACTGCGCGCGAGCAAGGACGAGGGGCAAGCCAATTTTGTAAATCCCGGAATTTTTCTGGTCAACGCGGGAGCAGATTTTGACATCACGCCAAAGCTAAAAGGCTTCATCAACGCGAATTTTCTGCGATTCGAACGTACCGAATCCCTTGAATATATTTTGTTTCAAGCGCCTATTCGCCACACCATCGGCGTAGACTACGGCACCGGCGTCACTTATCGCCCGCCGCTTTCGGAAAATATCGTACTCACAGGCGGCGCAGCAATGTTCACGCCGGGCGATGGATTTCGCGGTATTTACGGCGGCAAAACTTTGTTCTCGCTATTCAGTTCAGTGAGATTGACGTTCTAATGGTTTGCGAAATTCAACTGAAATCGGCATTCCGAACGGAGTCTGCGCAGTGAGGAATCTCTCTGAGGCTCGTCCAGTGCATCGAAAAGAGATTCCTCGCTTTGCTCGGAATGACGTGCGTTGGGGATCCGTCTGCGCTTGGAATCGCGGGTGTTGGGGGGACCCGGATTCGTGAGGGCGGCGGCAATGCATTCATGCTCGAGATTCCTCATCGCGGTGTTCTTGTGTATAGCGACGCTGCTTCTCTTTTTTGGTCTTCGCGGCAACGCTTTCGTCGCGCAACAACCATCGGATGACGTTCGCGGTCAATCGCGCGAGGCCGCTGCCCAGAAATCGGCTGGATGCGTGAGCTGCCATTCGCCGATGGACGAAGCGACCATGCATCCGACGAAAACGGTACAACTCGGTTGCACGGATTGCCACGGCGGAAACGCCGACGCGAGCGTCGCGCCGGGAACTTCGGCAAATTCCACGGAATACGCGACGGCAAAACACAAAGCGCATGTTCAACCGCGCGATGCTATTTTTCGCATTCGCGGAGCCAGGCCGCCCGACGCATTCGCGAAGTGGCTGCGCGAACCGGCGGAATACGTGAAGTTTGTGAATCCCGGAGATTTGCGAGTCGCCGCGGAAACCTGCGGAGCCACCGGCTGCCACGCGAGTGAAACGCGCGCCGTTTCCACCAGCATGATGACTCACACTGGTTTTCTGTGGGGAGCGGCGCTCTACAACAACGGAGCGATTCCCGGAAAAAATGCCCGCTTCGGGGAAAGCTACGACCGCGACGGCAAGCCGCAGCTGATCAAAACTTTCCCGCCACCAACGGGCGAAGAGTCCCGCACCAAAGGCGTTCTGCCAGAGCTCACGCCGCTCTATCGTTGGGAAACTTCGCAGCCGGGCAACGTTCTGCGAGTGTTTGAACGCGGCGGAGAAAAAAAGGCCGAGCTGGGCAATCCATCGCGCAATGAAGATCCCGGCAAACCCGACGACAAATTGAGCGACCGCGGCTTTGCTACCGAGCTGCGCACCGATCCGGTTTTTTTAGGTCTGCAAAAAACGCGTCTGGTTGATCCGGTGATGTCACTGCCCGGAACGAACGATCATCCGGGAGATTATCGCGCCAGCGGCTGCTCGTCGTGTCATGTAATTTATGCGAACGATCGCGACCCGGCGCACTCTGGCGCGTACGCGGCTTTTGGGCACTCGGGAAATAGTGCGACAGTCGATCCCACCGTCAACAAATCGCAGTCCGGCCACCCCATCAAGCACGTTTTCACGCGTTCGATTCCGTCTAGCCAATGCATGGTCTGCCACATGCACCCCGGGACCAACATGCTCACTACTTATTTCGGCCTGACATGGTGGGACAACGAAATCGACGGTAAAAAAATGTATCCCGCGAAGCAGAAAAATCCCACGGAAGAAGAACGCTACCAGACGGCGCTGAAAAATCCGGAAGCCGCCGCCGCACGCGGACTGTGGAGCGACGAGAAATTTCTGGAGCAAACCGGCAGCCCTGATTTCAACAAGCAGCTGAAAACCACGCAATTTGTGGATTTCCACGGCCATGGGTGGGTGTATCGCGGCGTGTACGCGCACGACCGCAAAGGCAAGTGGCTCGACAAGGACGGCAAGCAAATCGCGTTCGACGATCCGGAACGTTTTGGCAAAGCCGTCCACCTTGCGGATATTCACCTGGAAAAAGGAATGCAGTGCGCCGATTGCCATTTCGGGCAGGACAATCACGGCAATGGAAAAGTTTACGGCGAACCGCGCGCAGCGATTGAAATCGATTGCATAGACTGCCACGGCACTATCGGTGCGCGAGCCAGCCTGATTACCTCCGGGCCTGCCGCGCCGCCGGGCGGACGGCAACTCGAAACTCTGCGCACGCCGTGGGGGTTGCGTCGTTTCGAATGGCGCGCTGATGCCCTGATCCAGCGCTCGATGAGCGAACAAGATAAAGAATGGGAAGTGGTGCAGACGCGCGACACTGTCACTCGTGGCAACGTGCATTTCAGTGCGAAGTCATACCGCGCGAAATTGATGGGCAAATCGGGTGAAGTGCTTAGAGCATTCCCGAGCGAAGAGTCGATGCTAGCTCATTCCAATACTTCGATGACGTGTTATTCGTGCAAGGGCTCACGACGCGGAACTACACCAGTTATAATTTTCAAATTTTGCGCGACGACATTTATATGCTCGGCGTGGACGGCACAGTCACAGGGCGTCGCATCGCGCCGGCGCGCTCGTCCTGCGCGGTTTTGGTAAGTTCGCAAAACGCGAATCGCGAATGGCTGTACTACCAGCAGCAGACTATTTCCGCGCCGGGATTGTCCGGCCAGGCTTTCAGCACCTTTGTTCCGCACACGGTGCGCGCGAAAGAGACCAAACAGTGTAGCGATTGCCACGTCTCCGCCGCTAACGACAACAATGCCTGGATGGCCCAGCTACTGTTGCAAGGAACGAATTTTATGAATTTTATGGGCCGCTATATTTATGTGGCGACCGGAAAGCATGGGCTGGAAGCCGTGGACGTAGCCGAACATGACGAGCCCAACGCCATCTACGGCAGCGACTTGCAGCGCGTGGCTTATCCGGACAATTTCAATAAGTTCGTCGCACGCGGACGCGAAATCAAGACGGCGTTCGAACATCCGGGGACTGTGCTCGACGTTCAGGCGCGCGGGGAATATGCGTACGCCGCGCAAGGCAAAGGCGGCTTTCGTGTCTTCGACATCGCAAATATTGACAACAAAGGATTTTCTGAACGCATGACCACGGCGCCGGTTTCGCCCCTTGGACAAAAATTCTTCGTGCCGACAAAAAACGCAGTCGCGATCGCGTCGCCCACCACGCTGGGTATCGATCCATTGCGGGTGCAGCTTCCTGAAAACGAAGAGCAGCGTATTCCGCTGCTGTACGGTTTTCTTTACGTCGCCGACAGAGAAGAAGGCCTTGTAGTCATCGGCAATGCAAATCTGAAAGCGAGAAGTCCCGGGGTTGGAACGCTGCTCGACGGAAATCCAGCCAATAATTTTCTGCAACGAGCGCTGGCTTTCAATCCCGATGGAGTACTCACCGGTGCGCGAAGGATCACCATCGCCGGCAATTTCGCTTACATACTCACGGAAAAGAATCTGGTGGTCGTTGATTTACAAAATCCCCTGCAACCCAAAGTCACTGCGACCATCGGATCGCCCATACTTGACGATCCTCGCGGCATCGCGGTGCAATTTCGTTACGCCTTTGTGGTGGACCGGTACGGCATGAAAGTTTTGAACGTAACTGACCTTGCGCATCCCGTGCCGGTGGAGAACGGGAAAGTTGCGCTTCCGGACTCGCGCAATATCTACGTCGCGCGCACCTATGCGTATATCGCGGCAGGTGCGAATGGACTCGGAATCATTGATGTCGAAAACCCCGAAGCTCCGCGCCTCGATCAAGTTTTCAATGCCAACAATGCGATGCACGAAGTGAACGATGTAAGAATCGGAATGGTCGCAGGAAGCGCTTTCGCTTTCGTTGCCGACGGCTACAACGGTCTGCGCATTCTGCAAATCGTTTCGCCATGGGACGACCCAGCCCATTTCTCCGGATTCAGTCCGCGCCCCAGGCCAAAATTAATTGCCACTGCGAAAACGAAAGGCCCAGCACTAGCCATCTCGAAGGGCATCGATCGCGACCGGGCAGTGGACGAATCGGGCAATCAGATATCAGTGTTTGGGCGACGCGGCGCGCGCCCACTGAATCTAATCGAGTCTCAGGCGCTTTATTTGCGCGATGGCCAGCTATTTCTGGTAGATGACGAACCGCAACAGGCTAGCGAGACCAGCGACGCGGACCGGAGCGATCGGACGTTTTGGCAGCGCTTGGAAGTGCGCGCGAAGAGTTGGTTAGCGCTCTTATCAAACGCCAAAAACTAATTCGTCTTTTATTCGCCCTGAACATTCGTACAGGTTTCGCCTTACGTGGTGTCATAGTCAGCGATAAAGTCTTCAAATCCTTTCGTTTTAACCTTTTACCAATGAGCGGCATCTAATCAACATTCAACAGAGCGTTCACGTTTCTGTGCATAGCACCCATCAAAATAATTCGTGACCGCCTGACGCTAAACACAGGTAAGGTGTAATGAGTGGGGGCGAAAAAAGCCGCAAAGCGCGGCGCGAGTCCGCAATGGCGGACGAGAAAGAGAAAGAAAGGGGTACAAATGGTGCAGCAATACCTACTGGCGAGCGATTTTGACCAGACACTGAGTTTCAACGATTCCGGCGTGGTACTTGCCGAGCTGGTCGGAGTGCAGGGCTTCCACGACAAGGTTCGCGGCCTGGCGCAAATCAACTTGGTGCAGCAAGGTGCGGAGCTCTCGTACTTGATTCTGCACGATCCAGAATTTCGCCGTATTCGGCGCGAACATCTAATTGAAGCCGGCAAACTGATTCGTTTGAAGCACGACGTGAAGCTGTTTGCGAAAACGCTGGACACGCTAGCGGATGGTTACAAGTTTAATT
>WNFP01001171.1_pt1 | contig 28031 bp, 19 predicted proteins | sample 5400201 | NCBI WGS metagenome assembly WNFP01 (sample SAMN13153355, study PRJNA577476) | soil metagenome | isolation source: 115 cm saprolite under Madrone tree | place: USA:California | collected 2016-06-14 | reverse complement strand
TTTTTCTTCTTGCACTGGAGTGAAAACGTCACCGGCTTTGCGGCTTTCGGGTTGGCGGCAACGGGGTTGGTGGTCGGGTCGCTTGTAGGACCTCCGGGCCCGGGCAGGAAGGATCCTTCAAATCTTGTCTCGACGACACCGAGGACACTATGAAGTACTGGCAGTGGTTTTGGACGGTAAGCCTCGTAATAGCGGGTACGTCGTTTGCCGTCATCACTGTGGTGGTTACACTGCGCGGTTTCGCAGATTTGCGTGAGATGCTCAAGCGCCTATTGCAACAGAAAGATAGGGAATCATGACAGAGAAGGCTCCTTCCACAGACAAGTTCATCGCCATGGTCAGCGCCAAGGCTGAAACGGAACTACGGCTGTGTGATTTTGAGCCGCACGCCATGATAGCCACCCCCGTACACGAGGTGAAGAAGGCGAGATTTCCAGTGATTGATTATCACAATCACCTCGATGCGCAAGAGCCGAAGGAGATCTTGAAGGTGATGGATGAGTGTGGCGTCGAACGAATCGTCAACATCACGATGCGTGTTGGCGATGAGGCGCTCGAGATTATGAATCGCTTCCAGAGCGTTGCTCCCGATCGTTTCGCCACCATCGCGTGGATGGACTGGACCGATCTGCAGAAGCCCGGTTTTTTTACACGTGCTGTGGAGCGCCTCGAAAAACTAGTTGCGAAGGGTGCTTGCGGAATCAAGTTTTGGAAGGATCTTGGCCTGACTCTCCGTGACTCACATGGCAAACTGATGCGGGTGGATGATTATCAGCTAGCGCCTCTTTTTGAGAAAGCCGCAGACCTGGGTATTCCAGTCATGTTTCATACCGCCGATCCGGATGCGTTTTTTCTCCCCATCGATCGTTTCAATGAACGCTATGAAGAGCTTGCGGCGCATCCCGATTGGAGTTTTCACGGGTCAGAATATTCCAAGGAGGAACTGCTCGGACAGCGCGACCGCGTCTTTGCCCGCCATCCTCGTACGACGTTCATCGCCGCCCACCTGGCCGAGCGGCCCGAGAATCTGTCTTATGTGAACCAACTGCTCGATGCCTATCCAAACGTTTACGTGGACATAGGAGCGCGCACGGCAGAGCTCGGCCGGCAACCTTATTCGGCCCGCAAATTCTTCTTGAAGTACGCCAATCGCATCCTTTTTGGCACAGACCTTGTGCCAGAGAGGGGGATGTACCGACTGCACTTTCGATTTCTGGAGACTGCCGATGAGTACTTCGAGTACCCGTCGCATGCCTCGCGTCAAGGGCGATGGAACATCTATGGGCTGTACTTGCCCGATGAAGTTTTGAGCCAAGTATATCGAGACAATGCACTCAAGTTGTTGAAATGAGGCCGCATTCGCAATTAAAAGTAGACGGTGGCAATGGACCTATGCGAATCCTGCTGATCCTTAGCGCGGTTTTCTTACTTGCACCTATTACTGCAGCACAAAGGCAGCGCGAGCTCAACCTCATGCCTATGCCGTCCTCTGTTCAGCTTGGAGCTGGACAACTTGCGATTGATCAATCCTTTTCCGCCGCGGTCACGGGTTTTCAGGATGCAACACTTGGACGCAGCGTACAGAGGTTTGTTGCCGGGCTTTCCCATCAAACGGGAATGCTCTTCAAGCGCAAACCAGTCGATGCCAGCCCAACCCTTTCCATTCACGCCGACCACGGCCGCGAGCCAGTGCAAAAGCTTGGCGAGGATGAGTCCTACGAGCTTGCAATTACGGATTCCGGAGCCAAGCTCACCGCGCCAACCCCCCTGGGCATCCTTCATGGACTCCAAACTTTCCTTCAACTCGTCGAAAACACTCCGGCCGGCTTCGCCGTGCCTGCGGTCACCATAAAAGACCAGCCCCGCTTCCCTTGGCGCGGACTGCTCATCGACGTCAGCCGTCACTTCATTCCCCTCGATGTGCTCAAACGTAACGTGGATGGGATGGCCGCGGTAAAGTTGAACGTTCTGCACCTGCACCTCTCCGATGACCAAGGCTTTCGCGTCGAGAGCAAGCGCTTTCCTAAGCTTCACGAGATGGGATCCGATGGCATGTATTACACGCAAGGCGAGCTCCGCGACTTTGTGGCCTACGCGCACGATCGCGGCATCCGCGTCCTTCCTGAGTTCGATACGCCCGGCCACAGCCGGTCTTGGTTTGTTGGATATCCAGAACTGGCCAGCAACCCCGGTCCTTACAAGGTCGATCCAGAGGGACCCGATTCCGTTACTGATCCCACGCAGGAAGGGACTTATAAATTCCTCGACAAGTTCGTCGACGAGATGGCCAAGGTTTTCCCCGACGCCTACTTTCACATCGGCGGAGACGAGGTCGATGGAAAGCACTGGGACGCCAATCCGAAGATCCAGGCGTTCATCCACTCGCACGGCATGAAGAATAACCAGGATCTGCAAGCCTACTTCAATCAGCGCCTGCAGAAGATCCTGACGAAGCACCACAAGCTGATGGTGGGGTGGGATGAGATAGTGCATCCTGATTTGCCCAAGACCATCGTCATTCATTCCTGGCGCGGCCAGGAATCGCTGGCCACGGCGGCGAAGCAAGGCTACAGCGGCCTGCTCTCCTTTGGTTATTACATCGACTTGATGTGGCCGGCTGCGCGGCACTACGCCGTCGATCCGATGAGCGACGCCGCAGCAACGTTGAGCCCCGAAGAGAAGAGCCGCATCCTCGGCGGCGAGGCGTGCATGTGGACGGAATGGGTGACGCCCGAGATCCTCGATTCCCGCGTGTGGCCGCGAACCGCCGCAATTGCCGAGCGCTTGTGGTCTCCGCAGGAAGTTACAGATGTCGGCTCGATGTACGCCAGACTCGCCGAACTCAATTGGCGGCTCGACTGGTTAGGCCTAACGCACCGAACCGGCAGGTTTCAGATGCTTCACCGCATGGCTGGAACTGAAGACATCTCCGCCCTGCGCACGCTTTCCGACGTGGTCGAGCCTGTGAAGGACTACACCCGCTTTGCCAATGTGAAAGGCCCTTGGGACTTTCGAGCTCCGCTGAACCACCTGATCGACGCCGTGAGCCCGGAGAGCGATGCAGCACGTCATTTTCGCGATCAGGTGCAGGCCTACATCCAAAGCGGCTACAAAGATCAAACCGCTGAAGCCCAGATTCGGACGTTGCTCACAACCTGGCGCGATAACGATATGAATCTATATCCGCTGCTGCAGCGATCTTTTCTCCTGCTCGAAGTCACGCCCTTGTCGCAAGACCTTTCCGCCCTCGGTGCTGCGGGCTTGCAGGCGCTGGATTATCTCGATAAATCCGAATCTTCCTCGGAGTCCTGGAGGACGCAGCAGCTCACTTTGATCGAGCGGTCCAAAACACCAAAAGCCAACCTCCTGCTCATGGTGGTTGCACCGGTACAGCAGTTGATCGAAGCCAGTGCAGGTCAGGCACAAAAATGAATCTGTGCCGCAATTGACCCGCGGACCCAAGAGGGCTGAATACGGGGATACGCGAGATTCATGTCTGGTCAACAGAAAATAAGCCGCCGGAATAGCGCTATCGCTGCGTTGGCGCTTACGCTTTGCCGCGTGGGGCTATAGGGACGAATCATGCGTAGGCCAGCACCGCGCGTGCGCGTCTGGAAAGACTCCATGGTGATCCCCACCTCCGAAGAGGGACTCCCCGATCCGAATCCGCCCTTCGATCTTTTCAACACCGGCAGGTTCCATAACTACCCCTACACCTTGCGCCACAATTTGGCCGATCATCGCGATCCCCGCAAGTGGCGAACGCTTAATCTAGAAAACGAATATCTGAAATGCATTGTTTTGCCTGACCTTGGAGGCCACGTCTATACGTGCATCGACAAGATCAACGGGGCTTCGATATTTTATGCCAACCCCAGCATCAAGTATGCGCGAGTTGCATATCGCGGAATGTGGGCCGCGCTGGGCATCGAGTTCAACTTTCCCGTTTCGCACAATTGGATGACGGTTTCACCCGTAGACTTCGCCATGAAGCGAGAACGCAACGGAGGCGGCTCGATATGGGTCGGCAATATCGATCGCGTCTACGGCATGCAGTGGCGCGTGCAGCTCACTCTGCATCCGGGCTGCGCCTACCTGGAGCAGAAGACGGCACTTTACAACCGCAGCAACACTCGTCACCGTTTCTACTGGTGGACCAATGCCGCCGTTGAAGTCTGGGACGACAGCCGCATCCTCTATCCCATGGAATTCACTGCCGGACATGGATTCGCGGACATCGATACCTGGCCGGTGAATTTGGCCGGTGTGGATCTGAGCATTGTCGGGAATCAAAAGTACGGTCCGGTTTCCCGCTTTAGTTACGCGAGCCGCGAACCATACATGGCGGTGTATCATCCGCGGACCCAATCGGGAGTCGTGCACTACTCGTCGCCTTTGGATCTTCCTACGAAAAAGATTTGGTCGTGGGGGAGCGACGAAGACGGGCTGGACTGGCGGGCTGCCCTGTCGGATAACAACAGTGCCTACGTAGAGGTTCAAGCCGGATTATTCCGGGATCAGGAAACCTACGGGTTCCTGGAACCGCAAGAGTCGCGCTCTTTCACTGAATGCTGGATTCCCATTCGCGAGCTTGGCGGGGTTTCTCGAGCCAACCGGGACGCGGTGCTCAATCTGCACCGCCGGGCTGTGAGCGCGGACACGGTAGCGCTCGAGGTCATTCTCAACGTGACTCGTGAATTGCGGAATGCGCGGGTGAGTGTTCTGGAGGGCCTGCGAACGATCGCATTCGCACGAGCCTCGCTCTCACCGCGAAAAGCCTTCCGTAAGATTTTTTCCGGCCTTCCCTCAAGTGCAACCTACACGATCGAGCTGCGGAACGAACTGGGCGAAATACTCCTGCAGCACACCGAAGGCAAGTACGACTTTGCCAGTGGTGAAAACATTCAGACAGGCAAGCAACCGACCCACGAACGCGCGCCGGAAGCGACTTTTGGCGCCGACGACTTCCTCATCCTAGCCACTGACCAGGAGGGCAATGGTGAACTGCCGGCTGCGTTGAAGACCTATGAGCGCGGACTCGTCCAATTTCCGGACAGCATTGCTCTTAACCGCGCGGCCGGGCGTCTTGAAGTAGCCCTCAAAGAGAACCGGGTTGCCGTGCAGCATCTTTCGAAGGCACTGGCCCGGGTGAGCAGCGATCATGAGGCCGCCTATTACCTGGGCCAGGCGCTGGCGGCCGAAGGAGACGACCGAGCGGCTCGAATCCACTGGGAGTTTGCCCAGCAATCTGGCAGCTACCACGCGGCGGCGATGATGGCATTGGCCGCGCTGGAATCACGCGAGGGCCAGCGCGAGCGAGCTCTGAGGATTGTCCAGGAGCTTGTCAGCAACCGGCCCGACTTGATCCAGGCGGGTGGCATGGAGGTTGCGCTCTGGCGCGCACTGCGGCGTCAAGCCGAGGCTCACAAGCGTCTCGGATTCTGGAGGCAGAAAGATCCGACCTGTTCCTTGCTTCGTTATGAAGCCCTGCGGTTGGGCGCGAACGATCCGGCCTTGCTAGCGCACCTGGCTGGGGACCCCGAGCGGATTCTTGAGATCGCTGCCGATTACATGCGCTTCGGTCTTTACGAAGATGCACTCGATGTGCTCTCGCGGCAATACACCTCTGGCTCAGAAGTGGTTAGCGAGCCTGGTGCTCTCCATCCTAGTTCGTATCCTTTGATTGCTTACTACCGCGGCCATTGCCGCTACGCTCTCGGAAAGGACGGCCGTGCTGACTTTGAGGCCGGTTCCAGGATGCCCACCAGTTTTGTCTTTCCCAACCGGGCGGAATCCTTTCCCGTATTGCGCCGCGCCATCGAAATCTATCCGGACGATACCACGGCTCACTTGCTGCTGGGCTCACTCTACCTCTCGGGAGGCATGACCGGGCCCGCGATGCAGGAATGGGAGGCGGTGCGTCGCATATTGCCGGCCACCCCGACACTGCACCGCAATATGGGATACACGGTGCTTCGATCCGGGGGATCACCCGAACGGGCGATTGAATATTTCCGCGAAGGGATGAGCTACGATTCTCATAACGTCGACTTGATTCTCGGGCTGGAAGAGGCGATGGATAAATCTGGGCGGCCAGCCATCGAGAGGGCCCGCACGCTCCAAAGTTTCCCTGGGCTGCAGTCCGCCCCCTCTGCTCTTGTGTTCCGGTTGGTGCGATTACTGGCCGAGGCCGGAGAATTTGACCCAGCTGAAGAGCTACTTGTGAATCGATTCTTCGCAAAGGAGGAGGGCGGAACGGATGTGCGGGAGATTTATGTCACTCTGAGGCTAAAGCGCGCCAAGTCACTGGCGGCCCAGGGTCAGTACGGAGCCGCGTTGCGTATCGTGCACCACTTGGGCGAGCCCGTGGCAAGTCTTCCTTTCACGACGAGGAGGCTCGGCCCGTTCGGGGCCTCTAACACCGCGAGACAGGCCATGGAAGAAATAGAGGCAATGTGCCGTTAGCTTGTACGGCACCGCACAGGCGCAGCTCTTTCGGTCGCAGTCGCCGCTGCTTCCAAAGTGGGCCGGCCTGTTCCCAAAAGAAAATCGATCGTTCGCTGTAACTTATTCGGCTGGCGAAGGATGTCGCGCAAGAAGTGCGTCATTGGCCGTACCTGGGCGTTGCTGATTCTTGCTACTTCTCCGCTGGTGTGACGACGATACTGCGATAGGCGACGTGCCCTTTTTCACTTCCCTGAAGATAAAGAGGTCCCGGCAGTTCTTCGTAACTGTCCAGGGCACCACCCGTGATGCCCGGAATTTCCTTGTTATCGATGATCGTCTGGCCGTTTTGGACCACGGTGATCCATCGTCCGATCAGCGTGATATCAAAGCTCTGCCATTCTCCGGGCTCGCGGGGAAGTTCCGGTGAAGGGGCCAAGAAACCGTATACGCCGCCCATATGGTGACTCGGCGGTTCCTCGATGGAGTCGGTTTCGATCTGAACTTCGTATCGGCCGCGCAAGTAGATGCCACTGTTGGAATTAGCGGCGCAGTTGAATTCAACATGCAATTTAAAATCCCCGAATTTGGAATCGTTGATCAGCTCAGGACCGTTTCCAGGACTTACCAAGTTACCGTCCACGACCTTCCACACGGAAGTATCTGCTCCGTCCATCCTCCATCCACTCATATCTTTTCCGTTGAACAATTGAATCGGCTTCCCCCACTTCGGCAGGCTTTTTACTTTCAACGCGAAAACCATATCCTCGGCTCGGTCTTCCTCCTCTTTAGGAGACACGAACGTGAGGCGGCCATTCGACAGCTCAACTTTGGGAAGCGGTCTTGCGTTTCCCCAACGGCTCACCATCTGGGCTTTCAATTGTCCACCCTCCAGGCGAAGTTCCAACCACGAGGGATATTCCCGATCAGGTGCCTTCAACGTCAAATCCCAGCGTCCCAGGAAAGGTTCGACGGACTGGGCTGAAGGCGAGGAGGGGCTTTTCTCGGATTTTCCTGCCTGGGAATACGCCTTGGCGGACATCAACAAGGTGGCGATCACTAGCTCAAACATGATCCTCTGAAACTTCATAGGGCTACGGATCCCTTCACGGTCCGATGGTATTTCAATTCCCGTTGTTCGTCACCGTCCACGAAAAATCCAACGTCACCGCGTTCATTCTCTACATGTATGAACATAATTGTGAGCGAAAAACCGAAGCTGAACGAGAAGGAGTTACCACAGCTGAAAATGTCCAATCGAGATGGTTTTGTTCCCCGTCCAGACACGCCTGCGAGTAAGGCTCAACAACCTCGCCGACTTCATGCTTTGCGGCAAAACCGTCAGCGAAACACATAAGCCGGGGAAATCTGAGTTCCCGCTACTCATTGTTGTTGCCAGCCTCCACCAAGATTTCGGTAAATGCTGACCAGACCTAAAAGCTCGTTCAGCTGAGCCTGAGCGAGTCCCAACTCAGCATCAAAATAATTGGTTTCGTTCGTCAGCACCTCCAAGTAGCTGGTGGCGCCACCTCGATAGCGCGTCTCCGAAAGCCGGGCCGCATCTTCAGCGGAAGACGCGAGTTGCTCTTGCTGCTCTCGGAATTCCCTGTCTTTGCGGTATTCGACTAGCGCATCCGAGACCCCGCGAAAGGCCTGCTGGATAGTCTGCTGGTAGATCAGTAGTGTTTCCTGTTGCCGCGCCTCGGAAAGTCTCACACCGGAACGAATTCTTCCCCCGGCGAAGATGGGCTGTACGAGTGATCCTCCGAAATTCCACAACCCGGCCGGACCACTAAAGAGGCTGGTAAGCGCTGAGCTCTGAAATCCGCCGCTCGCGGTCAAGGAGATTTGCGGGAAGTAGGCGGCTTTCGCAACTCCGATCTGAGCGTTAGCAGCGATCAATTGTGCTTCGGCCTGACGGATGTCGGGCCGCCGCTCCAGCAGATCGGACGGAAGGCCTGGCGGGACCTCTGGCGCATGCGGTTGCTCCGTCAACTTTGCTCCGCGCGCGATGGGACCGGGATTGTTTCCCAAAAGCGTGCTTATGAAGTTTTCCTGCTGCTCAATGCGCCGTTCCAGATCGGGAATGGTCTCGGCGGCAGTGAATACGAGCTGTTCCGCCTGCCGGACGTCGAGCATGGATGTAGCCCCACCGTTTGCTAACATTTGTGTGAGCCGCAGCGAGTCCCGGCGCGAAACAAGCGTTCGCCGCGAGATTTCGAGCTGTAGGTCAAGTTCACGAAGCTGGAAGTAAGCTGCGGCAACGTCACTCACCAGTGTGGTGATGACCGCCTCACGGGCCCATTCCGTCGCTAACAGACTTGCCCGCGCGGACTCGTTGGCGCGGCGATACTTTCCCCAGAAATCGAGATCCCAAGCCAAGGAGAGATCCAACTGGTGAGCGCTTGTGTCGAATGCAGGGAAGAATTTTTGGCGCGCGGAGCGTTGGTCGAAAGACTGAGCTCCGGCACTAATCGTCGGCAACCCGTCGGCGCGCGTGATGCCGACCTGCGCCCGGGCTTCCAGGATTCGCGTTGCCGCGATGCGAACATCGTAGTTCTGCTGGAGGGCAGTGTGGATCAAGTCTTGAAGCTGCTTGTCTTGGAACACTTCCCACCATTTTTGGTCCCCGAGCGATTCGGCCGCAGGCTGCGGCGCCTCTTCCGGCGTGGTTCCACGGTATGCTCCAGGAACGTTGGCGCTCGGTCTTTTATAGTTCGGTCCCACAGTGCAGCCCGAAGTAAGGAGCGTAGCCAAGGAAATAGCGATCAGTCTTCTCACGTCAGTCCGCCTCCGATGGGCTCGGCTGCGGAACTGAAGGACTGAGCACGCCACTGCGGCGTTTGGCCAGACGCTCGACCAAGACGAACAGCGCCGGAATGATGAATATGGCAATGCCGGTGGCAGCCGCCATGCCACCGATTACGGTAGTGCCCATGATCTGACGGGCCACAGAGCCGGCACCGGATGCAGTCCAGAGCGGCACGCACCCGAGAATGAACGCAAAGGACGTCATCAGAATGGGACGCAGACGAAGTTTTGCCCCTTGGAGCGCAGCATCCACCAGAGGTTTCCCCTTTTCGTATTCCTCCTTGGCGAACTCAACGATAAGAATCGCGTTTTTGGCGGCCAAACCAATAAGCATCACCAATCCGATTTGCGAGTAGACATCGGTCTCGATCTGAACCGTGTAAGCCGGATAGATAGCACTAAGCACAACCCGGCGCAGCCACAAAACCGCAAAGGCGCCGAATACCGCGACCGGCGTGCTCAGCAACACGCTGAAGGGTAATGACCAGCTTTCATAGAGTGCTGCCAAAATTAGGAACACGAACAACAGCGAAAAACCGAAGATCACCGAAGCCGGGACCCCCTGCCGCGCCTTCTGCTCTTGATAGGACATGCCCATGTAGTCGTATCCCATTTCACGAGGCATGGTCTGCCGGAAAACTTCTTCCAGTGCCGCTGTGGCCTGGTCCGAGCTATAACCCGGCGCGGCGCTCCCGTTGATCTGCGCTGAGCGATACTCGTTGTAGCGCATCGTGAATTCGGGTCCGGAACGCGACTCAAACCTCATCAGCGCAGAAAGCGGGACCGATCCGCCTCCGTTGTTGCGCACGTAGAACTGCCCGAGGTTCTCCATATTCGACCGGTAAGGCGCTTCGGCCTCCACGTACACCTGCCATGTACGGCCGAAATCATTAAAGTAGTTGATGAACAGACCGCCCATGAAAGCCTGAATAGTTCTGTAAACGTCGCTGACGGCCACCCCTTGCTTCAGCACTTTCTCCCGGTCGACCTCCAAGAACTTTTGCGGCACGCTTGGTAGAAAGGAGGTGGATATCGATCCAATTTCAGGACGCTTGCGAGCGGCGGCCAGGAACTTGTCCAGGTTGCCCGCTAGAAACGGAACGTCCCGCCCGGCACGGTCTTCGAGCACGAACTGAAAGCCGCCAGAAGTACCGACGCCAGGGATCGCTGGCGGCGAGAAGCTGAAAGCGGTTCCTTGCGGGAGCTTGCTAAGCTGCTGATTCAAGCGCACCTTGATTTCCTGAAATTGTTCCGCTCGTGTTTCGCGGCTGCTCCAGGGCTTCAGCGTGACGAAAAAGAAGCCGTTGTAAGTAGTCCGCACAAAGCTGAGCAAGCTGAAGCCAACAACGCTGGTGGTGTATTCGACGCCTGGCGTGTTGGCGAGGATCTTCTCAACCTGTTTCGCCGCTGCGCTGGTGCGCTCCAGCGAAGTTGCGTTCGGAAGGTCCATGTTGACGTACACGTAGCCCTGGTCTTCATCGGGCAGGAAGCTGGATGGCAGGAGGCGGCCAAAGAAAAGTCCGGCAAGCCCGCACGCCGCAAGCACCACCAGCGCCAAGACGCTTTTCCGGATCATCCCACCGGACAGCCGTAGATAGAGTTGCGTGCCGCTCTCGAAACTATGATTAAACCAAGCGAAGAATTTTGCGAGTGGCCCGCGGCTTTCCTTCTTTGGCCGGAGCAGGAGCGCGGCAAGCGCCGGGCTCAGCGTGAGTGCGTTAAAAGCCGAGAGGACCACGGAGATCGCAATGGTCAAGGCAAATTGCTGGTAGAGCCGTCCGGTGATGCCCGGAATAAAGACTGTCGGCACGAAAACCGCCGAGAGAACGAGGGCAATACCAATGACCGGCCCGGAAAGCTCTTCCATGGCCTTTCGCGCGGCATCCTTGGGACGAAGGCCCTCGTCGATGTGACGTTGGACGCCTTCGACGACGACAATGGCATCGTCCACCACCAAACCGACGGCCAGCACCAACCCGAACATGGAAAGGGTATTGATGGAGAAGCCGGACAGCGGGAAGAAAACAAACGTACCCACCAGCGAGACGGGAACGGCAAGCATCGGGATCAAGGTAGCGCGCCAGTCTTGCAGGAAAAGGTAGACCACTAGGATCACCAGCACGATGGCGATCAAGAGGGTTTGGATAATCTCCTTTATGCCTTCCGTTACGGCGCTCGTCTGGTCAAGCGATATGGCGTAATCCATGTCTTGCGGGAAGCGCTGCTTCATCTCGGCCATCAGCTTTCGGACGCCAGCGGCCGTTTGGACCGCATTGGAACCTGGCAACTGGTAGACCGGGATAACGATGGCGGGCTTGCCATTCAAGCGACTGACAACGCTGTAGTCCTGTGCGCCCAACTCGACGCGGGCAACGTCTTTCACGCGAACGGTACCGCCATCCGGCGCCTCGCGCACGATCACGTTTTCGAATTGTTCCGGGGACGACAGGCGGCCTTGCGCAAGCACGGAATAAGTAAATTGCTGGTTCGCGAGAGCTGGCTCGCCGCCCACCTGACCAGCGGGATTGACCGTGTTCTGCGCCTGCACCGCACTGACGATGTCCGTGACCGTGATGCCTAGCTTCGCCAGTTTGTCAGGCTGTACCCAGAGCCTCATCGCATACTGCCCCGCGCCGAAAACTTGCGTCTGGCCCACTCCGTACAAGCGGGCGATGGGGTCGTTGAGGTTGATATAAGCGTAGTTGCCGAGGAACTTTGTATCGAAAGTGCCCTTCGGGGAAAATATTCCGACCAGCATTAGCGGAGCGGTCACGGACTTTCTGATGGTGACCCCGTAGCTACTAACGTCCGGCGGAAGCTGACCGCCAGCCAGTTGCTCGCGCGACTGCGTGAGGATGAGGTCAGTGTTCGGGTCGGTCTTCAGGTCGAAGTCCACGACCATGGTGGTTTGTGAATTGCCCGTGGCATTCAGGGAATACATGTAGTCCATGTTGTCCACGCCATTGATTTGCTGTTCGATGGGCGTGGCGACGGATTGCTCCAGGGCCTGTGCGTCCGCGCCGACAAAGGTGGCTTGTAGCTGAATCTCCGGTGGAACGATGTTAGGAAATTGCGCCACCGGAAGACCTGCAATGGTGACCGCGCCTACAATCACCGTAAGGATGGCGATAACCATCGCGACGATCGGACGGTTGATGAAGAATTTCGACATAGCTCAGTTTCCTTCCCCTGAAAGATGTACGGGTTTGGGAGTAACGAGAGTTCCTTCCTTGAGTTGTTGCACTCCTCCGGCTACAACCTGCTCACCCGGCTTGAGACCCTGGTCGATAACCCACATCGTCCCGACCGTCTCGCCCGGCTTCACGGTGCGTATGCTAACTTTGTGATCGGTGCCGACAACCGCCACCTGATAGCTTCCCTGCGACTGCGCAACGGCGCTCTGCGGTAGCAGGAGAGCGCCTTTTTTCATGTTGGTTTCGACACGCACACGTCCATATTGGCCAGGACGCAGAACGTTGCCGGGATTAGGAAAGGCAGCAACGATGCGAATTGTGCCCGTGCTTGGATCCACTTGCCGGTCCGCCAGCAAGATTTTCCCTCTGCGAGGGTAGAGACTGCCGTCCGTCAGGATCAGATCGAGCGAGCTTCCGAAAAAGCCAATAGTGTGCCCGCTGGAAATGACACTACTCTTCCTTTGTGCGAGCACGTAATCATGTTCGCTAATCGGGAAAAAAGCTTTGATGGGTTCGACTTGCGAAACGGAAGTCAAGACAGAATTGGATCCAACGAGGTTGCCGATCTGGACTTGTGCAATCCCCGCAATTCCATCGACCAGCGAGGTGACTTTGGTCCACTCCAGGTTGAGTGCGGCTTGCTCCAAGGCTGCCCTGCCCGATTCGACGGCGGCCTGAGCCCCAAGCTTGGCCTGAACATCGTTATCTAATTGGCTCTTGGCGATGGCCCTCGCTTCTGCAAGAGGCGTGTCGCGCTCTACATCAAGGGTGCTTTTGCCAAGTTGTGCTTGCGCCTGCGCAAGATCGCCCTTGGCGCGGTCGAGGGCCGCCGTGAAGGGCCTCGGATCTATTTCGAACAGTACTTGACCCTTGCGAACGAGCGAACCTTCTGTGTAGTCTTGCTTGATTATGTAGCCTGAGACCTGGGGCCGGATTTCAGCGTTGACGTAGCCGTCCAGGGTCGCTACCCATTCGCTGTACACGGGGACGTCACGCGTTTCCACCGTGGTCACTTCGACCTCCGGCACCGGCGTCGCTGTTGTTGCCTGACTCTTGTTGCACCCTGAGACAAGAATGCCGAGGGCTAGCGTCAGGACCGCCGTTGGCATGCGGAACTTTCCGCGTGTCATGGATGGAAATTGTCTCGTTTGGCCGCGTCTGTCGACCGGCAAGATTTTTGTCCGGGCAGTTTTCAATTCGTTTGGTCTCATGCTTCCTGATGTACGTCCTTTCCTAAGATCCCCCGCATCGTCATCGGTTTCCCCTTTCCATCGTTTCCCTGCGCCAAATGTCAATCTCCGTCTTCGGAGTCGGGATGACGCCCCTGCTCAACACGATTCCAACCTCGTTTGAAAAGAGCGACCTTTTGGAGTTCGCGTTCAGCCCTGAGCCAATCATCAAGCGCGTCGCCTGGGAGACCGTTGCGCTCAAGATAGATTTCATAGGCGCGGCGCCTGATTTCTTCACGACTTGGTGCGTGATTTGTAGAAGTATCCTCGGAGCGAGGCTGAATGGGCCTTGCGTCAAGTTCCAAAGTCACGTTTCCCTTGCCTTTCGATGTCATAACCGAGTCCTCTGCTCTCGTAATTGAATTGTTCTCGCCCTCAGCATGGGCACCCCTGATACCTCCGCGCCGCGGGTCCCGACTGGGGGAAGTAGGGGCCCGCGGCCACAAGCACGGTACCGTTGGTTCCGAAATCAAAAGACGATACCGGCGGAGGGCTAGGCGGTGCGCGTAGGCGGAACACTGCCGTCGCGAATTCGATTCAGTGCCGATGCCTAGGGCCGATAAGACCATCCGGGCCGGTGAAACACAGGAATCCCAAAATCGCCAAGACTGCGACAATCAGAAACGTCATCATTAGGCCTCCCTTGGTCCCCGCTTTAACCTCACGCATTGCAGGCGACCTGATCTTGCGAGACATGTCTCGTGTTACCGATCGTTCGTGAAATGTCCCTTCCTGACGTCCAAGCTGATCCGAAATAGCGCTTCAATCTCTCGCGCAATTTTCTTCGCCCATGAAACACTCGAGCCTTTACCGCGCCAACGGAAATCCCCATGATTCGAGCGGTTTCTTCCGTCGATCGCTCGTCAAGCTCACGCAACTGAATTGCCCTTCGTGTTCGGTGCGGCAGCTCATTCAAAGCCGCGAACAGAATTCGCCGCCGCTCTCGCTGTGAATAGTTATCTTCAGGACTCGGACCTGAATCAGGAATTTCCAGCACGAATTGCGCTTCCTCGCCCTCGGTTGAATCGCTGATCAACGCCTCACGCAACCCACGACTCTTGCGCAGCAGGATGAGGGCTTCGTTGATCGCGATGCGCGTTAGCCAAGTGGAAAAGGAGGATTTCCCTTCGAATTGGCGCAGGTGAACGAACGCTTTTTGCAAGCTTTGCTGCACGACATCCTCGGCGTCTTCCCGCGTGCGGGTCATCCGCCGCGCTGCGAAGAAAATCCTTCGTGCGTGACGGTCGACCAGAACTTCAAACGCTTGACGATTCTGGTTCTTTGCGGCAGCGACGAGGGTCATGTCTCCTTTGTCGGAAAGGCCGTAGACAGAAGGAATCGCGGGTTCTTGTTTGCCCATGTCGTCTATAGATTTGGGCGAAAAGGTTCGGTTTCTTCGTGGTTTCATCTTGCACACCTCTGTTGAAGCAAATGCTTGATGTAGATACCGCTGGCGATGAATTGCACGCCCTTTTTTGACATGGTTCGCAAAAGCCTCTCACCCTTCCTATCGATAAACGTGACGTCATTGAGATCGACAACACACTTCAGGTTGTTGTCGGTTCGATGAGTCTCTTTCCAGCTTCTTCTCAACTCGTTAACCCACAAGCCGACTAAGCGGCCCTGCAGAATCCACGTCTCTTCCGTTGGCGTTTCGGTCCTCATAATCTTCAGCACGTCAACCTCTTTGGTTTGACGAATGGACTCGTTCGCCGGCCGACAACGGCGGCGCAGAGTTCAGTTCTGTTTGCCGTGCTGAGGGAAGGCATTTCGTTGGTGCCCCATGCTCCGTTCCTAATTGGCATGTCGGTGCCTTCCGCATATGGACTTCCGTCCCACCGTGCTTAAAAAAGATCTCGTCCATCGCCGTTCTCATCAACCAGATGCCACGCCCGTGGTCGGCGCTGAGATTTTCGGGACTCAGGGGATTAGAAACCGTATTCGGGTCAAATCCTTGTCCTTGGTCCTTGACCACGAGGGATATTCCCCTTTCGGAGTCGCAGCGGCACCGAACGTGAACCAATTTATGGCCATCCATACGGTTCCCATGAATGACCGCATTGTTGAGAGCCTCCCAAAGTGCGAGTTCGACGGCGGGTTCTTCACCGGCAACGCAGCGCGATCCCTCAATCAGTCGCATCAGCCGTTGCACGAGAGGTCCAACGGCTTTGATTTCACTTGGCATCCAGGCCTCGATCTGGAAGGAAGAACCTGCGTGTCTTCGGGCAACCTGCGTTCGCAATTCTGATACTTCGTTCAGGCTTCGCATTTCACTCATTGCAAATGCCTCACACCGAGGAGAAGTGCATCGCGCGTGCCAAAGCGTCATGTGCTCCTGAAAGGGCCAAACTTGTTGATTTGTTGTGAGATGTGGCAAGGAGACACGACGCGCTTAATCAAACTGCCAGAGTGGCACTGCCAGCGACACGGTACGCTGCCAGATTTCTGGCACATGAATCGGGTTACGTCCAAATGGCGACTATTGCCAAGGAAAGAAAAGTGAAACTCAGCTTCCCGCAGCTCAGTGGACACCCCGAGCGGCCGAAGCTTCCGGCTCCATCACTGTGTCGGAGCCGGAAGGAAGATAGAATTACGAATCGCAAAACACTAGAAATTGTATTTCATCGCGAACTGGATGATCCGGGGACGATTAGCCGTTGACAAAATGGCGCTCGATCCGTTTGCGATGTTGACTAGACCTAAATTGCCAGTCGCAGATCCAAAGCCGAAAGATTGAGGACCCGAGAATACTGGATGGTTGAAGGCGTTGAAGAACTCGGCGCGGAAGTCCAACGAAGTGGCCTCTGTGACTCTCGTATTTTTGGTGACAGACAGATCCCAGTTCTGTTGGAAGGGGCCGCGGAACGTATTGCGCCCGACGTTCCCTATCGCCGCGCCTGCTACTGCGGGATTCGGTGCGCCGTTGATCTGGCAGGGCACAACAACGTTCTGGTTATTCACGCAGTTTCCGCCAGGCGTGAAAGCGTTCAGGTTGAGGAAAGAACCGAGCCGACTCTCTACACCGCCAGAAGGTATAGCTGAGGCCAAGGTCGCTCCCGGTGCCAGGGTCGCAAAGTTGGTGCCATTAATCCCCTCAAGATCCTGGAGCGTAAACGTGGAGCCGTCAAATACTGTGATTGGAGTTCCGGATTGGAATGTGGTGACGCCATTGACGGCCCATCCGTTCACCAACCTAGTCGGCCCATGGCCGTGGAGCAGCTTCGCAACCGGCAAATCATAGTTGTAGCTGACAACGAAACGGTGCGGGCGGTCAAAATCCGAGACTGCACGCTGACCGCTCGGGTTCAGGAGGTTGCCATACTGAGTCAAACCATTTAGCTCGTCGCCAAAGACCGATCCTGAGCCATTGTCAATTGATTTCGAGTACGTGTAGGCAGCCTGGAAATAAAGGCTGCCCGTGAAGCGGTGGCTCAATGTGGTCTGCAGGCCGTGGTACGTTGAGCTGCCGTCCTGGAACGCGAAGAATCCGCGAGAATTTGCAAGTCCGAGGTATTGCGATGGTACTCGCGCATCGAGGTTTGCTGCGGTACTCCCCGTGATGCCGATGGTTCCATCAGGGTTCTTTGTTACAAACGGGGTGGCCGCAGGTACGTTCACGTTCGCAGCGATGGAAGGCGGAAGGATGCAAGGCGTGGCCATTGTACAAATCCGGCCCGGATTTCCAGGCCTGCCGGTCCCTAGGAGGTGCGAACCGCGCGTGCCTACATATCCCACTTCCAGCAACCAGCCCTTCCCAAGATCGCGCTGGATATTAAAGTTCCATTGTTGCGCGTAGGGCGGACGAAAACTCCGAATCGGGAAGAAGAAGTCGCCAGAAAGCGGCCCTCCGCCTGCGCTCCGGAAGATGGGTGCACCCGTCGTTCCGTTAAAACCAATGAGCGCGGGCACCACCTGATCGGTAGAAAGAGGAAAGGCAGAGTTAGGCAAGATGCTGGGAAATGGATTCTGCGGCGTCACAGAAAATTTCTGCGCACTGATGGTTTCGGAGAATGGCAATCCGCCAGCGGTCTGTAGAAGCGACTGGTTCGACACGCGCTGATAGTAGATGCCGTATCCAGACCGAATCACGGTCTTCTGATTGCCAAATATGTCCCAGGCATAGCTGACTCTGGGCGCGAAATTTCCCGCGCTGAAGCAAGTTGTCAGCGTGCAACTCGAAACCCCGGGAGTGCCGACGTTCGCGGCCCCCGAGGGGTGAATGATGCTGATCGGCCCTGGCTGCCCGTCTTCGAGACCACGGAAGTTCGAAAGGAAATTATTGAGTTCGTGCGCTGTGCTCAATCCTTCCCAACGCAATCCGAGGTTCAGAGTGAAGCGGGGCTTTATTTTCCAGTCGTCTTGGACATAGGCAGAAAAGTCCAAGGCCCGGAAGTGAAAGCTTGAAAAGCCGGCTTCCGCCTGTGTTGTATCAACGCGACCCAATAGGAAGTTCTGGAAGCCACTCAGGGCCGGAGGATTCGGAAAACCCGGTGATGCATCTCCCGCCGGCGTGTTGCTGAAAGTGACGCTGCCGCGTTGCGCAAAATTATTGAACCGATTGAGTTGGTATCGGCTGGCATCCATTCCTAAACGGAGCAAGTGTTTTCCCTTGGTGATAGAAAGGTCGTCTGCTCCGTAAAACGTGTTAAACGCCCCGCCTCGATTGTCGTTGACGCCGGTGCCGATGACCAAAGGAAGAGCACCGGTGATAATCAATTGATAGGCAGCGGGGAACTGCGCAGAGTTGCCCCGGGTGGCCCCAATGTCCGACAGTTGAATCGGCTCGGAGGGATCTTGAGCGAAAAAGAATCGGCTGAAGCCAAAACGGGCATCATTTACAACGTTGGGGGAGAGGACGCGCGTCCAACCCAGTTTCAGAAAGCGGTTTGAGCCCGGCAGCCCTTTCGCAAATGGAAGACTATTCACGTTGTTCGTGCCAGTCCCGAAGGGTTGCGAAGCATTGTTGTCCGAGAAAAACCACCGCGCGGTCAGCTTATCTCTTTCCGTTAGCTGCTTGTCGACGGTGATCGTGTACTGATCGTCCTGAAATGTCCCCACACTGCTCGCTGTCACGTTGCCGAGATTGGGGTTGCTTATGGTCGGACCCACGGTTGGAATACAAAACTTCCCGTCACTGAACAGCGGGCACTTGGAGGCTGGCAAGTTTAAGTAGGCCAGGGCGACGGGGTTAATCTGTGAAGCCGAAAAGCCCGCCGGAAGAAACCTGGCCGCCAAGGTGGCCGCGTCGCGCTGCACCGGGAGAACCGGAATTTGGGAGTTGAGCACGGTTCCAGCGGAAATCCCAGAGGCCTCACGCGTTCCTTGATAATTCACAAAGAAAAAGAAGTCTTTTGATTTTGGAATAGGTCCGCCAAACGAGCCGCCGTACTGATTCTGCCGCAGAACCGGCCGAGGGACCTGGGGCGTTGCCGCGTTGAAGAAGAAATCGTTGGCGTTCAGGACGTTGTTACGGAAGAACTCGTAGGCATCTCCGTGATAATGAGCCGTGCCACTTTTTAGGTTTACCTGAACGTTGCCGCCTCCATTGCGGCCCGACGAAGCGTCATAGAGCGACGTTTGCGTCTTGAATTCCTGGATCGTATCGGGGTTGGGCAATGGCACGTTGTCCAGGACAGGCAGGTTTACGTCATTTGCGTTGACTCCTTCCAGCTGGAAATTGTTGTTAGTAGGACGCTGTCCATTGACATTAATCGTGACCTGTCCCCGTCCAAGCGCCGCGGAGTCAAACAGTTCGGTGTTGGCGCCCGCGGAAAGAGTAAGCAGCGTCAAAAAATTCCGCGTGGAAAGTGGCAGCGTGCTGGCGGTCTCTGCGCTAATCGTTTCGCCGGTCGCTGCCGAAGTGACATTCACGGGCGTGACGACATCTTTCACCGTAACGGTTTCAGTTACCTCCCCGATAACCAAAGTCGCATTCACGCTCGTTGTTTCCGTTACTTGAACAAGGACGTTGGCCACAACAAATTTGGAAAATCCTGTGGCCGTGATTTCAAGGCTGTAACGGCTTGGTGGAAGGCTCGGAATATTAAACGTTCCCGCGCCAGTGCTTACCACTTCTCGTTCCTTCTGGCCGATGGCTAGGTTGGTCACCACAACGGTTGCCCCGGCAATTGCGCCCCCTTTCTGGTCTAACACCGTGCCCGTGATAGCCCCGGTTGCTCCAGCTTGTGCGTACAGGTCGGCAGGGCTAAGAAGTGCGGCGGATAAAACAGCGAAGATAAATGCCATCAACTTTTTCATCTTGACGATTCCCCTATATTCAATTTCGTTTTCATCGACACTTCGGGTTCTGAGAGTTTGTTGTCCACACTCCAAATCGAGTTCTAGCTGGGTGATGAACCTCCAAAAGTCTTTCAGGAGGGGTCCTGGCGGTAGGACTGACGAGCAGTCGGAAACCTGACCGGATTACTGGTCATTCCCTTGGGCCAACTCCGTCGAAACCGAAGTCAAATAACCAAGCAACCCTCCCGAGCCATGGTTCGGTCCGGCCGTGAAGTACATTTGTGCCGCGGGGGCCGCGGCGGCATCGCTGTTATTAGGGCCGAAATTTCCGGGGCTGAGTGCCCAGACGCCATTGATGGCTAGCGGCTTGCCGCTTGCATCCTGTAACAGTCCGTCAAATTTTCCGGTAGCCAGGTCATAGGCGGCGATAAATCCGCTCGATTGGGTATCTCCGCCACCCGCAAATTGCCCGATAAGCAGATCGTGACTGAAACGCCCGAAATCGAGCGGAGCCAGAGCCACGCCCCATGGGGCGTTCAGCCAATCACCGTGTTCGAGACGTCGCAAGAGGCGGCCTGCAGAGCTGTAAATATCCACGAAGCCCAGGCCCGGGCCGTCGGTTTCAAAGCGCGCACCTTCCATGTGGAGCGCATAGGTGACGACAACGTCGTTGCCGATGGCTTGCACGTTGAAAGGCACGTAGGAGGGCGGCAGGCCTTCATCCACGAATGAATTTTCCGAGGAGTCCCCGTCGAAGTGTTCCTTGGACAGTTTTACTGGCTGAAATGCGTTGTCATAGACGTCCACGCGACCCTTGGTAAAGTTAGCTGCATAGAGATAGCGCCTGCCATCAATGAAAGCGCTGGTTAGGCCCGTGTAGCTGGATCCGTCGGTGGTTTTGACTACGGTTACAGCAAGCGTCGCAGCCACAGTTGGATTCCATCCAGCAATCGTTCCATCAATCGTGGAGAAGAGGAATAAGGCTGGTTTGGCTGGGGACAGCAAGAAATCCGTTTGGCTGCCGTTGAAGATGGTGCCGCTTGGTGTACCCGTCGGCGTGTTCTTGTTAGTGGGATCGGCTGGCGGGACGCTGACGATCAGAGACTGCTTCGCTCCGGCCCCGCTGTAAAGCGTACTCAAGCCCGTCGCGTTGTCAGAGACCCACCAGGGGCTGCCGGAGCCGCGGGATATTCCCCAGGGATTAATCAACTGAGAATCAGTGACAGCAGCGACTCCTGACGCGTTGGAAACAAGATTAGTCTGGGTGTAGTGCTGCCCAAAGCAAGTGGTCCCCATGATCAGAGCCAAGACTGCGCTGGCGGTAAAACGTAGCGACATCTTCATCTGCAAGTCTCCTTTGTATTTGGAACAGGTTATCTAACTGGGGTTATCGGGAGCGAGAATCACATGACGCGTCGTTGATGGAAGCGATTCCAGGACCATCACTTTTGCTCGCCGCGATCTTCAGAGTGGTCGTCCTCATCGTCCGGAGTGCTCGCCGCGCTCCCTCTCGCCGGCCAGAGTGAATGCGTACACCTTGTTGTTTCCGATTCCAGGTGGGATATTTCGGTATCCGGATCCCCAATAGAGGGTGCCGTCCACGACCGATGGCCCGTCGATTACTGAGCCCCCGCTCGCGAAGTTCCAGAGGATTTTTCCGGCTGTGGTGTCCAGTGCATACATCTGCCCGGAAAAAGAGCCCGCATACATGACGCCATTGGCAACGCTCACCGAGCCGGTATCAATGGTCCCTGCGGTGGGATCCGCCGTCTGCCAAAGGATGTTTCCATTGGCAACATCAAGAGCGCTCCATGAACCCCAGGTTATTTGCTGTCCTGAGGGCACCAAGGTGTAGGGCACATTGAAACGATTCGCGATAGCGACGTAAATCCGCTGCCCGTCTGTCGCGGTGCCCCACTCGATGCCTCCGAGCGAACTTCCTGGCCCAACCAGTGTGGCCCAAACGATGTTGCCGTTATCGGGATTGAGCGCCCAATAGATGCCGCTCTTCTGGCCAAAGCCTATGATATTGCCGACGAGATTAGGTCCGGCCCCTCCAAAGTCGAAATCCGGGCTGCTGGGTACGGGACAGTTCGCGTTCCCCGAAGGTGGGCGGGCAGCCCCAAAACCACAGGTTGCTGTGAAGGTATCAATGCCTTGCAGCCGCTTTGCCCACTTGATCTGCCCGCTCTTTAAGTCCAACGCGAGAGCAGTGTCGAAGAAATCGTCAGCCGCGGCGCAGTCCGCCGTAGGAGTTGCTTTCTGGCAAGCTTCCACGTCTGCGGGAGCGGTGTAGTTGTTTCCAGTGCCGACGAAGAGCGTACCGCGCTTTGGATCAATCGCGGGTGGTTGCCACACGGCGCCACCGCTATATCCCCCCGGCTGTCTGCCATTGTCAGGCATGTCGAAGGTCTTCCAAAGCATCGCACCGTTCTTCTCATCGAGGGCTACGACACTGCCTCGAAAGCTGCAACACGGATATGCCGGGTCGAGCGCCAGAGTTTCTTCGCTCGACGAGACGCCAATGTAAACAATGCCGTCGAAAACAATCGGTGATCCAGTAATGATTGCTGCCGGATGAGTATCCACCTTTGTCATCCACTGTAGCGTTCCCGTTTCGCGATCGACGGAAATCACGTTCGCGCCGTGGTGCACCTGCTTCGAATTCGGAATGTCTCCAATGATTACCTGATTCCCCTCTACGGCAGGGCTAACACGAGAGATAGCGCCATCGACGCCGTCGTAGTCGGAGATCTTGTGCGACCAGATAAGCCGCCCGCTATTCTTCTCGACTGCGAAAAGGTTGCCAGCCCAATCGGGGAAGTAGACAGCGTCGCCATCCACGGTAGGAGTAGCGGAAACATCGCCGCCCGTTGTGAAGACCCATTTCGGGCTCAGACCCTTGACGTTGGCAGGGCTGATGGAGTGCTCGGTTGGTTGGTTCCAACTGTTGCTTAGATTCTGTCCGGCGATTCGCCATTGGCCAGACCGGGACTCATCTGATTGGCCTTGCCCGCTTAGCGCTGAGACTAACAAAAGAACTGTGATCAACGCCGCCTTTGGGAACGACAGGTTACGATTCTTCATGGGCATCCGCATTCTTCTCCTTGAACTCGGTTTTGCGATTACGCTCGCGCATATTTCCTTAGCAAGCGTTTGGGCGGAGCTCTGACTTCTTCCGGCCTCAGACCTCCTTCCACTCCAGGGAATAGGCAGTACGCCTGCCAAAGTGCAGAGGGTTCGCAATGTCGCGGAACTTATTGATTTATATTGCGATGGCGAACCGAAAGACCGTTTTGTAGATCAAGGTGCCAGCGTGGCAGTGCCAGCAAGATGGTAGGAAGCCAGTTTCCTGGCTTATGAATAGAAACGCTGATGAGACCGCATCGCGCGTGCCAAAGCGCGATGTGCTCCTGATGGACCCGAACCTGTTGATTTATTTCCGGACATCGAGCCGAAAGAGCGTTCTTTAAATCACGCTGCCAGCAAGGCGCTGCCGGATTTACTGTAGCGTGGCAGCTTTCTGGCACGCAAGAAAAAGGGCTGGCAAGAGAGAACGTTTCGGAATTAAGCAGAGTAAAACTGCCGTGTGGCTCGGTTAGGCAGAACCACGCACAATTCCGAGCTTATGCATTCTCAACTGGAGAGTGGACCGCTTCATTCCAAGATGTGCCGCCGCCCCGTTGGGACCTGCCACAACCCAATTGCTCTCTTTGAGAGCTTTAAGAATCTGTTGACGTTCCGTTTTCTGCAAAACGTAGTGAAGTGCGCCATTCGCCGGCGCCGGAGAGGCGGATTGTTCTGCCGGAGGGCTGCTCTTAGGGAATTTAAGATCACTAACATCGATATTTAGGGCAGGGCCCGTCGAGATAATTACGGCGCGCTCGATTACATTCTGAAGTTCTCGTATGTTCCCCGGCCAATGATAGCGGGACAGGGCATCCATTGCCGCGGATGGAATCGTTTCGATGACCTTTCTCATGCGTTTGGAAAATTGCTGCGTGAAGTGCCGCACCAGCAGCGGAATATCCCCCTGGCGTTCCCGCAACGGCGGAACGTGGACGGGAAAAACATTCAAGCGAAAAAAGAGATCGGATCGGAACTTCTGCTCGCTCACCATCGCTTCGAGATCGCGGTTCGTAGCGGCAATCAAGCGTGCGTCGGTCCGAAGCGTGCGCGAGCTTCCCAGCCGCTCGAACTCTCTCTCCTGCAACACGCGGAGCAGTTTGGTCTGCAACTCGAGAGGAATCTCTCCGATTTCGTCCAGGAAAATGGTGCCGCCATCGGCCACTTCGAAGCGCCCAATGCGTTGCGCGATCGCTCCCGTAAATGCGCCCTTCTCATGCCCAAACAGCTCGCTTTCCAGCAAGCCCGTCGGTATGGCCGCGCAGTTGAGCTTCACGAAGGGCTTGGACCGCCGCGGACTCAAATCATGAATGCCGCGCGCGATCAGTTCTTTTCCCGTCCCCGTCTCTCCATAAATGAGCACCGTCGAGTCCGTCGGCGCTACAGTTTCCACCTGTTTGAGGACTCTGCGCAGAGAAACGCTATTCCCGATGATCTGGGCAAAATTCATTTCCGTGCGGATTTCATCTTCCAAATACAACTTCTCTTTGGAGAGCTGGTCTTTCAGCTCTCGAATCTCACCAAACGCACATGCATTCTCCACGGCAATGGCAACCTGATTTGCGATCTGGGACAGAAACGCGCAATCACCAGCGAATGCATTCTCCTGATATTTGACCACACCGACTGTGCCCAGCACGCGACCTCGGCTAACAAGAGGAAGGATGCAGAGCGTTCCAACTTCGGCGTGCAAGGTGTATTTCATTCCCAGTCGCCTTGCCTCCTGGATGCTCCCGCACCATAGTTTGCCGGTGCGGAAGACCGTTCCCGAGACATCTTCATCGATAGGGACAAGGCTCTCCTCATGGACGGATTCGTCGCTGAGGGGAAAATCCATTGCGTAGATCTTCAAGTATGTGTTTCCGGCATCGGGGAGACAAATGCCAACCCCATCGCAGCCCATAACCCGGCGCGTGCTCGCCACTACGGCTCGGAGAACATCCCGGAACTCGAGATTGGAAACCACGTGATTGGTCAGTTCAAGGAGAAGCCCACCACGCTCGCTCTTTTTCAGCAACTGCTGCTGTGAGGCCTGCGCCGCGTCAAACAGCAGCGCATTGTCGAATGCCAGAGCGATCTGCTCAGCCACCACCGATAGAAAGCGAACTTCTTCGGCGCTATAAACATCCGGAGTCTTGCTGCCAAAGGTGAGCGTTCCGACTTTGCTATGGGCTGTCGTTAGGGGGAGAGTGCACAAACAGTGGACTCCGTATTTCTTCAAAACCTCCTGGAGTTTGGAAAAGCGAGGGTCGTGAGTTTCGAGCGAGGTCACCAGAGCCTCTTGATTCTGGTAGACCCACCAGGCATCGGATTCCTCCATGGTCAGTTCGGGGTCCGGAGGGATAGCCGCTTCTGTTTTCGCGTCGATAGAATGGCGGCGAAATGTATTGGATTTCTCGTCACGAATCGTCACACCGATATAGTCAAACGGAACGACCCGGTGCAACTCGCTCACCAGCACGCTAAACAGTTCCTTTGGATCTCGATGCGTTCCGATCGCGTTCGATACTCGGACAAGCGATTCAAACCGCGCCGCGGCTGAAGGTCGAGATGCCTCCGTAATTTCTTCAGTTCGCATTTCAACAAACCCCTCACGCAATTATCGCTGCAGCATTGGATGCCAGAATTCGTGCGCCGGTTAGAACTTTGTCCAAGAGGGGAGCAAAGGGCCTCAGGCGTGAATTGCTTGGCCGCGGTAATGATCGCCTCCCGAGCAGCCAGATTTCACAAGTCAACCCTAGCGGACGTATCACTATTCTGCCTGAACCGCGGCATTTAGAGCAGCAAGCGATCCCACATGCCACCATACCTGACTCCACGAACCATTTCTCTGTCGTAAATACTCTGCGGGAATCCGGGTTCGATTCGGCTTGCGCCATCGAGGGATTTCAATTGTTCGGCGGAGAGTTCCAGATCCAAACTGGCGAGATTGTCCTGGAGTTGAGATACCTTCCGCGCTCCAATGATCGGGGTTATTGGCGCCGTTTGATGGAGCAACCAGGCGAGTGCCACTTGCGCCATGCTGCGACCGGCCTGTTCGGAGACTGACTTCAGCGCCGAGATGATCGGTGCCGCGCGTTGTTCCTCAGGAAGCAAGGCTTTCCTTGCCTCGTTGTTCATCCGCGCGCCGTCGGCGTTCCCCTGGCCGTGATACTTTCCGGTCAGCACACCACCCGCCAGCGGAGACCAAGCCACTACCCCCGTGGGCAAAGCTTTCGCCATGGAAATCAGTTCGGGCTCGACCGTCCGTTCAATGAGGCTGTATTCGGTCTGCAGCCCGATGAACTTTGTCCAGCCTCGAAGCTCCGCCAGAGTATTTGCCTGGGCGACCCTCCATGCGGGAGCGTCCGAGATGCCGGCGTAGAGAACCTTGCCTTGGCGAAGGATGTCTCTTGCGCCACTCGAGACCGCACGTTGCCAAGGAACGCTATATTAAGGTGTTTGATCGCACCGTTCTCGAAGCGGCGGAGAAGTTGCAGATACGGATCGAAGAACTAAGACAAATGAAAGAACCTTGCCGGCAGCTCGAATTGACATTTGGCGACGGAGTTGAACAACCACGAACTGCCCTAGCCAAATATCCAGCGTTCAGCCGTCTCGCGGATTCCTCGCTCTCAGGCCAGCAGTTGGCCAGCACATTATCTTGAATACCGCCGAAAGCAATTTGAAATTATGTCGGCCCGCTTGGAGCAAAGTCTCGACGCTAGATGCAGTTAGGGGAATCTGGCGGAGAGGGGGGATTCGAACCCCCGGTAGAGGTTTTAGCCCCTACAACGGTTTAGCAAACGGGTGATTGCGCCCTGGCTCGCTGGTAAATCGCTGAAAACTAAAGACGCCGTTCGGCTCGCTCTGGGCGGTTTGGGCACGGTTGGCAGCTTATTGGAATAAAATGGGATAAAGGATTTTACAGCTCGCGGCTTCATCATCCTTCTCAGCGCCACCGATTCTCTTGGACCACGTTTCGGCTCGCTCTGGGCGGTTTGGGCACGGTTGGCAGCCTACTGGGATAAATTGGGATAGACAACGACCCGGTCCTTGAGAAATTTCCCCCCATTCCGAAACTGGAGCATGATAAGCCGCCTAAGTCTGATTAGCCGTTACCGTCCAAGTCCCGATCAGCAATTCCACATGTGTGGAGTCGAGGTGTGGCGCGGTGGTTTAGGTGGGACCTATCTGTTACCGACCCTTTCAGTTGCCGGTGCCTCACTATTCCCACCATGCTTCCGTTTCCACACCCCGCTCATCGAACCGGACGTGCAGATTTGCCGCATCCGGCTCTCGGAGAAGACTCACGCAATCGCCGAAGCCATTGCATGTGACGCTGTCTGCAACTTCTGAAAACAACGTGGGAGTTGTCAGGCTCATCGCCAATCTCCCTTTCTATCGTCGCTTCTTGCGTCCGCCTTCAACTGAGGCCCCTTCCCTCTGCCGGAGTTACCCAGCTTCATCGGTACTACGAGCCTCTCCGCCATCCCAGTCGGCCCGGCCTTTCTCTCACGAGTTGCTAGTTGACCCACCCTGCGATCACCGCTTGGGACTTCCCGTGTTGCGTATGGTCCACTTTGCTTACATGCCGTCGCCAATACCCCGGCAGGTCTGATGGAACTCGTTCGCTCGTACCGTTCCACCAACTTCGGCCTTCCCACGAAACCGGGGCGGGTCGGCTCCTGCATTAGTCTTTTCGAGGCCTGCTCAGCGTTCACTCGTGTTACGGCCTGCACGCTCGCCAAGTCGCCTAGCGACTCTCTGCACCAGAGGCTTCAGCTCTCGTTGCCTCCACTGCTGCTCTGATTGCTACCGGGTGGAGCGAACCAGTTCCCGGGCGGGTTTAACTCCCGCTGTGGACCACCACCTTTCACGGCGCACCCGGCTTGCCCCTTATTTGGAAATGACCGGAGTTTAAGACATATCTCCCTACCAACTTCGCGCCTAGCGGCGGGTAGACCGGCAGTAGAAAGGACGCCAGAGAAAATAATCACTTTTGACG
>WNFP01001079.1_pt1 | contig 28041 bp, 23 predicted proteins | sample 5400201 | NCBI WGS metagenome assembly WNFP01 (sample SAMN13153355, study PRJNA577476) | soil metagenome | isolation source: 115 cm saprolite under Madrone tree | place: USA:California | collected 2016-06-14 | reverse complement strand
GTTCAACCCCGCGCCGGGCTATGAGGGCTTCGCGCGCGCCGACGGTCAATACGTCGGCGAGTCCTACCCCAATTTCGATCGCACCGATCCTGCGACCTTTCAGCGTGCCTATGCCCTGCTCGATCTGCGCACCGGGATAATCCACGGCGCCTGGGAAGCGAATCTATTCGTGAGCAATGTGTTCGACAAGCAGGCGGCGCTGTCGCGATTCAACTCCGACAATTACGATGCGTCGACGCGTTCCCGAATCTTCACCAATCGGCCGCGCACTGCGGGGCTGTCGCTGCAGTGGAAATTTTGAACCCGGTGCGCCCGGGCCGGTCGAGCAGGCTTAAGATTCCCCGCCCCCCTTCCTCGATTCCGGCAGACCGATTGTTGGTTTAAAGTGCGCCTGTGCAAGGGAGACTCGAGGGAACATCGTGACGCCACCGTTGAGAGGGTTCAGATCGCTCGTGGGGCCGGTAACCCCGGATTTGATCTGGCGCGCGGGCATATTCATCATTGCCCTGGGTGTCCTGATCGTCATCACCACGCGCTGGACCCTCTGGGAGGGCAATGCAGAGTGGCAATCCACGGATGACGCCTATCTTCAGGCGGACCTGACGCCGATCGCGGCCAAGGTCGCGGGCTATGTCCGCACCCTGCCGGTACAAGACTTCGAGCGAGTGCATGCGGGCGACTTGCTGGCTCAAATCGTCGACGATGACTATCGCGCCACAGTCGCGCAGCTCGAAGCGGGCGTGGCGTCCGCCGCCGCGCAGATCCAGGCTCTCAAAGCGCAGCGCGAGCTTCAAGACGCGAATGTCCAGGCGGCGAGGGCGACCATCGACGCCACGATCGCTAATGTCGAGCAAAACACTCGGGACGTCGCGCGCCAGCAGCGGTTGCTCAAAACCGGGTCCTCTTCCACCGAGGCCGAGGAGAAGCTGCAAACGCTCCGCGCCCAGCTTGCCGCGCAGCTCGCTCAGAACCGCGCCCAGGCGACCGCGGCGGCGCGCCAGCTCGCCGTCCTCACCGCCCAGCAGGCCCAGGCCGAAGCGTCGATGGTCGCGCAGACGGCAAGTCTAGAGATCGCCCGGATCAACCTTGGCTACACGCGCATTCTCGCACCCCAGGACGGCGTGATCGGCCAGCGTCAAATCAAACCCGGTCAGTACGTGGGGGTCGGCGGCCAAATCACCACGCTCACCCCGCTGCCGCACGTCTGGGTGATCGCGAACTACAAGGAAACCCAGTTGACGCACATGGCCGTCGGCGAGCAGGCCGAGATCAGCGTGGATACTTTTCCGGGCCATCGGCTGCGCGGTCACGTGCTCGCGTTTGCGCCCGGCGCCGGCTCGCAGTTCGCCCTCCTGCCGCCCGACAACGCGACAGGAAATTTCACCAAGGTGGTTCAGCGCATCGCCGTCAAAATCGCGATCGACGACGCAGACGGCCTTCTAGACCGTCTGCGCCCCGGCATGTCCGTCATCGCCCGGGTCGACACCCGGTCCCGCGATCATCGATGAGCGCGCAGGATCAGCCTCCAGCCCCGGCCGCGCCGATGGCGGCGCCCGCGCCACCCACCGAAATTCCCTGGATGGGGCTGTTGGGCGTATTGCTCGGCACATTCATCTCTACATTGACTACCCGCCTCTCCACATTCGGCCTCGCCGACATTCGCGGCGCCGTGCATGCCGGCTTCGATGAGGGCGCCTGGATCACGACGGCGCAAACCGTGGGTCAAATGCTCGTTGCACCGCTCGCCATCTGGTTGGGCGGCGTTTACGGACCGAGGCAGGTGCTGATTTACGCGGCGACGGCAATGGCCATCGTTTCCGTGATCGAGCCGTTCTCGCCGAATTTGCACTCGCTGTTGGGCCTACAATTTGCGGGCGGGCTTGCGTCGGGCTTCTTCGTGCCGCTGACGTTGAGCTTCATCCTGAGGAACACGCCGCCCAGGGCCTGGGCATATGGTGTTGCCATCTACGCCTTGAACTTGGAAGTGTCGCTCAACGTCTCCGCCTCGCTGGAGGGTTGGTACCTGGAGCATCTCTCATGGGCATGGATCTTTTGGCAAAATGTGCCGCTCGCCGTGAGTATGGCCCTGTGCCTGCGCTTCGGCGTCCGTCCCGACCCTGTCAACCCCGCTCGCCCTCCCGCCGATATTTTCGGTCTCGCATCCGGAGGCATTGCCTTGGCGTTGATCTACGCCGCGTTGGACCAAGGTAACCGCCTCGACTGGACCCATTCGGGATTGGTGTGGGGTCTGCTGTTGTCCGGCGCCTTGCTGCTGATCGCGTTCCTGGTGCACGAATTGCATACACCCCACCCCGGCGTCGATCTGAGGGTCGCCCTTGCATCGCCGCTCCCGCGCCTGCTGCTGTTGATCGCCTTCCTGCGGCTTACCATTCTGTCCACCTCGTACGCCATTCCGCAGTTTCTCCAGGTGGTTCGGGGTTTTCGGGCACTCGAGGTCGGGCAGACCTTGGTGTGGATCGCGGTCCCGCAGTTGTTCGTGTGCTTCGCGGCCGGCTATCTGCTGCGCCGGACCGACCCGCGGCTGGTCGCTTCGGTCGGCTTCTTCTGCATCTGCGGCGCCTGCCTGATGGTCGCGCACGGTCTCACGCCGGTGTGGGGCACGGACCAGTTTCTTCCGTCCTCGCTTTTACAATCCGTCGGCCAAAGTTTCGCCCTCTCGGCGGTCGTATTCTTCGCGGTTCTGCATCTGCGCCCGCAAGACGCGATCACCTTCGGCGCCGCCACGCAGGTCACGCGTCTCATGGGTGGTGAAGTCGGTACGGCGTTCGTCGTCACGTTCATTCGAGTGCGCAGCCAGATCGCGTCGAACCTTCTTGGCCTGCATGTGCAGATCGGGGACGGACAAGTGGCTCAGCGGCTCCAGACCTACGCCGCGGCCACGGCGCCCGCGGGCAACTCGGCCACCGCCCGCGGCGCGGCCGTGCTCGGCAGCGTCGTCCACAGCATGGCGGTCACTCAGGGAATCATCGATGCTTTCGTGGTGATCGCTGCGCTCACCGCCGTGACGCTCATTATTATCGTGACCCGCAGGGCCGCGCCGCCCGGACCCGCGTCCCACATATCGCCATTCGCGCGGCGCGTCCCATGATCCGCGCCGTGCTTCGCATGATCCACGTTCTGCGCCCGGTCATCCGCATCCTGCGTCCGGCGATCCGCTTCTCCTGCGCTCTTGGCCTGATGGCAACGCTGGATATTCTGAGCGGCTGTGCGGTCGGGCCTGACTATGAGCCGCCGGCCCCTGCGGACGGCGCGGATGCGCCGCTGATCTCGCGGACACCGACCGCAGAGACCACCGCAGAGCCGCCCGATGATTGGTGGCATCTCTACCACGACGCGCTGCTCGATCGGCTACTGCAGCAAGCATTCGCCGCCAATGCGGATTTGAAGGCGGCCGAAGCAAACCTCTCGGCAGCTCGCGCGCTGCTGGAAGCGGCGAAGAGCGGCCGCTACCCGCAGACGAAGGCCGAGGCCGCGGGGACGTACGGCCGCGACCCGGTCACGGAGGAAATCTTGGAGCTCGGAGGTCATCGCCCCGAAAACCTTTGGGTCTTCGATGCGCTATTGGATGTTTCCTACGAGATCGACCTGTTCGGCCATGTGCGCCGGTCCGTCGAAGCCTCGCGTGCGGACACCGCGGCCAATGCGGCCGTCCGCGACGGCATCAAGGTGACGGTCGCGGCCGAGACCGCGCGCGCCTACGCGCAAATCTGCGCCCTTGGCGAACAAATCGCCGTGGCCCGTCATTCCCTCGACGTGGTCAGCCGCGAAGCCGAGATTACCGTGCGCCGTCACGAAGCCGGCGGGAACTCGGAGTTCGATGTCGTGAGAGCCCAAGGGTTGGTCGCGCAGGTGCGCGCCGGCATTCCGCCCTTGGAAGGTCAGCGGCAGGCGGCGCTGTTCCAACTCGCCGCCCTGTTGGGCCGAACCCCCGTTCACGCGCCGGCCGATGTCGACGCTTGCGTGACCCCGCCTCGCCTCGATACTCTGATCCCCATCGGAGACGGGGCCGCGCTGCTCAAGCGGCGGCCCGATGTGCGCCAGGCCGAATGGCGGGTCGCTGCCGCCACAGCGCGCATCGGCGTTGCCACCGCCGACCTGTACCCGCGCATCAGTCTCACCGGCTTCTACGGCGGCGTGAGCACACAGTTCGACCAGCTCACCACGAACAACGCGCGTGCCTGGGGCGTCGGCCCCAGCATCAGCTGGAGTTTCCCGAACCAATCCCTGCCGCGGGCGCGCGTGGCCCAAGCCAAGGCCAATGCAGCGGCCGCGCTCGCGGGCTTCGACGCCGCCGTACTTCAGGCTCTCAAGGAGACCGAGCAGTCGCTGGCGACGTACGGCGCGGAACTCGATCGCCGCCAAGCCTTGGCCGATGCGGACATCAGCGCTCAGAAGGCGTTCGATCTGGCGCATGACCAGTTCATCGCGGGGTCATTGACCAATCTCGATCTGCTGACCACGGAGCAATCTTTGGTCGCCGCGGACGCGGCCGTCGCGGCCTCCGACGCCGCGCTGGTTCAGGATCAGGTTGCCGTGTTCAAGGCGCTCGGCGGCGGGTGGCACACGCTGTAGATCACCTCGTGAGCAGCACCACGATCAGAGCGGTCACAATGGAAACAACGACGGTCGTGACCATGCCGAGGATGCCGTCTTTGTGCTCTCGGTACCAAAGGTCCATGCGCCCGCGCCGCGTGTGCAGGCGAATCGCCCGATCGGCACCGGCGAACGTCACGGCAACGGAGAGCGTCGCGTCGCCGCGGCGCGTGTACTTGATCAATCTTCGGTACTGCAGGTAGCGGAGGGGCAGTTCCAGTTTCGCGGTGACCAGCTTGGATCGGATTTCGTCCGGAAAGGCCGACGTGTCGACACTCTGCAACTGACCCTCCTTGTTCCAGGATTCACCCTCTCGCAGGGGATGCATCGAAAGCCACAGTACCTGTTCGCCGCTGACCGGCACTTCCTCGTCAATGTTCTCGCGATAGTAGTAGAGACCGTGCAAAATCCGATCTTCGTCGTCTCGACTCATGTCAATTGGGCGCCGCTGCTGTATGGAAAGACGAGTGTACTCGGTAGTCGCTGAACCGGTGAACGGGCTTTCCGCCCGCCTGTCGCATTTTCGGCTCGCACCCGTAGTCTTCGCTGTGGCGCTCGCCGGCGCACCGATGGCTCACGCGGCAAACAATTCACGTCCCCCGTACGGCCTTTCCGCGCGGATTGCTCCGGAGGCGTACTTGGGGCTGCCGCACCTGGCGGGCGGCAAGGTTCCGCCGCTGCTTTCTCAAACGGGCGCCTTCAGCGATACGCGCAACCTTATCCCCGCCGGCGGGCTGATTCCCTACGATATCGTCGTCCCTTTCTGGTCCGATGGGGCCGCCAAGTCGCGGTGGGTCGCGGTTCCGAACGGGAAGATCAAGTATTCGCCCACCGGAGATTGGACTTTTCCGAGGGGCACGGTATTCGTCAAGACCTTTGAATTGCCCACCGACGCGGCCAATCCCTCCGTCAAACGGCGGCTCGAGACGCGACTGTTGGTATGCGACAGCGCCGGCGGCGTGTACGGCGTCGTTTACAAATGGCGGCCGGACAACAGCGACGCGGATCTATTGGGGACGAGCCAGACCGAAGAGATTCCGACCAAGACGGCAATGGGAGAATTGCGTGGGCAGACATGGTATTACCCGAGCCGGCGGGACTGTCTGGCTTGCCACAACGCGAACACCAGCGGCGTACTCGGCGTGAAGGCACGCCAGATGAACCGCGCATTCACCTACCCGTCAGGGGTGACGCGGAGCTCGAGAACGTCCCGACGCTCGCGGCCGCGGACGATGCCACGCGAAGCGTGCAAGACCGGGCCCGATCGTATCTGGACGCGAATTGCGCGCAATGTCACCGGCCGGGAGGCACCGTCGCCTATTTTGACGTCCGATACGACACGCCGCTCGAAAGGCAGGAGCTGATCAATGGGCCGGTGTTGATCGATCAGGGAATCGACAGGCCGCGGGTGATTTCGCCGCATGACATCTGGCGCTCGATCATATTCATGCGCGTGAACACGGTCGACGACGTCAAGATGCCGCCCATCGCACGCGAAACAATCGATCAAGCGGGCGTAAAGCTGCTGCAGGACTGGATTACGAGCTTGCCCGGACGCCCGGTATTGGACCCGCCCACGATGTCGCCGCAAGGCGGCACTTTCAGCGCACCGGTCGAGATCTCATTGACCGAACGCGAACCCGGCGCCGACATACGCTACACCTTGGACGGGAGCGTGCCGGGTCCCGGAGACATGCGCTACGAAGCGCCGATCCAACTCACGGGTCCCGCGGTCCTGCGCGCGCGAGCGTACAAGGACGGCTTCACCCGAAGCATCACCGCGCAAGAAGTATTCATCATCGGAAAATGATCCGCATCGGCGCGGCGCGGCAAATTCGTCGCTCAATTCGTATTGGGCACGACAGCCACCGCCCAGGGGCTCGAGCCTGCCTTGATCCGCGCGATTTCCTTGTTGGCCTCGAGATCGACGACGGATACATCGTTCGAGGGTCCGTTGGCCGTGTACAAGAACTTTCCGTCGGGTGAAAGCGCCATCCCCCACGGACGAACGCCCACTTTGATCGTGTTCAGCAATTCGTAGCTGCGGCTATCAAGCACCGAAACCGTTCCGGCGCGTCCGTTGCTGACATAGACCTTTCGACCGTTGGGTGCCACTTTCACGCTCATGGGCCGCGAGCCGGGCGGCAGGGTGATGACCTTGAGCACGTTGAGATTCACCGTATCGATGACGTTCAACTCGCCGGTCGATTCCGAGGGAATAAAACCTACGCCCGTACCCGGCAAAAAATCCACGCTGCGCGGACGCACGTTCACTTTGAAATGCCCGAGAGTCGCGTAACCGGCGGCATCGATGACGTATACGTCGCCGCCGGCTTCGCAGGTGACATAGAAGCGCTTTCCATCCGGCGTCGTGGCCACTCCCTCGGGCTCCTGGCCCACCGAGACGATGTGCTCGACCTTGCCGCTGGCGATGTTGATCACGCTGGCCGTTTTGACGTCTTCGTTGGAGATGTAAATGCGGGTGCCGTCCTTGCTGAGGGAAAACTCCTCCGGATCCGAACCCGCGGATATCTTGCCCGTCAATTTCTGTTTCGCCACGTCCACGATGCCGATCGCATCGGCCGATTTGTCGGCCTTGACGCCATCGTCATCGTCGTCGTCCTTGCTCTTCTGGAAGATGGGATTGCCTTTGGCATCCAGCTGAGGCGGCGCCGCGATGGGAGTGCCGCTCAGGGCTACATACACCGTCCTGCCGTCCGGACTGGCATGGATACCGCGCGGACGCTTGCCGACCGGAATCGTGCCGAGCACTTGGTTGTCGCTGCCGTTGATGACGGTGACATCCCCCGATTTCTCGTTGGAGACGTAGACCTGATAATTCTGGCCCGCCTGCGCCGTCAGCGGAGGCAGGGCAATCAGCATGCACGCCAGCGCGCGAAGACTATAGAATCCGGAGATGCGCCTACGCGTCAACATCGACACCCCCCACCTCGAAGCCCAAGCCTTAGGCTGGATTATAGACGCGCCGGGTCCGGAATCCAACGCAATGGGATCCGCGCCGATCAAGTAAACTCGACTTCCGCCGATACACCGGTCGACCCATGTCAAACTCATATACACCTGCCGCCAAGCTGTTTGGGCGCCGCATTCGCATCATGTATGTCGCAGTGCTGGTCCTGTTGTTCACGGCGAGAATGTGGAGCGTGCACGGCGTGCACGGATTTCTCGAAACGGACGCGGCCCACGGCAAGATGGCCGGCATTGCCGGGCGGCTTACGGGACGGTCGATCGAAGTCACGCACGCGGTGTTCGTTCGCGTCTACGCACCGCAAACGGCGGCCGCCGACATCGTACTCGGCGCTGCGCGCCTCGCCCCTAACGGGGCCGCCCCTTCGGGCGTTCAAGTCGGCCGGACGGCCGACTTAGTCGAACGTTCGATCGAGGACTGGCTCGCGCAGCATGCGGAGGTGGCGCGGCTCCTGGCGCAAGTCTGTGCCGGCGGCGATGCGCTATGCGCTCACTTTCACGCGCTCGATGGGGAGATGCTTGCCGTCGCCGCGAGCGCGCGCGCTGCCGCTCGAGCGCCGCCCGCCGACCGCACGGCGGCGCTCGGCCGACTCGCGGCAGTACATGGCACCTACCTCGCAGCGGCCAATGCGTGGGTAGACGAGTTGGCGGCACGATTCACCGCGGAAACCAAAACGCAGTGGCACACGCTGCTTCTGTGGGCTCTCGCCCAAGTGCTCGCCACCGCCCTGATAGTGGCGGTCATCGTGGAGCCCGTCATCCGGCGCCTGCAGCGCGAGCGGTCCCAAGTCGACCGGGCCGCCGAGCGGCAAACCCGGCTCGCCGCCATCGTCGAACGAACCGGTAGCGCAGTCATCATTTCCGATCCGAAAGGCCGCATAGAGTGGGTCAATCAAGGATTCGAGCGTCTGACGGGATATCCGATCGCCGCAGTCGCCGGCCGCCGGCAGGATGAGGTTCTATGCGGCGATCGAACCGATGCGGCAACACGCGCGGCGCTCCGCGCAGCGATCGACACCGGAAGCGGCTGTCAGGTCGAGCTCCTGAACTATACGCGCGACGGCGGCGAGTACTGGGCGCATATCGACTTTCAGCCGATTCGTTCGGCCGGCGGCGCCCTCACCTCCTTCATGGCGATTTGTACCGATGTCTCGGAGCGAAAGCGCGCGCAGGACGTCCGCCACGAATTGCTCGGCCGACTGCAGAAGATGGGGTCGCAACTGCCCGGTATGGTGTACCAGTTTCGGCTGCGGCCCGACGGTACGTCGCATTTTCCGTACGCGAGCGAAGGCATTCGGCAAATCTACGGCGTTTCGCCCGAATCCGTGCGCGAAGATGCCGGCGGCGTGTTCGCGGTCCTTCATCCCGACGATGTGCCGAGGGTGCACGCGGCAATCGTCAGCTCAGCCGCGCAGCTCGAGCAGTGGCGTGACGAGTATCGCGTGCGCCTGGCGGATGGCCGCGAACGCTGGGTGCTCGGTAACGCGGTACCGGAGCGGGAGCCGGACGGCAGCGTGCTTTGGCACGGATTCATCACGGATGTGACCGAACGGCGCAACGCGATGCAGGCGATCGCGGATGCCCGAACTCTGCTGCAGAGCGTGCTCGATGCAGCCACGGAGGCCGCAATCATTGCAACCGACGTATGGGGCCTCATCACCGTATTCAATTCCGGCGCCGAACGGATGCTGCAATACAAGGCCGCTGAAATGGTCGGATGCGCCGACCCTCTGGCCCTACACCTCGAGAGCGAGGTGATCGAGCGTTCCCGTGAACTCACGGCGCTGTGCGGCCGTCCGATCAAAGGCCTGGAGACGCTCACCTACGCCGCCCAGCAGGGCGGATTCTCGATCCGCGAATGCACCTATGTGCGTAAAGACCGTTCGAGACTCACCGTGAGCCTCACCGTCACCGCGATTCGCAACGCGGCCGGCGAGATCAACGGTTATCTCAGCGTTGCCACCGACGTCACGGAGCGGCGCCGGGCGCGGGAGACTCTGGTGGCCGCAAAGGAGGCGGCGGAGCGGGCCAATCGCGCGAAAAGCGAATTCCTCGCGACCATGAGCCACGAAATCCGCACACCGATGAACGGCGTGCTCGGCTTCGCAAACCTGTTGCGCGACACCCCGCTCGACGACGAGCAGCGCGATTTCGTCCGCACGATCGAGACATCGGGCCAGAATCTGCTCGCGATCATCAATGACATCCTCGACTTTTCGAAGATCGAGGCCGGCGCAATGACCCTGGAGAACATCCCGTTCGATCTCTCGGACGCCATCGAGGAAGTCGTGGTGCTGATGGCCGGCAAGGCGGAGCAGAAACGCTTGGAGCTGGGGCTGTCGATCGAACCCACCGTACCGGAACGGATTGTCGCGGATCCCGGACGCCTGAAGCAGATTCTGGTGAACCTGATCGGCAACGCGATCAAATTCACGAGTTTGGGATGGGTGCATGTCGAGGTAACGGCAATCGGAAAAGATGAAAATCAGGAGTTGCGGGTCAGCGTGCGCGACACCGGCATTGGTATCCCGAAGGCAGCTCAGGCGGCGCTGTTTCAAAAATTCAGTCAGGCAGACGCATCGACGACCCGCCGCTATGGGGGTACCGGCCTCGGCCTGGCCATTTGCCGCCAACTCATCGACCTCATGGGCGGCAAAATCGGAATCGACAGCACACCCGGCGCCGGCTCGACGTTTTGGTTCACGATGCCCGTCAAGGCGATCGACGCAACGGGACCTTCCGCGGCGCCCCAAGAGATCGCCGGGCGGCGCGTCCTCATCGTCGATGATCTCGAGATGAACCGGCGTGTGCTCGAGTCCGAGCTGAAAAGCTGGGGCGCCGAGTGCACGAGCGTGGAAGGCGGTCGGCAGGCGCTCGCCGCCTTGGAGCAGGCCTTCGCGGCCGGCCGGCCATTCCATGTCGCCCTGATCGACCACTTGATTCCCGATGTCGATGGCGCGGAGCTTGGCCAAATGCTCCACGCGGATCCGCGGTTTGGCGAATTGAGGCTCATACTGCTCACCTTGAGTGAGCAGCTCGGCAGCGCCAGGGAGCTGCTGGAACGTGGGTTTTCCGCCTACCTTACCAAACCGGTCGTGCGCTCACGCCTGCTGCGCGAAGCCATGGGGCGCGCCCTGCTGCCCTGGACGGCGCCGCCGCCGAAGCTCGCCGACGCATCGCAGGAGCCCGCTGAGGCCGTCGCGGCGGCCGCGGGCAACCTGATTCGCGTGCTGGTGGTGGAGGACAACTCGGTGAATCAGTTGGTCGCGGTGCGTTTGCTCGAGCGCCTCGGGTGCCGCGTGGACGTGGCCGCTAACGGCGCAGAGGCGGTGCAGATGGCTACCCGGCTGCCCTACGGCCTCATATTCATGGATTGCCACATGCCCGAGATGGACGGCTTCGAAGCGACCTTGGAAATCCGGCGCCGCGAGAGGGAACTTGGCCTGACGGCCATGCCGATCGTCGCGCTGACGGCAAGCGTTCTCCAGGAGGATCGCGATCGCTGCGTGTCCGCCGGCATGGACGACATCATCGGCAAACCCGTGCAGCCGGCCGAACTGGCGCAGATCTTGCGGCGCTTTGTTCCCAAGGACGCCGCCGGCGTAGCTGCCTAACTCTTTGCTCAATCCGGCGGCCGCACAAACTGTGTGAAGTCCGCCAAGCTGATCTCTGGAAAGTACAGGCCCTCCGGCCGACGCACCCACCACTGGCCTGTCATGGCGTGTGTGCCTCGATCCGCGAAGCGATACTCGTAGAGTTGCGCCCGCACATATTTGGGGGGAGCATCGTCAAACGGATTGAAATCGAGCAGCGCCAACACGGGCGGACTTGCTTCGAGCAGCCGACGCAACAGGCCTACGATCCAGAGATTCTCTCTCGGGCTGCCGAGCGCGGCGAACCACATCTGCCAATCCAGCCGCGGTTGGTGCGGGATGTTCCACATTGCCGGACGCGATAACGGTCCCGGTTTGTAGCGGAATACATATTCGCGCCAGACTCGCCCATCAGCCGATCCTTCGATCACAATCTCAGGCCGAGTGGTCGTCATCACGGCGAATAGGCCGTACGGATTGACGATGAACAACGGCGAGACCGCCCGCGTCACGGCACCGAGCACGGGCAGATCCGCACGCGCCACCGTCTGCCAGATCCGGTTCAGCCCCACAGGCACCACGATGAGTGCGAGCGCAGCGGCGACAGCGGTTGCCGTGCGGCTCGGGAGCGGCGCATGACTCGGCGCGCGCGACTCCAGCCACCGTGAACTCAAGCGGTGCAGCGCTGCGTCGTCGAATAGAAAGACGCACATCAGCATGGTGAGCAGATTGAAGAAGTTGTAGTTTCCGGTCAGAACGATCAATGATTGCAGCAGCAGCACACCAAAGGCGGCAGCAGCTCGAAGGCGTCGCGGCAGGAAGATTAGAAACACACTGCCCAGCTCGATGACCAGAGTGGCGGCGGTTCCTCCGATGAGCAGCCAGGGCGGCAATTGCGAGGCATACCACGCGAGGGGGGTCGGCAGCGGCTGCGTCCAGAAGTGGTACTCGAGCGCCGTCAAGGTGTGCCATGTCGGGTCGCCGGACAGCAGCTTCACGACTCCCGACAGAAACAGGTAGCGAAAGACCAGCCAGCGGAAAAGCCAGACGATTATCCTCGATCCACCCGGAAGGAATAGGGCCAGAAATCCTGCCTCGAGCAGCAGCGTGTCCCACTGGAAGCTCATGAAATCCTGCCCGGCGTAGACGTAGGAGAGGTAGAGCGCGAACAGACCGGCGAGCGCGGTTCGTGTCCACCTGTCCACGAACACCAGCAATCCCAGCAATGCGCCGACGACGGTGCCTGCAACCAACGCCATATCGCCCGAGTTCACCCAGAATAGCGTGGGCAGTGCCCGATAGGCTGAGTTGCCGAAAGCCCGGTGTGCTGCCGAAAGATAGTCTCCCACCGGAAGAATCCCTTTCTGGCCGATCAGTCCCACGATCTGCACGCCGAGCGATGCGAACGCGGCGATGTAGATCGCGCCCAACAGTCGCAGGAAAATCCAGCTCACCAGTGCATAGCGCTCCGCCTGGAGCGCGGGTCCCCACAGGATTTTCGTCAGCCGGCTGAGCAGGCCTCGGCGTCGGGCGAGGAATGCATACGCCCATTCGCTCATCGCCGCGACGCCGGGCAGGTGTGAATAGGACCACCACCACGCTCCGCGCCCCGGGGCATGACGCAGAACGCGAAACGTTGCGGCCGCGCCCGAATACACGCGCCCGTCGGGCTCGATCAATTGGATGGCCCGCTGAAACGCCTCCACCGGGATGGTTGGAAAATCTGTTGCGGCCTCTTGATATGGGCGGAAGACGACGCGTCCATTGGTCAGGCCTTGCCAATAGACCACCCAGTAGCGGCAGACGGCGCAGTCGCCGTCGTACACCAATGTCGCAATCCCCTGTGGCATTCCGCTCCCCAAGCAACTGACGGGCGTCGACGCACCCGCCGGAGTTCGGCTAGTCTGCGCTCTTGGCGAATTCGCCGGCGCGGCCCGCGAAGCGCCGTTGGATTTCGCCCACGAAGCCGCGGCGAAAGATCATCACGCATACCACAAAGATGCCGCCGATGATCACCGAAACCCAGGCACCCACGAGGTCGGAGAGGTACTCCTGCAGCGTGACCACGAGGTTCGCACCGACCACCGGCCCGAGAAAGGTCCCGCTGCCGCCGAGCAAGGTCATTAGAATCACCTCTCCGGAAGTTCCCTGGCTCACATCCGAGAGCGTGACGAACCCCAGAACCAACGCCTTGAGGGAGCCTGCCAAACCGGCAAGACTCGCCGACAAGACGAAGGCCACGAGCTTGTAGCGGTCGACCTTGTATCCAAGAGAAATGGCGCGCAGTTCGTTCGCGCGAATCGCCTTGAGAATCTGACCGAACGGTGAATGCACGATGCGGCGAATGAGGACGTATACCGCGACGAAGGCCGCCAGCACGAAGTAGTACATCGCCCGGTCACGGCCGAGACCGATGATTCCGAAGATACTGCCCCGCGGAATACCCTGCAGGCCATTCTCGCCGCCGGTGAACTCCGCCTGCAGGCAGACGAAGAACACGAGCTGGGACAAGGCCAGCGTGATCATCGCGAAATAAATACCCTCACGACGTACCGCGATGGCGCCGATCACGAGGCCGAGAGCCATGGCGACGGCGACTCCGGCGGCGATCCCCTCGATGGTGCCCCAACCGTGTGTCGTCACCAGCCATCCCGTGACATAGGCCGACGACCCGAAATACGCGGCGTGGCCGAAGGACAGCATCTTGGTGTAGCCGAGCAGCAGATTGAACGCGCAGGCGAACATGGCAAAGCACAGCAGCTTCATCAGAAATACCGGATACAGGCCGAGGAAGGGCGCGGCCAGGGCTATGATCGAAAGGACTACATACATCCCGGTGTGGGCACGCATCCCCTACTCCCTGCCGAATAACCCGGTGGGCCGCCAAATCAGAACCACCGCCATGATGACGAAGACCACGATATTCGATGCTTCGGGATAGATGACTTTGGTCAGCCCTTCGATCAGCCCGAGCACGAGGCCGCTGACGATGGCGCCGATGATCGACCCCATGCCGCCGATTACCACCACCGCAAAGACCACGATCACGAGCGATGAGCCCATCAAGGGACTCACCTGAATCACGGGCGCGGCGAGCACTCCCGCCAGCGCAGCGAGCGCCACTCCCGCGCCGTACGTACTCATGACCAAGAGCGGTACATTGATGCCAAAGGCCTGCACCAGCCGCGCGTTCTCGGTCGCCGCGCGCAGCATCGCCCCCAAGCGGGTCCGTTCGATGAAAAACCAGGTCAAGCCGCACACGGTCAGGGACGCGAGCACCACCCAGGCTCGATAGACGGGCAGCACCATGAAGCCGAGGTTGAACCCGCCCCGCAATAGATCCGGCACCGGATAAGATCTGCCGGAAGAGCCGAAAAGGCCGCGCATGATCCCCTCTGCGATCAACGCGATGCCGAAGGTCAAGAGCAGTCCGTACAGTGGGTCGAGCTGATACAAGTGGCGCAGAAACAAGCGCTCGATCGCCACCCCCAAGAATCCCACCGCGAGCGGCGCGAGGACGAGCGCGCACCAGTAGTTCACCCCGAGAAATTGCAGGCCGATGTACGCCGCGAACGCCCCGAGCATGTAGAAGGCCCCATGGGCGAAATTGACGACCCCGAGGAGCCCAAAGATCACCGCGAGACCCAGACTCAGAAGCGCGTAGAAGGATCCATTGACCAGTCCCAGCATGAGCTGCCCGAGAATCGCCGGCAGCGGCACACCGAACACGGCAGTCACGGGTCACCTATCATCGGTTCACGGGCCATACAGGGTGGTGCGGATCGACGAGGGTGGACGGCGCGCTATTTCTTGGCCAGAGAGCAGGCCGGGTCAGGTTGCGACCCGTCGGCTTCCTCGCCCGACATGACCTTGATCACCTTGTAGTAATCCCACGGATACTTGGACTCCGCCGGAGTCTTCACCTGCATGACGTACATGGTGTGAACCATCAACCCGTCGGCGCGAATGTAGCCATTCTTGGTGAACATATCATTGATCTTGGCCTTTTTCAGTTCCGCCATGACCAAGTCCGGATCGGTCGATCCCACCGTCTTGACCGCCTTCAGGTATTGCAGCGTGGCCGAGTAGTAGGCGGCCTGGGTCATGGTCGGCTCCCGATGCATCTTCGCGAAAAAGCGCTGGGCGAATGCGCGCGTTTCCTCGTTCAGGTCCCAGTACCACGCCGTCGTGAGGTACAGACCCTGCGCGGTTTGCAGCGTGAGGCTGTGGATGTCGCTGATGAAGGCCAGCAACGCCGCCGGCTTCATGGTCTTGGTGATGCCAAATTCGTTCGCGCCCTTGAGCGAGTTGGAGAAGTCGGTGCCGGCGTTCGCGAGCCCCAAGACCTGCGCACCCGACGCCTGTGCCTGCAGAAGAAACGATGAATAATCGGTTGTGCCCAGGGGTGCGCGTACTGCGCCCAGAACCTTGCCGCCGTTGGCGGTCACGACACGCGCGGCCGCCTCCTGCAGCTGCGTGCCGAAGGCGTAGTCGGCGGTCACGAAGAACCAGGTCTTGCCGCCTTGCTTGACGATCGCGCTCGCCGTGCCGTTGCCAAGCGCGGTCGTGTCATACGCGTAGTGTATCGAATAGGCTGTGCAATCCGCGCCGGTCAGCGAGGCGCCGCCCGCGCCGACAGCGAAAAACGGCACCTTCTTGGCGGCCGCCACCTTGGCCATGGCAATGCTCACGCCGGTATTGGACCCGCCCAGGAGCATATTCAGGCCGTTCTGATCGGCCCATTCGCGAAATTTCGAGGCGCCGATATCCGGCTTGTTCTGGTGGTCGACGCTGAGCACGATGATCTTCTTGCCGAGGACCGTGCCTCCCATGTCGGCGATGGCCATGTTGGCGGCCTCGACGCCGCCCTGACCTTGGACGTCCGCGTAGACGCCCGATAGATCATCGATATCGCCGATGACGATCTGGTCGCCGGCGGCGGCGACCTGCGGGTATGCACACAGGCCGAGGAGCGCGCCGAACGCGCCGGTCATTGATTTCCGCATCATGTTGTCTTCCTTCTTGGAATGCTATTCAGACGCCCAGATATTCGTGAAGCAACCCCATCTGTGAGCCGAGCTCCGATTGGTCGAACTGTTTGACTATCCGGCCACTCTCCATGACATAGAACCGATCTGCCAGAGGAGCCGCGAAACGGAAATTCTGCTCGACCAGCACCACGGTGAAGCCCTTCGCCCTGAGGGTGCGGATTACTTCGCCGAGCTTTTGCACGATCACCGGCGCAAGACCCTCTGAAATCTCGTCCAACAGCAGCAGCCGTGCGCCGGTGCGCAGGATGCGCGCCACCGCCAGCATCTGCTGTTCTCCGCCCGATAGACGCGTGCCGGGACTGGCGGCGCGCTCGCGCAGCTGCGGAAAAATAGCGTAAATCTCTTCGAGCTGCATAGCCTCCGCGCCCTCGAGCCGCCTCGGCAGCAGCAGATTCTCCTCCGTCGACAGCGAGGCGAAAATGCCGCGCTCCTCGGGACAATAGCCCACTCCGATGCGGGCGATCCGATGCGGCGCCAGCCGTACCGTCTCCGTCCCGTCGATCCGCACTGAGCCGGTGCGGGCGCCGACCAACCCCATGATCGCTCGCAAAGTCGTCGTGCGCCCCGCCCCGTTGCGCCCGAGAAGCGTGACGACTTCGCCTTCCTGTACGCGGAACTCCACACCGTGCAGGATATGCGATTCTCCGTACCACGCCTCGAGGTTGGCAATTTTCAACACCTCTCGCGCCATCAGCCGGTGCCCGTGAGCTCGGTACTCGAGGTCCCCATATAGGCCTCGACAACCTGCGGATTTTTCGAAACCTCGGCATAGGAACCCGCGGCGATCACCCTGCCTCGCTGCAACACCGAGATGGTATCGGCGATGGATGCGACCACACTCATGTTGTGTTCGACCATGAGCACGGTACGGTTGGCCGAGACCTGCTTGATCAGCTGCGTGACCCGCGACACGTCCTCGTGCCCCATGCCCTGCGTCGGTTCGTCCAGCAGCATCAACTCCGGTTCGAGCGCCAGTGTAGTGGCGAGCTCCAGAGCGCGCTTGCGTCCGTAGGGCAGGTCCGCCGCCGGCGTGCGGGCCCACCGTTCAAGACGGACTTCGGCCAACAGCTGCATCGCGCGATCATCGAACTGCGCCAGGCTCTTTTCCGAACGCCAGAAATAGAACGATGTGCCGAGACTGCCTTGAAGCGCCACGCGCACATTCTCGAGAACCGTCAGGTGCGGAAAGACCGCGCAAATCTGAAACGACCGCACGATGCCGCGGCGGGCAACGTCAGCGGGATTTTCCCGCGTAATGTTCTTACCCTGATAGAAAATATCGCCCGACGTGGGCTGCAGAAACTTGGTGAGCAAATTGAAGAAAGTCGTCTTGCCGGCGCCGTTCGGACCGATGAGGGCGTGCACCTCTCCCCGCCGCACTCGCAGCGATACGCCGTCGACCGCAACGAATCCCTTGAACGCCTTGACCAGCGCGTGCGTCTCGAGGATCACCTCATGTCCCAACACCATCGCGCTCCCCTTCGTCGATGCGCTGCGCGGGCTCGTTCCCGGGCCGCAAACGCGACGGTAAACTCTTTTACGCTTCGGTGTCGAGAGAAAGGATCCGAGCCGCACGGACCGCCTCCATGCAGGGCTATTCGTCCTCGTCAGCGTCCGTGTGTTTGCGGCTCGCCGGGACCGGATTCTTGAAATCATCCGGGTGCACCCGGTATCGAGCCAGAAGCTTGTAGAAATCGGTCCGAGTGCGCTTGGCAAGACGGGCGGCCTGGGTCACGTTGCCGGCGGTGCGTTGCAGGTTCTCGGCCAGGTAGTCGCGCGAGAACTTTTCCCGTGCTTCGTCGTAACTCGGTATTTTCGTCGGGTCCGCGCCCAAAGACTTCTCGACAAATTCCTTGGTCATGATATTGCCGTGCGAGAGAGCAACGTTCTGCTTCACCAGGTCGAAGAGCTGCCGGACGTTTCCCGGCCAGTCCGTGGTCGCCAGCAGTTCGATGGCCTTGGGAGAATAGATCTTCTTTTGCCCCCCCGGTTCGGTGGCCTGCTCCAGGAAATGCGACACCAGCAAGGGAATATCCTCGCGGCGGCGTCCCAGGGGAGGTATCTCAATGGGCAGAATGCTGATTTGGTAGTACAACTCTTCGAGAAACGCGCCGGTATCCATCAGCGGCTTGAGGTCACGAGATGTGGTGCAGATCAACCGCACGTCGGAGCGCTTTGCATCCCTGCCCGCTCTCGAGGGAATAGGATTCTTGTCCAGCGCTTTGGCGAGCGCAATCTGCAGGTGGATGGGCAAATCGCCGATTTCATCCAGCAACAATGTGCCGCCGTCCGCTCGCCGGAGCGCCCCCTCCCGCGGCGTCTCCGCAGGGCCCGTTTCGTCCGGCTGCTCGCCGAAGAGTGCCGACTCCAATGTATCAGGGGCCGTGTCCCGGCAAGAAACAGCGACAAAGCGTCTCTCGCGACGCGCACTCGCCGCATGGATCGCACGCGCAAGAAGTTCTTTTCCCGTGCCGTTTTCGCCGGTTATCAGCGCGGGCTCGTCGCTGCCTGCGGCCTGATTGGCAATCGCCAAGCGGTCTTCCATGAGCTGACTGCGCGATACGAAGTTCGCGCCCCAGTCACCCTCGGTCAGCGCAAAGGTTGAGGCCGCCGTCGCCCTCTGCACCTGTCCCAAGAGCTCTTCCTTGCCGACCGGTTTGACCAGGTACCCGAATGCACCGCATTGGGTGGCCTGCACCGCCTCGGAAATGGTCCCGTGCGCGGTAAGAACGATCACGGTCAACTGCGGCCATCGGCTCATGAGCTCCTTCAGGAACACGAGCCCGTCCATGTCCTTCATCCGCAAATCCGTAATCACGAGATTGGGGCGGGAGCGTACACAGGCATCCAATGCCGCTTGCGCACCGTCAGCGGTTTCAACCGCATAGTTCTCCCTGCCCAGACGGCTCACCATGAGGCGGCGCAATTCCGGATCTTCGTCTACCACCAGAATCCTGGCTTTACGGGCCCCTGCCGACTCGGCATCGTCACTTGGGCCTGTGGAGTCCTTTGCCCTGCGACTCATGCCAAATCCGAGGGAGGCCGTCGGCGGCGGTGTGTAAGGCTTTTCCAGAGTCCCCTCCTGACGGGCGTCAGTCCAAAAAAGACAACCCGGCAATTGTCGCCTCGCCGGACTGTGGGAAAATTTTGGCATATCGACGCGATCGCGTCATGGCAAAGTTAAATAAACTGTGATCCCGCAAACATTATCCCCCTGCCCGCCGCCGGGGCAAACAACATACCCCTCAAAATGGGGGCACGAGCGCTCTGGCTCTGCCGCATGGACTCCGCGACCGAGCATTTCGCAACTACCAGGCATAGGCGACCGACAGTGCCAGGGCGCGTTGCACGGTTTTCTGCGTGATCGGACTTTCCCTCGCGCTTCCCAGCAGCCAGTCCGCGGCGGTATCCATATTGACCAGCCAGTGATCCGTCATGAACCAGGTCGCACTGAAGCCGAATCCCACGGCGTTCGTGCCGGCATGGGGATCGAAAACCGGATATCCGGAGGCCAACGCCTGGGCCGGGGTCACCCCGAATTCTTTCCGCAGGTATCGGTGATCCGCATACGTGATGGAGGGGCCGGCGAACATGATGAATTTCTTCGAGCTCCCAGGAAGCGGCATATACACGCCGACATCAGCCACCATCCCGTCGGCGCCGCCGATGATCTGACGAACGTCTCCGCGCAAGACCAGGGGAAATTCCTTTGAGATCGCATAAGAGACGAACAGCTTGACGACGGGCGCACGCCCAATGTCCCCGAGACCGTGCAGATGCCCAATATCGTCCTCGACGCGGCGGCCGAGGTCATAACCAAGAACGACTCCCGCGCGGTAGTTCTCGCCGCGCAGCACGTTGACGCCGACGCCCTCCCCGACGGAGACGAAGGCGATGTCGTTGTATCGAATATTTATCACGGGACCGCCTTGCACCCGGGACAGCTGTGCGCCGTCATACAGCGGCTTCGCCTCTGCGCCGGCGCCGAGCACTACGCGCCAATCCGGCAAATTCGGCTCGAACATTCTTTCCAGCACGATTCCGCTCGAATATTGCCATTCCTGGAGCGGCGACGGCGTTTGGGACAACGCAGTCGAGGGCGAGCAGGCCCAGAGCATGAAGGCGAGACAAGTAAGCCGTGGCGAGAGTATCGCCGTTCCAAGGAAGTTCCCACCCATCTTGCTATCGTGTACGGGTGTCGCGTGGATGCCGGTTCATGGCGTGACTATACCTTGCCCCGGTAGGCAGATAGCAAGCCATTGACAACTGCACGCTCGTCGAATATGCGGTAAGTATTACAACTCTTGCCGGCGTGCGCAGTTACTCGCACAAAACAATTGTCATCGGCGAAAAATGATCGTCACCGACAAAAAATGCACTAGTAGAGCGCTATCAACGTCACTCCAGGCTGTGGCTGGGCGTCTGCGGTGTGATCGTACTGGTCACCGACCCGTGAATCGTGTTTTGCCGAATGCGCTCGAAGGTGTCTTCCACGATTTCGCGACCGCCATTGCCCGCGTGATACATTCCCGACAGAAAATAAATCGTGCGCATCGCCGCGTCGGCGAACTCGAAAACCGAGTCGACGAAATGATTGTCCTTGAAGGTCGGCGAAATGTCGCCCCGATAGATCAACTTGCATTTCTCGAACGTGCAGCCGTGAAATCGGTTGCCGCTCAGTTCAATGCTCTCGTTCCTGAAGGTCTGACCTTGGTAGTAGTTCTGTTTCATGCGCTAACTCCTCGCCGGGGCTGAGCAATCCATACGGAATCCGGACTCGCAAGGGCGATCGCACCTGACTCCGATCAGACGGGATTATTGGATGCCGCCGCATTTTTGTATACTCGGTATCGGTCAAAAAAGCATCACGATCCGGAAAATCGACCCGAACGCAGCTATTCGAAGGATTCGCCATGGACAGGACATTGAGGTGGGGTTACCTTTGTCCGGACTCATGGCTATGCCGGGCAGATCGATTGCGAGTTGATCAGTGAAAATCTCGGGCAGGCACTACCGCACAATCTGGCCCACCGCCGCCGGTTCCGTCCGGGTCATCGATCAGTCTCGCCTCCCGTTCGAATTCTCGACCATCGACCTCGATACTCTCGATGACGCCGCGCAAGCGATCCGGACCATGGTGGTGCGCGGCGCACCGCTGATAGGAGCGACCGCCGCCTACGGCATGGCACTCGCTCTGCGGTCGAGCGCGTCGAACGAGCAGTTCGACGCAGCAGAGCGAACTCTGCGGGCTACGCGTCCGACAGCCCACAACCTAGCCTGGGCGTTGACGAGAATGCGAGGCGCGCTCATGGAAGTCGCTCCGAGTGAGCGCGCCGATGCGGCGTTTCGAGAAGCTGCGCTGATCTGTGAGGCCGATGTCGAACAGTGCCGTGCCATCGGCCTTCATGGTTTCGAGATCATACGCCGGTTCGCGAATACCCCCGGCCGCGTGGTGAACATCCTGACTCACTGCAACGCCGGTTGGCTCGCCTGTGTCGATTGGGGTACCGCCCTTTCGCCGATCTACACCGCTCATGACGCTGGGATTCAGGTCCATGTGTGGGTGGACGAAACCCGGCCGCGCAACCAGGGCGCCGCGCTGACGGCGTTCGAGCTTGCTGCGCACGGAGTGCCGCACACGGTGATCGCCGATAATCTCGGCGGCCACCTCATGCAGCAAGGCCGGGTCGATATGGTTATCGTCGGCAGCGATCGGATTACGGCGACGGGGGATGTCTGCAACAAGGTTGGCACCTACCTCAAAGCGCTGGCCGCCCGGGACAACGGCGTGCCCTTCTACGCCGCGCTTCCGCTCAGCACCATCGACTGGTCTTTGGGATCAGGCCGCGATATCCCGATCGAGGAGCGATCGCCGACGGAGCTCACGCATGTCACCGGCCGAACCTCCTCCGGCTCGATCGAGACCGTGAGAGTGGTGCCGGAGGGGAGCCCGGCCCTCAACCTGGCGTTCGACGTGACGCCCGCGAGACTGGTGACCGGATTGATTACCGAGTGCGGTCTGTGCTCCGCGAGCCGTGCCGGGTTGCAAAACCTGTATCCCAACCGATGAGCGCTACAATGACCCATCCCGGCGGGGCGATGACGGACGACAGGCTGCGCGAGGCGGTACTTGCCGCCTGTCGCGCACTCGGGCAGCGCGGCTTGACCCATGGAACATCCGGCAATGTCAGCGTACGCCGGGATGAACGGTGTTTTTTCGTGAGTCCGACCGGAATTCCATATGACGCCCTCGAACCCGACGACATTCCGCTCATGGACCTTGGCGGCCGCTGGTTCGGACGCCGCCGTCCGTCGAGCGAATGGCGGTTTCACCGCGACGTATTGACGTCCCGGGATGAAGTCGCCGCCATCGTTCATACCCACTCCTCGAAGGCAACGAGTCTCGCTTGCACGGGCCGAGGAATTCCCGCATTTCACTATATGGTCGCGGTTGCGGGGGGGCCCGACATCCGTTGTGCGCCGTACTTCACCTTCGGCACACAGGAGCTTTCCGACGCCGCGGTTGCGGCCTTGGAAGGCCGCAAGGCGTGCCTGCTTGCCAATCACGGCGTCATCGCAGTGGGTGCCGACCTTCCTGCAGCTGTCGCGCTCGCCGGCGAGGTAGAAAACCTCGCCGCGCAATACTGCACGGCGCTGGCGCTTGGGGAGGTCCGCATTCTCGATGAGATCGAGATGCGCCGAGTCGTTGAGAAGTTCCGCACCTATGGCAAACCTGACGCGGCGGACTCTGGTCTCGTCTTTGGCGGCGGAGATATTCCCGGTCCGGTCGTCAAGGGAAGGTGATTGTGGCGAATGACAAGGTGGTCTCGACGTATCGGATACTCGATCCCAAGAGCCTGGTTGCGCTGGTCGAAGACCTCGAGGACGTTCGCGCGCTTCTCGGCGGCCGGACGGAAAATTGGCAAGTCCGCGAAGTGGGCGATGGCAATCTCAATCTCGTGTTCATCGTGGAGGGACCGGACGGGTCGGTCTGCGTCAAGCAGGCTCTACCCTATGTTCGAGCGGCCGGGCCCTCGTGGCCGATGTCGCCCGAACGGGCATACTTCGAGAATTCCTACTACGTTGCGGTAGCTCCGCATGTGGGAGCGTCGATACCCAAGATCTTGCATTACGATCCGGAACTTTATTGCACGGTCATGGAGCGGCTGTCACCCCATGTCATCCTGAGACAGGGATTGATCGCAGGGCGCCGTTACGACGATCTGGCGCGCGACATCGGCGGGTATATCGCCCGAGCTTGCTTCTTCACGTCCGACTTTGCGCGGCCGTTCGAACACAAGATGGACGGAATTGCGCTGTTCACCGGCAACAAGCCTCTGGTGCGCATCACCGTGGATCTAATTTTTGCGGATCCCTACTTCAGAAGCGCGCGCAATCGCCACACCTCCCCGCAACTCGATCAGATCGTCTCGAACCTTCGATCCGATGGGGCGCTCAAAGTCGCCGCGGCTCGTTTCGGGCAGAAATTTCTCACTGAAGCCCAAGCGCTGGTTCACGGTGATCTCCATTCCGGCTCGGTAATGGTTACGGAAAATGACACCCGCGTCATTGATCCGGAATTTGCCTTCTATGGCCCGATCGGATTCGACCTGGGCGCGTTTTTCGGCAATCTTCTGCTGAACTGGTACTCCCAGCCCGGGCACTCGACGGCCGACGACGACCGGGCCGCCTATCAGGAATGGATTCTCCGGCAAACGAAGATCTTCTGGGACACATTCCGCAGATGCTTCCTCGCGCTATGGAACGAGGACGCGAAGGGTGACGCATTCCCGGCGGCGATGTTTTCCACTCCGGGGGACACCGCCGCGCTTCAGTCGGCGCGCAACGCCTTTCTGGATTCGCTGTTTACCGACATGCTCGGCTTCGGCGCTTGCAAGATGATCCGCCGCATTCTCGGTTTCGCCCATGTCATCGATTTTGAATCCATCCAAGATGCCGCTCTGCGCGCCGATTGCGAAGCCGGCGCGCTGGCCATGGCGCATGCGTTGTTGACGCATCCGGAGCAGTTCCGTTCCGTCGACGACGTGATCGACGCGGTACCGCGCATGGTACGGCGGGCCACCGTGCCGTGGCCCCGCGGCGATAAATACCATGTGCCCGCCTAAGCCGCATCCCGTCGCGGCGCTGGCGCGTATCGCCCCGATGCTGGCGGGTTTCGTGTTGACGGGCTGCTCTTTATTGACGATCAAATCACCCGAAATCCCGCTGACCGCACGTGAACAGGAGGCTCGGCTGCTGACTCGCGATTACGCAGCGCACTTTGCGGCGACCATCACCCATCTGATCGATGACACGTCGCCTGCAGATGCCGGGACCGCAGTCCGATTGCAGGCGCTTCGCCTCAAGCTCGGCGCCGTCACGGAAATCACCCGCGCGTCGACGGGACTGTCGCCGACCGCAAGCCTGCTTGATACCTGGGCGTTTTCGCTGCAGTTTCGCGATTTCCTCACCACCGGCGCGGGCGCCCATCTTCTGGGCAACGGCCAGCCCGACGTGAGCCGCGCCGCCACGCTCCTCGCCGCTGAAGCCGATGCGCTTGCCCGAAAGGTGTGGGACAACGACTACGCCCGGTATCACACCTTCGTGTCGGCCTACGCCGAGCACAATCCGCTCGAGAACGCCGACCTGGTGCGGCCGTCCGTGCTGTCAGCGTGGATCATCGAGGAACACGACAAGGGTCCACTGCGTGCAGTAGGCACCGTGGCCCAGGCGCTCAGCGATGTGTCAGACCGCATGCGCATCTATAGCGAACGGGTGCCGGCCATGAGCCTATGGCAGGCCGAGCTGGCGCTGGACCGCGCCGGATTCGACGACGCTTCGTACCGAACCGCGCTGCGGAACATCGACACCCAACTGGCGCGAATCTCCAAGCTCGCGGACACGAGCCCCGAGTTGGCGCACGAGGCGATCGCCGAACTCCGCGACGGCCTTCGCGCTTCGTCAGACCGGCTCGACGCGTCCTGGATGCAGATGCTCCACACTCTCCGGGTCGAGCGCGAAGCGCTTGCCGCAAACATCGCAGCTGAACGAGAGGGTGTCACCGCGGCGTTCGACACCGAGCGCACCCGACTCTCCGCGGACGCCGCACAAATCGCGGCCCAAGCGGTCGATACCTCCTGGCGCGAGCTCCGCAAGTTAGTCCGCGAGGCACTGATGCTGACGATTCTACTGGCGGTGGTGATGCTCGGCCTGCCCTTTGCCGCGGGCTATCTGGTCGGACGGCGGCGCGGTACGCGGTCAGGCGCTGAGGTCCGAGTCTGAGTCTTTGGATACTTACCGGTGCTCGGCGTCTTTTTGATCTCTGACGCAGACTATGGCTCCATTCCAGCGATGACCGGCAGCCCATCCTCCGACGCGACCTTCACCCTCATCGTCGCGGCTGCTGACCGACTTCCCCTCAAATACCAAAACATGTTCCCCATCCTTGCTGCCGGGCGTGGAGGTCCAGAATCCCAGGTAGGGCAAAATTTCCTTGTTGGTCGACAATTCACCGTCGAGCCGGACTGTCGCCGAGTCCGCCGCGAAGTGATAGACGCGCGTGAATTCAACCAGAGTCGGTAGGCGCCAATCTGCATACCCCAAAGAGCGCAGGGCGGCGCAATAATCGGTCGCCCGCCTAAAGCTGGCGTGGGAATACTCGGAAGGACGGCTATATCTTGCCCACATGAGGCCGGTTGCAGGATCTGTCCATGTCAATTTGACGGCAAGACGGTGCTTCTCGCTCTCAAGCCGCGCTTCTGCATCGGCAAGGTGGCTGCGAGCTAGATCAACGAACGCTCCATGTGGGTACCGGCTCAAATAGTTCTGGAAATCGGCGGCGTTATGGCTGTTTTCGATAGACTTCCAGAACACGATCTCGACTTCGCCAGTCGTCGCCGGCATGCTGCCGGTAGGCGGCATGCGGCCAGTAGCCGGAACGCTGCCGGTAGCGGGCACGCCGCCGGCAGCCGGCGCACTTGTATTAGCTGTCAGACTTGTCTCGGTTGACGGTGGATATCCAGATTCAGCAAGCAGACACTCTCGACGCTGCGCGCGCAGTGCAGGCTGTTTCGACTCCGGCGCCCGGTCAATCGCTTTGCTCAACGCATCGGCGGCGTCTTCGTAGCGTTTCAGATTCAGCAGCGCGCCGCCCGCAAGCGAGTAGCCCTCCCACCGATCCGCTCTGGCCTTAGTGGCCGCTTCACCGAATTTGAGCGCCTGATCGGCGTTACCCGTCTGCAGGAGCGCGTTGCCTTGAGCTATTAGAGCGTCATAGCCCGGTACGGTCTGTCCGCCGGAATACGGGGCGACAGCAATCAGTACAAGAGCCAGCGATAAGGAGCGGAAGGTTAGGGTCTTCATTCCCTATACAAGGAGAACCCGGCAGAAGCGCGGACGCTCTTCTGTCCGGGTCCGATGTGCATCGCCGTTGCTATTCCGCCGTATCGACCTTTGATTGCTTTTCTATCTCCAATTCGGCAACGGCCCACCCAAACTGCGCCGGGCTCCACCGCAAATTGGACGCGGTGCGTGCATCGATCGTTTGCGCCTCGTCGGGGGTGACGTTCTCGACCGTGTGGCGTATCACGGTGGGATACTTTTCCATTCGTACCCAAACGGCCAAATAATCAGCCTTTTGTGAGCTGGCATCGTAGAAAAAGCGGTATTCCGGCTCGTGGCTCCTGCTCTCTTGACGATCCTTCCGTTCATGCCTGCGATCCGTTAGGTGTCGAATGCAGAAACTCACCTAATTTCAGCTCCTCATCGAATTTATCCAGCTTGTCGTTGAAATCGTCACGGAGCCACACTCTATCGGTCCTGACGCTCTTTGGCCGTGCCATACATCGTCTCCTTATCTTCGAGTTACCAAAAACGGGGCAAAATAGTATCGGAAACCTTGATAAAAAAGCTTTAAAAATCAATTGGTTATGTCTAATGAAGCAGCGGTACGCCTGCTGAATCTCTCAGCGTCGAACCGAGACAGTCGCGCACGCTAACCGCCCTTGGTCTAAGCCCTATGAAAACCGGGTGGCTAGCCTATCAGTTTTGGCACCGATCGGCCATAAAACCGACGGGGACCCCTAAAGGGCGAGGTTGCCGGGCCGATAGCACTCACGGACGCATTGTGGAATCAGGAGGCCTTGCACCGATGGCAATTCCGGTATCCCGGACACAAAAAGAGCCTGCCCGCGCGTTGGCCCCTTCTGAATTCCTCAAGGAGCTGTCCGCGGAACTGGCGAGCGGCGATATACGCCTCCCGTCGTTTCCGGATATTGCGCAGCGGGTGCAGCAGGCGCTCGAGGATCCCCGCACTACCCCGGTCCAGGTAGCACGGGTGATCGGAATCGACGCGGCTCTGGCAGTGCGAATCCTGCGGCTCGCGAACTCCGCATTCCTGAATCCGTCGGCCAAGCCGATCACTGAGCTACAGCAGGCAGTGAAACGCCTCGGCCATCAGTTGGTGCGCTGCAGCGCCGTGTCGTTTGCCCTGCAGCAGATGAACGCGGGCGGGAGCGTCGCGATTCTGCGCCCGCAGCTGCAGGAGCTGTGGCGCAAGGGAACTCTGGTCGCATCGATTGCCTACGTGCTCGCCCGCGAGACCCGGGCGGCGAATCCCGATGAAGCACTCGTGGCCGGGCTCATGCACAACATTGGCAGCCTCTACATCACTGTGCGGGCCCACCAGCACGGAGCGGCACTGGGCGTCGACGATGCCGCCACTCAGGTGCTCAGCAATGGGCACCCGCGAATTGCGGGCGCCATCCTGGGTCATTGGAAATTCGCGCCGTCAATCG
>WNFP01001096.1_pt1 | contig 28050 bp, 24 predicted proteins | sample 5400201 | NCBI WGS metagenome assembly WNFP01 (sample SAMN13153355, study PRJNA577476) | soil metagenome | isolation source: 115 cm saprolite under Madrone tree | place: USA:California | collected 2016-06-14 | reverse complement strand
AAACCGCCGCCGCCCCCGTTCATCCAAAACCGGCGACAATTCTCGGTAACGTCGTCGAATACCGGATGCCGACCCGACCATCCACAAACGCTATCATGTTGCAATCCCTAGTTGAAGTACTTATTTATGCACAATGCCTTAGCAGTGTTCAGTCAGGCTATCTGTTTTCTGCCTATGCCACAAATCCATCCTTTGTCGCGTTCCTCGATTACCTGAACATTCGAGTAACCGGCGTTTGTGAAGAGTTCGCGATGCTCATCAACGCTCAGGAGCGTCATGCCTGTTCGCGAGGCGTATTTTTCGGCGAGCTTTGCAGCGATGGTGTTGGCTCCTTTATAGATTTCCGCGATGAACATGAGCGTGCCACCGGGCTTCAGGACTCTGAAGACTTCGCGCATGTCACCGGGCAAGTTGGGCCACCAAAAGTGGGTTTCCACGGCCGTGACGAGATCGAACATGCCGTCCGGAAACGGCAACTGAGAAACAGAACCGCGCCGGATCTCGACGCGGCCGAGATCCATCCATCGTGCATTGGTTCTCTTTGTTGCGGCGACGCTCTCGTCGGAATAATCGACGGCGTAGACTTTTCCCTGCGTGGCGATCGCCGCTAACTTACTGACTGTCCTGCCGCCACCACAACCTACATCGAGGATCGTGTGGTAGTTCTCTATCGACGTCTGCTCTAAGCCCCAATCGGTTAGCTTGGAATGGCTCGAATTCATTCGCCACAAAGTGAATCGGCCGAGCCATCCTATTGGCTTGCTGCATTGATTTCTCGGTGCGCTCCTGCTGGTCACGGTCGTTCACTCTGTCACATAGTCTAACCGTTGAAACGAGCCGGACGGGATTGTCGTGGCAGTCTCACTTGCCGGCAACGCGGGGGAATCGGAAAATAGCCGCTGGCACCCACATCTCAGGTAACCGCGTATCGGGACTTCGCTCAGAATACCCGCTGCAAGGGTGGGAGCCACGCCATTTATGAAGGCTGTCTTCGGGCGGGAGTCAATGAGCCGTAACGAAGTATCGCACTCAGGAACACGTGGATAACGATGTTGATTCCCCAAATCAAAACGCAGGCCACGGACATTCTTCGTGGCTTTCTTAAGACACACCAGAGCAGCAGCACAGTGCCGGACTAGGACTCCACTTGTTGCAGAAGCAGGAAATGTTACCTGCTATGGACAAAAACAAAGGGCGCTTGTAAAGAGTCACAAGCGCCCTTCATTTACATCAATTCGTTGAATACCTCAGGGATCACCTCCTTCTCGACAAGTGCGTCGATTGAAGCCTAAAACTATTTTTATCACGGTGAATCCCTATGTGTCTACAACGCCGGCGATGCTTGTCGGGTAATCGGAAACTGACCCGTTACTGAAATTCAAGGAAGACTTTGCGTGGAGGGCCAACTCCGCTGGTTTTGGACAACCTATGCCGGTCAGCGCCGAGCCGTGGCGGACAAACATGCCGGTTCGCCTAAGGATGACGACCTATTTACCTTTCCTTGAGAGGAGCGCCTTTGCGCGGAATGAAGATGGTGCCGGGAGGCTCGAGGTTGAACTTCTTCGAGTAGTTGCCCTGGTTGACGGCAATGCTGACGCGGGCGCGAGAATCGATAAACAGAAGCGAATCGCCGACAGGGACATCCATGAAAGTCTTCACGTAAGGCAGGGTCACCGATTTCTTGTTGATTTCGATCCTGAGTTTGTCGCCGAGATTGTAGCCGAGGTTCTTGAATTCATCGCCGGAAATATCCGTCACCAGGGAGCCGAAGGGGTCGTCGAGTGCGATGATGTCGCCGCTGATGCCCTTGTCGGTGGTGGTGGAAGTTTTTGGAGTGAGGCGGACGAGTTGAGGGACCTCGGGGCCGACGAGATTGAAATCCCATCCGGCGGCGAGGTGCGCGCCCGCCGGAGAAAAAATGTCGCGGCCATGAAACGTGGAAGATATCGCGGATTGAATCATCCAGTTTGGATTGGTGATCTCGCGCGCGGAATCCAGGCCGTCGCGATCCATCACGGGGGTGATCAGGCCATTGTCGGGAAGAACAAAAAATTGACCCTTTTTTGATTTGACGATGATCGCCTTGCGCGAAGTACCGACTCCGGGGTCGACTACCGCCACAAATACCGTTCCAGCAGGATAGTAAGGGGACACCGACTCCAGGAAGCGCGCAGCCTCTTCGATCGAATACGGCGTCACCTGATGGGTGATGTCCATGATGCGCGCGGCCGGCGCGATGCCGACCATCACGGCCTTGCAGATGGCTACGGCGTCATTGGCTGTCCCGAAGTCGGTCATGAAGACGATGGTAGAACGGGCACCGGATGGGGAGAGAGACGAGGAAGCTGCATCCTTCGGCGACGGAGTCTTCGAGCAGGCGGCGCCCATCAGAGCGAGTGCGAGCAGCGGAAGAACAAATAAGCGAATGCGAGAAAGCATCAATCTCCCCTAAACCTGGAAGAAAAAAGTATACAGGAAGGCCTCAGGAAAGTGCGCAAATCCCCGTGTCCGGCGATGTTTCTTGATTGATTGGATTCAGAAGATAATTCCAGTAGACTTAATTGATTTCGCAGGGAAGCTAAGTAAGAAGAAGCAATCCTGCCCCCCTTCCAGAGAAGGCCCCGTCCAATGGCGAAAGTAAAATTCGAACAAAGGAGAACTATGTGCGCCGAAGCATGTGTGTTGCATGGATGTCGTGTTTCTTCGGGGTGAGCGTAATGGCTGACCAGGTAACGCTCAAGAATGGAGACCGGCAGACGGAAAGCATCGTCAAATCGGACGCCAAGACTCTCCTCATCAAAACGGAATTTGCGGGCGAAGTGAGCGTGCAATGGGAGGCCGTGAGCGCCATGGTGTCGTCCCAACCGCTACACCTGGCTTGAAGGATGGACAAACGATCGTCGGGACAGTGACCGCCGCGAACAATAAGCCGGATGTCGCGACGAAAGAGACGGGATCGGTTACTGCTTCCAAGGATGCAGTGACCGCCGTGCGCAACGACGCCGAGCAGAAAGCCGATGATGAGCAGATCGAGCGCTTGCGCCATCCTCACTTGCTGGATTTCTGGAGCGGGATGCTGGACACCGGCCTTAGCTTGACACGAGGAAATTCCGAGTTGCTGACATACGCGCTGGCCGGCAAAGCCGTGCGTACTACGGAACGCGATAAAATTACGGTATATTCCAACGTCACTTACGCGAAAACCTGAGTGAACGGCGTTAACAGCACGACAGCGCATGCGATTGTAGGGGGCATTCGCGGAGATTTGAACGTGGGCAAGAAAATGGTTTGTGTTCGGCTTCACGGATTTCGAGTACGATGCATTCGAACATCTCGATCTGCGCAACGTCTTGGGTGGCGGCCTGGGGTATCACGTTGTCGCGACGGAAATAACGACGTTCGATCTGTTCGGAGGCGCCAGCTTTGAGCAGGAATACTTCGCGCCCAATCCGCCAACTGTGCTCACCAGCCTGACCCGGAAGATGGCAGAAGCTGTGGCTGGGGAAGAGCTGGACACAAAACTGAATCGACCGATGACGTTGAGCGAGCGATTTGCGCTCTATCCAAGCCTCAGCAACACGGGGAACTACCGCTACCAGTTCGACACGAGCGCGGCCACGAAGTTGAAAAACTGGCTGAGCTGGCAGATCACCTTGAGCGACCGTTTCCACAGCGATCCGCTACCGGGCTTGAAGAAGAGTGATTTGCTTCTCACCACGGGCGTGCGGGTGACATTTGGCAAGGGCGCATTCTAAAAGGGAGGCAGGCGGGGTCTTTATCCTTACGGCGAAAAAAGAAGAAGGAGGAGGCAAAAATGGGACTCATTTACTGGATTGTAGGTGGGTTAATCGCCGGCTGGCTCGCGGGAAAAGTGATGAGGGGCGGCGGATATGGTGTGCTGGTGGATATCATTCTCGGCATTCTCGGTGGCGTCGTTGGCGGCTGGTTGTTCGGAATGCTCGGGCTTTGGCCGGGCGGAGGCATTATTGGCTCGATCCTCGTCGCATTTGTTGGCGCCGTAATTCTGGTGTGGATCACGCGGCAGTTGAAAAAGGCGTAGCCTAGCATCGCGAGAAATCAAGAGGTGTTCCCAAGGCTGGGAGAGCCGGCTGGCCAGATCTCTATTGTCTTGAGAAAGCCCTAGCGTGATTTACCGGTGTCCGCATGTGAGGTCAGAAACCATTCGGCGGTTGGTGCGCGCTGATATTTTAGGCGTGTACGCGTCGATTGGGCTGCCGCGGCATTGCCGAGTTTTTCTTGCGCAATTGCTAGTTGCCGGAGCGCCAGCGGCGAACGGGAATCCGCGGCCAGCTCGTCGGCGGCATTTGCGAAATCACCCTCAGAGAAGAGCAAGTACCCTCGGGCGGACTCATAGTGGCTTTCCACAATCAGATCACGCGAGGTTGCGGCATATCTTTCGAGCTTGGAAATATCCTCAGCGGCGTGGTCTAAAAGTCCGTTGAGTGCGTCAACGCGCACGCACTCGCGGAGTACCGCCGCGCGGGCCGTACCACGGTCAGATTCGCTCATTCCCTCGAGTGGCTTTTCCAGAAAAGCAGAAAGAGTTTCGAGCTGCTTAGATTCGTCTCGAAAATCGGAAGCAAGCATGGCGCGTCCGATTCCGATCTCGAATTGAGCGTTGGGTTCCTTTCGCTTACCAGCTTCTTTAGCCAGGGCGTCGAGCGCCTTGTAACCTTCCGAAGGCTGTCCTTCCCAGAAGTACTCCAGGGCCTCTTGGTATCTGGCGTGGAGTTCATCCCGGTGATTGTCAGAGATCTGGATTGCCCGGTCATATTCCTTTCGCGCGTCGCTGAATTTACCCATAAGCGTCAGGGTATCCGCCAAGCCGAGCTGCGAGGAGAAATACGTGGGATCGATCTGCAAACCCGCGCTGTAATGCTCAAGCGAGCCACGATCGTCACCTGTCATTCGCAAGACTTCGCCGAGCGAATCTTCCGGGTTGGGAGCGCCCGGCTGCAATTCCGCGTAGTGCTCTAAGGTGGCTACCGCTTTTCCCGGGTCGGGATCGCCAGTCTCAATGTAGGCGTAGCCGAGCATGTTCAGCGCCGGGGGAAAATTTGGATCGAGCCGGCGCACTTCCTCCATCCTCGCCCGTGCACGGTCGTAATCCTGCTGAAAGTAAAGCCATTCCGCCGTCAAATACAGGACATGCTTATCCGTGGGATAACGCTTCAGCAGATCGTTCATATTCATGATCGCGGGAAGGAGGTCGCGATCCTGAACGCTGGTCAACCAGCGGACCAGGAGCCGCTCGTCCGGAGTGGCGCGAGGGAGCAGGGATTTGGCTTTTGCCAGAGCCGCCGAGTCCGGAATGCCCCGGCGTGAAGCGAAGGAGAGCAGCGCATGGCCCAGCGCAAATTGCGGATCCTTCTCCGATGCATGCCGGGCATGCACCACCGCGTCTGCCAGCAGGCCATTTTCGTACTTGTCCAAGGCCAGCTCGGCAAATTTGCGGGCTTCTTCGGATTTCGTTGCGAGCGGAATTGTGCCAAAGAGCTGCTGCGTAACCGGTGCCGCGGGCTGGGTCTTCGCACCGGAACCTGAGGCGGCCTTCTCGGCGATAGGTGTGGGAGCCTGCGCCCACCCAGTGGCCGCGAACAGCGAGGGGAAAATCAGAAGGAAGAAGGGCGCCAAGAAACGATTCATGACCAAACACCCCACCTTTTTCCAAAGGAGAAGAATTGAGTCCTCTCTGAAACTCTAGCGCGGTGCCACGAGACACAGATACTCGCCGTAAGGGCGTGTGCGCAGATGGTTAAGAAGGGGAGACATGTGGTGCATCCGGAAGGGAGGCGCACGGTTGGACACAATGAACGAAATGCGTGCTTGCCATTGATGGGAAGAGAAAACATACTCTTGCTAACACCTGCCTGAAAGTGAGCGCGGGGGATGATGCATGTGAACGCTAGCGGTAATCGGCTGCGAATCACAACCCTCTTGTTTATCGCTTCGATGCTCGGTAGTTCGAGCATTGCAGCTATCAAGAACATGGCGGTCGTTGTTTCTGCGGGGAGCAAACTCTCGGACATCCCACTGGCCGACCTGGTGAAATTGTGCAAAGGCATCCAGAAAGCATGGCCGGACGGAAAGAGTTTCACTCTTGTCATCAAGAATCCGGAGTCTCCTGAGATGCGCGTGGCAGTGCAGAAACTTTTCGGTGATGCCAGCGGCGACTTCAAGGCAGCGATCGCAAAACTAAACGAGTCCCGCGTGGCTGTCAAGATCGCGGGGAGCGACGAGGAACTGCTGCGCATCGTGGAATCCACGCCAGGGGCAGTGGGAATTCTCGACGTTTATTCCATCAACAGTTCGGTGAAGGTCCTGCGCGTGGATGGCAAGCTGCCCTTTGACATAGGCTACGCTCTAAAGGGAAGTTAGAGAGTCTCTGCAGGGATTCCCTCAAAGCACCCTTCCTTCTATCGGCTGACCCAGAGTGGCCCAGCAAGAAGCCTCTCTTTCGATCACCAAATCGGCACATCCTCGATAACCCAAGAAATACCGGTTAGAAACGCTTGGCGATGCGAGCCATTTCGGGCACCAACGTCACGTTCTCAGTTGGGGCCGAAACGGGGCATCGGGGAAGATTTGAGATTCCTGCCCGGGTTGCAGCAGCCTTCCCAAAACAGGGCCGCGCATGCGAAATTGGCCGGTCGCGAAAGTCGGCAGGCGCACGGGAATGAAACGAAGGACAGCCAGGTATCACTACTGACAGAGCCTGAAGACGCCTGTACGTAAGTACAGGTTTTCCACAGCTCGTACAGGGAAAAAGAGGCGAAAGTTGTGGCGAAAGTCGAATGTCGCATAACTTATTTGTTTTGTGAAGATTAGATAGTAGTAGTCCCGGAAGTTGTAGTACTGGGAGACTGGTTTAGGCCTCAGAATGTGTCTTGCGTACCATCGCTTTTGGGACATGGATGGTGTCAAATGGTACAGGTCCGAGGGAATTCTTATGGACCCTCCGGACAGGGTGGGGCATCTAAGCCAGTGAGTGAAGAGCTTCAGAAGTGAAACACAGACTATCGGCGAGCGTTAAGTGGGTTGGGGAACGAGGAAAGATGAAGACCAAGGACAAGAGCCGAAAGTGGATGTGGATGTTCCTGGCAGTGATGGTTTCGCTGCAAGTGTATTTCGTGTGGGAACTGCTAGCGGCGTTTGCATTGTTTGCCGCAGGATTTGCGGCCATCGCTTTTGTGATCGGCAGTTTGTACATGCTGCACAGCGGTTGGGCATTGGCAGTGGAGCGTATCGCGGACAGCCAGCACCCGGTCATGTTGGCCACGCGGCAGGGCATCAACACGATCGAAGACATGGCGCGCAGGCCGTTTCGGCGTCCGGGTTCTGCGCCGGCCCGCTAAGTTTTTAACGACTTTCTGGCCTTGGCCAGGAGCACACGCAGAGCTTGTCACCCTGCCTCCTTCAGAGTGACACAGCCTCCGCGGCAATAGGAACGAAGAAAAAGAGCCAACCGTCCTGAGAGAGCGGTTGGCCTTTTTTCTTTTGGGGAGATAGGAGATTGCATGCCGCAGCCACTCTCCAATTCTTTGGCTGTGCCAATGTGAATCAACTCAGTCCTCAATTTGTCGAGGATTGGACCGGAATCGAGGATGTTGTGGCCGCACCGGCCTAGCGTGACAACTGTCTCTCAATGGGTTAGGGGGTCGATATCGGGATCAGGAAGAATTTCCGGATCGTCCTCACCACGCGAATCGCTGTCTGCCTCGAACAAAGTCTTCCCGTTGTCTTTGATGAGCCCGTCCAGGGTGGATTTCGAGTGTTCATCCACGGCACTGACGGCGGCCACCAGACAGGAGTACAGAAAAGCCTTCATTCCTTTGCGAAATTGGTCCCTGGAACGCTCGGCGGCACGGGCAACTTCGTTCTCCAATGCCAGGCGGCGAGCCTCGGAGGTGGCGCGGCTTTCCGCGTCGAGTGAGGAAAGGACAGAAACCGCCCGCTCCTTAGTCTCGGCCAAGACAGCATTTGCCTGCTGGTCCGTCTGCCGCTGGAAGGCCCCCAGGGCCGAATTCACCGCGCTCTGCACCAGCGCCTGCACTTCCGCGGAGCGCGCATCGAGCTTCAAAAGCGCCTCCTGCGTCACGGCTTGGCTATTCTCCAGCAGCAGTTGATAGCGGCGGTCGACGAAGCGGGCAATGGCAGTTTCGAACTGGGATGTAGCCTGGGCCACCGCCTCGTTCAGCCGCGCGTGGATCTGAGGCTCCCTTTCGCGCGTCATTCGTTCCACAAATTCCTGCGACCTCGCCAGTTCGCGCCGCAACTCCGCCGCCTGTTTCTCCAGGCGCTGCGCCATCTCCTCCGCCTGGCCGCGGTACTTTTCCATCTGTTCTTTCCAGTGCGAGGCGACCTCGCCGGCGAATTCCTCCTTCGAGAAAGGCCTCATCGCCTCCACGCGCGTGGGAAAAAGTTCCTGAATCTCGCGCACGCTCGACTCACGCACGTCATTCAGCGAACTAAGCGCCTCGCGCAGCGCTTCGTCCACTTGCTTGGCTACCGCTGCTTGCGCCGCTTTCTCAGCCGCTTGCTGCAATCTTCCCTGCAACGCCGTGACGAGTCCGTCCGGCGTGATGACGACGCGCTGCGTCTTGGGGGCCTCAGCCAGCTTTGGTGCTTGCGGGTTCGAAACGGCCGGCGAAGGAGAAGGGAATGTGGCGACGTCAGCCAATTTGTGCTCGGCACTTACCGGCGGCTCGTCCAGTTTCGTGTCCATGGAGGGGGAATCTGGAGCAGGTTCGACCGCCGTTGCGAACTGCGCCATCGTTGAAGTTGTTCCTCGGGCCCTCATCCAATCCTGAGGGGGCGTGACAACCCCCCAAACATTTCCCGGGTTTTCCAATTCCACGCCGACCTGCTGCAATTCCCGCGCACTTTGGGACATGTGGACCGAGCGCACTCTTGCGCGTACAGCCGGGGGCCTCGGCAGGACATTTAATCCCACTACCTGCAACGTGACCCACGATCCGACGCCGTAATCGTGCCGCGACGGATAGCGGCAACCGTGCAGGTTCAGGCTAGTCGAGACGGTTCTTTCCACAAACGGCTCGCCCATGCGGTTCTGACCAAAGACGATCAGCGGGACGGAACGCTCGATGCGCGTGCTGCGCCGCGCGTCTTCCCCAACGGAATTGCGAGGAGTATCAATCAGAGACGATTGGCTCACGTCTGCTCCCAAAAGTTGCAGTTCCCAATCCCCGTAGCTCCAGAAGACTGTCGTCCGGCAGAGACATGTTTTCCGCGGGGAGGCAAATTCGATTTAACTGTGAAACCGGTTCCAGCACATTTTTGCGAAGTGCGCGTCCCGCAGAACCCCACGTGGCAAATGTTAGCCGAAGCCCGCTCCGTTGTCGATATTTGCGTGGAGGGTTGCCGGATTCCGGCAGTTCAAGTCTAGTCGAGCACTTTCAGGACGCGACGAAGTGGGCTATCTCTGATAGGCTGTGCGTCCTTGAGGGAGGAACTCTCTTTATGCGCCGCTTCGTTATTGCGTTTGGGTTGAGTCTCGTAATGCCAATGCTTGCCCTTTGTCAGACCGCGCACCGCGTTGCCATCCGCGCGGGAAAGCTGATCGATGGGAAGAGCGAAAAGCCGCTCGAGAATGTGCTGATCGCAATTGAAGGCGACAGGATCGTGTCCGTTGTGGCAGGAGGAAGCGCGCCTGCCGGTGTGGACTTGATTGACCTTTCTAAGGCCACAGTTTTGCCTGGTTTCATCGATACCCATACGCACATCCTGCTGCAAGGCGACATCACAGCCGAGGAATACGACGCGCAATTGCTAAAGCAATCGATTCCGTATCGCGCGATCCTCGCCGCGCGCAACGCGCAGACCGCGCTTTCCCACGGATTCACGGCCATTCGCGATCTGGAGACGGAAGGCGCGATGTACGCGGACGTGGACGTGAAGATGGCGATTGCCAATGGCGAAGTGCCTGGCCCGCGCATGCAGGTGGCTACGCGGGCGATGGCTCCCACGGGAATGTATCCGCTTCTTGGTTATTCCTGGGAATTAAAGGTTCCTACCGGTGTGCAGTACGTGGATGGAACCGACGGCGCGCGCAAGGCCGTCCGCGAACAGGCGATGTACGGCGCCGATTGGATCAAGTATTACTCCGACCGCCGCTACCATTTTGAAAGCGACGGGGTGCTGCACTCGATGGTGAATTTCACCGATGAAGAAGCAAAGGCCATCGTGGACGAAGCGCATCGCATCGGCAAGAAAGTTGCCGCCCATGCGATCGGAAGCGACGGGATCGCGGCCGCTCTGCGGGCCGGTGCGGACACCATTGAGCATGGCGACGGTCTAACCGACGCGCTGATGGATGAAATGGCCCAAAGAGGCATCTATTGGGTGCCGACGATTACCGTGGGCATCTATGTTGCGCCCGGCCGCGGCGGAAACTGGCCGAAAATGGCCGACCTGCAACGCGAGAACTTCCCGAAGGCAATCAAGAAGGGCGTGAAGATTGCGCTCGGCACGGACGCGGGCGGCTTCGACTGGAAAGTGCTGAACGAGGCGAAAGAATTCGAATACTACGTGCAATATGGCATGACGCCCATGCAGGCGATTCGTGCAGGTACTTCCGTCCCCGCCGAGCTTCTGGGCTGGAGCGATAAACTTGGAACCATCGAAGCTGGCAAGTGGGCGGACATGGTGGCCGTCAGCGGCGATCCGCTGAAAGATATCAAAGAGTTGGAAAATGTGAAGTTCGTGATGAAAGGCGGGGCCGTTTACAAAAACGAAATGCACTGATTCCGCGTCTTCCTAGTAGAATGCCACGCCGCCATCGACGTTGATGGACTGGCCGGTCATCGCGCTGGATTGCTCCGAGCACAGGAAGAGCGCGGTGCGAGCAATCTCCTCCGCCGTCTGCGCGCGGCCCTGTAGCAGGCCGTTCAGAAAGCCGGCTAATTGTTCAGCTTCGTTTACACCCATTTTCTTCGCGAGCTCCGCGCCCAAGTCCTTTGACATTTGCGTTTCTGTCACCGGTCCTGGACAGATGGCGTTCACGCGCACGCCTTTTCGCGCACCTTCCGCGGCGGTGACCCGCGTCAGCCCCAGCAATCCCGCTTTTGCCGCGGCGTAAGCCGAACCCCATGCGTAAGCCGCCTTCGCCGAGAGGCTGGAGATATTCAGGATCACTCCGGACTGCCGCACGTACATCTCTGGCAGCACTAATTTCGACAACAAAAACGCGGCACGAAGGTGAACGGCAATCACTTTGTCGAAATCCGTCAGCGGATAATCTTCCACTGGAACCACAGGGCCATAATGCCCCGCATTGTTCACCAGGATGTCAATCCTGCCGAACTTTTCGCGGCACGCGGCGACGACATGCGAGCACGGGGCCTCCAGCGTCAGGTCGGCTGCCAGGTAAGCCGCGCGTCCGCCTTCACTGGAAATCTCTGCCGCTGTCGCGCTGAGTTCATTCTCCGTGCGCGCCGAAAGAAACACGGCGGCGCCTTCCTTCGCAAAAAGGTGAGCGATGGCCCGGCCGATTCCACGTCCGGAGCCAGTAATCAGGGCAACGCGATCTTGGAGCTCCATAGAGAAATCGAGGATAGAGTGAACCTGGGAAGGAGGCAAGCCGACAGCGTGGAATTCGATTCGGGTTCGGCACGACCTGAATGGGAGAGCTGTGAGATATCCAGCTAGCGGGTCCCGCCGGCCCGCGTTTTGAATTTTGCCAGTGCGGTAATGCCAAATGACTCGAGGAGCTGGCCTTGAATCTCGTTCGTGAGCGCGTTGATTCTCTGCACTCCGGGCCCGCCCCGCGAAAGCGGATCAACCCTACCCGTTGGTTTTCAGCTTCCCCAGCATGTGGTGGACGAATTCGTTGATCTCGTCCTGATTGAACGTATCGCGATGCACCGGCTTCTGACCGGTCGCGCGATACACCAGCCGCCTCGTCGATTGCTTCACAAAGTCGAAGACAACCGTGCCTTCGCGGAAGCGAATATTTTCGTAGCGGACTTCCGGCGGCCCCCAGCCCCACGATTCCCAGCATCCATAAGGGCCGCAAACGAGGCCCGGGTATCCGCCGGGGTAGACGCGTTCCATCGTGACGTTGTGCCGACGCACTGCGACGTGATACTCCACCAGGAAATCCGCGTCTCGCGGGTCGCTGACTTGCCGCAATCCCTTCGATGACAGCGTCTGCTCGATGGCCGTGCGGATACGCTCGCGAACGATTTCTTTATTGCCGCCTGAGTCGCGAACGATGGATTCTCCTCGCGAGATCACGTCACGCGACACAACGGGACGCCGGTCCGCGTCTTTGGGCGACGCGACAGGCTTCCAGGCCCACGTGCTCTCCTTGTGTATGGGGATGTTCGGATCGCGAATCACCGTGACGTGGTCGTCGCACCCGGCAAGCAGCAGCCCGCAAATCAATACGCACGCGGCCAGTAACGGCGATTTTCCAAGGCCATTTATTCGATGCTTCATCAGAGCGTTCTCCAAAGCGGACGCCGTTCCATGCCTATGTGAAACCCCGAATTCTTGGAAAAGTTGCGGGTGTCAAAGGGAGAGGAAGAAGCCAATTCCGGGCTGCTGAAGTTGCCTTGCCCAGCATCACGCCCGCGGAGCATCCCAATCCGCGGGTGGAAAGACGACCGGCCAGAACTTGGGGTTCGGTTGATCGAACTCGAAGGCCACGGAAAACAATTCGGGTGAAGTATCTTCCACTCGGACGACCCGGCAGCTTTGCTCCACCTTGTTTTGCGGGTTTACGAGCAGCATGGGCTGGCCGAGTTGCACCTCCATCTTCATTTTCAGCAAGCCGCCATGAGCGTTGACGACCAGCGTCAACGCTTCTTCCTTACGTGCTCTGCGTTCGACGTCTTCGGCGATCACCGTGACCTTAATCTGCAGCATCACGCGCTTGCTGCGCCGGCGGTTCATAGGATTGTCAGGCGTAGCCATGATCCTCTTTCAAATCTCTCTGTATGCGAGCTGAATTCTACCTTAGCTGATGATGTTGGAGTGCTGTCGAAGGACCAGCCGTTGCGCAAAAGGTAGGGCATCACGCCGGCCCGCGTGGCTCTAGTGTTCTCGGGAATTCAGCTTGGATTCGAGGCGTGCTCTCACCGCCGGCCACTCGGAATCGATAATGCTGAAATAAACTGAATGCCGGATGCGCCCGCTCGCGGTAATCATGTGGTTCCAGAAGATGCCCTCTTCCCGAGCTCCAATTCGCAAGATTGCCGCGCGCGATCGCTCGTTCAGCGAATCCGTCTTTAGCTCCACGCGCATGCAGCCTAGCGTTTCGAATGCATGCTTCAGCAGAAGATACTTCGCTTCCGTATTCATGGCCGTGCGCTGCCAGTTGCGCGCTACCCACGTCCAGCCAATCTCCACGCGATGATGCGTACGGTCGATATTGCCGTAACGGGTGCTCCCGATGGCGCGACCCGTGGCCTTTTCAATGATTGCAAAAGGCAGTGACACTCCTCGTTCTTGTTCCCCGAGCGCAGTCTCGAGGTACGCTGCCATATCATCCACCGTTCGAACCGGCACGGGAATCCAGCGCCACAATTCCTCATCCAGGCCGACCTCGGCCAGTCCCGCCAGATGCGCCTTCGACAGCGGCTCCAGCCGGATGTGCACCCCCTCCAGCATCACCGGGGAGACGACCATCTCCGTTGCCATGATAGGCGTATCTTACGGCTGGCCGCGTTGGCTCAGCGAGCGCCAATTTGGATATGGATGGAAAACTTACTCAATGCGCGGAGCAACCGGATGAACGATGCGCCGCTACGCGTAGTAGGAGGCCAGCATGGATCTTCCCTTTACCGGGAAGTATTCGCCGTATCTGCAGATCTGCGAGAATTTTCGCACTAGGGAATCATCGAGCCAGCCGTACCCGGCTTCCCTGTTGAGAATTTTCAAGGCATCCTCTGAAGAAAGTGCACCACGGTAAGGGCGATCCGTGATGAGCGCATCGTAGATATCTGCAATTTGGAGAATCCGCGCCATCAGCGGGATTTCATGTCCGCAGAGGCCATCAGGATATCCACTCCCGTCCATTCGCTCATGGTGATGCCGGATCACCGGCAGGATGCGACGTAGCGACTTCAGCGGTGCGCAGATGCTTTCCCCAATAGCAGGATGTTGCCTGACGATCTCGGTCTCTTCCGCGTTCAGCGATCCGGGCTTCAGAAGAATCTCATCCGGTACGGCGACTTTTCCGACATCGTGAAGCAAGCACGCGATCCGCAATTCTTGCAAATCTTCTTCCGGCAGATCCAGACTCCTGCCGAGTTGTGTTGCGTAGTTTACCATCCGCTCGGAGTGCCCGTTCATGAGCGGATGTCTCGCCTCGATGCTGCGCGCCAGCGAAAGCATTACGGATTTCGCCTGTTCATCGATATACGTCTTGAGCAGCAAGAGAGACTGCACGCGGCTTAGCGCTTCCACGAGCGAGCTGCAAGCTCCCCAGAAGTCGGCAGCACCTGCTTCGCGTCCACGGGCGGCATCCGCTGGATCCGACAAAAGCTTGATCAGCACAATGGGGGTCTGCTGATTGAGCGGGTTTCCCGTCATTCGCCGGCAGAGGCCGAAGCCATCGACATCCGGCAAAGTGTCGTGGAGCAGCACTAGATCAGGCTGAAGCCGGAGACATTCCCGCAGAGCAGATTCTCCGTCCTCTGCAATAAATACTTCGTAGTTCTGGCTCTGCAAGAATGATTTCCAGGAATCGCGGGCCGCCGAAGCAACATCCACAAGTAAAATGGCTGAGCTCATGAGTCCCTCGTTGTTTCTCTGCGCACTAGATATAGGGTCTTGCGAGGGATTGGCCTTGCCCCCGGTCTCCAATCCCTGTCTTCGAAGGATTCTGCCTCCGGTTCCCGGGGACGAGAAGGAACGATGTAACTAAGTAGGGTTATATCATGCTCATGGAATGCCAATAGGGGCGCCCCCATAAGTGACTAAGAATTCGGGTCTTGCGGCGCGGTTGGCCGAAGGGTGAGCGGGGCGCTAGGAATAATATTCACAGTACCTGCTATGTTTACATGATGCTGCGCGCCCCCCTGCCTCCTTTCGATCCCTCTTCGCCATCTACAAAGAACCATTGTGCGGATTTACAAAAATAAGGGACTGCTTGCCGCCTGTGGTCGACTTTCTCATCCATACTGATCCTCAAAAAAAGGTGGAAAGCTCGTAGTTAAGGCAATGGAACTTAAGCAAACGGGATGCAGGCGAGGCACGCCGTGAGGTATGATAGAGTCTCCTGAAATTAACTCATTAGGATGACAATGCCGACTGCAACGAATGGAAAAGTATTGCTGAGGGTAAGGCCGCGGGGCTTTTGCGCGGGTGTGGTGCGCGCGGTGGATATCGTCGAGCTGGCGCTGGAAGCCTATGGCGCGCCGGTCTACGTGCACCACGAGATCGTCCATAACACCTACGTAGTCGAGCAGTTGCGCCGGCGCGGCGCGATCTTTGTCGAAGCCATCGAGGAAGTGCCGCATGGCGCCGTGCTGGTTTTTAGCGCCCACGGGGTACCGCCAACGGTCCGCGATGAAGCCAAGTCCCGCGCGCTGAAAGTGATTGACGCCACCTGCCCGCTGGTGACCAAAGTTCACCTCGAGGCCCTTAAATTTGCGCGCGAACAGCGCACCATTATTCTAATCGGTCATCGCGACCATCAGGAGATTGTCGGCACCTCAGGCGAAGCCCCAGACCGCACCATCGTAGTGGACTCCGTTGCCGCCGTGGATGCTCTCGAAGTGCAAGACCCGGACAAGCTTTCATTCCTCACGCAAACGACCCTAAGCCTCTACGACACGCAGGAAATCGTGGCGCGGCTGCGCCAGAAATTCCCCTTTATCCAGGGTCCTGCCAGCGACGACATTTGTTACGCCACGCAGAACCGCCAGGAAGCGGTCGAGCAGGTGGCCAAAGATGTCGATCTAATCCTGGTGGTGGGTTCGCCGAACAGTTCGAATTCCAACCGCCTCGTGGAAGTCGCCCAGCGCAGCGGCGTCAAAGCGCAATTGATCGATTCCGCAAAGGACATCGATGTGAAGTGGCTCGAAGGCGTTTCGCGCGTGGGCTTGACCGCGGGCGCGTCCGCTCCGGAAGTCCTTGTGGAGCAGGTTAGCGAACGGCTGGCGGAGTTCGGCTTCACGGATCAGCGCGATCTGGATTTGATCCGCGAGGACGTGCGCTTCACGCTGCCTCCGGAATTAGCCACCATCGCGCCGGCGCCGCGCCGCTAAAGAATATGTAGTGCCCGGCAGGGGAACGTTGTGCATGATCGGGGTGATTTGCCGGCCTGAGCTGTATAGGATCCGGTCAGTGGTAGCCTAGCGCGGTAAACGGGAAATACAAGAGAAGGAGCCAGCCCTTGGCGGTCAAAATCGTCCGTCAGCCGAAGAAGATTGCCTTGATTGGCGCGCCCTCGAGCGCCGCGGCATTTTCCGCCGGAAGCGAGAAGGCTCCGGCGGCGCTGCGGGCGGCCGGGCTCGCCGAAAAGTTGCAGAGCGCCGGCTATGAGGTCGTGGATTACGGCGACTGCGCTCCGCGCCTCTTCGCGGACGACGACGAACACCGGCGCGCCCGCAATCTGACCGAAATCGTCGCCGGCCTGAACGATCTGAGGACGCGCGCGGAACTCGCGGTGAAAAGCGGCGCGCTGGTGCTGGTTCTGGGCGGCGATTGCGCTCAGGTCATCGGCTTGCTCACCGGCGCGCGGCGCTACTACAAGCACGTGAATCTTCTCTGGTTCGATCGCGACGCCGATCTGAATACTCCCGCAAGCACACCCTCCGGCCGCATCGACGGAATGGTTGTGGCCCACATCATCGGCAGGGGCGCGCCGGAGCTGGTGCGCTTCTGGAGCGAGGCGCCGCTCGTGCGCGAGCCGGACGTGACGCTCTTCGGACTCGAGAGGCTCGATCCGCCGGAGCGGGAGTTTCTCAGCAAATCGCCGATGCGGCATATTTACGCCGGGGACGTACAATTCAAGGGCGGCAGCAAAGGCGCGCACGAAGCGCTCGAGCAAGTGCACGCCGGCGCGCGCGAATTCGTTCTCCACTTCGATGCCGATGTCATCGCGGAGGAAGATTTTCCCGCCGTCAACGTCCCGGGCAGCGGCGGCATGCGCTTCGACGACGTCCGCGCCTCCTTCGTGGAATTTGTGAAACACAAGAACCTGCTGGGACTCGATGTAGCGCAGTACAATCCCGACAAAGATCCCGCCGGCAGCGGCGCGAAGAAGCTCGTTGATCTGCTCGCCGAAGCACTTTCCGCTCGCCTCGAAGCGTTGACCGCGCCAGCAGCAGAACCCGTCGCGGGTTCCGAAGAAGTGCCCTCCTCTGGAACGGCCGCGTAGTCCTTTCGCGTTCCGTGTGGAATAACAAAAATCTAGCGTTCAGTTTAGGAAGCGGCGGTGGCGCGTTTGCGCAGATACCGCGCGAGGCCGAGGAAGGAGAGATTCAAGTTGGCGCTGAAGGCGTAATGGTCGGCTTCACCGGCGGGGAGATGCTGGGAGATTTCGGCATACGCGGCCGACATAAAGGAATCGATCGCCGCGGAATCGCTGGCGGCGGTGCGCAGGATTTCCGCGGTGAGAGCTGCCCAGCGGTGAAGCCGTTCGCGGAACAACACGATGTGCTCGGAAGGATTTTCGGAATAACCGAAGTGTGTGAGAAAGAGCCGCGCCGGTTTGCGCTCCAGGATGGCCGCGAAGGAAGTATCCCAGATCCCCAGATCGATGTCCGGCGGAGGAGTGGCGGGCATGACGAAGGAGTTTCCCTCGATGCGCACGCCCGCCGTGTCGCCGACGAAGGCGACGCCTTCCCCCTTGTCGAAGTAACTGACGTGGTGCGAGGCGTGGCCCGGTGTGTAGACGACTTCGAGTTTGCGCGAGCCGAGCGTGAGATTTTCTCCGCCCTCCAGGATGCGCAAATTTTCCGCCGGAACGGGCAGAACTTCGCCGAAAAGAAGTTGCAAATCGTTGGGCCAGAGGCGCTGGGCGCTGGCAAGAAGCTTGGACGGGTCAATCACGTGCGGCGCGCCCTTCGAGTGGACGTACACGGCGAGGCGGGGATTTTCGCGCACCAGCGCGCCGGTAGCGCCGGCGTGGTCCAGGTGGATGTGCGTCAGAAGAATGGCGCCGAGATCACCCACGCCAATGCCGCGGGCCTGGAGCTGTTGGCGCAAAGTATCCAGCGTGGAGCCCGGGCCGGGGTCGATAACGGCGCGGTGGCCGTCCGATTCCAGTAGGCCGGCAGCAATGGAACGCGGCCGTCCCATCCAGAGGTTGTCGAGAGTGGTGATCGAGTTCATATGACGAGAAGTGTAGCGCACGTTGGGAAAGTTGACAGTCGGCAGTTGAGAGCAGCGGGAAGGAAAGTTGTGACGCCTAATTCGTGACTCATGATCCGTGGCACGGACAATAAGTAAGATAAGCCACGCGGCCTGCAGGAGAAGCGAGGAAATAGTTTGCACCGAAAGTGAATTGTGGAATAGTCTTACTGCGCCGCGTCCCGTTGCTTCCTCAGGTTTCTCCATTGGTCCGGACATGGGTGTGGGGAGATGTGGGTGCCTGCGGAGGAAGAAGCGACAAGTTAAAGAGCTGCCATGCGTCCAACGGCGCCCGCCGGGGGCAGCGAGCGGTTAGCAGGCGGGCGCATAAACCAAACGGGATTTGATGGATGAAGCTCAGGAGGAATGAGATGCGCAATTGGTGTGCAGCACTGGCGATGAGCGCGCTATTGGCTTTCCCGCTGTGCGCTCAGCAGAAGAGCCGCGCAGCGGCCGACGCGACCACGAACACCGCAACGTCCGCTGAGAAGAGCGCGCCTTCCAATAACGCCGCCGGGAGCGGCAAGGCGGTTGCGGCGAAGGGCGTATTCGCGTTGCCTGCCACGCCGCGGCCGGCCCCCTTCCCTGGACCGGCAGAAGCCGCCGCGGACACGCGTGCGCCGGGCCAGTTGGTACCCCGTTATGAATTCGCGGGAATGTACGACTACCTTAATTTCGCGCCCGGCGACCCTTTCGCGAATTTCAACAGCCATGGCGGGTCGGGTTCCTTCACCTACAACGCGTCGAGGTGGCTGGGACTTACCGGCGAGTTCGGCGGTTACAACTTTGACCGGAATCTCTTCCCCTTGACCGGGAGCAATACATCGGCGAATGGCAGCTTCTTCGCCTATCTCTTTGGCCCGCGGCTGAACTTGCGTAAGTTTGACCACTTCGTTCCCTTCGGCGAGTTCCTGGTCGGCGGAGCTAAGAGCGGCATCGAGCTTGCGGGAGTAGATTCGCAGAACGCCTTCGCGCTGGCGGCGGGCGGCGGCATCGATATGGTCTTGACGAAGCACGTCGCCTGGCGCGTGGCCCAGTTGGATTACCTCATGACCACTTTCTCAGGCCCCGCGGTTGCAGCCAGCGCGCGGCAGAATAATTTCCGCGCCGGCACGGGCCTGGTACTGCGGTTCGGGATTCCCAACCCACCGCCTCCGCCGAACCACCCGCCAGTGGCGGCGTGCTCGGTGAGTCCGGCTTCGGTGTATGCCGGTTCGGGCGACAGCGTGGCTGTGCATGTGAACGCCAGCGACCCGGATAACGATCCATTGACCTACAGCTACACGGCGACGGGCGGCGCGGTGGAGGGCACGGGCCCCGAAGCGCGCTGGAATTCGTCGGGCGTGGGCGTTGGTTCCTACACCATCAACGTGAAAGTGGATGACGGCAAGGGCGGGTTGGCCTCGTGTGCAGCGGACATCAAAGTGGAAGAGAAGCCCAATCGTCCGCCGGCGGCGACGCTCTCCATCGAGCGCAGCCCCATTCTGCCGGGCGAGCGCACCGGCGTCACTTGCAACGGCAGCGACCCGGACAACGATCCGCTGACCTACAGCTACACGGCCACCGGTGGACAGATCGTGGGGAGCGGTTCGAATGTGCAGTTTGACGCCACGGGCCTTCAGCCCGGCACGTACACCGTGAAGTGCACGGTAAACGACGGCCGCGGCGGCACCGCCGATGCTTCCGGCAGCGTGGAAGTGAAGGAACCCCCGCAGATCAAGCAACTGGAAGCCAAGCTGGCGCTCCACAGCATCTATTTCCCGACGGCCCAGCCCACCGTGGCGAAACCGACGGGCGGCTTGATGGCTAGCCAGGCAACGACGCTCGATACGCTGGCGAGCGACTTTCTCCAATATCTGAAATACCGGCCGGACGCGCACTTGATTCTCGAAGGCCATGCGGACATTCGCGGGGCCAAGGACTACAACGTGAAGCTCTCCGAGCGGCGCGTGGAACGCACCAAGAGTTACCTCGTTGAGAAGGGCGTGCCCGCGGACCACCTCGAGACTCGGGCATTTGGCTTTGAAAAGAACATGACCTCCGAGGAGGTCAAGAACCTAATTGAAGCCGATCCTGACTTGAGCCCGGCGGAAAAGCAGAAAATCCTGAAAAACCTGCTGACCGTGCGCCTGGCCAACAACCGCCGCGTCGACGTCACTTTGAGCACCACTGGTGAACAGTCCGTTCGCCGCTTCCCCTTCAGTGCCAAGGACGCCTTGACGCTGCTCAGCAGGGGCGGCGGTGAGACACCCAAGAAGAAAACGGCCGCACCGGCGCCGCCGAAGAAGGCCAAGCCCTAGCGGCCAAGTATTCGCGGAAGAACTCCCGAAGTGACTCGTAACTTCTGGCGAGGGAACGGAAAACCATACGAGATCAAACAGGCGGGCTCTTCGAGAAGGTTTCGAGGTGCCCGCTTTGTTTTGGGAGCGGGCTCTGGCGGGATCTCCGCGCGGCCCCTTCCCGAATTGGAACGGAAAGGGAGGGAGGGCCGGGACTGAGTCCCAAAGTGGGACTTGCCAAGATCGCAGTCACTTAGCTAATGTATTGATTTATGAATAGATCCGGGAGGAGTTCCTGAATCGGAACCTAAGATGCAGATAAGATCGCCAGCCGGAGGCTTTCAGTATACCCGCCATGAGCGAGGAAGCAGCAGTCCGCCGCGAGGTTGTGCCGATGAATCTTCTGATCGTGGATGACGATGAATCTATCCGCGAGACCTGTGCAACGGTCTCGGAGCAATGCGGGATGAAGGCCGTCGCCGTGGCATCCGCGAGACCTGTGCAACGGTCTCGGAGCAATGCGGGATGAAGGCCGTCGCCGTGGCCACCGCCGAAGAGGCGCTGGAGGTCTTGGAACATTCTCCCATAGACATTCTTCTGACGGATTTGAAGCTTCAGCAAACGAACGGGGTGGAGCTGCTGAAACAGTTGCACGACGTTCATCCAGAGGTTGCCGTGGTGGTGTTGACGCAGTACGGAACCATCGAATCAGCGCTGGAGGTCACCCGCATTGGCGCCGTGGACTACGTGACGAAACCGTTCCGGATTGAAGAGTTGCGCTCCAGACTCGAACGCGTGGCGCGGGCCGTAGAACTGCAGCAGGAGAACCGCCTCTTGCGGGAGCAGTTGCGGACGCGCCCGGGGGTCGGCGGGCTGATCGGCGTTTCCATGAAAATGCAGCGCGTCTATACGCAAGGACCGGCCGTTCGCGCCGGTGGACTGTTCCGCGCTGGTGCCCACGCTGATCGAGTCCGAACTGTTCGGCTACGTCAAGGGCGCGTTCACCGGCGCAGTGCAGGCCAAGCAGGCAAACTCCCGCACGGCGGGGAACAGCGGCTCGAAACAATTGCCGCGCTGGCCGTGCGCCTGCGGGAAACCGTGCGCCGGCTGAGCCAGGAATGGGAAGCGCGGCAGCATCCCGTGCACTGAGGGGAGAAAGTGGAAAATGGAAATTGGAAAACAGAAAATGGAACGGAAGTTGGATGTTTAGAGTTGAAAAAGTTGAAAAAAAGGGGAATTTAACGCAGAGGGCGCCCCGACCGGGCCGGGGTAAACGCCGTACACAGAGGACGCAGAGAACAGAGGGAAAAAGTTAGAAGGGAAAAAAGAAAAGAGAAACCAAAAAGAAGCGGCAAGAGAGAAGAAGGAGAGGCGAGAAGAGACAAAGTAACCGATGTTTGAAGGCATGGCTTGTGTACTTGCAAGGGCTGCGGAAGCGGCCTTTTTTGTTTGTGGGAAGGATGGTCGCGCCGGGAAAAAGTGTCGGAGCGAGGAGGGAAGCAAGTTTTGCGAAGGAGGGGAATCGGTCGCGGAGGAGTGCGCCGCAAAGAAAGAGAGCACGCGGCGGCGGAATTCTTCGGGTTCAAAGCTGTAGGCCGCGGTGTGAAACGCGCGAGGCACGACCCAAAGTTGTTTGGGGCCGCGCGCGGCGGCGTAGATCATCTCCGAATGACGGCAGGGCAAGGCCACATCCATTTCATCGCAAATCAGGAGGACGGGAAAAGGGCGAGAGGCGACGGCTTTTACCGGTGAGACTTCCGCGGCCGGAAGACCGGCGAGTTTTTCGGCACGATGTACCAGCGTCCAGGCGCCGGGAGCGAAGAGAGTCTTGCCGAGCCAGGGGAATTTTCGCAGACCGGCGTAATCGTAAGCCCCTTCGCGGAGATCGGCGAAAGAGGCTTCGGCGACGACAGCTTCGATGCGGGGATCAGCGGCCGCGGATTGCAGGGCGATGCCGGCGCCCATGGATTCGCCAAGGGCGAAAAGGTGAAATGAGGAGGTTAAGGAAGTAGAGGAGGTAGAGGTTAAGGAAGTAGAGGAGGCAAATGAGGTAAAGGAGGAAGCGGGCGGGGCAAGCCCCGCCCCTACGTGTTCCGAGGAGAGCAGGGCGTCGACGATGGCGCGGGTGTCGCTGCGTTCGAGCCAGCCGTAGGTGGCGATGGGGCCGCCGCTGGCGCCGTGGGCGCGGATGTCCATCATGACGACGCTGTAGCCGGCGCGCAGCAGGAATTCCGACTGTCCAATGACTCCGATGCGGTTGTCGGCAACGCCGTGGAAAAGGAGGACCCAGCTGCCGTTGGGGTTTTTCGGGCGGGCTTTCCAGCCACGGAGCGGGGCACCATCCGGTGCGCGAACGTCAAAATCCTTGCGGGTTGCCCCGGTGACGGCGAAGGAAGCGTCGGCCTCACGGATTACATCGGGAGTCAGGTGGCGGCGAATGGGATGGAGGAACGCTGGGCCGGAGAGCCATCCGGCCACAGCCGCCAGGAGCGGCGGGAAGAGCAATAAAATCAGGGCGATGCGAATCACGCGGCGGCGCATGGGTCCTGTTCCAAGATACGAGAATTTGCGCGTTGCCGTTCGATCAATCGTCGTCGGATGCGAAAAAAGATCCTTCGTCGTCCGCCGCGGCGGACTCCTGAGGATAAGCATCCTCGGATGCTTAGTTAACATGTACGGCCCGGGGGGATCCTCCCCCCCGTGTTTTTTGTAACTGTTGCAGATAAAGGACTTAGACAAGCCGTAAGTCTTTTGTTTGCAACACTTGCGGGGAGGCCGTAAGTGTTACAGGTAAAGGGCTTAAACGAAAAGTGGGCAGCGGCTCCGACAGGTTCGGAGCAGGTCAGCGGAGAGTGGTTGGTAAAAGGAAGGACAGCGGTTAACACCCCGAGCACGTTGGAATCTGCGTCCCAGAGTTGCGGTTGAGCTTCGATCTGAACTCCGGAAACGTGCAAGCCTGGGGTGGGGGCCCTTTGCACCGGGCGCTCCGGGTAAACGGGACTTAGACGATGGCGGGGTCCCCGAGGGGTTCGGGGCAGGTGTCGTCGATCAATCACCAACCATGCTACCATGAATTAACACTATTTGTCAAGTGCTACTATAGTACTACAGGAGTTCCGCTTCTAGCACGGGCCGAGTTCGGCGAGGCGTTGGCCGATCCACGGGGAAATGCCCGAAGCGCACGAGGCCGCCAGCGCAACGGGCAGTTAGTTATCGAGAGTAAATCTCCTTGATGGCAAAGCTGCGGGCAGGTGAACAGTTATGGCGCCGGTGCGTCCGCGCCGCCCATTGGGCGCGGCTCCGACGCCGTGTCAGCTCGTGTTCAGCAGGAAAGTCGCCCAAGGAATGGGCGCGGGAAGAGTGGCCACCTCGCGAAGGACCTCGACGATGTGCCGGATAGTAATATGTGCTGCGGTACATATCACCATGTATGCGCAGTGGGGCGTTATGTAGAGTTGCTGCTGTAAGTGCTTGCCGGTCAGTTCATTCCTGTTGGATCACAGCTCATAAGATTTCATGATGCACTCCTCGGTGGCCGTCGAACGAGCCACATCGCAGAGGAGGTTCGTCATGGAACAGATCCATTCGGAAAACTTGCAGTTGGGGCGACTCGTCGCTAACGCACTGGGCGAGATCGAGCGGTTAGGCTATAGCGGGACATCGCGGCGTCGGTATCGAACAACGTGGGAACACCTCATCGAGTTTTCCCACCAGAAGAACCTGGGAAATGAATTTTCAGCGGATTTGGCAGCACGCTTTCTAGAGGAGTATCGCGTCGAGCAGAGGGATAAGCCGGGCGATGGCTGGCGCCGGGATATGGTGCTTGGTGTAAAGGTGCTCGCCGATTTCGCTAAGAACGGGCGGATTGAACGAGCGTTCACGAGGGTGCAAGCAATCCACCTTGCTCCCCCCATGCAGAAAACACTTCGTGATTACGAACAATATAGTAAGGATCGGCTTCACCTTCGACCGCGGACCATTCACCGGTGTACCACAGAGGTGATGATCTTTTTGGATTTTCTCCATTCCAAGAAAGCGCGGACACTGGAACACATTCAGGCGGCGGATCTATCCGACTTCGTATCCTCTCGCGATCACTTAAAGCCGAAGACGGTCCTCGGAATCGTCTCGTATGTGCGTTCTTTTCTCCGGTTTCTCACCATGCGCGGGATTCTGCGAAAAGATCTCAGTGCGGAGCTGCCGAAAATCCGTGTTCCCAGGGATGCAACGATTCCGTCGGTGTGGGATCAGGAACTCATCGTCCGGCTTCTCGGTGCGGTCGACCGCAGTTCTGCGAAAGGGAAGCGAGACTACGCCATCCTCTTACTGGCATGCCGGTTGGGGTTACGTGCTGGAGATATTCGCACACTGAAACTCGACAACCTTCGTTGGGCGGAGTCGACCATAGAAATCACGCAAGCCAAGACGGGCACGCCGTTGACTCTGCCTTTGACCAGTGAGGTCGGTCAGGCCTTGATTGACTACTTGAAGTCGGGTCGTCCCCAAGTGGCATACCGAGAGGTGTTCCTCAAACTGAACCCGCCGTTCAATGCTTTCGGGGACAACGATAATCTCCATCACATTATCAAGTATTGGCGCCAGCTGGCGGGGATCACCTTTCGGAGCCCGCAAAAGCAGGGTCTCCATTCGCTTCGACATACTCTAGCAACTCGGCTTCTAGAAAAAGGCACGCCGCTTCCAACCATTGCGGAAATCTTAGGTCATACGAGTTTGGAATCAACACGTATCTACGCGAAGGCGGATGTGGAAGCCTTGCGGGGTGTGGCGTTGGATCCTGAGGAGGTGAATCATGCCAGCTGATCCATCCAACCGGTTCCAAAGCGTACTGTCAGCCTGCATGGAGAAATTCCTTCAGGAAAAACACGCCTGTGGGTACGCCTATCGGGAGCCGACTCGGATCTTGCAGCATCTCGATAATTTTTTAGTGCAGGAGGGGTTGGCGACGTGTGAGTTACCTCGCTCCATCGCCCTGAAATGGCTAGCAAAGCAAGCGCACGAAAGTGCACAAACCCAAAGGCATCGGATCATTCTCGTTCGGCAGTTCTCCAGGTTTTTGTTGCGGCGGGGCTATTCCGCCTATGTGCCCGATTCCACATTGGCGGCTCGAAACCGATCGAGTTTTGTACCCAGAATGCTGACCGACGAAGAGCTTCGAAAGTTCTTTCAGGCCGTCGACGCGCTCAAGCCTACGGCGCATTCGCCCCTGCGGCATCTCATTATGCCGGAAGTTTTCCGGCTCCTGTATGGCTGCGGGTTCCGTGTCAGCGAAGTGCTGAAACTACGGGTTCGAGACGTCGATCTGAATCAAGGCACTATCACGGTTCGCCAGGGGAAATTCCGCAAAGATCGCTTGGTTCCTCCGGCCTTGCCCTTAGTGAACCGCCTGCGAAAGTACTCTGCCCATTTTGAAAAGCGCCCACCTGATGCAATCTTCTTCCCGGGACCGAGTGGAGGGCCCTTCAGCATAGCCACCGTTTACAAGCTGTTTCGTCGACTGCTCTTGCAAGGTGGAATTTCTCACGGTGGACGAGGCAAGGGGCCTAGGGTCCACGACGCACGTCACCAATTCGCTGTTCAGGCCTTACGACGGTGGTATCAAGACGGCGAGGATCTGGATGCCAAACTTCCTCTTCTGGCGACCTACCTCGGGCATGTGAATCTTTCCGGGACTCAGCATTACCTTCATCTTACCGCCGAACTTTTCCCCGAAATTACCTCCCGAGCAGACGCGGCCTTTGGCGATGTCATTCCGCGGAGGATCGAACCATGAAACCGACCGATTTCTCCGTCCACGTGACCAGCTTTTTGACACATTATCTGGCTGCACAGCGGAATGTCAGTCCGAACACCATCAAGGCCTACCGCGACGTGTTCACTCTCCTTCTCCGATTCTGCCGTGATGTGCAGGGAATCGCTCCGGAAAAGTTAAGTCTCGAACAGATCGACGTTTCGCTCGTCGAAGCATTCCTCGACTACTTGGAGCGAGAAAGAAAGGCTTCACCCCGCACACGAAATCATCGGCTTTCGGCCTTGCACGCATTCTTCCGATATGTTCAGGCAGAAGAGCCAGCCCGCCTGCTTCAGTGTCAACAAATCCTCGCGATCCCGCTGCGGAAACATGCTCGTCCCACCGTCGCCTACCTTTCCAAAGAAGAGTTGGCTGCGATCTTGGCGCAGCCAAACCTTCGCACGCCAGAGGGTCGAAGAGATGCGGTGTTGCTGAGCGTCCTGTACGACACCGGAGCGCGCGTTCAGGAGTTGGTCGATCTTTCCGTCGGAGACGTGCGTTTGGATCCACCCGCGCAGATTCGTCTTCTGGGAAAGGGGCGCAAAATGCGGGCTGTGCCTTTGATGGCAAACACGATTCAGCTTCTACGCAGTCATATGCAAGAAAACCATCTGGATCATCCCGAACAGTTCGACAAACCTCTTTTCCACAACGCGCGCCACGAGCGACTGACGCGTTCGGGAATTCGCTACATCCTTCACAAATACGTCATCCTGGCACGAAACAAGTGTCCGAGTTTGAACCGTACCGTAAGTCCGCACAAGCTCCGCCACACGAAGGGTATGCACCTGTTGCAGAGCGGAGTCTCGCTCGACATGATCCGCGACTTCCTCGGCCACGAGGATGCCAAAACGACTCAGATTTACGCGAGGGCAAATCTGGAGATGAAGCGAAACGCACTGGAAAAAATCAGTGAGCCTTCGTCAGTCCAAACCATCCCATGCTGGCAGCAGAACAAGGACCTTCTTGACTGGCTCCGTTCTTTATAGAAGGACATAGGCGCATGACGACCCTGACCCGAGCTCCGCCGAACAACCGAGGATATTATGCTGAGTCCGGCCACGCGCGGGCATTGACAAACGGTGACTTAGGACACCCACTACCCATAGCTGCTGTCTGCAGATAGATAGTATCGGTGGGATCCTTCGGCCGGCGGCAACGACCCAGCCGCCGATAGACGAACAGCTGCAGCAGATTGAAGGCCAGCGTCCAGAGAAGCAGGACGGCCATCAAAGCGTTCGAGCTGTGTCGAAAAACATGCCCGAAATTCCAGTATTGGATCCATTGATTGAAGCCGGTATCCTCGATGTGCCAACGAGCCCGGATGATCTGTAGCGCCGTCCGGCGACCGAGTTGGCGCGCGCGCTTACCGATGATGGCGAAGCACCAGGTCGATGGATCTTGGTCCGGCTTGGTGATTACGGCGCGGATCACCCGAACTTTTCCTGCATAGGTATCGAGCGTCTCCACGTCGTCCACATCCCAGAACTCCACGTGCTCTTTCCGGTCAGGATTGTCGTAGATTTCGCACCGTCCCTGGATCTGCCAGAGGGTGAGTGCTTCTTTGAGAGGCTCGTTGTTTTCCTTCTTCAGCACGAGGAAGCCGCCATAGCCGTA